>WBZR01000179.1_pt1 | contig 109650 bp, 96 predicted proteins | sample 5204231 | NCBI WGS metagenome assembly WBZR01 (sample SAMN12412403, study PRJNA552823) | activated sludge metagenome | isolation source: activated sludge from anammox sidestream of wastewater treatment plant... | place: USA: Virginia | collected 2017-08
GAGAAGGACGTTGCTCTCCTTCTGGCGCAGTTGGGATTGACGCTTCCTGAACAACCGCCGCCCAAGGTTTACGCATCCGGACAGGTCGGCCTGTAGTGCCGACCTTTTTACATGACCCCTTGATTTTCCTGGCTTAGCGGGTTGTATACCCCTCGAATTGCGAAAGTCGGGTTAAGTATCATTCTTTAAGAGACAAGGTATTCAGTCTGAGAAACCTTTATGCGGCTTTTGGGCACGTAAAGAAGAATAAAGGTAAGGCTGGTCTCGACAGGGTAAGTATTAAGCAGTTTGAAAGTGACCTTGAGAATAATCTACAAGCTATTCACAAGGAACTGAAAACCGCCATATACAACCCTGCGCCCGTCTTAAGGGTCTACATTCCCAAAGGCAGGCATGACAAGAGACCTCTTGGCATTCCCATTGTCAAGGACAGGGTAGTACAGCAGGCGTTCAGACAAATCATAGAGCCAATATTCGAGAAAGAATTCTCAGATAACAGCTTTGGATTTCGTCCAAACAGATGCTGTCATGATGCTATCAAACGGATTGAACAGTATAAGCAGCAAGGGTATCGGAACATTTTGGACGCCGATATAAAGGCGTTCTATGACACCATACCTCATAAGCTTATCATGAACTCCTTGCGTGAGAAAATCGCTGACGGATGGGTGTTGAACAGTATCGAGAACATGCTCAAGGCAGGGGTCATGGAGAACGGCATCGTGCATGAGACAAATCAAGGCACTCCGCAAGGAGGCGTCATATCTCCCTTGCTTGCAAACCTTATCGGTGACATCATCGACAAGGAGCTTGAAAAGGCAGGATATAAATTTGTCCGCTATGCCGATGACTTCGTTGTCATGACTAAAACGAAAGAAGAACTCCCTGCCGCCCTTCAGTACGTCAAGGAAATCATCGAAGGGAAACTTGAAATGAAGCTGAGCGAGGATAAAACCAGGCTCACCAACTTCAAACAAGGCTTCCGGTTTCTCGGATATAATTTCATGGGCAAGAACAAGGGTGTAAGCATGAAATCCCTGGACAAACTCAAGGACGCCGTCAGAGACATCACCAAACGCACACAAGGCGTCAACCTGCAAGCCGTCATTGATACATTAAATCCTGTCATAAGGGGACATGTCAACTATTTTCGGCTGGGCAATGTACAAACGGTATATCGCTCGTCAGACTGCTGGGTACGCATGAGACTGAGAAGTTTCAAGTTTTCGAGAAAATGGAAAACTGACAACAAACGTTTCCCGGTACACCGATTCTTTAAGATGGGGTTACTCTCATTTGAAAGAGAATTTCTTAAGGCACGTGCAAAGGCATGATAGTTTACTTTTCTCTGCTCCAGAGCAACACTATGAGGTCGCTAACTACGGGAAAGCCGTATGGTTTAAAAGGATACTTTGTCACGTTGTCCAAAGTATCTGGCGACGATTGGGGGTTGGGAATATCGCAGGTGTGGCGACGGCTATTGCGGCGGGAGGACCCGGCGCAATCTTCTGGATGTGGGTATCGGGAGTTCTCGGGATGGGCACCAAGTTCTTTGAGGTCGCCCTTGGCATTCACTACCGGAGAAGGGAACCGGGCGGATCGATGGTCGGCGGCCCTATGACGTACATCAGCTGCGGTATGGGTCCGGCATGGAGATGGTTCGCATTGGTATTTGCACTGCTCGGTGCACTGACGGCATTCGTAATCGGGAACATGGTGCAATCGAATTCCGTAGCCGAAGGACTCAGCTATTTTCATATCCCGACCTGGATGACTGGCACAGGACTTCTCGTTTTTGTCGGACTGGTAACTATTGGCGGGATCCAGAGGATTGCCCACGTGGCTATCGTCTGTGTCCCGTTTATGTGCATCGTTTACATGCTGGGCGCCCTTGCAATTATTTTATCGAATATCGCCTCTATGCCATCCGCACTGATGATGATCGTGCAGGATGCATTCCGGCCAACGACGGCTATCGGGGGATTTGCCGGTGCAGCGCTCATGCAGACGATCCGTTACGGGATTGCCGGAGGTGTTTTCAGCAATGAGGCAGGGCTGGGAAGCGCCCCGATCGCCCACGCAACTGCCAGGACCGATCACCCTGTACGCCAGGCATTCTGGGGTATGATGGAGGTGTTTGTCGATACGATCATCATGTGCACGGCAACGGCGCTCGTAATCATTCTGAGCGACGCCTGGAAATCCGGTGAAACCGGGGCATCATTGACAATTCATGGTTTCTCATCACTGTTTGGCATAGAGGCTGGTTCTGCCATTGTCGCCTTCTGTATGGCGCTCACCGCTTACGACACCAACATTGCCTGGTGCTTTTATGGGGAGACGTGCGCCGCATATCTCCTGGGTCATGGCCACATCGTCAGATATACTTACCGTTTCCTGTGGCTGCCCCTTGTGCTGGCAGGGGCAGTGGTTAAACTGGATATGGTATGGAGTATTGCGGATACCATGAACGGTCTGATGGCAATACCCAACCTCATCGCACTGGTAGTGCTTGCGCCGGTTGTGGTGCGTCTGATCCGTGATTTCGAAGGAACATTTTCCCGTTCTCACGGTGTCGCTGGTCTGCACAAAACCCCTCATTCGTGACCAGACTCTTCTCGGATAGAGCAGATTTAAGGAAAATATCGTATCAGCAATATCAGCCCCCCGGGCATCTTGCCTGACGTGAACAACATCACAGAAAGAACCTGCTCAACGAAGAGCAAGAAACGACAGCATTCGTTTTGCCAGCCAGGACATCATTGTTACGGATATTTTGCGGATAACCGATACGCTGATCGTGTCGCATATAATCTCACGGTATGGTTTTTTCCCTGACACGCTGTCGAATAACGCCTTTCTCAAGGCCGGTTCAGTATGTGCAATCCGGATAACTGGCGTCAGAAAACCATAATAAGCGCCCCAGATTACCAGCCTCCTCACGGTATGCGCATAGGGAAGGTCCCTTATGACCTCGCGAAAGCTCTTGAGATAGATCCGAAATGCCTGCCTGGAGATTCCCACGTCCATCATGACCTCCGCCGCTCTGATACCCATCAAACAGGCGGAATTAACCCCTTTGCCTTTGAACGGGCGAATAAGCCCTGCCGCGTCTCCAATGGTAACATATCTGTCGCCAAAGAGATGTTTGGCAGGTTTTATGGGAAAACAACCACGATGATAGTCGAGATTCTTCTGCGATTCATTGAAATTTTTGGGAAGTATTTCCTGAACATCCGTCAGGCGTAAAAACTCGTCCATCGACCGGGAGGAAATCTTTGCGCCGGCAATGTTGATGGTATAATGATCTGCCTTGGGGGTTATTGCGCCAAACTCTATGCCTTTTATGGGCGGCAGAAAGGCGTGGATATATCCATCCGTCTCTTCCAAGCTGTGATGCTCCCCCTTCGGGTGAAATTTGGTAAGCAAGGTTAATAAATGTTTGGGCGACCGATAGGGTGTTTCACGCTCAAATATCCTGTGGGTGTCTTCTTCAAGGCCAAATGCCCCGACAACGGCATCGGCCCGCACGTGTTTTGTTTCACTGTATACCGTAACGATATCGTTTGCAATTTCAATATCGGTGACCTTGCTGCTGATGACTGTGGCTCCGGCTTCTTTTGCCTTTTGTAAGAGATAGGCGTCAAACTGTACCCGCCGGAGCGCATAAGAAACCTCTCCTTCTCCATCGAGTTTCATGACATGGCCGCTGGTATGAAGATAATAGCCAGGAACTTCCCGTTTCACGAGGTGCCAGGGGAAAGGGACGCCCAGGTTATCCGCAAGAATATGTTCGATGGGTTGTGAGAGCACGCCGGCGCATTCATTGTGGTCAATCCCCCCTTCAAAGTCCTTGTATTCATAAATAATAACATTCAGGTTCATATTGCGTTTCTTTGCAAGATTTTTCAGGGCGATTGCGCAACTGGCGCCGGCAGGGCCTCCGCCGATTATTGCAACGGTCTGACCCTCCTTCAGGGGACCCAGATATCCTGCCGGGAGATGTTTTTGTCTTTTCATACGCCAGGAGAGTATAGGATGCCGGAAATAATCATATCCCTGCCTCACCGCCGCGCGCACTATGTGCGGAAACATGGCAAGGTGCAAGCGCACGTCAATAGCCCTGGAAAATATCTCTTTATAGCTTGCATTGCCGGTAACCATATCCCAAAGGATATGGTTAATCTGGATCGATTCCCATGCATGCTGCTGATTCGTCAGGAGGTCAATTTGCACGTTTACCAGATGTTTCCTGGACGTGGTATGCTCATGGATGCGGAACAGGAGATTGCCAAAAAAATTGTCCTGTGCCAGAAGTTTTAAGGCTGGCCGATAATACCCCTTTTTAAAATGATCCGCAGAAATGCCCCGTTCGAAGATCGTGCGGGCGGCTAATTGCGCCGTATCAAAGGCAGATTCAATGCCGTTTTTGTAGGTACGGGAAATACTCGCGTCGCCAATGATTACAAACCGGTTTGTGTAGGGATGGTCAGCATGGGTAACGGGTATTTTGGGAAAACAGATACAGAGGTCTCTGGGCAGCGACCACCCTTCAGGGAGAAGTTCGCGTACCCTGGGGTGTCTCATGAATTCAACCAGATGTGCCTTCGACATATCATCTTTTCCGATGAGAGAAATTGTGACATAGTCCCCCTTGGGTATAAAAGCGGCGAATTTAATCTGTTTTATTCCCAGGGCGAATGCGTAAATCGTATGATGAAAACGTTCCTGAATAAAAGAACTTCCCAAGTGGATTTCCGCATTGCACGTCCGCGCCGATTTCGGTTCCCGATAGCCGAATTCTTTCCCCACAATCCGCTTAATAAGAGCGGTGTTCAGCCCAAATGCGCCGACGATGAGATCGGCCGACATCTTTTTCCTGACATCCGCCTCTTTATAGACAATATTTACAAAATCCTGCGGATCTTTCGGCAGTTCGATCTCTTCCACGACCGCCCCAATAAGCTTTGCACCCTGAGCGGTAACCTGCTTCAGTAAAAAATCGTCAAAACTGATATTGGTCGTTTCCGATGAAAATCGGGGGCCATTCCCGCGAAAAACGGTAATTATCCTCGGTTTATGTCCGGGTTTTGGATGGCGAAGCTGGATGCCGCGTTCCCGCGTTTGAAAGTAGTAGCCGTTAATTTCCTGCTGGACCCGCATTCTGGGAAGGATGATCTTCTGGCCTTCCATTTTATCAAGGAGGGTCTCAGACAGAACGCCCGCGCACATGTTGCAGCCAACGGGACCCTTTTGAATAAAGTTTCTGCCATCAAGAATGGTTATGTGAACGCGGAGCCCGTGTTGCTTTGCAAGTTCCAGGACAAAATGGGCAAAGAAACTCCCCGCCGGACCGCCGCCAATAACTACAATACTCGAACCATCTCTCAGTTGAAGATTCATTGTCATGGGTAACCTTTCCGGCAGTACAAGAACCCGCCGTTTCATGAGACCTTTGGCGACCTTCTCAATGTAGGGCGACGAGGCTCGTCGCTCTACAACCACGCCTTTGATAGTTCTCTACGTTTAGATGGCGGTTTCTCCCCTCCCCCCGGTACGAACGCGAACAACATCATCGACAGAGGAAATGAAGATCTTCCCGTCCCCAATATTCCCTGTTTTGGCCTCTTTTACAATACATTGCACGATAGTGTCAACGTCCCTGTCCGCCACCACCATCTCCATCTGTATTTTCTTCAAGAGATCCGTTTTATACGTTCTTCCACGCCACTGCTCGGTAATGCCCTTTTGATGTCCATGTCCTTTGACCTCGGTTACCGTCATACCCGGATATCCGATATCCAATAAGGCGTCCTTCACCATGGTAAACCGATCCTCTCTTACAATTGCCACGATCTTCTTCATGCGCCGCTTCTCCCCTCCTACTCTATATCCCCATCTTCTAAACGATACGGGGCGTCGATCCCTGCACGAGATACCAATTTACCGCTATAGGTAATCGTATTTCCTATCTTTATACTTACTACCTCGTCAAACATCCTCCAGTCAAAGAGGATCTCCACTTCTGCCTTCTTACCGTCCTGACGGCTTACTCCAACACGGTTCCAGTCTACCCGCCCCATCCCCTTATACACGACAACCCCCTGCCATCGCACATATTTACCTTTAAAATTTTTCCACAATTTCTTTTTTTCAGCGCGCGATAATGTACTGCGTTTCCCAAATTGTCTGTCCAGATCCTCAAAAGAAATATCCAGCGAATCTTTTGCCGGCGCTGCCGCGACAGTTTCCGGAGTGCTCACGGGGGTCATTGTTCCCTTATTCATACCGTGGTGCAAAATAGGTTGCCCCCCTTTCGGATTATCAGAAAGCCTGGGAGACGCCGGGGAATTTTTCGTGGCAACAACCTTCAGTTGGCTGTCGTCATAAGAGATGGGATCTCCCCCGGCAAACAGACGACAAAAGGTATTCCCGTGCCTGCTGATTCTCTCCGGATCATAATAAAACTGGACTTCGTTGCCAATGTTCCGGTTCCGATAAGCAAGCCAATTGTACGCCCCGGTTATCAGCACCCGGTCGTCTAATACAATAAAATCCTCCACCGGGTCATTGCCGGTTGGCGTCCTGTGTACCCGGATATCAAATCCTCGCCTGATTAAGGTTTCTGTCAGCAAACCACTTTCCCTGCCAGGGAGTTGTTCCAAAATTACGATACGCACCCGAACACCCCGGTCTCTTGCAGCAACTAACTCCTGTTCGACGTCCGTAGCAGCAAAATCGTGAATACAGAGATTGATTCCTTGTTGTGCATATGCAATCCCCTCCCTCAAGCGTTCTTCGACACTACCTTGCGGAACATAAGAGACATAATCTCCTGCATGCAAAGAAGCGGAAACCCACAGGAGCATTACACACATACATAATTTCTTCACCATGCGATAGAGACGCAACCAGACCCTCTCCGTCGAAAGAGTAACAACCTCCAGAATCCCGCTTTCCTGATGGAGATTACAAGGAGGGTAAAAAACGCGCAAAAAAGAAAGATTCTTCATGGCAATACTACAGACCCATTGTTTTCCGGTAAACCAAGAAGGCCTTTGGCAAGGCATCCAGGATGTCCGTAGCAATCAGCGACATTTCGCCCGTCTCCCGCACCGCAATATCTCCGGCCAAACCGTGTATATACACCCCCAGCTGAGCTGCTTCAAAGGGTGCGTATTTTTGCCCAATGAAGGCTGCAATCATCCCGGCCAGGACATCTCCCGCCCCGGCTGTAGCCATGCCGGGATTACCCGTCTTATTTACATAGAACCTCTCTTCATTGACAACAAGGGTCTGATGCCCTTTCAGCACAAGGGTTGCCCTATCCATTCCCCTGAGAAATATCCGGCATGTTTCTAACCGTTTCGACTGAATCTCCTGAGTTGAGGATACTCCCATAAGGCGCGCCATTTCTCCCGGATGCGGCGTAAGGATAATCTGCTTTTTTACCTGATGTAATACACCGGGACTGTCGGCAAGCGCATTGATACCATCTGCATCCAGGACGATAGGGCAATCCAGGGATTGCAGCAGCCACAGGACCAGGCGTTTCGTTTCCAGGTATTGGGACAGGCCGGGGCCAATGGCAACGACATCAAACTGTTGCGAAAAGTCGAGGATATCCTGACGACCCAGCTCGGACAAGGTCTTCAGATGCGTTTCCGGGAGGGGATGCGTCATAACGCAGGTCAGTTTGGATGCCACAATTCCCTGCAGACTCTCCGGGATACCCAGGGTTACCAGCCCTGCCCCGGCGCGCAGTGCGGCGCTGCTGCAAAGACAGGCAGCGCCCGTCATCCCACAGGAACCTGCCAGTACCAATACTCTTCCGTAGTCTCCTTTGTGGCTATCTGGTTTTCTCGGAAAAATATCTGGCAATGCCTTTACTTCGACCATACGCTCACCGTAATTTTTACCACAGAAATCAATGGAAGCACTGAGTAATAAGGAAATTCAGCTGTCTGCACATCCCGGATATCTTTCTCCGGGTACGCTGTGGTACAGCATCTTATTTTTTTGTCCGGTTGATCAGCGAGGCGGCATAAGCAGCCCCAAAGCCATTGTCAATATTCACAACGGAAACACCGGAGGCACAACTATTCAGCATAGATAAAAGCGGGGTAATCCCGGAAAAGCTGGCGCCATAGCCGATACTCGTTGGCACACCGATGACAGGGCAATCCACCAGACCGCCTACCACACTTGCCAATGCGCCTTCCATACCCGCCACAACAATGATTACATTGGCCTTAAGCAATTCGCTATGATTTTTCATGAGCCGGTGGATGCCCGCAACCCCAACGTCATACAACACCCGAACAGTATTGCCCATGATCTCAGCCGTTACCCTTGCCTCCTCGGCAACGGGGATATCAGAGGTGCCGGCCGTTATAATCAGGATAAGCCCTTTGTGGGGTTTTCTGCGGGTCTTTCGTATCGTAATCGTTCTTGCCTGTTCGTGATAAACGGCCTCCGGAAACTCACGGGAAACAGCCTCGTACATTTCCCTGGTTGCGCGGGTCGCAAGCATGTCATTCTCACCGGCAACGATATGCCCTGCAATCTTTACCACCTGTTCAGGCGTCTTCCCCAGGCAAAAAATAACCTCAGGAAAACCGCAGCGAATCTTGCGGTGACTGTCCACCTTGGCGAAGCCAATGTCCTTGTAAGGCAATTCCCGGATCTTTTCCATGACGTCATGCATTGGCACCTTCCCGATCTTATAATTTTCCAATAATTGTTTTATGACATCAATATCCATCGCTATTTTCTTAACCCTCAACTAAGGTACGGGACAAGCGCCTTTACCAAGATAATTTAATAAGGCTGCCTTTGGCAGCGGTTTTTAAGCTTCACTCTATAAAGAGGAGAGGGGGGGTATTACGATCACCTTCACATTTTTTATCCTCCCTTTAAGAATTTTCGTAACAATTTAGTTTTACAAAAAACCCCAATAAGGACGATGTTTACCATACCGTGTAGGGGCAGGTTTAAAACCTACCCCTACAAGACAATATTATTCATAGCGCAGCACAGCCGCAACCAAATTTCCTTTATGAAAGTGGGGAGATTGCTTCGGAAAAGGCCCTCGCAATGACAGTGACTATGCACTTTGATGGCACACTGCACGTTGTCATTGCGAGTGAAGCGAAGCAATCTTTCACTCATAAAAAACGGTACCTCCTGAAAGAGGCTTATGAAAAAACTTACAAAAAAAAGAAGTTTTTATACAGTAATACTATAGAGAGAATTTTTCAAAAAGCTAAATTGTTAAGAATTTCCAAAGATGATTTTAACACTTTTAGCAAAAATAGAAACAAAAATAACCCCGTCAGGGTTTAAAACCCAGACAGGGTTATAATTCAGGTGGCAGGAGAAAACTCCTGCCACACGAGGAAGGCTGTCACAACCGTCCTGTCATTTCACAAAAAAAGATTCAAAGAATTAAATCATCGATGATCGTCCTCAACGAACTGCACGCACAGAAGAGTAGAAGCTGAAGTATTCGCTGAAACAATCATCGTAGACGAAATGGGCAGATGTTCAAATTGTGCCATCTCAGCCCCCTCTATTCTTGAATTGCATCTTCGCATGATAGGAACTCCGCACCAGCGGCCCTGATGCTACATGATGAAATCCCATTCGCTCCCCCTCCAATCTGAGCCTTTCGAATTCGTCCGGTGTATAATAGCGATGGATCGGCAGGGCGTTGCCTCTCGGGCTCAAATATTGTCCGATCGTAAGCGTATCACAATGCGCATTCCTTATGTCCCTCATAACACCAAGTATTTCATCCCAAGTCTCACCCAATCCTACCATAAAACCTGATTTTATTCCTAATGAGGGATCTTTCTGGTGTATCTGTTCCAATATCCTGAGGGACCGCCGGTAATTGGCCGTCGGCCTTACCTGCAAATAAAGGCGGGATACTGTTTCCACGTTGTGATTTATTACGTCCGGACGGGCATAAATTACCGATTCCAATGCGGCTGATGATCCGGCAAAATCCGGTATTAAAACTTCGACTTTACAATCTTTGATATGTTTCCGAATAAGGGTGATTACCTCGGCGTAAACTGATGCGCCACCATCAGACAGGTCGTCCCTTGTCACGGAGGTTATTACGACATAGGTAAGTTTCATCTTTAAAATGGCTGCCGCGATTCGCTGTGGTTCACCTGCATCGGCTACGGATGGCTGTCCCTTCCTGACCGCACAAAACCCGCATTGTCTGCTGCAGATATCCCCCAGTATTAAAAAGGTCGCCGTCCGCTGTTCAAAACACTCGCCAATGTTTGGACATAGCGCCTCTTCACATACGGTATGAAGTTGTTCTTCCCGTAGAACGCTTTTTATCTCAGTGAAATTTTTCCCTGACGGTAGCTTTACTTTCAGCCAAGGGGGACGCATGGCACATTTCGTGGCAATCGTATATTCTTATTTTTTAGAGGTAGTTTACATCAAAGATTGACAGACGGGAGATTAAGAAGAAATGAATCGTGCGAGAAAACAGGGCATGGCGAAACCTTGCCGGGTTATCCTTTTATCCCTTATTTCTCCTGAGAATACAGGAGATTTCTTCATTCAAAGCATTCCGCCACTCCCGATATTTTCTGGGAAACGGCTTGTCTTTTTTCAGCATAGTATACAAATAATTAATCCTCGACTCTACCATAAGTTTTGCCATCTCAGTGTTATCCTGCACGTAGGTATTGATTAAATCCAGGATTTTGTCTTTATTCGCATGAAATTTTTCTATGATTTCAACGATATGTGGCATATCATGAACGACATTTTTACTAAAAAACAGTACGACTGCATCCGGAAAAGACAATATATCGTCATCACTGCTAATAATGAGGGATGCATTGTGGTCGATAGCGTACACCCTTCCGTCATCGGTAAATAACACATTTCCTAAATGCCTGTCGCTATTCCCGATGATAAAATCAAAGACCCGCAATCGTTCATAATCTTTCCTCTCTTCATCCGTAAATCTCTCAATCTGATACCCATCCTTGGCGTTTTTAATCCAGTCCTGAACCGAGCCATCATACTGCACATTGCCAATCATATCATCAATCACCATTGTTTTAGGCACAAGTCCCAGACCCACAATCTTATCAATTTGATAAACAATCGCTTCCCGGATTGCGGTATCCGGATTATCAGCCATCCAGTAATGTCGGATATCACACTTGAATATTACGGCGCTTCCATCCTTAAATATAATCTTCTCCGGACCGCGCGGGCCCCCCATCCATCGGTCATATTCTATATGGTCTATCTCTCTGTCCTTGATCGAGCCAAAGATCCCTTCTTTGACGCCTTTTTCGAAAATACTTTTCTCTATCATATTCTTTCGTTACACCTTCACCATATTGTTTATAACCCCTAACCGCTGCATCATAGCCTTTATTCCGATTGCGGTCATCTGTACCTGAAACACATCCGAATAGCACTTTGTAATCTCACGGTAAACAGCTTTTACACTTACGTTTTTTTTGGCTACCGTCTGAAGTGAAGCAACCCTTATTCCCTGAATTCCACAGGGAGTAATGAGCCGAAAAGGAGATGTATCATTGTTCACGTTCAATGAGAATCCGTGCATGGTGTAGCCCAATGCCATCCGAACTCCAATAAACCCAATCTTTTCTCCGTTCACCCAGACACCCGTATATCCTTCTCTTCGCTCAGCTTCAATGTCAAAGCCCGACAATGTCCTAATCATGACCTCTTCAAGCATCCGGAGATATTGATAGTAGTCGCCCGTATACGCCGACATTTTTATCACGGAATAACCAACTGCCTGGCCTGGGCCATGATAGGTGGCTAATCCACCCCGGTCAGTTTTATAAACGGCAAAACCATTCTTTTCGTAATAATCCCTGTTTGAGATTAAAGCGCCCTCTTTATATCTGCGTCCATAGGTAAAAGTAGGGGGATGCTGAAGCAAGACAAGACAATCTTCTATCGTATCAGAAATTCTCGCTTCAAGCAGCGCCTTTTGTAATTCCCAGGCATCACCATACTCCACCGTATCCAGTTGGAGGAGAAGACCGCTTCGCGCCATAGGCTGAAACCTCCCATTTTTCCAATCTCTCTTTTATCGTACGAAGAAACGCATCGGCATTGGCCCCATCCATAACCCGATGATCAAACGAAAGGCTGAGATACATCATCGATCGGATCGCAATGGCATCGTCTACCACAACAGGTCTTTTGACGACTGCCCCAACACCCAGGATTGCAACCTGAGGCAGTAAGATAACGGGTGTGCCAAACAGGCTTCCGTTAAGGCCGTAATTCGTGATGGTAAACGTCCCCTCCTGCACCTCTTCGGGTTTTAACTTTTTTGTGCGCGCACGCCCGGCAATATCCTGAATATCCTTTGCTAATTGCACAAGATCTTTTTTATCAGCATCCTTTATTACCGGAACGATTAACCCATCTTCCAGGGATACTGCAATCCCGACATTGATCGTGTTCTTCTGAACAATGCCTTCTTCTTTCCATGAGGCATTCATGAGAGGATGTTCCTTGAGGGCGCGTGCGGTAGCCAAGGTTATAAACGGCAGATACGTAAGATGAATCTCCTCCTCTCGCGTCATACCGTCCTTGTTCAGATCACGGTACTTTGCGACCTTTGTCATATCGACTTCAAACACCGTTGTCACATGGGCAGCGGTCCGTTTGCTTTGGACCATCCTGTCAGCGGTAATTTTTCGTTTTGGGCTTAGAGGAATAAATATTTCCTTCTCATAAATTTTTTGTCCCGTTTCCGCAGGCGGGACAGCGCTGCCGGCACCTGGTCGTGAAGACAGGTAATCCATAATATCTTTTTTCGTAACCCGCCCCCCTTCACCCGAGCCCTTTATCTCTTCCAGATTTACCGCATATTCTTTAGCCAATCTCCTCACCAGAGGTGAATATCGTTTTTCTCTTTCGTCTGCCCTTTCAATTTCTTTTACCGCCGTAACGGCTTCAGCCTTTTTTGCAGTTACAGGCAGGGGCGAACGGCCATTCGCCCCTACAGCGCTAATCACGCCTTCTCTTGTTTCCACAGCTTCAATTTGAGCAATCACCGTTTGTACCGGAAGGGTCTTCCCTTCAGGATAATAAATCTTTTTCACGATGCCGCTTGTTGGCGCAGGTATCTCGGTATCAATCTTGTCGGTGCTGATTTCAACGATGGGTTGTTCCTTCTCAATCCTGTCTCCCTCGTGCACCAGCCACCTGGTAATAGTCCCTTCTGCGACACTCTCTCCCATCTGCGGCATAATCACATCCACCGGCATACAGAACACCTCTCATTAATAACGCATTAATTTCTCTACTGCAGAAATAACATCCTTTGTCTGAGGCAGGAAGGCCTCTTCCATCTGTGCGCTGTAAGGCACCGGGGTATCCAGGGCTGCAATGCGGATAATAGGCGCATCCAAAAAATCAAAGCAATACTCGTTAATTAAGGCAGAGACTTCTGCCCCAACCCCCCCCGTCTTCGTTTGTTCATGCAGTACGGCGACCTTGTTTGTTTTTTTTACCGTATCAAAGATTGCTTTTTTATCTAACGGTAAAATTGTTCTCAAATCAATAACTTCACAGGAAATTCCATTTTGTCTGAGCGTCTGTGCCGCTTCAAGCGCGGTATGAATCATTGCCCCGTATGTGATAATCGAGACATCCTTGCCCTCCAGGGCAGTTCTCGCCTTTCCTATAGGAACAACGTAATCTTCTTCAGGAACAGAATCTTTAATGCGACGGTAAAGATATTTGTGTTCACAATAGATAACAGGATCGTTATCACGTATGGATGCCTTTAGCAAACCTTTTGCGTCATATGCAGTAGAAGGGGCAACGATCTTTAGACCTGGCACATTAAAAAAGAATCCCTCAATACACTGTGAATGAAATGCCCCGCCATGGATATTTCCTCCGTATGGCGCTCGTATAACAATGGGAGTAGCGCCCCCCCAACGATAATGATTCTTTGCGGCTACATTTACCAGCTGATCGAATGCACAGGAGATAAAATCGGCAAACTGCATCTCTACGACAGGCCGCATTCCCACAAGCGCTGCACCAATGGCAGCACCGGTAAAACCAGATTCTGACAGCGGGGTATCGAGAACACGCCATTCACCATATTTATTGAAAAGACCGTCTGTTACCCGAAACGCACCGCCGTATACCCCCACGTCCTCGCCCAAAATAAATACGCCGGCGTCACGCGCCATCTCTTCATCCAATGCCTCTTTGATTGCTTCAAGATAGGTAATTTCCTTCACGACATCTCTTCCTCTATTGATGTTGCATACACACCTCTTAAAACGTCTCCCGGTTCAGGATAGGGACTCTCCTCTGCAAACGCCTCAGCCTCTTCAATCTCTTTCTTCGCCTGTAAATCGATACTATCCAGTTCCTCTTTTTCAGAAATATGGTTTTTCATTAAATAGGTTTCCATGTGTAAAAGCGGGTCCTTCTTCTTCCATTCTTCCAGGAGTTCGCGAGGAACATATTTGGCGCTATCGTGTTCCGAATGGCCGTGCATCCTCATAGTCTTGCATTCGATAAAGGCAGGCCCTCCCCCGTTTCTCGCTATCTCATAAGCTTCTTTCGCCGCCGTGTAAACTTCCACCACATTATTTCCGTCTACGATCCTACTGGGTATGCCATAAGCCAGGGCGCGTTCTGCAACATCTTTTATAGCCATCTGGAGTTTCAACGGAGTGGAATAGGCATATTGGTTATTGTTGCAGATAAATACTATGGGCAATTTTCTTACCGCCGCGATATTCATCCCTTCATGGAAATCACCGCGACTTGTTCCACCATCCCCCGTACACGCCACAGCAACCCTCTTTTCACCACGGATTTTAAAGGCAAGCGCCGCGCCCGCTCCTATCGGATAATTATCCGCCAGATGGCTGGGAAAACCAAATACACCATAATTTAAATCACCCACGTGAACATTTCCCTCCTTGCCTCCGGTGACACCCGTTTTTTTACCGAAATACTGCGCCATTATTCTTTTTGCCGTAATACCGCGAATTAAAAAAACCCCCATATCCCGAAAATACGGAGCGGCAATATCATTCTTTTCAAGGGCATAGCCGTACCCGACGGACACAGCCTCGGTGCCGTTGCTTGTCCATGCCCCTCCCAATATCTTCCCCTGATGATAGAGCGATGTAACACGATCTTCCAGCCTTCGCGTCAATTTAAGATAATAATATAATCGTAGCAGATCTTCCCGTTTAATATCCATTGTTTCTCCGCTTACAGACCGCCGGTAATCGCCCGGTCAATCTCTGTTTGTGCCTTGAGTTCCATTACATGATTGGTAAGCTCAGCGATATGTCCCTTTTCCCACTCCGCAAGGGTGAGCAACATTTTGCGCGTGGCAGGCTTTGCCGCCTGCAATGCCGCCCGATAGTAATAATCATATGATTCTTGTTCCCGCTTAATTGCCTCGATGAGCACATCCATTATAGCGCCTGGTTCCGATGTCTGATTCAACTTCATACAGTCCTCCTTCCGGTTGATAATATGTACTCTCTTCCGCGGAAAAATCTTCGAAATAAGACCCGTTCTTCCATACTTTTGTATATTTTTTCCCCTGGCATTTCGTATTTTCCATAGTTAACGGGCGTTCAAGGTTATTGACGACAACGGTCTTAAACTGGTCAACTGAGGATCTTTTACCTTCTTATGCTGAATTAGAACCTTGAAAATCTCACCCATCATCTCCGGATGAATGAGGTTTTTTAGCTTTAATACGGTGCCAGTATCCTGTTTTGCATCACGCAATCTTTCCAGCATGCCCAAAGCAATCAAAAAATGGGATTGCTTTGTAAAGCCCGTTACCTCCAACTGTGCTAATCTTCCTGCATTTATCAGGTTCGTAAAGTCTACATGGGCAGTAATATCTTGTTCACCCGGCCGTGCATAGTAATCCCGGTTGACCGTATGACCATGATAACATCGCAGTGTCCCCTCCCGCGCATTTCCGTGATATAACCTGTCCCGGGTATCACCGTAATCAATCGTAATAACAAATCCTTCGTCTAATTTTTCTGAAACGTGCCTGAGCCAGTCCGCAGCGCCTATATTCACCTCACAGGCCTGATCTTCTTCGAGATATATTTTATTTGTTTCCAGATAACCGTGTAACGCCGGCCCTGATATCACGTCGTCTATATCACAAAAATTTATCCCATTATACCCGACATAGGTCTCCTTGAAAACCTTATTTTTCATTTTCAACCGGTGCACTGGCAGGGCGTCTACAAATTCGTTGGATAAAAAACATCCGCGCATCCTGCCAAACGAGAAACCATCCTCCGTGCATGTATGCCACGACACCTTCTCCTCCGGAATCTCGAGAGACGCTAAAAGCGCCCGCTGTTTTTCCCTTGCGTGGGGATTCGATTCGACGATGATATAGTGGAAGTTTTCGTAAAATTCAGGGTATTCATTCTTAATACAGCAAACAATATCGTGGCACAGCCATCCTTTGTTCGCGCCCATTTCCACAACGGTGAACAAATCCTTCCCCATAATCACCCACATCTCTTCCAGTTGTCTCGCAATGAGTTCTCCAAAGATCCGGTGGACAGCAGGGCTTGTATAGTAATCGCCCCGCTTTCCAATCCGTTCTTTTTCCGAGTGGTAATAACCATATTCCGGATGATAGAGCGCCATTTGCATATACTCGGCAAAGGTAATCTTCCCTTTCTTCAGTATGCTTTCGATGATCACATTTCTCAACAATTGCATAATATCCGTTTTTCTGCCTTCTTCTTATGCTGCACAAGGGTATCTACCATGAAAGATGCGGTAGAGTACCGGAAGAGCCAGCAAGGTAAGCGCAGTTGATGACACAATTCCACCAATCACCACGGTAGCAAGAGGACGCTGCACTTCTGCTCCCGTTCCTGTAGCCATGGCCATCGGCAAAAACCCCAAAGAGGCGACGAGAGCCGTCATTAGTACCGGGCGCAGACGCGTAATTGCGCCTTGAATGATAGCATTGTCAACGGAGTTGCCTTCTGCACGCAGTTTATTAATAAACGAGATCATGACAAGCCCATTTAAAACCGCAACACCGGAGAGTGCGATGAATCCAACACCGGTTGAAATCGACAACGGAATCCCCCTGAGCCAAAGCGCAATGATCCCGCCAGTAAGGGCAAACGGGACACCGGTATAGACCAAAAGAGCGTCTTTTACGCTGCCGAATGTCGCAAAGAGTAAGAAAAAGATCAATGCGAGCGCAATAGGCGTAACAATCTGCAATCGCTTTTTCGCCGATATCATTTGTTCAAATTGCCCACCCCAGGCTATCCAATAACCTGTCGGAATGGTGATACTTTCCTTGATCGTCCTTTCAGCTTCCTCTATAAATGATCCGATATCCCGACCTCGCACATTAGCCGTCACTACAACGCGGCGTTTCCCGTTCTCTCTGCTTATCTGATTAGGACCAGGCGCAATATTAAAAGTTGCAATAGACCCGAGTGTTATATAGCTCGGCCTTATATCTGCCTCCACAAATGCAGCAGGAACGAAACCGGTGATCAGTGAACCTTTAAATTCCGGCAATGGGATTGGCAATCTTTTCAGTGCATCGACATTTGTTCTTACCTCCTCAGGTAAACGCACCACAAGCTCGAACTGTTTATCCCCTTCAAAGATCTTACCAGCGTCTTTTCCAGCAATAGCTATTTCAATCACTTCCTGTACATCAGAAATATTGAGCCCGTATCGTGCCATTTCCTGGCGGTTCATCTGGATAGTCAGCACCGGCAGACCCGTTACCTGCTCCACCTTTACATCCGATGCTCCCTTGATTTTTTCAAGAACCCAGGATATTTTCTCGCCGGTCTTTAACAGAATCTCCATATCATCACCAAATATCTTTACCGCTACGTCGCTCCTCACACCTGCAATCAGTTCGTTAAACCGCATCTGGATAGGCTGAGTAAATTCATAATTATTTCCGGAAATTTCTTTAAGTTGATCCTCCATCTCGTGCACCAGTTCTCCTTTTGGCTTATGAGGATCTGGCCAATCTGATCGCGGTTTGAGTATTACAAAGGTGTCAGCCACATTGGGCGGCATTGGGTCAGTTGCTATTTCTGCCGTTCCTATTTTGGAAAAGACGTGAGCTACTTCCGGAAATTTCTTTACTTCATTTTCAACGACACATTGCATCTCTGCTGATTGTGACAGACTTGTCCCCGGAATGCGGATCGCATGGACCGCAATATCGCCTTCATCCAGACTCGGTATGAATTCACTTCCCATACGGGTCGTTAAAAGTCCGCTCAGAATAATAAACACTGCTGCTATTGTAATAACAAACGTTCGATTTTGCATGGCAAGAGTAAGCGCAGGAATGTATCCCTTTTTAGCCCAATAGATGAAGAAGTTTTCTTTTTCAGAAAGCTTTCCCGTAAAAAACAACGCCGCGGCGGCGGGAATAAACGTCACCGAGAGAATCATTGCGCCAATAAGAGCGGCAATTACTGTGAATGCCATGGGATGAAACATCTTTCCCTCGATGCCTGTCAGGCTCAGTACCGGCAAATAAACGATCATGACGATCATTTCGCCAAACATGGTCGCTTTCCGCACCTCCTTTGATGCCTCAAAAACAACCTCAAAGCGTTCTGAATGTGTCAATAACCGTCCAAGACGATGTTGTTCCTCCGATAGCCTGCGAATACAGTTTTCAACAATAATCACAGCGCCATCAACGATAATTCCAAAGTCAAGCGCTCCCAGACTCATGAGGCTTGCACTCACCTTATTGCTTACCATCCCCGTAATGGTGAAGAGCATAGACAATGGTATAACAAGGGCCGTGATAAGGGCTGCACGTATGTTTCCTAAAAAGAGGAACAGAATCGCTATAACAAGAAGAGCGCCTTCGGCCAGATTCTTTTTTACCGTGTGTATTGTTTTATCCACAAGGGTAGTGCGGTCATATACCGTCCTGGCAACAACTCCTTTGGGTAAGGTACGATTTACCTCAACCATCTTTTCGGCTACTTTTCTGGAAACGGTCCTGCTGTTTTCTCCCATAAGCATGAATACCGTCCCTACAACAATCTCTTCTCCATCTTCCGTAGCAGCGCCCGTACGGAGTTCTTTCCCGATTAGCACATCAGCAACATCCTTAATACGAACGGGTACCCGCTTGTCGCTTCCAACAATAATTTGCTGAATGTCTTCTATACTGGCAACCTGGCCGGGGGCCCTGATCAGATATTGCTCTCCGCTACGTTCAATATACCCCGCGCCTACATTAGCATTATTCATGGCAAGGGCATGGAGGATATCGCGAAATGACAGTCCATAGGCTATGAGTTTTTCAGGGTAGGGAGTAACATGATATTGTTTTTCATAGCCGCCGATGGTATTTACTTCAGTAACTCCCGGAATATTCCGCAACTGAGGTCTAATAATCCAATCCTGGACGGTTCTCAAATCGGTAGCGGTGTAAGGCGTTCCATCCTGTTTCAGAGTCCCAGCTTTGGCCTCTACCGTCCACATGAAAATTTCACCAAGGCCTGTTGTAATTGGTCCCATAATTGGTTCAATGCCTGGCGGAAGGTTCCCCTTAACTTCCTGGATGCGCTGGTTAATCAGTTGGCGGGCAAAGTAAATATCCGTTCCATCCTCAAAAATAACCGTTACTTGCGAAAGCCCATACCGGGAAAGTGAGCGTGTTTGTGTTAAGTGCGGAATACCGGCCATAGCTGTTTCTATAGGAAACGTAATACGCTGCTCAACCTCCAATGGAGAATATCCAGACGCAACGGTATTGATCTGTACCTGGATATTAGTAATATCAGGCACTGCATCAATGGGAAGTTTTTGATAATTATAGATACCAAGAATTGCAACGACGAGTGTCGCAAAAAGGATTATCCAGCGATGGTGGATTGAAAATCTCAATAGTTTTTCAAGCATCTTGACCTCTTCCCGCAAAAGTTCAGTTTACCGTGCAATGCCCTATATAAGTTCAAAGTCCGATTGGTGAAATCCGACACAAATACAACATGCTAAATTCCACGGAATGAATCATTTTTCTTTTACTCACTTTTTGGATTTTGCGCCTCAGATTTTTTAGTTAATGCTCATGGGTTGCGCCTGCTTTCCCCAGATCGGCCTTGAGGATAAAACTGTTGCGCGCAACATACCGCTCTCCCGGCGAGAGGCCGCGCACCACCTCTACCCATCGTCCGTCGTTCCGTCCCAACTCCAATGGACGGGCCTCGAAGACGTTATCATACTGCACAAAAACGACAGACACGTCGCGAAATGTTTGTATTGCATCAACTGATACGGCAACCGGCACGGTCACCTCTTCCTGAACAATTTCGACCGTGACGAAGAGACCCGGACGCCAACGCCCCTCCGGATTTTGTATGACGACCCTCCCCTGAGCGGTGCGCGTTTGCTCACCAACGAGCGGGCCTAAATACGTCAGCGTGCCATTTGCTTCCAGACCTAATATCTTAGACCTTGCCGTAACGTTTTGTCCAACCCTGACCACGCTTAAGTCTTTAGCATATACCGTGACCCCTACCCAAACCGTACGTAAATCAGCAATGGCATAAATATCTGCATCTGCCTTAATAGCTTCACCCACGGCAATCTCCTTTTTAATGACAATGCCGTCGAACTGCGCTTTTAGCTCATATCGTGTAAGCCCCCTGCCCGTCATTTCGGGAATACTATCCAAATCAGTTTGGGAAAACCCCAATGCGAGCAGTTTTTGAGTGGCCGTTTGCAGATTTATCTCTTCTTCTGCCAATGCCTGACGGCTGACAAGATAGTCTCTTTCTGAAGAGATCTTCTGTTTCCAGAGACGCTCCTTCCTTTCAAATGTCGCGCGCGCAAGTTCCGCTCGTTTCACAGAAGCCATGTACCCACTCTTCAGTTCCGCCACTTCCCGACTGTCAAGAACAGCAATAACCTCGCCATGACTAACCGTATCGCCAAGATTTTTGTTTACCTCAGTTACCACACCTGAAACTCTCGGTACGACATGCACTACCTTATCTGCATTGAGTTCAATCTCGCCGGGAAGTTCAAGTACGCTCTTCATTGGTACCGAACCAGCAGTTTCAACAACGATTCCGGCACTTTGTATCGCCTCCGGCGTAAGCTCGATCCTTCCCTCTATCTGCGAGTATTCCCAGCGATGGACATGGCCGTTATACTCTGCCACCACGGCAACATCAAACGAGTGTGGTTCTTCTATAATCCTGTCACTGCAAAGATGATCACTCTCACTCTTAAAGTTGATAACATCTACTTTTCCACCAAGGCGATGTAATTCTATCGTCAGTTTCACCATATCAGGATCGATCACTTTTCCCTTGTCATATACATGAACCCAGAACAGGGGCGGGGTTCCCTGTTCATGCATAATGATCTCAACCTGAAAACGGCCTTCAGACAACAATCGCCCGCCATGAGGCCCTTTTGCATGGTTATCATTCTCATGCTCATGCTCATGCTCATGTTCTCCGGCAGCGTGCTCATGGGGTTCTTCAACTGTTATTTTCTCCATCCGCAAAATAATAAAGGCCAGAATACTCCCCATCAGGATGACGATACCAATTGCTAACTTTTTTTTATAACGAATTATTACGTTTTTCATAGTATTGTTACCATAAGACAGAGTAGGATAGGTTAAGCAAAGCGAACCCATCATTACCTTTTTTTTGTTGGGTGCGCTCCGCTTCACCCAACCTACTTAAATCAAATTGGTCTTTTATCATTGTCCTGCGCACCAGATGGGGTAGTCACGCTTGAGGATTCTGGCAACGGACAACCATTTTCTTTCGCCGGTTCAATCGTCCTCGATCGAACTGAAACATTTGGTATATTTTCATTTTATAGCAAGTATTCATATCTATCGCTCAGTTCAAAATGTATGGATCAATCTGCAAGATTGATCCAGCCAAAAAAACATGAACAAACTCGTATGTTCACACCACCCTTGCTTATCTCAAATTATCCCCTTGGCCAGTACATAATAATAACCACACCAACAAGGGCAATAAAACCACCGATCAGGTCAAATTTGTCAGGGGCTATCTTGTCAATCTTCCATCCCCAGAGAATAGAAAGAACTATGAATATACCACCATAGGCAGCGTACACCCGGCCAAAATTTGCTGGCTGAAATGTTGGTATAACTCCATAGATAACCAGCGCTATTGCTCCGGACAAACCGAGCCAGATACTCTTCCCCTCCCTTAACCAGAGCCATATCAGGTATCCTCCGCCTATTTCACAGAGTCCGGCAAGGATAAAAAAGAAAATTGACCTGACAATTTCAACCCTTTCCATGTTTTGCCTCATTTCCATTTCTTATACTGCCTCGCTAGTTCAATCGTCGCCGATTGAACTAAAACATTTGGCTTTTTTAATGGCTGGAACTAATTTAAAAACCCAAACCCCGTTCAAATATCCGGTTCAATCTACAAGATTGAACCAGCCACGTGAAGGGGGCAGACACATTTTTGCCCTCCCCTGTATCTCTTTTCATCTCCGCGTCCTCTGCGGTCTCTGCGGTAAAATTATTTTATGCTATCTTAATCCTTTTCGGAAACCATTGGTAGAGGGCAGGGATCACAAAAAGGGTCAAAAAACTGGAAAAACATACCCCGCCAACGATTACTGTTGCCAACGGTTTCTGCACTTCAGCTCCTACATCGTTAGACATTGTCATAGGCAGCAATCCAATAATATCCGTCATAACAGTAATAAGTATGGGCCTGAGTCGTGTCGAAGCCGCCTCGATGATGGCGTCTCTCGTTTCTCTCCCTTCCTGCAGGAATTCGTTGATAAATGACACCATAACGGTGCCGTTTAATACACACAGTCCAAAAAGCGAAATAAATCCTACCCCCGCGGAGATACTCAGGGGCATATCTCTCAGGAACAAGGCCACAATCCCTCCTGTTGCTGCAAAAGGAACATTTACGTATATAAGGGCGGCATTTTTCAGGGAACGGAAACTCATATAGAGGAGCACAAAAATTAATCCCATGGAAAGGGGGATAACGATTGCAAGGCGATTCCTTGCCCGTTGCATATTCTCAAACTGTCCGCCCCAATCCAGATAATATCCCGGTGGGATATTCACGCCTTCCCGTATCTTCTTTTGTGCCTCTGCCACAAAGCTGCCGATATCCCTGCCCCGGACATTGCACTCAACCACAATACGTCGATGTCCGTTTTCACGGCTGACCTGGGCATGTCCTTCTTCAACATAAATATCCGCCAATTGGACGAGCGGCACACGCACACCGCCCGGGGCGCTGATCAGGATATTTTTAATTTCCTCAATGCTATTCCTTGATTCTTCCGTAAAACGGACCAAAAGGTCAAATCTCATTTGCTCTTCCAGCACCTGCGACGCGGCCCTGCCGCCAATAGCCGTGGTGATAACATCCTGTATATCTGACACATTGATTCCGTAACGGGCAATGGCGTCCCGGTCAATCTTTATCTGTATCACCGGCAACCCTGCCACTTGTTCACCTTTCACATCCTTCGCCCCCTCTATATGTGCAACAACTCGTTCGATCTCCTCTGCCTTCGACTTTAACACCTCATAATCCGCGCCAAAAAGCTTAATGGCAACGTCAGAACGGACGCCGGCTATCAATTCACTGACCCTGAGCTCAATGGGCTGCGAAAAACTGTACTGTATGCCGGGGATCTTCTTCAAATCCTCTTCCATACGGGCAATGAGTCCCTCCTTGGTCCTTGCCGTCTTCCACTCTTTCTTCGGTTTGAGCATCACAAACACATCACTAATTTCCTGTCCCATGGGATCTGTGGCGATTTCAGCCCGTCCGGTCTTGGACACCACCGTCTCTACCTCCGGATATTTCATGAGCGTTTTCTCTACGAGCGTAGAGAGCTCCACCGACTTCTTTAACGAGACACTGGGCAGTCGCCGGGCGTTGATCGCTATGGCGCCCTCATCCAATTCAGGCATAAACTCTGAGCCTAAAAAGGGGACAAGGGCAAGGCTGGAAAGAAAGCACGAAGCGACAATGATAAGAGACATCCTGGGATGGAATACGGCCTTTTGTAAAAAAGGTTTGTAACGATTCTTTAAAAATCGCATAATGCGGTTATCTGCCTCTTCTTTCTGCAACGTTATCCTTATTCCCCCTTTTTTAAAAACAAGGGAGCACAGGCTTGGCATAATAACCAGGGCAACAAAGAGGGAACTCAGCATGGCAAGACTTACCGTGAGGGCTACCGGCTTGAACATCTTGCCTTCAACACCTTGCAAGGTCAGAAGCGGCACATAGATAATAATGATAATTCCAACGGCAAAGAAGACAGGACGCCCCACCTCTTGCGTTGCACGCAGTATTATTTCCTTGTAATCATCACTATTTTTTCTCAAGGTAAGGCGCTGGACAATATTTTCCACGGTGCAAACTGAACCATCAGTAATGTTGCCAAACCCCAGGGAACCGATACTCATTACCGTAGCTGCAATTCCAGCATGATACATGCCTGAAAAAGTTAAAATAACCGTTAAAGGAACGGAGAAGGCAATAAGGAGTGATACCCGCCAATTTCCTACCGTTAACGTAAGAACTATGATTATCAGGGCAATACCGGAAATAACATTGGTAATCACCGTATGGATAACGTTATTGACAAGGTCGGTCCGATCGTAAAATGGTATGATATCAGCGCCTTTCGGCAGGTTTTGCCGAATCTCCTCAACCTTCCGCTTTACCCTTTCCACTACTGTGCGGCTATTTTCATCCTTGAGCATCATGGCAATACCCGCAACAACCTCTCCCTTGCCATCCTTAGTGACCGCCCCGTAACGCACCTCTGAACCCACTGCCACGTCGGCAATATTTTTTATATAAATGGGTGTGCCTTCCGGAGTGGCCTGAACGACGATATTTTCTATATCTTGTATGGTATTGATGAGACCAATCCCCCTTATGAGATACTGTTCAGAAGCATGCTCTATATATTGTCCGCCGGCATTGGCATTATTGGCCGCCAGGGCATCAAAGACCTGCCGGAGGGTAATATCATGCGTGACAAGCTTTTTGGGATCCACTTGCACCTGATACTGCTTTACAAAGCCGCCAAAGCTGTTGACCTCAATGATCCCCGGGGTGTTCAGTAGTCTGGGTTTGATTATCCAGTCCTGGATGGTTCTCAGTTCCATGTTATCCTTGCCTTCTCCGGTAACCACGTATTGATATATTTCACCCAAACCCGTGCTAATCGGACCCATGATAGGCTGAGCATGAAATACCTGCGGTAGCTGCTCTTTTGCCGTTTGTAACCGCTCCAAGACCAATTGACGGGCAAAATAGATGTTTACGTGGTCGTCAAATACTACCGTGACCTGAGAAAGCCCCGTCTTTGAAATGGAGCGCACCTCCACGACATCCGGTAAGCTGCTCAAGGAGAACTCAATGGGAAACGTAATGAGTTTTTCCACTTCAAGAGGGCCGAGCCCAGGCACTTCGGTATTAATCTGTACCTGGTTTGTCGTAACATCGGGAACGGCATCAATTGGCAAGCGCACAAGATAATATAAACCCCATCCTGTAATGACGCATATCACAATAATGACAAGAAAACCTTGTTTTAGCGCATGTTCGATAAGTTTGTTGATCATTGTACTCGCAGATCTCTAAAATGTATTTGGGGAAAACTACTGGAATCTGTAGTTTCAGGTTTTTTCACGGGACTATCGCGCTAATGTGCGCACCCCTCTCCAAATTTTTCCTTCATGATCCCAGACTTAAGCAGAAAACCTCCCTTGACAACCACACGATCGTTCTTGTTTAGCCCACTGACAACCTTTATATGGCCATCTACCTTCGTACCCAGGATCACATCGCGTCTTAAAAAAAATCCCTCGTGAAGAGGCACAAAGACAAAGCGGTTTTGGCCATCTGACTGAACGGCCTCTTCAGGCACAATAGGTGAATTATTCGTTTTTTCTGAGTGATGCAGAAGCGATACCTTGGCAAACATACCAGGTTTTAATTTTTTATGGCGATTGTCAACCTCTGCCCGGACCTTCACCGTGCGCGTCTTTTCATCAACGGTAACTCCAATATACGTAACAAGCCCCTCGAATTGTTCCTCCGGATAGGAGGCAACCGATATCACCACCTTATTTCCAGGATTGACGACGGAAATGTCTTTTTCGTAGATATCAAACCATACCCACAGATTAGTGAGGTCGGAAATAGTTACAATAGGGGAAAAGGCATCTTTGAGTTCACCAATAGCGACACTTTTTTCAACCACCGTGCCATCGAAGGGGGCAGAAAGGGTAAATAGGGAGGATACTTGATCTTCCTTTATATCCTGGATGTCATCCTCCTGCTGACCCATGAGCATCAACTTCTCTTTGAGCGCTTTTAGCTCTATGCGTGCCTGTTCGTAGGTGTTTTCGGCTTCCAAAAAATGCTTTGTGGAAGAAATCTTTTGTTTATAGAGAGTCTTTTCCCTGGAATAGTTCTTTTTTGCCATTCTCAGCATTGCCATTGCTTTCTTATAATTTGCCCTGACCTCGCCCAGTTCTATGCTATCCAATACAGCCAGCCGCTGTCCTTTCTTCACATGATCTCCCCAGTCCACAAATAACTCCTTAACGACTCCGGATACTCTTGGGGAAACAATAACAAAACGGTCCCGGTTTGGTCCCACTGCACCTGTTGCCTTGTGAGTTATTTCCATATCAAACAATTCAACATTTTCAATGGTTATAATCTCTCCCAATATCGATGTATCGACCTTAACGGCCCCAACCTCATACCGACACCCGTCACACTCAAGAATGGGGACATTGTGTTCGCATTGCTTTTTTAACAGTTCTTCATAGCTATTGTTTTTCATCGCAGGAACACACAAGGAGCACTCTGCCTCAGGAACACCGTGTTCCTGGCACATTTCACCTTTCTGTGCATCCAGACAACCTTGATGTGCTGCAACATCTGCAACAGGAAGGATACCCGTGCATAAAAGAATAATCGTGAAACTGATCATCATGGTTTTACATAACCGTAAATAAATCATATGATTCTTTTTTCCCTCTTATGTAGTTGAATTGTAAATAATTTCAAATCACCCTTATTGCTCCCGTATTTTCGTTACTGCCAGTCTCTCAATGTCTGCAATTATCAGATTTAAACTTTTCAAGGATTCTACATAGGAAATCCTCGTTTCAGCCCATGTCCTTTGTGCATCGAGGAGGTCAATATAATCAAACTCCCCCTCTCTGTAGCCCCTTGTTATGAGCGTAAGGGCTTCATCCGCTTTGGGCAGAATCTTTTCCCTGTATTCCATGACACGTTTCCGTTCTATGTTGAATGAATTGAAATTTCTTCTTAACTGAAATAGCAGTTCGTTGTAAACCGACAGATTTTCACTTTTTGCCTTTTTTGCAAGGGCTTTCCCTTTTTGTATATTGCCCTGGTTACGATTAAAGAAGGGGGCCGGTATCTCAACGCCCAACTGTACGGTGTCTATGTTTTCCGCGGAGAGTCTTTTATAACCTGCAGACACCGTGATATCGGGGATAACCTGTCTCTTTTCCAGCATCAACTGCGTGTCAGCTACTTCAATATTCTTTTTTGACGCCTTAAGAGATGGTTGATTGTCGCTCATCTGCAGTTCAAGTTCATGAAGAGCCAACGCACCGGGCTTCGACAAGAGATTACCCGTCACACCATCGATGACATCCTCCGGAATGCCCATCACCGTCTGTAATTCCTTTATAGAATTCTGGAGAACGCCTTCTGCATGGAACACGGAATTTTTTGCCATTGACAATTCCACCTCTGCCCTGAGGACGTTTGTAATGGCTACTTCTCCCGCTTCAAACCGGAGTTTCTCACTCGCGTAAATACCCTTTGCAATTTCCTCCACCTTTCTCGCTATGACCAATCCTTCCTGATCTCCAACAACTTTATAAAATGCCTTTTTTGTGTTGGCCATAACCTCCAACAAAACAGTATCGCGTTCGAACTCATTTTTTTCCTTTGATTTTTCGCTGACCTTAATTCCTAACCCCCTCTTCCCACCCGTAATGATGGGCTGAGTCACGGCGACGAGATTTTGGCTTTGATTTAGCCCTATTTCGTTGTCAGGAATTTCTTCGGCTAACAATTCCAGGACAGGATTCGGATATAATCTTGATTGTCTTAATTCGCCTATGGCTGCGTCTATCTGATCTCTGGTTGACTGCAATTGCGGATTCTTTTCAACTGCAATACGAATGGCATCTTCGAGTGATATTTTTTTGCTTGATACTTGATACTTCTCGTCCGCGACTGTGGCAGGAGAATCCTTTCCGAAGGCCATGAACCGGAAATTTGACAAAAAGGCAGAGACACCGACGATGAGGATAAAACAAATGCACATGCTTCTTTGAATACGAGGTTTAGATATCAACTGCATATTCATAAACAACCTTTCACGATAAATCGGGTAATGTAGCGTATTATCCAGTACAAACTTTTTATAGTGTAAGTATCTCCATATATATCCCGCTTGCTCGCTTTAACCGGCAGAAGTAGTTGACCGTTGGCAGTTGATAGTTGACATAAATGATAAAGTCTTCATTGCCAACTTCATGAGCACGACATTCCCGAGTCCACCCTGTCAGAGTTTAAAACCCTGATAGGGCTCATGATTTTCGTAGTTTTCGCTGAGCCGCAAAATTATCTTTGGAGGATACGGTCGATTAATGCGTGTCGTTCTCTTTACTCGCTTTGCCGACCAAAAACAACCCGGAGAAGTTTCTACAGAATTGCACCAGTAACAGTAGCCTTGGAAACTTGCCTAGAATAGGCCGAAGCGTCGCGCTATGTTTTCCGTGCTTTGTTGTGAGACACCACGGACAGTTACATGGTCAACATTCAGCCGAACGGCCCTGACGTAAAAAGACGAGCGTTAAAGGGTATTATGCAGCGAAACGCGGTGGATGATAAATGATAGTCTGGAAAATGCTTTTGAAATGATTAACATGAAGGGTTTGAACCCAACGGGGAGACCTATTGAGAAAGAGGAAAGATTTTTGCAGTAAACCCATGACTAAATTGTGGGTACACAGCAGGCAACAATGTGAGCAATGCTGATCATCCATGGGAAGAGAATCAAGAACATCCTGATGGGATATAACTGCTGCTTCCTTTTCCGCACAATGCAACACATCGCCTTCCACACATCCCAATAATAAACAATCGCCTGGCAATATGCACAAAAGAAACCATATCATCAAAATACCTTGCATGGTTTTTTTACAGAAAATAGTTTTATGCATAAAGAGAAAATAGAAATTAATCGTTGTATGGAGGTTTTTAAAGAAGTTTTCCTGTCCTGTAAAAATTTTCTTTTTCATAAAATTTTTACACCCCATTCAGAGTTCCCCCCATGCAAAGGAGGAATGAAAAGGGTCATCCAATCGTAACTTTGTAACACAATTTCGTCTTATGATAATTACCTGGCTACTATAAAAGCAAGAGGAAAATTAATTTTGATTTACTCTCCATAAATCTGTAGGTATACTAATTGCGGAAATTTTGCATTATTATAAGGAGAAAAAATGTATCTCTCGATTAAAAATCGACTCATTTTTTTACTCATTGCTTTTACGTTACTCCCTTTCGTTCTGCTCAGAATGATTGCCTACCCAAGAGTACAGTCTGATCTTCAGGAAATCCTTATACGAAACCTCGACGGAATTGGTCATAAACAGGCAGAATTGGTAACGAACTGGGTACAGGAGAGGGTTAAAAATATTAGCGTAATCGCAGAAAATCCTTTTATGGCCACATGTGCAAAAATGACTGAGAAGGATCAGGATTATCCGTATATCGTTCAATATTTAGAATCAATAAAACGCAAATACGGCTATAAGGAGATACTTATCAGTGATAATAACGGGCTCATAACCATTGCCACTGCAGTAGAAAGGGCTGGTCACGACATTTCCCAAATGAATTACTTTCAACAGGCGCTTCACGGGAATACCTATATATCAGGTATCGTTCCTTCTGAAATTCCCCTAACTAATGAATTGGGAGAAAAAGAATTAGGCATGCCAACCATGTTTGTTTCAACGCCATTAAAAGACAGGGATGGAATGATTATCGGTGTCATTGTCATTCGGGTGGACGTAAACGCACTCAATAGCCTTATGTTGAGCCTAAAGTTAGGAACAACCGGAGAAACCTATCTGGTAAATAACGATGGTTACATGATAACCGAATCACGGTTCGTCCAAGAGCTTAAGGACATGGGCTTAGTAAAACGAAGGAGCGCTTTAGAATTAGCGTTGATCAATCGGGAAACGGGCGAATTAACCCGTGGTGTTAAACAGTGTATTGCCGGCATCAATGGTTTCGATGCGAAAGGCTATAGAGATTACCGGGGTACCTTAGTACTGGGCGTATGGCGCTGGCTGCCTGAATATCATTGGGGCGTTATGGCGGAAATAGATAAAGGCGAAGGCTATGGACCAGCATATAATCTTAATTATATCGTAAGTTCAACATTGATCATACTCGTGGTTCCTATCGTACTGGTAGCATACTTTATCGGCAAAAAGACTTCTACCCCCATCATTCAGCTTACGGAAGTGACAAAAAAAATTGCATCAGGAGATTTAACCCAGTGTGTAAATATAAAGAGAGCCGATGAAATCGGGATTTTAGCAAACTCCTTTAACGCCATGGCAAAATCGTTGGATGAAAAGACGCGGGAGATAGCGGCATCGGAGAAGCGGTATCGGGAATTATTTGGCTCGGTGAAGGAGGGTGTGTATCAATCGGAACCCACCGAAGACGGCGAGTTTATCAACATAAACCAGGCAGGGGCAGAAATCCTTGGCTATAATTCTCCGGAAGAAGCAATTGGTAAAAAGGTAAAGGACATTTACGTAAATCCGGAAGACCGCAGAAAGGTCGTTGAAAAACTGACGAAAGACGGAATATGGAGGAGTTTTAGTTCGCTATGCAGGAGGAAAAACGGAGAACAGTTTTACCTGGAACGGACATCGAATCTGGTTGTCGATGAAACGGGCAAACCTCTCCGTATCGACGGAATCTTCAGAGATATCACGGAACGGAAGCTCCTGGAAGGAGAATTGCAGGAATCAGAACTCCACTACCGACAATTGTTGAAATTATTGAAGGAAGGCATATATCAATGTGAACCCACGGAAGACGGGGTGTTTACATGGATCAATCAGGCGGGAGCAGAGATGTTTGGTTACGCTTCACCGGAAGAAGTGATCGGCATACCGATGAAAAATATCTATGTAGATACTGCTGATCAAAAAGAATTGATTGATATCCTGCAAAAAAATGGGACGCGGAGAGACTTTATTGTTTACAGTAAGAAGAAAAGTGGCGAACGATTCATTTCTGAAAACACCTGTAATCTTGTCCGTGATGTCAGCGGCAAACCGATCAAGATCCTTGGAATATTCAGAAATATAACGGGAAAGTGCTTTGCAAATAGCTAATGCTGACCTTTCGGTGTCATTTCTGTAAATAAACAGGGCTAGAGATTCGGATAACTAAGAGGTCTGGAGAAAATCATCCCCTCTTCGACTCATTCTGTTAGGGAGTTAAAATATGTATTCAATCGACAAATACCATTTTAAAGAATTCAGGATTGCGCCTGGTCATCGGGCGAACTACGCTGTCCTCTGTAATACCGAATTTGAAGAAAACCAATGGGGTATGAAATATTCACCTGCGAACAATTATTCAAGAGAATACAAGATATTGCCTCTCTTTTCCCACCCGCAGATTCCCATCAGATACAAAGAGGGAAATGCCATGATGTACAAAGAAGGTAAATCAGTAATCGCACAAAACTATCTCATTATAACCCATTTTGAGGGAGCGGATATCGTTGAATATTTCCAAAAGAGAGGGTTGCCCGATCAGGATGAAATGAAGCGTGTGATTCAATATTTTTCCAACGCCACGCTACCCTTGCACCACATGCACTCCAAGGGATACATCCACAGCGATATTAAACCAGGACACATCATTTTAAATCCTCATACGGGCACAATAGCGCTGATTGATCTCGAATGCACGATTAAAATCGGAGAAATCATTTGCGGTATGAGCAAGGAATACGCATCGCCAGAACAAAAACAGATGATTCGCATGCTACGCGATGGTGAGGAGGAAAAAACTGTGTTGAAAAAAGTCAAGATGAACGCGGCATCAGATATGTATTCTGTTGGCTTGATTTTTTACCGGGTATTGACGGGGAAATTATGGCAGGAGGCAAATATCAACCCACAAGAAATCAACAAGGCCATTCCGGATAAACTCAACCGGGTTCTCTTAGGACTTTTAGAGGAAAACCCCGATAATCGTATCCCGTCTGCAGAGGCACTAAAAAAAGAACTAGCGACAGTATAATTCCTCAGACTAAGCCTCATACAACACAACGAAAGCCATAATACCACCGCTCATAAACGATTACGGCATAGGAAACCATTTACGAATTTCTCTAAGAAGGCACTTCTTTGACCGTTCCCATTTCGTATTTCCCCTTAAATGCACGAGGGCCGCTAAAAAGCGGCCCCCGTAGCATCAAAACCCTGCAGAAGAATACCTCTTTATAAGTTACCTAAAACAAACACCACAGGAACAAGGCAGTCACCAACGCCATTGTATACAACCGTGGAGATCCCACCGCTCAGAGTTACGACATGGGTATGGACATCCCAGAGTTGCGGCAGAGGTAAACCAGCGCCCCGTCCCAGTAGCTTGCAGCTACCGGTGGGCAAGAAAACTCCGTCTCTTTAAGAATGTTCCTGTTCTTTGCTGTTCAAAACACCGCACTTCTGATATCATCTTATTTCAGCCGATCACTTGCGATATGCATCTTAAAATAACTACAAACAAATCTACCTGTTATTTGCCAAACGAGAATTTTCCCTGAGATCCGCCTACCGTTTGGAATAGGCCTGTATCTGTCGTTACTAAAAAGAGAAGGACGCGTTCCTGCACCTCAAAGAGGGGACTTTCCGCCATTCCGGGAGAAAATACAACTCGCACCTCAGATTTAGCTGAAAGATCTCCCTTCAAGATACACTCAACCGAGACAACTGCTTCCTGATCATTCTTCCTGGAGGAAATCCCCTTCACCGTACCAAATACAACGACATGGGAACGGTTAACCATCTCTGCATTTTCCAGTCGCAGCACCATGCCATATGCGCGATCAGAAGCCCCCCCAAACAGGCATATATAAAGGAGGAGGAGTGTTATCCCCCCCCCCCCCCATATTTTACCTGCATACTTCATAAACTGGAGTTTAGTGTTTCCCATCGTTGTAAATATTCTCTCCAAATGCCCGCGCTCTAAATACCGGGTTCACAAAATGCACATTGTACGTAGCGTTCTTGGCAACATCTCCGGGATTTATCACAATATCCCCTAACACCTGACCATTCAGGGATACACGAACGGTCTCAGAATCACCGGCTAGTATGTTATTAGCAAGCGCTATACTCACTTGCACCTGATCAATATCCTCCCTGGTGGCGGCAAGGCTAAATTGCGCCCTGTACAGGTCTCCGGTATGCCACCAAAAACCATCAAATTGGGCACCAAAGGCATTTCGGGATAATACCCCATCCACATCTGCAAACACACTATTTCCGAGATTGGCTGCCCTTGGTAATATACGAGTACTCAGTAATCCCGTGCCTTTCTCTCGCAGACTTACCGTTACACCATTTTCTAAAATCCTGAAACTCCCGGAACCAGGCGGTACCGTATCAAGAAGCTCGAGCTGAATGACACAGTCATTCGACCGGTTCCCATATATCGCTACAATACCTCTGATATCATCATGAGAAAGATATGCCCTTCTCGCCGAATAGAACGGATACATCAGGGCATTGGGATCGGCAGAGTGTCCCAATCCAAGGGCATGACCCATTTCATGGGCAGCAACAGTCAACAGATCAATTCCTGCCCCTCCAAACGTGGGCGACACCCATGTTTCGGCATCGTCAAAATGGATGTCTCCGGCAATACAACCGGCATTTACGGGTGGTGGATAAAAGGCATGCGCCAATACACCGCCCGCACCATCGAACGGATACCCGTCACCATGATTTCCTACTCCCCACGAGATGCGAATATCGCCACTGCAATTGCCATCATCCAAGACTTCCTGGGGATACACCCGCGTTACATTCGACCAAAGGCCAAATGCCTGGCCAATGATTCCGCGTTCTGCGGCACCTGAAACATCTCCCGTGCCGGTGCCAACAACGCTATAGGTGAAACCGGTCACTGGCCAACTCCCACCACTGGTTACATACGATGCAATTCCGAAGGGGAGATCGTCATAGAGGCAAGGGGAATCCGGGGTACAAGCGAATGATTCCGCTGCAGCAGAAATGGGTTCTACCCGGAAAATAGTATCATTATTCGTTGAAACAATATATTGTTGCCCCTCATAAACAGCAGAAACACCTTCTTCCTCAAGCGCAAAAGAATTAGTTCCAATACTTCCCACAACCGCTATGCAGACTGCTGCAATTCCAAACATTCGTCTCATATTTCCTCCTCCTTTTTCTCACAGAATTAATCAGAATATTTCCGGCACTTCTTCATAAACAGATACGATCTTGAAGAAAAATCCACGAACGTATCTTTTTCTTCTATTTCACAATCACCTCCTTTACCAAATAAAAAAGCCTTACTGTCAAAATGCACATGATACATTTTCGGCAGTAAGGCTATCTTTCAGCATACTTTATGAGCATGCCACTACTTCAAAGATCCTTCACTTTGCGCCCCCTGATCACTCAGGGTTTGCCTTTATCGATAACTCATTATATCATAAAAACAAAATATTTCAATTAACAGCGCATATTTTTAAAAACAGGGTATCGGAAGATTTTCCATATGTCTTAGCATAAAAATGTAATTTATTCTCAAAAAAAGCCTTGCTGCCGAATACTTTTTACATTTTCGACAGCAAGGCTATCTTGAAATTCGTTCTTATAAACTACACGATCCTTCGCCTGAGCCTCTTGATTACTCAGAGTCTGCTTTCGTGGAATTCTTTTATCAGAAATACAAAAAATGCTAAAACAACGATCCGTATTTAAAAATACGGAAACGCAATAGGCTATTTTTCAGAGGTGGAACGAACCTTCTCGTTGGCAATTTCTATGTTAAACTTTGCTTCCAGATTCTCAGGTTCAATGACGAGGACTTCTTCCCATTTACCAATTGCCGCCTTGTAATTCCCTTCCCGATACAACGTCAGGGCATCGTCCAACAACTTTTGCAGCGCCTCTTTCTCCTGGTTGGTGATAATCGTCTTTAATTTCTGGTCGTTCTCCGGCTTTATTTCACTGCTTGCATCTTTCAGCATCTCACGCCCCTGCTCAAGCATCTCCTTTACCTCTTTGGTTTGTTCTATCTTCTTACCCGTCAAACGGGATCTTTGCGCCTGGAGCGCCATCAGCTGGTTTTGCAAATCAGTTTTTGCCTTCTCAATTTCACCCATCTCCCTTTCAAAGTCTTTTACCGTCTTCTGTGTCTCGGCAACTACGTTCTCTAATGAACTGTCCATAAGCACTATCTTGGAATCTAATTCATTCAGGCGACTGAGAAGTTTTGTATAATTAGAATCAGCATCGGCGGTCTTTGACGACAGCAACTCGACGCGTTTGCCAAGCGCTTGTGTCGTATCGTTTAAATCAGACAATCCCCGCTCAAGCTCCTTGATTTTTCGATCATTCACTCCTACCGGCACGGCTTGGATATCGGGTGATCTTTGAGAAGCTGCAACACATCCTGTAACCAGGGTAGCGAAACCCAATGCCATTACAATACTACCGCGTTGTTTCATGATCCTCCTTTTTCGAAAGCCGGATGCATAGTCAAAAGGAATCTATTTCATCTTTGACAAGTCAAAGTCAAACACCGTTTCTTCCCCCCCAGGAGCAACAACCGCCAGCGTAACAACTCCATTCAAATCAATGTCTTTCGTTGGAAATTTAAATACCAGACGGGCTGAGTGGCTTGGGGAATCAGGCCAGAATTCGCTGGCTTCAGCAATATCAGGGGTAAACTCAAACTCTGGCTGTATCACATCATCCTTATAATAAAGCTTAGCGGTATAGTGAACGCAAAAGTCATATTCATCACCATAAACGGTAACGGAAAAGGTAAAAGCATCACCAATTTCCGCCGCCTGCATAATATTCTTTTGAGTAAACTCCCGCTGCTCTACGGCAAATTTTCGTGCCTTATAAGCAATATTATGAAAGGGGGTAAATAAGGTTGCAGTGCCCAGTCCTTTTTCTTTGCAGATAGTCCACGGTTTTGAAAACAATGATATCTCAATGCGTTTGTTTTTTTGCCCATATTCCACAGCCTCAGCTATTTGTTCCGTAGACAGCTCTAAAGAAATGGCGTAGGTTGGCTTTAATGCGAACAAACACATCTCCAGAGCAAAAACAGCCGTTATCGCAAATACGTTCTTCATTACCATCATTTCACTCTCGCAAATTATTTTTTTTATTCTTATTCAGCGCTTGGTTCTGTTGCCGCAGCTTCCTCTGCAGGCGCCGCCTCGGACGCTGCCTCTGCCTCTTTTTTCTCCTCTGCGGATGGTTTTACGACATAATTTTTGCCGGTCTTCATCAGGCTTGCACCACACACAATAAACATAATGCCAAAGACGACAGCGCCAACAAAACAGAATACCCCGCCGAGATTATTTACCATTCCTTCGACTTTTTGATTGGTCATAATCTTTTCAGATTTTTCGGTAATTATCTGATTCAACTTGTCAATCATTGCACCGTACCCCCCCAATATAATTCGTATCTTACACGGAAAAACTTACCATAAATACAAAACTTTTTGCGAAAAAAAAATCATCTTACATCTCTACTTTTTCACTAAATCATGATACATTGATAATTCCCGGTCAGCCTCTTCCTTCATCCCTTTCCCGCGATATATTGATTCTAAATTTTTATGTGCCTTTGCATATCCAGGATTTAGAGCAATGGCTTTCTTGTATTCGCTGATTTGGTTTTCATACATTTTTTTTTCCCCATATGCCACTCCCAGATTAAAATGGGCCTCCGCACTTCTGGGGTTCAACTCCAACACCTTCTTGTATTGTGCGATTTCGTCATCCAACAACCCTTTCTTTCCATATGAAACCCCTAAATTGAAATAGGAGTTTACGGATTGAGGGGAAATTTCGATTGCTTTTTTATACGCAGTAATTGATTCATCGTACTTTTCTTTCTCACGATAGGAATCCCCCAAATTATAAAATGCCTCAAAATTCTTTGGGTCAAGCTCGATAACTTTTTCGTACAGACTGATTTCTTCATCAACCATCCCCTTGGCACCGTATGCAATCCCAAGATTAAAATACGCGTCTGTATATCTCGGATCCAACTCTATTGCAATCTTATATGCGGCAATCTCCGCATCGAACATCTTCCGTTTGCTATAAGCCACACCTAAGTTATTATACACCTTTGGAGAATATCTGTTTAATTCAATGGCTTTTTTGTACTCCGTAATCGCCAGGTCAACCAAACCACGATTGTTGTATTCATTTCCCATCTGATAATGCACATCAAAGTCGCCAAACTCTTCTGCACCGTAATTCAGTGGAGCACAGATAACATTGAGAAACAGCAAGACCGTAAAAACAATGCGTTTCATATGGCTCTAAATCACCGGGGAAAAAAACCAATAGGTTTTATCGTTCTTCGGGGAAACCTCTTTTGCAATCGTATTAAATTCAGATTGAGAAAGATCATCCAATTTCTTACCATATTTTTTTACCGTTTTATTGAATTCCAGCACCTTTTCAACAAGGATTTCATGGGTCTCAGCAGAACCTCCTAAGATGTAGAAGTCTTCGCCCGTCGTAATTCTTTTGTGACTGTCCTTGCTGTCAAAGGCAAGACCATAAAGAATGGTGCTTTTCCTGTCTGATTTCTTCTCATTATCCACAGCGTAACTCCTTTCTGCAGGTATGGTATATCGCATGCCATGAGTTGTCGTTACGACAAAAAGGATACCATTCCCCCGGAAAAATGTCAAGTTAATATACCCCCACCCCGAACAAGCCGGGAAAGCGAGCGAACCCTTCAGGGTTCAAAACCTTGACAAGGTTATGTCTGTCCATATTTTTGCCAAAAATGTTAAAATATTTTTTATTAGACCCTACTTTCGCGCATAAAAAAGAGCTTTCCTGACGTCTTATCCTGTGTATCACGACTGAAAAAAATGCCTGGTGTATCACTGATTTTTACGAAGCCGACCAAGTGAGCATTCTGCTGGCAATCTCAAAATAAATCACCAAGCCTGTCGCATCTAATAAGGTAGCGATAAGCGGCGCTGAAACAAAGGCCGGATCCAGTTTGATAAACCTGAAAAATAACGGTATCGCAAGGCCGACAATATTACCCACGCTCACCACGATGCACAAAGAAACACCAACCGTTGAAGCTACCGTCATCTGTTTCAAGGATATGGCTGCAATGACAAAGGCGATAAAACCCATAATAAGCCCCAGGGAGATACCCACCTTAAATTCCCGCAATAAAATCCGCCACCATTCTTTCGTCTTGATTTCCCCCGTTGCAAGCGCGCGAATGATTAATGTGGATGACTGTGACCCCGTGTTGCCCCCTGACCCTGTAAGCATGGGAATGAAATACGCAAGGGCAATCACGGAACTGAGGACCCCGGAATAACTTTTCAAAATGGTTTGTGATATCGTTGCGGCAATAACCAGGATAACCAGCCACGAAACCCGATTGACGATCCGCTTTGAAAATCCCACCCGAAAATATTCTTCCTCCGTAGTCTGAATACCGGCCATCCGCTGAAAATCTTCGGTTACTTCTTCCTGCACGACGTCTAACACATCGTCGACCGTAACGATGCCGACCAGTCTGTCTTCATTATCCACCACGGGCACCGCCAGGATATCATATTTTTGCACTACCTGAACCGCCTTTTCCTGGTCATCGGTGGTATGGACATAAAAAACATTTTCATTCATAATGTCCTTAATAAGCTGGCCGGGATTGGCGAGGATAATATTCTTCAGAGAAGCGACACCGCGAAGTTTTTTGGTCTCATCAACTATATAACAAATATAAATCGTTTCCCGGTTTGGCCCGGTTTTACGAATATGTTCCAATGCCTCCGCCACCGTCATGCCTATTTGAAGGTCGACATATTCCGGAGTCATGATGCGTCCGGAAGAGTTGTGAGGATAATTCAGGAGTTCGTTGGCCTCCTTGCGTTCCGCGGGAGGCAGGAGCTTCAGGAGTTTTTCAACTACGTGGGCAGGCAATTCATCAAAGAGCTGGGTCCGGTCGTCCGGCTGCATCTGAATCAGAATTTCTTTTGCATGCTGCTCTGTAAACTGCTTGAGAAGTTCTTCCTGCTCTACCGGTTCAACAAGGGCAAAGACCGCTGAAATCTTATGTTTATCAAGCAGCCTGAAACCCATAACACGTTCAGTCGGATCAAGCTCGCGGAGGATGTCCACAATGTCGGCCGGATGCCGCTCCCGAAGAAAATCCCGCAACCCCTTGAAATCTCTGGTTTCAATGAGCTCCTTTATCTCAGGAAGAAAGATCTTCGTCCACTGTAGTTCCATGGTGAATGCGTTTTTGCAAGTTTCTCAACGGACCCCTCACTCCATTCTTTTTAGAGGCGACCCGACTGCAGCTTCACTGCACGATGATATCTTTACTCAACTTTTTCCACTCCCAGGGCCTTTGCCATGCCCAGAAGCGTCCTTCCCAGGAGCGAACGTTTCATTTCAATTGCATGAAAATCGCACACCTCATCGCAGCAAAAACATCCGATGCATTTCTTCTTATCCACAATCACCTTGCCATTCTCTTTCGACATAGCGCCGGCAGGACAGTTTCTTACACATTCGTAGCACCGCGTACAGTTTGCATGATTTACCGAAGAAAAGGTGGAACAGGTGCTGTCAAACATCATGGTCAGCAGAAAATCGGGAAGATATTTTCCTGCAAAATCCTGAGCGCCGCTGGAAGGTTTTTGAAAATCCGGCACGGATACGTTATGAATGGTTTCGCCGACTACATTGATGGTATCGAGCTCCCCGATACCCAGGCCTCGCTGGTGTGCAAACCGGATGGTCGGTATAGCCATAGGTTCAAAGCCAATAATGCTGCTCGCTGCCGAATCCAGGGCGACACTGTCCTGGCTGGCGAGAATCAGGCCAACCTTTTTCGGTTGGCCGGCATTCGGCCCGTTTCCCTCCATACCCACAATGGCATCCATGATAATCAGATGGGGCGGCACCATATGATAGATGTCTACCAGCGCCTTTGCAAACACCGTCGGTTTTGGTGCAATCAAATGCACGTTCTTTTTTCCATTCCCGGGGATGCTGCCCAACATATTCTTTATCGCGCCGGTGTATTGCGTCAACCCATGAGTTTTCAACTTTGGCACTGATACGATAAAATCCACTGTCCGCAGGGTCCTGGCAATACGGAATTTATCTAAAATTTCATAATCTTTGTTGTGAACGTCTACGTACTCATCCTTATCAAAATTCACAATCTTCGCGCCGGTTTCCTCAGCAATATCAGTGATCCGGGTAATGCGAAAGGCATTAAAGGTGGAGGCGTTCTTCACGCTGCCGGACGAGTCTCCTATAAAAACGTCACATCCAAAGTCTTTCTGAAATATGCGAACAAGGGCACTGACCACGATGGGATGCGTGTTAACAGCCCTCTCCGGCGGTTGTGATGAAGAGAGGAGATTGAGCTTTAACAGCACCTTCATACCGGGTTTAACCAGTTTATCGACGCCATTTAGCAGGCTTAAAGACTTATGAATGGCGTGATAAACCTTTTCTGATTCATAATCATCACATTTGACAATGGATACTGTGGGCATGGAAAACCTCTTTTTTTATAATACTGATCTAATATAATAGCGATAGCAACGGAAGGTATTACGATAACATTCTTCTTAAAAAAACGTGTTCATTGCCTCCGCCCCCGCCATATCTCTTTTATACAATTCCATTTCACTGAAATTGTTGTTGAATAACCTGTTTTTTAGCCTCAGGAATGGTCTCCTGAAATACTGCCGGTAATAATAAGCAAGGGGATAATTTTTGATAAAGGCCGGGGTTGTACAAATATAACTGGCATATTTCTTGTTATATTTCCATCTGAGAAACTGAAGCTCCTCTGGTCCTAAATAGTTTGTCTTGATATTCGCCCAAAAGCAGTTGTACCGGCTATAGTCACTGGTATTCGTTATTAGCCCGTCGTTTAACAACTCGTCGCGCATGCCTGTTTTGGGATACGGCGTCAGTATCTGGTCTGCAAAGAAATCTATTTGCAAATCGACAAAGAATTCATAATTTCTCGCAATATCCTCTTCCTTGTCATTGGGATTCCCGATAATCATACCGCCAACAATCATAATATTGTGCTCATGCAATCGTTTGACAGCGAGCTTTGTCTTTTCGATAATGTTTCCCTTCTTCATACGCCGCAAATTTTCTTCCGAAACGTTTTCGATACCAAGAAAAACGATCCGGAAACCTGCCCTGGCCATCTTTTCCGCAAGGGTATCAGAGGAAGCAATGCCCGTGCTGCTTGCCTGGATGATATACCGAATATCATTGTGTCCGGCGTCAGCAATCGCATCACAGAGAGACTCGAATCCCTTGATATCCAATGTAAAGTTATCATCCGAGAAGATAATGAAATTCGCGCCCGCCTGCTTGGCGTTGGAGATGTCAGAAAGTATCCTGTCCACGCTATAGCGTCGGAAGGTCTTACCATACATCTTGTCCATACTGCAGAAATTACAGGGCATAACGCATCCGCGGGATGATTCCACGATATCGAGCTTAAATCCGTAATATTGATATCCCTTCCATATCCGTTTGGAACGATCAGGTATTTTTATCTTCGCCAAATCTTCCAAAGAACGCGGGGAATTATGAATAAAACCATCGCCCTTTCGAAACGAAAGACCCGGGACACTTTCCATGATTCTCTTACCGCTTATGGCCTCTAACAATTCATTAAACGATAAATCCCCTTCTCCGCGAATGAAAAAATCAAAGGGCGCAGCCTCTTCACTTTCGCTTATCTCCCGATACATGAGCGTTACATGATACCCGCCCAAAACAGTTTTAATATTGTTATTGATCGTTTTTATGAGACTTGCTATCCTGCGGGCCGTAGAGAACTGAAAACTCATAGCCGTCAGCCCAACCACGTCAGGGCAATATTTTGCAATCAGCTCCCTGACGGTGTCTGCAATCCGCTCTCTCCGGAGAATCAGGTCTGCTATATAAACGTCGTGGCCATCAATATTCCCTGCAATCGATGAAATAGCGAGGTTTGGCGCCTTCCATCGCTTTGCATTAAAGTGCGGGGCACAATCTGGCATGGACATCAACAGTATCTTCATATGCTTCGTCTACCTGTTTTGAAATGAATTTGTGCTTCTATTTTATCCGTATTTTCAAGGCATTCAAGGAAAATTAATGAAAGATAGAAAATCCCGTCTGCTGGCTTGGTAGCAATACCGGTCAGATCAAAACGGCACCATACCAGTTACTCTTATTTGACTTTTACTTTCAATTTTGCTTTTGCACTGCCTGCTTTAAATTTCACCCTTCCTTTTCTCATTTTCCGGTCACTTGATTGGGTCAGTTCCGTAATGGTAAACTCGGTCTGGCCATGAGCGTCGGTAATGCTTCTTCTTGGATGAACCGTGATGCATCTTCTGCCCCTTTTAACCTGCGCCCTTACTTTCTTACCCTCCACTGGGCAACCACCCTCACCGGTTACCGTCACCGTTACTTTAGCGCTCTTCCCTAGTTTAAGCCTTATTTTTTCCGGAGACACCGTCATCACCTTATCTCTGCACACGGCAATATCCGTACCGGTAGTAAAGTTCCAGGTATAATCAGCAGCCATGGCGTTGCCGGCAAGGTCTTTTACCCCCCTGGTCATCGTTACCGTGTAGGCCGTGGAATGGGCTAGGTTACCCGACGGCGCGAACGTCGCTGTCGTGCCACTATAAGATACCGATCCGCTGACATTACTACTACCATCATACACGCTAAAGGTGGCGATGCTCACAGTAGACACATCCATCGCCTCAAAAAACGTAACCGTAATAGCCCCGTTGATTGCCGCACCAGACGCTCCGTTGACCGGACTCGTGGAACTTACCGCGGGTGATGTGATATCCGTATCCGTGCCGGCAGTAAAGTCCCAGGTGTAATCAGCAGCCATAGCATTGCCGGCAAGGTCTCTTACTCCCGTGGTAATCGTTGCCGTATAGGTGGCAGAAGGTATCAGGTCGCTCAATGGTGTAAATGTGGCTACCGTACCATGATACATAACAGATCCGCCAATGGTACTACTGCCATCATTCACGGTAAATGTAGCGGTGCTTATCGTAGAGACATCTATCGTCTCACTGAACACAGCAGCAATAGCTCCATTAATAGCAACACCAGATGCGTCATCGACCGGACTCGTGTCACTTACGGCGGGCGGTGTGATATCCGTATCCGTACCGGTGGTAAAGCTCCAGGTGTAATCATCGGTCATGGCATTGCCGGCAAGGTCTTTTACCCCCGTGGTAATCGTTGCCGTGTAGACGATAGAAGGAGTCAGGTTACTGGTCGGGCTAAACGTTACCGTCATACCACGGCAGGATACCGATCCGCTGATATTACCGCTACCGTCATTTACCGTAAAAGTCGCTGCGGTAACGGTAACGGCATCCATTGCCTCACTGAATGTAGCAGTAATCGCCCTGTTGACAGCCACTCCAGATGCGCCATGAACTGGGCTTGTGGCGCTTACCGTTGGCGGTGAGGTATCCGTGTCTGTGCCAGTGGTAAATTCCCAGGTGTAATCAACGGCCATGGCATTGCCGGCCAGGTCTTCCACCCCCGTGGTAATCGTTGCCGTGTAGACGGTGGAAGGAGTCAGGTTAGCCGATGGTGTAAACGTGGCCGTCGTACCACGATACGATACCGATCCGCCGATATTACCGCTGCCATCATTTATGGTAAAGGTCTCCGTAGTAACGGTAGAGGTATCCATTGCTTCACTGAACGACGCACGTATGGCCGTGTTTATCGTCACCCCTGTAGCTTCATGGGAAGGACTGGTGGAATCAACCCCGGGGGTTACCGTCAATACTCCGGAATTTGTTGGACTCAGACTGCCTGTGGTTACCTTGATTTCAGTAGTTCCTGAGAAATGCCCGGTAAAAACAGCGCTTTTCCTGTCCCCACCCGGAACCAAATCTCCTGCAACCACCCCACCCGTGGCGTTTTCAAGAGACCATACATCGGCAGCCACATTAGCGACAAAGTTATCATAATCATCACGTTCAATCGCATACACCGTAATCGAACGACCCGAAGTGATACTTTGCAAAGGCACTACCGTCCCACTTCCATCCGCCACCGTCTCAACCCTCACCTTCGTCCCGGTTCCCAGGGTAATCGTAAACGCATCGCTCTCGGCTGAGGTTAGCCCTGCACTCGATGCCGTCAGATTCTTTGCTCCTTCCAGATTGATGCTCAAATCAGAAAAGGTCGCAAGGCCACTGCCATCCGTTGACTGCGGTGTCGTGCCACTGAGCACGCCGGTGCCGGTCGTCAGGGCCATCGCCACAGACACACCGCCCCTGGACACGTTATTGCCAAGGATATCCTTAAGTTGCACGGTAATAGCCGGACTGATTACATCATTAGCCACCGTGTCCGTAGGCTGCTGAACAAAGATAATGCTGACTGCTGCGCCGGCCGATATCGTAAACGCATCACTCACGGCCAAGGTCAGTCCTGCGCTTGATGCCGTCAGGTTTTTTGAGCCTGTCAGGTTGATGCTAAGATCGTTAAAGGTTGCAAGACCACTGCCGTCCGTTGTCTGCGGTGTCGTGCCACTGAACACGCCGGTGCCGGTTGTCAGGGCCATCGCCACTGACACACCGCCTGTGGATACGTTATTACCAAGGGCATCCTTGAGCTGCACAGTAATGGCCGGACTGATCGCAGCGCCTGCCACGGCATCAGCAGGCTGCTGGACAAAGGCAACGCTGGCTGCAACACCGGCCGATATTGTAAACGCATCACTCACAGCCGAGGTCAGTCCTGCGCTTGATGCCGTCAGATTTTTTGAGCCTGTCAGGTTGACGCTAAGATCGTTAAAGATTGCAAGACCACCGCCATCCGTTGCCTGCGGCGTCGTGCCGCTGAGCACGCCGGTGCCGGTCGTCATGGCCATCGCCACTGACACACCACCCGCGGACACGTTATTGCCAAGGGCATCCTTGAGTTGCACAGTAATGGCCGGACTGATCGCAGCGCCTGCCACGGCATCAGCAGGCTGCTGGACAAAGGCAACGCTGGCTACCGCACCTGGATTGATAAGGAGTCCAGCATTAGAACCGGTCTTGGAGTTCCCATCTGTGACGGTAATGCTGATAGTCTCTGCAATATTGTCTTTCGTGCTTATGGTGAACGTACCGGTAGTTAATGCCTTGGTATTGTCACCAAACGATGCATCGCCGTTACTATCAAATTGCACACTCCCTGAACTGCCCATGGTTACGACCGTGCTGTTATCATAAACTACCGTTTCGTTTAAAAGATCCTCTGCCGTCACCGTCGTCAGAAATGTAATGCCTGCAGTCTGTGGAGAGGTGGTATTTACTACATAGTGATCAATTTCCTGCTCACCAATGGCAAAGTCTCCTAACGAAGAGATGCCTGTTGCTCCGGTACTTGTCGCTGTTTTCGTTCCTGCAGTTGTTGGGAGCCAGGCAGCCCCGTTGAATTGCCGTACGACAAAGCTTCCTGGCGCCGCCCCCCCATCCGTGACACTTGCAGCGAAGTTGAACGTGGCATCGTACGTGGAGAATCCTAACCCTCCGCCGTCCGTCAACGTCCAGAACCGATTGACGCTTCTTGCAGAGTCGATTCCGGATGTCCCAACGCCAGGATGTTCCGTTGCCGTTGCCGCCGCGGTTACGTTACCTGGAGTGGTTACATTAAGAGAATTTATACTCACAGGGGTATAATCAGTTGCATCGCCTATGTCAAACGTGAAAGATTGAGCGCCGGCTGCAAATACCTTCTGCAAATTGCCGGCAATATGGCCACTTGTCCGCGACACACTCCCCGACGAGTCGATAACCATCGCAACCGAATCCGTTGTAATGTTGCCGCCAGCAAGAGTCAGCGTACCTGTGACGGTGGCAGTCCCAGCAAGGGTAACACCGTTAGAATTACTGATCTTGATATTACCATAGGTAAGGGCACTTACGATTTGAGCCGATGTTCCGGCGTAGTCAACCGTTAAATCAGTCAAAGTATTTGTTGTGAACTTATACTGATTCGAGTAATCAGCCGTTGCAGACGTTCTCGTTACCTGAACGGTTCCCAAGCCGGTGATGGCACCTTGTGTGGCAGCATTATTGACCACCACTGTCGCCGCAGGACTTAAGAGGGCAGATGCATTGACGGTCAAAGTGCCGCTGACATCGAAGTCTGCGCTCGCCGTAACGGCGGCAGCCGTATTGGATATTTTCAAACTTCCGTAGCTCAAGGCGCTTATCTCCTGGGCTGCTGTTCCGGCATAGTCGACCGTCAGATTGTTCAAAGTATTTGTTGTGAATTTATACTGGCTTGAGTAATCAGCCGTTGCGGACATTCTTGTTACCTGAACGGTTCCCAAGCCAGTGATGGTACCTTGTGCGGCAGCATTATTGACCACCACCGCTGCTGCAGGACTTAAGAGAGCAGATGCATTCACGGCCAGAGTGCCACCGACATCGAAGTCCGCGCTTGCCGTAACGGCGGCAGTCGTATTGGATATTTTCAGATTTCCGTAGCCCAAGGCGCTTATCTCCTGGGCTGCTGTTCCGGCATAGTCAACCGTCAGATTCGTGAGCGTCTTGTTGTCAATAGTATATTGCAAGCTGAAATCATCCACCGCTGCCGTACGCGTTACTTGCACGGAGCCGTTCCCGCTCAAAGTGCCGGTTCCGCTGACTACTACGGCCGCGGCAGGAGTTAAGACGGCATTTACATCTACCGTGAGAGTTCCAACAGCGCTAAAGTTTGTATTTGCCGAAACTGCTGCACTTGCATTCGAAATGGTTACATTATTGAATGCGGTAGCTCCTGTTCCGCCAATGGCCTGTGCTGATGAGCCATGAAAAATTATGGCGCCGGAACCAGCAGTAAAGGTGTCATCGTTGTCCCAGTTGCCCGTCAGACCCAGCGTACTCGAGTCGCCATTGAGCGTGCCTGCCGTAATCGTGACGTCACCATTAATGGTGTGCAACAAAGCAGCGCCAAGATCCAATGTCCCGCCACTTCCATTCATCGTTAGCGATGCAGCCGTTATATCTCCGGTAAGCGTGGCGGTGCTTGCTGTCCGGTTAATGAGAAACGCCCCTGTTGTTACGAAACCGTCAATGCTTGGCGCCGGACTTGTTCCCCCGATCGTTATGCTGGAACTGTTCGCGGTAAAAATGCCTCCATTCGTGAAGCTTCCGTTGAGAGTCAAAGCAAAGTTGTCTCCCGATGTGTCGAGCGTTCCAGCCGTTATCGTGAAATCGCCGTTTACTATGGTGTCTGCGCTCAATGTTGCTGTCTGCCCTGATTTATTAATGGTGAGATGATGATAGGTAGTTCCCACAACCGTTTGCACAGCGGTCGCGCTGGTATAGTTGATCGTGTTTGAGTCAACACTGGCGTCAAGTGAAACGATGGTTGAAGTACCGCCAATATTTAAGGTGGCTCCGCTACCCTGGGTAAGTCCACCCGTGCCGCCTAAGGCAGTGTTTACCGTTAGTGTCGTGTTGTTGGTAAGGGTAACACCCGTAACGGTTACACTGGGGATGGAAATTGCCGTTGTTCCGCCAAGAGCCTGGTTGTTTGTATCAAAGGTATACACCCCAGTTCCGGCAGTAAAGGTCGTGCCATTATGGGTAATTCCGCCCTGAAAAGTCACCGCTGAATTTGCAGAATTATTCCACGTCCCGCCTGCATTGACGGTTACCAGACCAACAAACGATTTCGTCCAGGTTGCATTCGTAATGCCAAGGGTACCGGTGATGTTCGTGGTGCCGTTTACGATACAGGCATTACTGCCCGTGTTGAGCGTCCCGGTAGTAATGGTAAGATCACCATTTATTATGATGTTTCCGCCCAGTGTCGCGGTCCGTGCGGATTTATTAATCGCGAGATGATGATAGGTAGTTCCCACAACGGTCTGGTTAGCAGCCGTGCTGGTATAGTTAACCGTGTTGGGATTTACACTGGCGGTTAGCGTAGTAATAGCTGAAGTGCCACCAATATTTAAGGTGGCGCCACTGCCCTGGGTAAGCCCGCCCGAGCCGCTTAAGGCGGTGTTTACCGTTAGTGTCGTGTTGTTGGTAAGGGTAACACCCGTAACGGTTACGCTGGGGATGGAAATTGCCGTCGTACCTCCAATCGCCCGACTGTTCGTATCAAAAGTATGCACCCCCGTTCCGGCAGTAAAGGTCGTACCGTTATGGGTAATTCCACCCCGGAAGGATACGGCTTCGTTGGCCGTGTTATTCCACACTCCACCGGGATTAATGGTAACCAGTCCAGTAAATATTTTTGTCCCCGTAGTTGAAGAGATTGTTACCACGCCTGTTATGCTTGTTGCTCCGGAGACCGTCGTTGTAACTGCCCCAAAAGTGAGTGTGCCGGTGGTTACCGTCAACGTTCCGCCAATGGTTGTCGTGCCAAGAAAAGAGACGCCTCCCGATGTATTATTAATGGCAATATTATAATACGTGGTATAGGCCCCTATGGATTGCGCTACACTGCCATTAAAATTGATCGTACCGGTTGCTGAAGTGTTTAAATTTCCGCCGCTTCCAAAATTGCCACCGACATTTACCGTGCTTGCGCCGGTTGAGATAAATCTTGCCTGAGCTGCAGTGCCACTGAACGTTATAGAACCTGTAATGGTAATTGTCCCGGTGCTGACGCTGACCGTGGCAAAACGGCTGGCAGTAGCGCTGCCGGGAATGGTGATGCTCGCTGCGTTGAGAACGCCGGCGCCGACGGTCAGATTCGTTGTTGCTGCTGTTGGAGCAGTTAGGGTGATAGCGCCGCTGATGTTCAAGGTGATTCCGGAGTTAATCGTAACGCCATTCCCACCGACAGCGCTGTTGGCGGCAACTGTTAAGGTTGCCGCAGCAGCATCGGCCGTTACCGTAACGATGTGACCATCAGCAACGGTGACGTCGTCGCCGGCAACGGGGGCAACCCCACCAACCCAGGTCGTCGTGGCATTCCAGTTACCCGTGAGTGCGGACGTTATATTTGCCGCAAGTACCGCCGGCTCCCGAACAAGAAAGACCGCAAAGGCAAAGAGGCATACAATCGCAATCTTTTTGATATGACATTACCTCTAATAAACAATCCATTAAAATGCAGTTTAATTAGGCCTTCGGCTACTTTGTTTGCGATCACCCGTAGGGGCGAAGCATTTGCTGTTCAGGATATAAGATGACATTCAAATCTGATATCAGCAAATGCTTCGCCCCTACAACAAATATTGAAATTCCTATACATTCAATGTAGAGCGACGAGGCTCGTCGCTCTACAACCGTAACTCTGAAATTCCCATACATTAGTTAGGTTGTCTCTGACAGCGACCTTTTCGATACACGTAAAATGCTGACGAATACCTCTCCCCCTTATCTCATGTTATGAGAACCACCCGAGTCACTTGCGAGTGAGAAGAGGGAGTGGCGCATCCGTTCCGGGCTTCATCGTGCATCTTCGGCATGCACTCAGTTCAACACCCATCACGCACGATACTGCATCCTGAGCCGTTCAATAAACTCAGGACATGTCCTTAAAGGGTCAAACGCACGTGCAGTCAATCGAAAAGGTTGCGGTACCAGGCAGGCTAAAGAGTGACCCCTCTTTGTATGCTTAAGCGAGGCATCATGAGGTGAACAAATTTACCCTCATGAGAAATATTCAGTAAAAGTATATAAACTGCACAAAGGCTCATTGCCTAAAAAATAGCCATCTTTGTCTTTTGCTGATGCATTTCTCGTCACATGGGCGGTAAATCAAGTCCTTTGCTATTAAATTCAAATTGCATACCAGTGCAGAGATCATAAGGCAAGCTGTTCATACCGTTATCGGCGCCAACACCATAGCTGACATCGAAAAGAGACGAAAAGGGGACATTAACATCGTGGACAGATCCATCTCCGACAAACATGACATTTCAAGGAAACCGGCGCATATGCGGTCAGACACTGCTTATTTCTTCGCTTGTTTCTTCAGCATATCTCCTGGCAAGGCGCTTCCAATCATCCCATCACCCAGGGATAAATACTCCATCTGGCCTTCATCATCTTGAAAAATATTTTGACGATACTCTCCTCTTTGGGTAATATGGTGTGCATCGGTTAGAACAACTACCCTTGCGGTAAGTAGTAAGCTCAAACATGTGTCCCTCTTCGTCCTAACAGTAAATTCCCCGGTAAAAATGATTCACAGAACTTATCAAGAACAATTACAAACCTGGGATAAACAGTATCTCTGGCATCCGTTCACCCAGATGCAGGATTACGTCAAGGAAACACCGCTGATTATCGAGGAAGGAACCGGACTTTTTCTTAAGGACGTCGATGGAAAAGAATATATCGATGGGATATCCTCCATGTGGTGCAATATTCACGGCCATCGCAAGAAAGAGATCGATGATGCGATAAAACGGCAGATTGACAGGATCGCGCACACCACACTCCTGGGTCCGTCAAATATACCAGCCATCGAGCTGGCGAAAAGACTCGTAGAAATCGCACCGCAGGGCTTGACGAAGGCCTTTTATTCAGATAACGGGTCTACCGCAAATGAAGTAGCGCTCAAAATGGCCTTTCAATACTGGCAGCACAAGGGACTGAAAAACAAGACACAATTCGTAGCATTACAGTACGGATATCACGGCGATACCATCGGAACCATGAGTGTTGGCGGCATCGATATCTATCACAAGGTCTTTCAACCTCTTTATTTCAAGACCCACTTTGCGCCGGCGCCCTATTGCTACCGCTGTCCCGTGGGAAAGCAACCCGGAGATTGCACCCTGGCATGCCTTGAGGAATTAGAAAATATCCTGAGAGGCAATTCCGACCGCATTGCCGCCGTGATTATGGAACCCCTCGTTCAGGGCGCTGGTGGGATGATCACCCATCCATCAGGGTATTTATCAGGGGCACGCGCCTTGTGCAAAAAATATAAGGCGCTCTTGATTCTCGATGAGGTGCTTACCGGCTTTGGGCGGACAGGAAAGATGTTTGCCTGTAAGCATGAAGACGTCGTCCCCGATATTATGGCAACATCAAAAGGGATTAACGGTGGTTATATGCCTCTGGCTGCCACGCTTGCAACAGAGGAAATATACCATGCCTTTTTGGGTAAATATGCGGAGTTGAAAACCTTTTTCCACGGGCATACCTACACGGGAAATCCCTTGGGATGCGCGGCTGCGCTGGCTAGCCTCGAACTATTTGATAAGGAACAGATCCTGGAAAATTTGGAACCAAAGATTAACTATTTGCGAGCCAACCTGAAACGCTTTGAGTTATTAAAGCACGTTGGGGAAGTGAGACAATGCGGCCTTATCGCCGCCATTGAACTGGTGGAGGATAAAATCACGAAAGCGCCCTATCCCTGGGAAAAACGGGTGGGCATTCAGGTCTGCCTTGAGGCTAGGAAACAAGGCTTGCTTATACGTCCGCTTGGACATATTATTGTTATCATGCCGCCATTATGTATCGGGGGACAGGAACTGGATAGATTACTGGATATCATTTACGAATCAGTAAAAACCGTTACGCAGGCGACCACTCTGCCCCTGTTCTCATAAGAATTGGCTAACGTTTCTGATAATTAGAGCAGCAAAAGGGATGTGTTGTTATGGGAAGAGGATATTTTATAACCGGGACGGACACGGGTGTGGGAAAGACCATTGTTGCTGGTGGATTAGCAGCATTATACAAAGACAAGGGGCTGGACGTCGGCGTTATGAAGCCAGTCGCCACGGGTTGTAAACGGATAAACAACGCCCTTGTCTCCGAGGACGCCGTCTTCTTAAAACGTGCGGCGGAAGTGGACGATGAATACGCACTCATCAACCCCGTCAGCCTCGAACAACCCCTCGCCCCTACGGTAGCGGCACGGCTGAGTAATACAAAAATAGACCTGGAAAAGATACGAATGAACTACGACTCCCTGTGTGAAAAACACGATTACCTCATTATCGAGGGTGTTGGGGGATTATTAGTCCCTATTGAAGCATACTATTTCGTTGTGGATCTGGCCAGTGAAATGGAGTTGCCAATCATTGTGGTTTGCCGGTCTAATCTTGGCACCATAAATCACACCTTACTGACCGTATCGTATGCGCGCGAACACGAGCTCGACGTCAAAGGCATCATCATGAACGACATCAAGGAAAACGGCGATGATGTCGTCAAGAAAACAAGCGCCGATGAAATACAAAGACTTACCGGCCTTCCCCTGCTGGGAATAATCCCCTTCGATAAAAGACTGGATGTAACTCAATTTAACAAGGAGGCATTGCTGAATATTTTTCGTGATAAAATAGACAAAGACATTATAATATGAGCTTTATTGTTTTATATTTCTTACCGGAAAGGTAATTTATGCGCTAACACGTGTGGGCGCAGTTAGGCAGGGTGGATTAAGTAAAGCAAACCCATCACTTGGCATAATTCGGGAAGAACCAGTAAAAAGGCAATTTATTTTGTTGGGTTTTTGTTGTCTAACTCAACTTACACAGGAGTAAAAAATATATGAAAACGCAGTTAGAACTCGCACGCGAGGGTATTATTACCGAGGCCATGAAAGAGGCAGCGGTCTATGATGATGTTTCCCCGGAATTTATCCGCGAAGGAATCGCAAAAGGGCAGATCGTCATCTATGGAAACCCAAACAGAAAGGCCCGTGTCGTCGGTATCGGAAAAGGACTTAAGACAAAGGTAAATGCCAGCATTGGCACCTCGCCTGATATCGTTGATATTGACATGGAGATAAAAAAGGCACAAACTGCTGAAAAATACGGCGCCGATACCCTCATGGAGCTTTCAACGGGAGGCGATTTAACCAGGATCAGAAAACAGGTGTTAGACTCCATTTCTCTGACAGTGGGCACCGTACCGCTTTATCAGGCCGCCATCGAAACCGACAAGAAGAAAGGTTCTGTCGTACACATGGAGGCCGATTTCCTCTTTGATGTCATCGAACAACAGGCGGAAGAGGGAATTGGATTTATGGCCATCCACTGTGGGATCAATCTCATTACCTTAGAACGACTGAAAAAACAGGGATACCGTTACGGCGGTCTCGTCAGCCGCGGCGGCTCCTTTCTGACCGCGTGGATGAATCACAACAAGAAAGAGAATCCTCTCTATGAGCAGATCGACCGACTTATCGATATTATGAAGAAGCATGACGTCATCCTGAGCCTCGGAAACGGTCTCAGGGCTGGCGCTATCCACGACAGCACCGACCGCGCTCAGATACAGGAACTCATTATCAACTCCGAAATCGCCGAATATGCCCAAAGCAAGGGAGTACAGATTATTGTGGAAGGCCCGGGGCATATCCCCATTGATGAGATCGAGGCAAACGTGCTCATCCAAAAACGCCTCAGCAACAATGCCCCCTTCTATATGCTTGGCCCCATCACCACCGATGTTGCCCCCGGATATGACCACATTTCATCGGCCATCGGCGCTGCCTTATCCTCGTGTTACGGCGCCGATTTCATCTGCTATGTCACACCACCGGAGCATCTGGCGCTGCCTGGACCGGACGATGTGCGTGAAGGCGTCATGGCAGCCCGCATTGCTGCCCACGTGGGTGATATGGTAAAGCTAAAAGACAAGGCAAAGAATCTCGACCTGAAGATGGGCATTGCCCGGAGGGATTTGGACTGGAATACCCAGTACGAAACGGCCATCACGAAAGAACGCGCACAGGAAATCCGCAATAGCCGCCCCCCTATGGACGAAGATACCTGCACCATGTGCGGCAGCCTGTGCTCCCTGAAGGGTGTGATGAAATACTACGAGCAAGACCTCAAGAAGAGCCGCAAAAGAAGCGCAACCACAGCGGCATTTTAAAGCAGCCATTTTATTCTCATGCCATGTAGGGGCACGGTTTCAAACCTGCCCCTATCATAAAATATATGTTTGGATATCAGAGTGGATTGACGGCATATTTCTGTTTGTTTTTGTTCGATAAGCGCTATTTCATGCAATAATATGATGGCAATTATAGAATAAATCATATGAGGGAGAGACAATATGAAAACAAAAGATCTTATAGCAGAAGCAATTTCATTACCTGTTAAAGAAAGGGCGATGGTTATTGATTCTTTATTAAAAAGTTTAAACTCACCGGAAGCGGAAATAGATAAAAAATGGGCATCAGTTGCTAAACGACGACTTGAAGAACTCCATTCCGGTAAAGTGAAAGCAGTGCCAGGTGAAGAAGTATTTAAAAGAATATTGAATAGGTTCTCAAAATGAACTATTCATTTCATCCCGAAGCGGAAATAGAATTCATTGAAGCAGGTGAGTATTATGAAGAAAAGGGATCAGGATTGGGATACGACTTCGCTGTTGAGGTATATTCAGCTATTGAAAGGACGATAACTTTCCCAAAAGCTTGACCGGTTATAGAGGAAGATATCCGGCGGTCGTTAATTCGAAGATTTCCATATGGAATCTTATATTCAGAAGAGAAAGACGGGGTATACATTGTAGCAGTCATGCATTTACATAGAGAACCAAAATACTGGAAACACAGAGTCTACAAATGTGTTCGCAATTGCACGCCGTCTGCGGTCGCCGCATAATTACCTCATTAGAATTAAACGATACACCTTAATTCTAAGGCACTATAATGAGACCGGACTTTGAGTGGGATAAAGAGACGGCGAAAGCAAATCTCAAAAAGCACAGAGTCTGTTTTGAGGAGGCTACCACAGTTTTCCTCGATCCATTTTCAATGACGATTCCTGACCCTGATCACTCAGTGGAAGAACAACGGTTTATTGACATTGGTAGTTCTGATAAAGGCCGTGTGCTGGTAGTGGTTTATACTGAACGCGGTTCAAACATGCTTATTATCAGCTGCCGTAAGGCAACGCCATCGGAGCGGACACTTTATGAAGAAGGAGGTGAGTAAAATGGCACGGGCGACGGATAGCGATATGCGCGCCGAGTATGATTTTAGAGGTGGAGTGCGTGGCAAGCATTACAGAGCCATGCAAGCTGGATATACAATTACTATTCATGAAGCGGATGGCACAACTGTCGTTAAGGATGTGATACCAAAAGAGGGCGCAGTCATCCTGGAACCAGATGTTAGAGCATATTTTCCAGATTCAGAATCAGTAAATAGGGCTTTGCGTTGTTTAATTCCGCTGCTGCCCAAAAAGCTTAAAACAAAAGCTAAAAAGGCCTAACAAGTCGCTCCGCTTAACCCACCCTTATACAGCAAACCAGCATGAAGACAGGCAACGTTTACCAAGAATTTAAATCCTTAACGCAAAACCAGTGCAAACATATTTTCGGCACACCTTTTTCTGAATTTGAAATTCCGCACCGGAAATGCAGGAAGGCGCAGAACAATGACCGTTGATGTTAAGAAATTAGAACACGCGTTACCCGTCCATGCCTATGGAAAAGACAAGGCCAAGAGTTTTCGGCAGCTTTTGAATGAAATTGCAACTGGCGAGACGCAAATCATCTGGCAGGAGAACCGCCCCATCCGTTTGCTCAGCATTGTTGTTGTCAAAGTGCACTGCCGGGATAAGACCTTAGTTGAAGACCGGCAGGTGTTTCCTGACGGACGGGTTCGCTATCGGGGAATTGAGGGACTTTCCGAAAAGCTTCATCCGCAGGAAGAACACAGCAAAGGAGTCTATCGTGCCCTGCAGGAAGAACTGGGTTTTTCGGCGGATGAACTGCAAGGTATATCCATTCAGTTTTTGGGGCGGGAATGGGAGAAAAAGGAAAGCCTTTCATATCCGGGTCTTGAGTCGCACTATGACACTTATACATATGAGGTGCATATCCCAGACACCCTGTACAAACCCGAATACACCGAGTTGTGCGAAGAGGGGATGCATTCGTACTTCACTTGGAAGTAGCAGGCCTGTTCAGGATGCCTAACATTCCATCACACCGATGGCCCTGGCGTACATTATTTTATCGCATTTCTCGTCTGCAACGTCAGGCTGAGAAGGGCATGTCGGATGCGTAGTGGGAGAGACACGCAGACCCTGATTACTGAATTTCCTCGTTTTTCATAAGGGGATATACCCTTGCAAAGATGGCTTTGAGATACCGGCCTTCAGGAAAGATCGTCGAAAAGGGGTGATCAGGCGATGCGCCGGTAATCTGAAAGATTTGCAACACGACCCCTGCCTCAGCAGCCGAACGAGTCAGAATGGAAAGAAACTCCCGTTCCGATACAAGACCGGAACAAGAGCAGGTAAGCAAGAGGCCTCCCGGTTTAACGACTTGCATGCCAAGCCGGTTGATGTCCCCATAGGTTCGATGCGCCCGCTTGATCTCTTCGGTACACCCGGCAAGTTTTGCCGGATCGAGGATGACAACGTCCGTTTGCACGCCTTTACTGATCATGGTACGCAAGTAGTCAAATACGTTGGTGTGCTGAAACGTTACTTTTACCGAATTGAGCCGGGCATTTTCCCGGGCTGTTTCCAGCGCTTTTTCATCCAAATCTATCCCCGTTGCCGACCTTGCGCCTGCCAGCATTGCAGAGATGGCAAAGCCGCCCGTATAACAAAAACAGTCGAGCACGTCTCTGTCCTTGCAATACTGTGACAGGACAAAGCGATTCTCACGCTGGTCGAGAAAAAAGCCTGTTTTATGTCCCGTTTTCAGATTTACCGTCATCTTTAAATTATGTTCTTTGATTTCTACCGCATCATGACTGGCGTAAGCACTGGCAATCTTCGCAAAGCTCACCCCCTCCTTAGCGGCAATCCGTTCATCCTGGCGTACGACGATCCGGCTGCCGGCATAGAGGGATTGCAAAGAGGATGCGATCCATTCCATAATTCCGAGATACCCGGCAGAGTACGGTTCCACGACGAAGGTATCGGCAAATTTATCAATAATCAAGCCAGAAAGGCCGTCGGCTTCTCCATGCACCAGCCGGTAGCAGTTGGAGGTCCGCTGTATTCCCAGAATTTCTTCGCGCAGGCTCTTTGCCTGTTCCAGTTTTTTAAAAAAGAACCCACGGTCCAGCGTTTCACGGATATTCTCAGTTAACAAACGAATGCCAATATTACTTTTCTTATTATAGATCCCCCTGCCAATAAAGATTCCTTCCCGTGAAATTACCTCTACCAGGCTGCCTGGCCGCAGGTGCTGCTGAGGATGACGGATCATCCGGCTGAATATCCATGGATGGAGTGAGTTCCGCCTGGCCTTGAGTGATATTATGGGCAGTTTCATAGTGGAGGAGAGATGTCTTGCCTGGCTGGAAATTTCTTCATGCACTTTGCGTGAGGCAATGAGTTTATCCCGACAGTTTTCATATAAGCAATAATATCGTATCTTCCAAAGATGTTTTTGAAATATTTGGTAAATATATGAGCCAGCCCTGTCAGTGCCTTAAACCCTGACAGGGTTGGCTCACATTTCCGTTTTCATTCTTCCGGAACAGTCTTTTCCTTCAATTCGCCAAAAATAACCCTCAGGATATCCTTAATCTCAATCAAGCCTGAAATGACACCGTGAGCGTCTCTGACGATGGCGATGTGTAATCCCTGCTGCTGAAATTCCGTAAATATCGTACTGATCTTTTTATCCTCGGCAACAAAATACGGTTCCATGATAAGGTCTTCCAGGATAAAAAGCGGATTATTTGCCACCATATTAATAATTGCCTTTACATGGACAATCCCTATGATCGTATCCAGGCTATGCCGGTACACCGGGTATCGGGTATGTCCTTCATCTGTTATAATTCTCATGATATCTTCGCGCGTCATATCGGTATGAATAGCGACAATCCGTTGCCTGGGCACCATCACTTGTTTAGCGAGTTTATCGCTAAATTCGAATATTTTGTGCAATAACTTGTGCTCGCCATCAACCAGGTTGCCCGTTTCGCCGCTTTCTTTAATGATATGTTTTACCTCCTCACGGCTAAAGATCGTTTTTTTATATTCAATCTTCAAGCCAAACAGGTTAAAAAAGAGATAGGTAAGATACGTAATGAGAGTAACACACGGCGACAATAACCATCGCACCCACTCAAAAGGTTTCACGATAATTAAGGATAAATGTTCAGGAAACTGGGTTGCCAGTACTTTCGGAAAAGTTTCTGCAAATAAAAGGAGGATAAAGGCTACAATCAACGGCGCCAGGATTACCCCCCACTCCTGTAAATAATATATAGCAACCGTTGTCCCTATGGTTGATACGGTAGTGTTGACAATATTATTTCCGGTAAGGAGGGTGCTGAGAAGTTTATCCGGTTCATTGATAATATTAAAAATCGAGACCGCTCTTTTGTTCTTTTGCTTGATGAGATAATCCAGGCGTATCTTGTTAAGAGAGAAAAGGGACGTTTCCGTGAGTGAAAAAAAAGCAGATACGAAGAGAAGCAGAAAGAAGAGAATGAGCATAATAATGATTTCTAATGTGGAAAAATGCATTGGGTTCATAAAGATAGCTCCCTTTTTCTAATTCTCTCATGAGGGAAGATTATTCCTTTTCATTTTCAATGATCAGATTCATGATCTCTTCCGACGATGTGGATTTCATAATCTTTTGTTTGAAAGATTCATTGACAAAAAGACGCGCTACCCTGCTTAAAAGGGCAAGATATTTGTTGTCAAATCGTTCTTTTGTTGCAATAAGAAAAATGACATGAACGGGTTGCATATCAATGGCATTGAATTCAACCCCCGGTTGTGAAATCGCCAGGCATCCAACAATATCCGTTACGCAGGAAGTTTGAGCATGGGGGATTCCAACCCCACCGCCAATACCTGTGCTCCTTATTTTTTCCCGTTCCATTACCTTCCTGAGAAGATCTGTTTCACTGGTTACCTTTCCTGAAGTTCCGGCCACCTGCACCATTTTTCCCAGCACATCGGTTTTCCCCTCCCCGCTGATGTTAATAATAATCCGCTCTTTGGTAAGGACATCTGATGGTTTCATACCGACCCCTTTCACCAACGTAATTCCCTTACAGTCGGGCATGAGTCAGGGTAAAACACAAACACCATCTTATGCCGCATTTGCAATACCCGGAGACTATGCCTTGTTATGTTCAGATAACGTTTCTTACGGTGCATTCTAATGTATCATTACAAAAAATCAATGCATTAAACCCTTTCGCTTTTACTGAAATCATGATACGTCAGGAGATAGCCACCGTTCCATGAGACGGACGAATGAGTTGCTCTAATATATCTTTTTGCCCGATTATCTCCTTCGCTACGTGAATTGAGCCAACAAACTTCCCTCGCACATCAACATGGGGAAAGGTGGTGACATGAAAGGCGCCCCCCATGTGCTGATCATCGATCATCTCCGTGCATGGCGCCATAGTCTCCATCGTCCTGCGGTGCGGACAAGTCTTCCAGGGCTCCTCTGCGCAGTGGAATATTTTATAACATTTCTCCCCAACAATCTGTCTGATATCCATCTTGAATTTCCTCGCTACCGCCTTATTTGCGCGAAGAATCGTAAAGTCTTTATCGTGAATGCTAATAAGATCATCCAGTGCGTCAAAAGTGCTTTCCCAGTCAAATTTCGAACTTTCTATGGACTTGATGGTATCCATTAAGGTTGCGTTTTCAATACTTACCGCAAGATAGCTGGCCAGCATGGTCAGAAAAAGGTTTTCATATTTGTCGTGTTCTAACCCATGAAATTTTTCTGGTACGATACTGAATACCGCCGACAAACCGATGAGTTTCCGGTTGTAGATAAGGGGTGTATTCATAAAAGAAGTATATCGCAGGTCCAACACCGGATGGGTTACAATATCTTTCAGGCGGAGAGAACGAGGCAAAACAACACCTTTAATTTTTGAAAAGGGGATCCCTGATGAACACACAGGAGTAAGGCTGTCATCACGGGTATTTAAGAAAAGCACCGACGCATCTGCCTCGGTAAAAATCTGAAAATGACGGGTTGCCGCCCGTAAAACTGCCTTGTAATCCAAAGCCCTGGCGGACATCATAAACGCATCTGAGAGGATCTTTATCCGTTGGTATAATCTCTTTTCATCCGAAACAGATGGCATATTTCCCGAATCCCATAAAAAATAACTATCGGCAAATTCAAACAATCCCGGTGAAACGGCCTGCCCCTTTTCTCACCGACACTTGCTGGTTTCAGTCCGTTTTTTCTCCGGATAATGCCAGGGACAATCTCCCCGGCCTGCTATCATCGATGCCAAGGTTATTATGCCACAGCGTCTTCTCTATCATTTCAGCCGATAAAGGATGACAAAACAAATTCCCCTGAAGCTCGTCACATTCAAGCTGTTGCAGCGCCACAAGCTGATCCCTGTTTTCTACCCCTTCTGCAACAACGCCGAAATGCAGGCCCTGAGCCAGCGCAACGATTGAAGAGACAATGATTTTGTCTTTTTGATTGCCCACAATATCCTTGATGAAGTGAGGGCTGATTTTAAGTTTGTTCACAGGAAACTTTTTGAGATAGCTTAACGAAGAAAAGCCGGTGCCAAAATCATCAATAGCAATCTGAATGTTTAAATCGCCCATTTCCCTTACCTTATGAATAGTCGTTTCTATATCCTGCATAGCAATACCTTCGGTAATTTCCAACCCCAGAAACCGCGGATCCAGCTTTGTTTCTTTTAGTATTGCAATAATAATACCCGTGATGTTCCGCTGTTGAAAGGTATGGGCGGAAAGATTTACGGCAATATATCCAGGCTGAAATCCTGCGTCCTGCCAGGTCTTGTTCTGAATGCATACCGACCGCAATACCCATTCATCTATGGAGACAATCAGCCTGGTATCTTCCGCGAGGGGAAGAAATTCCTCTGGTAAAATCAACCCTCGCTGAGGATGCTGCCAACGTATCAATGCCTCCATGCCAACAATCTGGCCCGTGATACTATTCACAAAGGGCTGGTAATGAACGGTAAATTCATTACGCTCCAGGGCGCGGCGGATATCCCTCTCCATGATCATCTTTCGCAGGGATTCAGCATGCATGGTTGCGGTATAGAACTGATAGTTGTTTTTCCCTTGTTCCTTGGCATAATACATGGCAGAATCAGCATTTTTCAGCAGAGTCTCTGCATCTCTGCCGTCGTTGGGATAGAGGACTATCCCGAGACTGGCGGTAACATAGAGCTCATACCCATCAATTGTCCACGGTTTTTTGAGGATCTCAATGATTTTATGCGCAACCCTGATTACATCTTCCTCACGGGTAATTCCGGGCAAAAGCAGAGAGAATTCATCACCTCCAAGACGCGCAATCGTATCATCCTCACGCACGCAGTTTTTTAATCTGTCCGCAACGCCGCGGAGCAATTGATCACCCACCGTGTGCCCCAGCGTATCATTAATAATCTTGAATCTGTCCAAATCAAGAAACAGTACGGCAAGCATCTCTTTTGTCCGATGAGCATGCGCTAAAGCAAGATTGAGTCGATCGGCGAATAATAACCGGTTCGGCAGGGCGGTAAGTGCATCATGAAACGCCAAATGTCTTATTTTTTCTTCTGTTTGCCGCCGCTCGGTGACGTCCCTCAAAATACCCATGAGATACGTCTTTCCGGCAAAGGTTATGAGTGAGGTATTGATATCAGCATAAAAAACACTACCGTCCTTTCGTTTTACCGGCATATCTTCAGCCTGAACAATTTCCCTCCTCACATACTTTTCAAAATGCTCCAGAAGATAAAGTGAATCTCTCCTGGGATAGATATCCATGACGGATACATTCCTGATCTCCTCAGACGTATAGCCGAACATTTGACATACCCTTTTATTACCCGCATAGAATTTTTTGGTTTCAATATCTACCATGAGTATCCCATCATTCGCATTGTCAAAGATCGTCCTAAATCTAATTTCAGATTTCCTTAACTCTTCCTCGTCCTGCTTATGAACGATGCCCAGGGCAATGACATCGGCCACTGCAGCCAATGCCCTGATGGTAAATTCGGGCAGTTTCTTTCGGGCGAACATTGCCAGAACCCCTACCAGACGATCTTCGATAATCAGGGGATATCCGGCGAAGGCAACCATGCCTTCCTGCCGTGCCCACTCTTTGTTGCTGATGTGCGTGTCATCAAAAACAGCATTAGTCAAGATGGGCTTTTGCTCTCTGGCGATCAGGCCAATCTTGAATTTCCCAACCGGTATTCGGCCGTGAGGGCCGTCTATATGAATATACATGCCGGCGCTGGCTTGCAACTCGAGCACCTCTTTTTCTTTATTGAGTACCCAAATGCGCGCAAAAGCGGCGTCGAGATTGCTTACTACCGCATCTGCACAATGATATAAAGTTTCCTGGAGGGTGTTGCCCCGGGTAAGGGCAATACCAACGTCCTTGAGAAAGGTCGTGATGCGCATCTGTTCCATCAGCAGCATTGCCTGTTTTTGTTCAGTAATGTCCCGCCAGATGCTCATGATGACGCCGGTTTCCTCGGTGGCGACTTGCTGCAGAAGTGATGCATTGACGCTAAAATACTTCTGGATCCGGGAATCTTGCTCCATGACGAACTCAACGTTACGACAGGAGCCTTTCTGGTGAAGCTCGTTTACCAGATCGGTCCACCTCCCTATTCCGTGAGGATCGAGGTGTTCCAGCCAGTAAAACAAGTTCGTCTCAATGACATCGCGCTGTTGTTGTCCAATGAGGCAACAAAACGCCTCGTTGGCGATGATGATATTATGCGTGGCATCGGTAATCAGAATACCGTCCGTCGATGCCCGCAACAGATTCTCAAAAAACTTGATGGTATGCTGCATAACCTCGTTGTCATTTTTTTTCCACAGTTCATTCATACAAATTCTGTTTCTCAACCAGGAACACTTTTCGCGATTTTCACAGCACAATATTTAAACTCAGGTTGCTTTGAATGGACATCGTAAACCGGATTACAAACAAGATTGGCAAGCTTATCATCTCCCGCCAAGGATGCCTTCCCAAAATGCATACTCATAAATAGATTACCGATCAATAGGCGACTTCGAATACGGGCAATACCACAAACCCTCCCCCTCCGCGAGGTAACCTCAACCGTGTCCCCTTCTGCAATTCCATGGTTTTTCGCATCAACGGGATGAATTTCTACAAAATTCTCCGGCTCAACATCGTTAAGATGCTTGATACGACTCGTCCGGGTGCGGGTGTTGAAGTGGCAGGCCAGCCGCCCTGTGATAAGAACGAAGGGATATTCCTCCGTAGTCGTTTCTGCAGGCTCTTTGTAATCACGGGCAAGAAGCGCTGCACGGCCATCCGGTCGTGGGAACTGCAGATCGGCAAATAATCTCTGCGTACCGGGATGACCCATCTCCGGGCAGGGCAATTGCGGTCCTATTCTGTCACGAAGCCGATCGTAACTCACGCCGCTCATATCGCACATACGCCCCCTGGTCATTCCCTTCCATTCCTCAAAGACATCATCGGGCGAGACAAAGGGAAACTCCTTCCGGAATCCCATAGCCCTGGCTATCAACCAAAGAATCTCACAATCAGATTTTGCCATACCGGGTGGGTCAATAATTTTCTCTACCAGTTCAATACGTCTTTCCGAGGAGATAAGGGTGCCCGTCTTTTCACACCACTGAGCGCCGGCAAGAACCACGTCTGCCAGCATGGACGTTTCCGTAGGGTGGAAAATATCCTGCACAATAAGCAGTTCGGCTTTTGAAAGCCCCTCTTCCACCCACTGCGTATGGGGAAGTGAGGCGGCAGGATTGGAAGCAACGACCCAGAGCGCACGCACATCACCCGCATGAAGTCCATGGATAATATCAAGAATCGAGCGTCCCGGTGTGGCCTGAATTTTTTCAACCGGGATATCCCAGTATTCAGCAATCTCCTGCCGGTGCCTGGGATTGCTGACCATTCGCATCCCTGGCAAAAGATGTGAAAGCGCTCCTACCCAACGACAGCCTAAGGTATTCGCTTCACCCGTAATGGAGAGCGGTCCCGCTCCCGGACGGCAGTAATTATTCGTCAACAATGACAAATTATGCAACGTGTTATTCTTGAAGACTGCCTGCGTTGACTGATTATAGCCCTGAAACCAAAAGGTCAGCATCTTTTTTGCCTGCCCTATGATGCAAGCGGCTTCTCGTATAAGGGTTTCCGTACAGCCCGTGATTCTGGCAACGCGCGCTGGTGGATACTCTTCCAGTACTTCCTTTAGATTGTCAAAACCTATGGTGTAACGCGCCACGGTCGTTTCATCAACATAACCTTCCTTCACGAGAATATAGGCCAGGGCATTGTTGAGAGCGACATCCGTACCTGGTTTAATCTGCAGATGAATGTCTGCCATACATGCAGTTTCTGACCGTCGCGGATCAACAACGATAATCCTGGTTTTATTTTTTATCCTGGCAGCGCACACGCGGCGGAATAAGACGGGATGTGATACTGCCATATTATTGCCGGCAATGAAAAAAAGGTCGGCCTCTTCAATGTCGTTATAACAGGCAGGCGGGGCATCAGCGCCAAAGGTAGAAATAAATCCCATCGATGCACTTGCCATGCATAAGCGGGCAGTGCATTCAACGTTATTCGTGCCAATGGCTGCCTTCATGAGCTTGTTTATCAGGTAATATTCCTCAGTAAAACTCGCTGCGCCGCCGTAAAAGGCTACAGCGTCTGGTCCATACCTCCTGATAATGCGATTCAAGCCGCTGGCTACATGCATGACAGCCTCATCCCAACCAACGGGCGACAAGGTGCCATCCCGGCGAATCATGGGCTGTGTTAACCGTCCCTCAGCGGTAAAAAGTGGCGGATAATTAATGGGTAAAGCGCAAATATCTCCTTTGTTCGCAGGATGACTATTCATTCCGTAGACTTGAACGATCTTGCCATATTCGGTTTCAACCATCAAACCGCAGCCCACGCCGCAATAAGGGCACGTTGATTTCTTCCACTGAATCGTCATAAGATTTAATTATGAAGGCATCCTTGCCTCTTTGTAAATACCACTGCACGCGCTATTCGCTGATACGCTTTATCGTGGCCCCCAGGACTGATAACCGCTCTGCGAGACGCTCGTATCCTCGGTCTAAATGATAGATACGATGGATTTGGGTCGTTCCCTTTGCCACCAGACCTGCAAGCACAAGTCCAGCACCGGCCCTCAGATCGGAGACCATGACCTCGGTGCCAGATAAAAACGGTATTCCCCTGATAATTGCGCTGGGCCCGTCCACCCGAATATCAGCGCCCATTCTTCTCAATTCCGCTGCATGAATAAATCGGTCGGGAAATATTTTTTCGGTAATAATGCTCTTGCCTTCTGCGATGCATAACAACGCCATAAACTGGGCCTGCATATCGGTAGGCATGCCCGGATAAGGCAAGGTCATCAGATCAACCGCATGATATGCACCGTTCCCTTTAACCCTGAGGGTATTATTGCCGGAAGGAGTTATTTCCACGCCAATTTCCCGTAATTTATCGATGATCGCGCTAAGATGTTCCAGCCGTGCATTTTCAAGAACAATGTCACCCCGGGTAATAGCGCCGGCAATCATAATGGTACCTGCTTCAATCCGGTCGGGAATAATTTCATAATCGACCCCATGGAGTTTCTGAACCCCTTCAACGGTCAGTTTATTTTCCCCGATTCCGGTAATTTTTGCGCCAGCCTTGTTTAGGAAATGCGCAAGGTCTTGCACTTCCGGCTCACAGGCTGCATACTCAATAGTAGTTATGCCCTCCGCCAACACCGCAGCAGTCAGAACATTGCAGGTGCCCAGCACGGTTTTTCCGGCAAAGGAGATATGCGTTCCTTTGAGCTTGTCCACAGAGGCATTTATGTAACCTTCCGTTGTCTCTATCTGAGCGCCTAATGCGGCAAGGCCTTTTATGTGCAGGTCAATGGGACGCTGACCAATAACACAGCCACCGGGATACGAGACTTTTGCCCTTCGCCTCTTGCTTAATAATGGCCCCAGGACGCAAATAGACGCCCTCATCTTTCTTACGAGTTCATAGGGCGCGGTAAACTTGTCGTCATTTTCTCCATCCCGAAAGATTATCTCAATGGTTCCATCCTCAGTCTTTTTTACCCCTCCTCCAAGATTTCTCAGTATCTCCGATTGTGTCTGGATATCGATAATGTCCGGAATTCCCTTTATCCGGGATGGACCGTCTAACAAGATACACGCGGCCATAATCGGCAAGGCAGCGTTTTTTGCCCCGTTGATTCTCACCCTGCCTTCTAAACGATTTTCCCCTTCAATGACAATTTTGTCCACGTCATTTCTCCCTCTGCGCAACAACAATACGGTTTATATTCTGATAATCTTTTATAAAAGCCGTCTTGTTAAACCATCCGGTATCTTCTAGGAATTGCAGCACCGTCTGCGCCTGTTTTTCACCGACCTCAAACAGGAGAAACCCTGATGGCCTGAGCCAGGCTTTCACGTGTGTAATAATACGTTTGAACATGCGCAAACCATCCGGCCCGCTCACGAGAGCGACATACGGTTCGTAATCCCTTACCTCCTTTGGTAAATGCCGGAATTCGCCACTCGAAACATAGGGAGGATTGGACACAATGAAATGTACCTTTGATTCAAGCCCGTATGCTGTTAATGGCTCAAAGGTATCGCCACAGACAAACGTTATCTTGTGCAGAACGCCGTGTCTGCCGGCATTCATCCGGGCAACCGACAGGGCATCGGCAGATATATCTACGGCGAAAATCCTGGCCTTGTCTATTTTTTTTGCCAGCGTTATTGCAATGGCGCCACTGCCTGCCCCAATATCCACGAGGATGATTTCGTCTTTGCAAGACATGTTTTGTGACTTTTCTATTACGGCTTCAACAAGCAATTCCGTTTCCGGGCGTGGAATCAAAACCCGTTCATCCACATAGAAATCGAGGGACATAAATTCTGCGTGACGGGTAATATAGGATACGGGCACGTTGTGCCCTCGTCTGCGGATGGCATTTTGGTACGCTGTGGAAACATCAGTTTCTACTGGTTTGTCCGGATGCAGATAAAGGTCGATACGTCTGCAACCGAGAAGATGTGCTAAAATGACTTCCGCATCCAGTAGTGGAGTGTCGATCTTCCGCGCGTCCAACTCCCTGCTTGCCAGGCGGATAAGGCCGGACACGGTGAGTTTACCGGAGGATTCATTTTTCAGGCTTGCAATTGTTGGGTCATCATGGGGAATAGAAAAGGCAGCTCGACAATTTCTGTGCTGTTCTGAGTCTCTTTGAGACGCGTTTGCTCCAAACACTTCGGATGGCATCTTCATTAAGCAGGCAAAAGTTTTTAACTACCCCGAGAAACATCTTTTTATAAGCTTGCTGCCAGCTGCTTTAACTGCTCTTCTTTATAGTACGTCAGAAGGGTTTCTACAATTTCGTCAAGAGATCCCAGCATAACCTGTTCAAGGTTATGCACGGAGAAATTGATGCGGTGATCAGTTACCCGATTTTGCGGGTAATTATAGGTGCGAATCTTTTCACTGCGGTCTCCCGTTCCGATCTGATCCCGGCGTATCTGGTCACGTTCATTTCGTTTCTGCCCTTCATATAATTCATATAAACGGCTTCTTAAAATACGCATGGCCTTTGCGCGGTTCTTGTGCTGCGATTTTTCGTCAAGACATTTCACTACCAGTCCGGAAGGAACATGGGTAATCCTGACCGCCGAGCTCGTCTTGTTGACCTTTTGTCCGCCAGGACCAGATGCCCGAAAGGTATCCACGAGAATATCATTTGGGTTGATGTCAATCTCCACTTCCTCAATTTCCGGGAGAATGGCTACGGTTGCCGTTGAGGTATGCACCCTTCCGCTGGCTTCTGTCCGCGGCACTCTTTGAACACGGTGCGTTCCGCTTTCAAAACGCAGCTTTTGATAGACGTTATTTCCTTCGATTGAAAAAGTCACCTCCCGAAACCCTCCCAGGTCCGTTTCACTGCTGTCAAAAAGCTCTACCTTCCACCCCTGATTTTCTGCGTATTTGGTATACATGCGAAACAGATCAGCCGCAAAGATAGCCGCCTCATCTCCACCCGTACCAGCCCGTATTTCGGCAATTACATTCTTGCCGGAAATCTTATCCTCAGTAACAAACAATCCCTTGATCTCTTCAAAGAGGGATTCTTCCTGCTTTTCCAGGTAACCCAATTCATCCCGGGCCATCTTTGCCAACTCTTTGTCCTCTCCTTCCTGAGCCAGGAACCCTTCCGTCTCTTTCTTCCTCACAAGGGTTTCAGTCAACTGGGTATATTTGTTTACCATCTTGGAGAGACTGCCATGCTCCTTGATATAGGCTGTATAACGACCAGCATCAGCAATTACCTCAGGATCGGACAACAGCTTCTCCAATTCATGATGCCTTTCGTATATTTTTTCTAACTTTTTTAACAACTTATCATTCATTTTTACTTTATCGCTTCTTCGATCTTTTGACTCTTTTGTAATCTCTTTTTAAACTTCTCTATCTGTCCTGCACTATCCACAAACCGCAGCTTTCCGGTATAAAACGGATGGCATTTTGAGCAGATTTCTATAGCAATTTTTGGCTTCGTCGACCGCGTCTTAAATGACTCACCACACCCACAGGTAACAACCGTTTCCATGTACTCCGGATGAATTCCCTCTTTCATAACCTCTCCTCTAAAAAAACAATGCGTTCAGAGAACGCATACTATAAAAGAAAACAACGGTTTATCGCTCATCAAGAACGGGGAAATTCTAACAAAACAGCGGTCATTCTGCAAATGAAATTTTTTGGATACTTTTGTAAAATTCATTTGAATATTATTTTTAATTACCTATAATAAAAGTTTTACTTTTTCGATTTAACATTCTGGCTTTGCGTTTAAGAATTTATGTTTGAAGCGATTGCAAATAGTCTGGAAGGTGTTTTCAGCAAACTCCGCGGCAAGGGTCGTCTTACGGAATCAAACATCAAAGACGGGCTACACGAAGTGCGATTGGCGCTCCTTGAGGCGGATGTGAATTATAAAGTGGTGAAGGATTTCATCCAGCACGTTACCGAACGCGCCGTTGGCGAGGAGGTAATCAAGAGCATTGCACCCGGCCAGCAGATCATCAAGATTGTCCACGATGAGTTGATCAAACTCATGGGAGAATCTGATACCGCAATTCCTTTTCAGGATAGCGAACCGACAACGATCATGCTCGTCGGATTACAAGGGAGCGGAAAAACTACCACAGCGGGAAAACTGGCCAAAACGATCCTTTCAAAGGGGAGAAAGCCATTGCTCGTGGCTGCGGATATACAGCGACCCGCTGCGATTGAGCAACTGAAGATTCTTGGCCAGCAGCTCGATGTACCGGTCTACTTTGAATCAGCCGCTCAGCCCGCGAAGATATGCAAAAATGCCGTTGCCCATGCCAGAACAAACGCCCAGGACGTTGTTATCTTTGACACTGCAGGCAGATTACACATTGACGATGAACTCATGCTCGAACTGCAGGAGATTAAACAAAATCTGGGACCGCACCAGATCTATTTCGTTTGCGATTCCATGACGGGACAGGATGCGGTAAACAGCGCAAAGGAGTTTAACACCAAGCTGGGTTTTCATGGGGTGATTTTAACCAAACTCGATGGCGATACAAGAGGAGGAGCGGCGCTCTCCATACGTGCAGTAACCGGCAGGCCCATTAAATTTGTTGGTATTGGCGAGAAGTTAGACCGACTGGAGGAATTCCATCCTGATCGGATGGCATCGAGAATACTCGGCATGGGAGATGTCGTATCGCTTGTAGAACGGGCACAGCAGGCCATCGACATGGAAGAAGCGCAAAAACTCAGCAGAAAGATACAGAACGATACGCTCAGTCTGGACGATTTTCTCATGCAACTTCAGCAGATCAAAAAGATGGGGCCGATAAAAGAGATTCTTGGCATGATTCCGGGGTTAGGAAATAAGATGGATGGACTCAATGTAGATGAAAAACAGTTGCATCGGGTAGAAGCAATTATCCGGTCTATGACCACCGAGGAGCGGGCAAGCCCGGACATGGTGAATGGGAGCAGAAGACAACGAGTGGCAAACGGAAGCGGAACAACCATTCAGGATGTCAATCAATTGCTCAAGCAGTTTCGGGCAATGAAAAAAATGATAAAACAATTCAAAGGAAATGAAAGAGGGCTGAAGAAGATGGGATTATTATCAAAGGGTTTGCCTTTTGGTAAGGGTATGTTACAATAATACCCCATTCAGAAATCCTGTAATGCAGCAATACACACCCAACTCTTTCTCACGAGGCAAAGAGAAAAAAGGAACGAAAAATCTTGCTATAGCAAGAAGCTTTTGTACGGTACCACACGAATAAATTTAAAGGAGAAGTAGATGGCAGTAAGGCTAAGAATGAAAAGAATGGGACGGAAAAACAGACCCTATTACCGGATCGGCGCTTTTGACGCTCACGAAGAACGGGACGGAAAGGTAATTGAGAATCTGGGCACCTATGACCCGCTCGAATCAAATAATGAAAAACAGGTCACTTTGAAAAAAGACCGTGTTGAATATTGGTTGAGCGTCGGCGCAAAGCCAACAGAATCAGTTGCTGTCGTATTGAAGAAGTGTGGTGTTGCTTTAAAAAAATAGACCATGCGTATCGACATTGTAACGCTATTTCCTGAAATGTTTGAAAACGTACTGGGACACAGCATCTTAAAGATTGCGAGGGAAAAGAATCTTGTTCAATACCACCTCTTTAATATCCGGGAATATGCAGACAACAGGCGATGCGTGGATGACCGTCCTTATGGCGGAGGACCGGGAATGGTGATAAAGCCAGAGCCCGTCTTTAATACGGTAGAGGCTATCGGACAACAAACCGACATTCCTTCAAAAAAGATTTTGTTGACACCGCAGGGACAGCGGCTTACTCAATCTATTGCAAAGGAACTGGCAAAAGAGCCCTATCTGATGCTGATGTGCGGGCATTATGAAGGCTTTGACGAGAGGATACGAACAGGGCTTGACGTATTCGAACTTTCGATTGGCGACTTTGTCCTTTCGGGTGGAGAGATACCAGCAATGGTCGTAATTGATGCGGTAGTCCGTCTGATACCTGGAGTGTTGGGTGATCTGGACTCTGCAATTAATGAATCGTTTAGCAGCGATTTGCTGGAACATCCTCAGTACACCCGTCCGGCTGATTACCGCGGTATGAAAGTACCTGAAGTGCTACTTTCCGGCCATCATCAGAAGATAAAGGAATGGCAAAAGGACCACGCTATAAAAAGAACCCGGGAAAGAAGGCCGGATCTTATTGAATAAAACCTGGTTCGGCTACGACACAACTGAGTCCATTCCAGCAAGGGGACGAAGGAAATTACGAAATAACGTGCCAAAACATGCCCTCGTGAAAAGGGACGGGAATTTCGATTTTCTTCTTGAATTTAATAAGTTAAAAATAGGAGACAAAAACGAATGAATATAATTGACGCAATTGAAAAAGAGCAGATGAAAAAAGCCGTGCCACAATTCTCTGTGGGTGACCAGGTGGATGTATCTGTAAAGATCATCGAAGGTGAAAAAGAACGCATCCAGGTCTTTAACGGTGTGGTTATTGCCAAAAATGGCGGCGGTTTTAAAGAAACTTTTACCGTACGAAGAATCGTCCAGGGTGAAGGGGTAGAACGGGTCTTTCCCATTCAGTCTCCGAAGATTGTTGATATTAAGGTATTAAAATCAGGACGGGTACGACGCGCAAAGCTCTATTATATGCGTAAAAGGACGAGTAAGGGGACGAGATTGCAGGAAAAATTTGAATCACCGGCATCAAAAACGATTCCAGCACAAAGCACACAGACCCGGGGAACTCAAACTCAAACTGATACGAAATAGCATCATCCACAAACAGGAACGCAAAAAACGGCCTCCCTGTGTCCCACATTACCAATGAGGATGCAGAGGGATGTTATATAATTATAATTTTTGTTAAGATGGTAATCGTATACGTAGTCTGCAGAACCTCATGTCTCTTCTGATTACCTCGTTACAAGGACAAAAAAGTGCAATTGTTTTGCGCTAAATATGTGACTTCATTCATTCAGCTATTTAAGCAGAAAATTGCGGAAACGCCCCATACCAGGAGTAAAGGGGCACAAGGGGAACTCCTGGCTATAAAATTTCTGAAGAAAAAGGGCTATACCATACTCCAGCGAAATTACCGGCGCCGGAACGGAGAGATCGATGTTATTTGTTACGATCGCGGAACCATCGTGTTTGTTGAAGTCAAAACGCGCCATTCTGATACCTATGGTCCTCCGGAACTCTCGGTGACAGAAGCAAAAAGGAGGCAGATTGTAAAGGTTGCCTCACATTATGTTGCCAACAAGAAGATAGAAGGAATAGATCTGCGGTTTGATGTCGTTTCCATCTTTTACCCTCCGGATAAAAAACAGCCAACGATTACTCTCTTTAGCAATGCCTTTACCAAAAGCAATACCGCTCTTGTCAGGGAATAAAGCATAAGTTATGATTATTGACACCCATGCACATCTTGATTTTCCTGACTACAAAGCAGACCTGGAATCAGTTCTTTCTCGCGCAAAGGAAGCCGATATAGGCTGCATTATTAATGTAGGCACCAGCCTTGCTTCAAGCAAGAAGAGCGTTACCCTGGCAAATCGATTTCCCCCTGTCTACGCCAGTATTGGCATCCATCCCCATGATGCATCAAAGGTCTCTGATCAAGACTGGCAGGCATTAGAATCCCTGGTAAACGAACCGAAGGTAATTGCCGTCGGGGAAACGGGGCTTGACTATTACCGGAATCGCAGTCCTCATGATGACCAGCAACGCATCTTTCACAAACATCTGATCCTGGCGAAAAGACACAACCTGCCGGTGATCATCCATTGCCGGGATGCCAGTGATGATTGCTTGAAGATATTGGATGAGCACAAAAATGGTCTTCTTAAGGGAGTTGTGCATTGTTTTAGCGGAACAGCAGAGGTGGCGAGAAAATACCTAGAATTGGGATTATATGTGTCATTTGCCGGGCCGATTACCTTTTCAAACGCAAACAGCCTGAGAGAGGTTGCCAAATCGGTACCGGTGGAGCGGCTCCTCTTGGAAACCGATTGTCCTTTTCTGTCACCTCAGCAGAAAAGGGGAGAACGCAATGAACCAGCCTATCTATCTTTCATCATCCCCGTGCTGGCTTCGATCTATGGTTTGTCCGTATCGGATATCCAGCGAATCACCACCTTTAACGCACATATACTCTTTGGAATCGGGGAGACCGAATACGAAGGAAAGATTGCTTATGCCATCCGAAATTCGTTATACGTAAATCTTACCAATCGGTGCTCGAACATGTGCGCCTTTTGCATGAGGGAGACCTACCCTATCGTTAAAGGGCATCATTTGGGATTAAAAAAAGAACCGACGACAGAAGAAGTAATTAATGCCATTGGCGATCCAGGTAGTTATAACGAAATCGTCTTTTGCGGTTATGGAGAACCTACAGAACGGCTAGATGTATTGATAGCCGTTGCACAATTTTTGAAGTCAAAGGGGAAACGCATTCGACTGGACACGAATGGTCATGGTGACCTGATCAATGGCAGGTCCATTATTCAGGAACTCAAAGGATTGATCGACACCATCTGTATCAGTTTGAATGCCGAAACGGCTGAAAAATACGAAGAGATTTGTAAGCCCGTTTTTGGGAAAAGGGCGTATCCTGCCCTTATTCAGTTCATCAAGGATGCTAAACAGACAATACCCAACGTACAGGTTTCCATTGTAGACGTACCCGGTGTGAACGTGGAAAAATGTGAAGGCATCGCCCGGGAATTAGGCGTTGATTTCAGGGTACGAAACTATAATGTGCTTGGTTAATGAAAGTGACTGGGAAAGTTTTTTTTCCCTTTGTTTTTCTCTGTGATTTCTAATTTTCCACAGTACATTTGATTTTATGGAATTCTTAAGATATGTTACGAAAAGCAACAATAGCTGACGTAGAAAAGATTTACAAACTCATCAACGATTTTGCAGCAAAAAACGTGATGTTGCCTCGTTCGTTAAGCGAGCTCTATGAAAACATCCGGGACTTTTTTGTATTCATAGAGAATGATACTTTGATTGGTTGTGCAGCCCTGCATATTTTCTGGAAGGACCTTGCGGAGATAAAGTCGGTTGCTGTTATGGAATCACAGCAGCGTAAAGGTGTTGGTAAAAAACTTGCGATGGCTTGCATACGGGAGGCAAAAAAACTGCAAATTGCAAAGATGTTTGTCCTCACCTATGTGCCAGAATTTTTTGAAAAATGCGGATTCCATAAGGTAGAAAAGGAATCGCTTCCTCACAAGATCTGGTCAGAATGCGTCAAATGTCATAAATTCCCTGACTGTGGTGAAATCCCGCTGATTTATGAATTGAACAAAAACCACGGGCACGGTGCTCCCGCGTAATTTTTTTTTATCACGAGACCTCTGATAGTACGCATACATGGGTTCACCATCACGCCGGTTCTCCCTTCGTTTCGATCAGGGAAAACCACCAGCCGCTCTGCGGCGGCTTTAGCCCTTCGTTAATAAAAACGAGAGAATGCACGCCTGCAACACGGCATTCCCTTGATTATTACCCCCCACAGCAGCGTCAACCTCCTTCGCTATCGCATTGATTCTGTTCTGGAGGAAATCCGGCATGGTACCCTAGTCGGCAACATAGTTCCGGCACTGGCTGTAGTTTGTCCATAAATCTTGTTCAAATATTTCTATTAGTATGGTGTTTACTATACCTTGACATAAAACTCCCGATTTTGTAGTATTTTACCGCTAGAATTACTATTTTAAAATCAGATCTATGCCTGCCCATTTCCCCAATCAGCATCTCACGTCAACCCCTGGCGTTGACGTCCCACCGGAGTTGAACACCACACCAGCAAGTCGGTCCCCTCAAAAACGATACGCAGAAATAGTTGTCGATATTCCTTTACAGAGGGTATTTCATTACGGTATCCCTCCTCACATACGAGAAAGCCTTACGGTCGGCATGCGGGTACGGATACCCTTTGGAAACAAAATAATGGCAGGATTTTGTGTCGGATTTACTGATACCCCATTTACTGATAAAACAAAAGACATCCTAAGTATCATAGATACGTCCCCGCTAATTGATGACGTCATGCTGAAGATCACCCGCTGGTTATCGTTCCATTACTACTGCGGATGGGGGGAAGCAATCTCGGCAGTTGTTCCGTCTGTGGTGCGCAGTAAGAAAAAAGAGAGGTGGAATACCTTCGTTCGGCTCAAGGAACATACCGTAGCACTGAACCAGGAGGCCATCGCACAAATAAAGACCCGTGCGCCAAGACAGGCCAAGGCGCTCGAAATCCTTTTAGAGCATCCTGATGAAATAAGCGCCAAAGAATTAATCCGCATCTGTGGCTGCAAGATGCCTGGTCTGCGCCAATTGGAGGAAAAGGGTTTTATCACGATTGAAAACAAACCCTGTGACGTTACCCATACGATCAGCAATGCCGGACAATTGCAGCAACATTTAACCCTTACCATGGATCAGCAACAGGCATTCGATATTATTTGCAATAAATTCACCGCTCCCAAGCCCGGCGTTCTCTTACTCCACGGCATTACTGGCAGCGGGAAGACGGAGATATACCTTCAGACTATAAAAAAGACGCTTGAGCATAATCGCAAGGCCATATACCTCGTTCCTGAGATATCTCTTACCCCACAAACCATCCAAAGGATCAAGGCGCGGTTTAACCGGGTTGCCGTATTGCACAGCAGCCTACTGGGAACCGTCCACCAGTCACAGTGGAACGATATTAAGGAAGGCAAGGCAGATATTGTCATTGGCGCCCGATCATCCATCTTTGCCCCCCTGAAGGACATTGGACTAATCATTATCGATGAAGAACATGAGAACACGTATAAGCAGGAAACAAACCCGCGATACAATGCCAGGGACATCGCCATTCTCCGGGCAACCTATGAAAATGCCATGGTGATCATGGGCACGGCAACGCCCTCCCTGGAAAGTTACGATCAAGCCCTGAGCGGAAACTATGAAAAAATCGTGCTTCCCAGGAGAATTGGCGAACGGCAACTCCCACCGGTTGATATTGTCGATATGGGCGAGGAGGTCCGTAAGCGCCGGGGATACCACATCATTTCCCAGCGATTGGAATACTATATGAACCAATCTCTTGCCAGGAAGGAACAGGTGATTTTATTTTTAAATCGCAGAGGTTTTGCGCCGTATATCCACTGTAAACGATGCGGGTTTGTATTAAAATGCCAGAGATGCGACATCCCCATGACTTTCCATAAGAAAATTAATACGATCTTGTGCCATTATTGTCACGCGGAAGCGCATCCACCGGAATCATGTCCGGATTGTTTGGCTAACAACATTACCTATCGTGGTTTCGGGACAGAAAGGATTGAAGATGAAATCAGGAACAAGTTTCCCGGTTATCAAATTATCCGGATGGACAGCGATACCATGCGTGTGCGTGACTCTCATGAAAAGGCGCTGACTGCGTTTGAACGGGGTGAGTTTCAGATATTGCTTGGCACACAAATGATTGCAAAAGGGCTGGACTTTCCCAACGTTACCCTGGTCGGGGTGATCTCGGCAGACACCATCCTGAACCTTCCCGATTTCCGTGCGAGTGAGCGGACATTTCAACTCATTTCACAAGTTGCAGGCCGAACGGGCAGGGGGACCAAAGGCGGACGGGTAGTGGTACAATCATATAACCCCAGGCACTACAGCATCACGTATGCCGCTGCACATGATTATGACGGATTTGCAAAGAAGGAGTTGGAATATAGAAAACAATTACAATACCCCCCTTTTGGAAAACTGGCACGGATCGTTTTCCGCAGTCCGCATGAAGAAAGGGCTAAGGAAAAATCTGCCATCATTGGTGATAGACTCAAAGACTTTGCGAAAATAAATGGGAATCGTCTTGAAATCCTTGGACCATCACCTGCCCCCGTGACCAAGATCAACAACCTGTTCCGGTGGCATATTTTATTGAAGGCACAGGATCACATCAGCATCCATAATGCCCTTCAGGGCATCGCAGACGCGCTAAAACCGTCAAAAGGCGTGCAAACGATGGTTGATGTTGATCCCTATATGATGCTCTAAAATGAGGATGTTTTATATCCAGACACGAGTACCGATAGTCTTTCCCGAGTAGGTCATTTTGAACCGGTAGTTACCAGTCATTTCAAGAACAAAGAATAAAACAGCACATGCACGCTATCTATCTTGCCTGATTGAGAAATAAGATGAACTCGGTAAATAATTCCTTATCAAAACTACCGTCCATCTCATCTTTCATAATTTTTAATGCTGTAAATGGCTTTCGGGCATCACAATAAGGCCTTTTTGTTGTTAACGCGTCATATACGTCTATAATTGCTGCAATCTTGCCATACCTGTGAATGGCATTACCCTCTAATCCTTTTGGGTACCCCTTTCCATTGATTTTTTCATGATGTTGCATCACAGGGAGAAAGGATACTTCTTCAATACCGTCCGTGTGTGATAGCCTCTGTCCGCCAAATTCTACATGCATTTTTATCTTCTCAAATTCTTCATCTGTTAATGCTCCCTTTTTGTTTATGATATCAAAAGCAACGTTAGTTTTACCTATATCATGCAACATTAACCCTATTCCAACCGCATTCATCTCATCTAATTCCACATCTATATATTTCATAAACAACAAACCTAATACGGCCACATTTACTGAGTGTGTGTAGGTATAGTAATCAAAAGAAAGTATATTCATTAACACAGAGGCATTTTGGTCTCGTATAATCATAGCGGTAGTATTACTTACCCAGTCTTTAACACGCCCTACCGGCACACCGGAACGAGGATCACGAAAAATATCTTCCATAATATTCTTCGCAACATCATACACTATCCTTGCTTTTTCTGCTTTGTTTATGTCATCATCAATAATCTTTTTAAGGCAAGGTTCAAGGTATTTTAGATATATTTTCTGATCACGTTCGTGGATATATAAGCTTTCTATTTTATTCTTTTTTAATCCTGACACTTTCTCCTGGCTAAACACTTTTGTTCCTTCACAATATAATATATAGTGAATTTCTTTGTTTTCGTAATGTTTCAGATAAAGATCACAGCCCACATTTGTATTAATCAGAATTGTGTTTAGAGATACAGGTATATACACATCTGATCCATTCATTTTCTAGGCCTCTATGTCAACAATATTCCCATCTTGATCATCCTCTTCATGTGTTTTAGGGTAATTTTCTTCTATCCCTTGTTTATCCATGACAGATTCATGCTTTATCGGTGCAACTGTTTTCTCCCGCATTTTACCCTCTTTCCTTTTTCTCTTGTTTTTATCGAATGCAAAAGAACCTTCACCCTTGTGCTCAGCGACAACACGTTGCACAGAGGTACACAACAAAGGGCGATCTTCCCGCGCTAATCTCATATCATCCATAATACGTTTCCCAACAGACAAAACGACGACATGTTTAGCAAGTATTCATGGACATCTTACTCATCTTTGCCCGAAGCAAGAATAAAGCCCTGTGGTGAAGCTGGGATATTCTTGATTCTGAGATGCCCATAATCTCGCTTATTTCTCTCAACATGAGATCCTCGAAGTAATACAAACTAATTACCAGCCGTTCCTTTTTCGGAAGTTCTGCAATGGCATTGGCCAACAAAGCTTTTTCTTCTTTTGTTTCTAAATCTTTTAGCGGATCGTAAGACTTCGGGTCGCGAATTTCCTGGCATCTTGCACTCTCTCCCGTTTTATCTGACTTTTGATAATAGTCTTCCAGAGAGAGAAACGTACCCAAACTAATTCCCGTTAGCAGTTTTTCCCATTCTGCAGGGTCCATTTTAAGCTCCGCAGCCATCTCTTCTGAACTTGGCGGTCTATTCAGTTTTTGTCCTAAAGCCATATATGCACCTTTCACCATGGATGCTTTGTCCCGCATGGAACGTGGCAGCCAGTCCTGAGATCTTAAATGGTCCAGAATTGCTCCCCGTATACGGGGAATGGCGTACGTTCCAAACTTCGTGTTATTCCCCGGATCATACTTTTCTTCAGCTTCCAGAAGACCAAGGATGCCGTATTCTATAAGATCTTCCTTGTCAACAAATGAAGGTAAATAAATCATAATCTTACCCACCACATACTTCACCAATGGAAGATTTTCCATAATTAATTTATCACGCCTTACTAAATTTTCATGTGTGTAACCTGATTTATCTTTATTCACCGCACCCATTTTCGCTTTCCTTTATAAAAAACCATAGTTGTTACGCTAATCTTTTCCATGATTAACATCCTGAGGAATAGAATCATTCATTTGATCAGATTTTTTTGGTGAAGCCGTATTTGACACACTTACGATATATTTAATAAGTAGCTTGCTTAAAATACCTGCAATACAGACTATTACCACGCTTCTCATGGCTAGCATCGGTATGGATACCCCCGACATCAGTCCCATAAAACAAGAAGAAAAAAAGACAACAACCATCAGATAAATACGTACTTTGGCTAAATCGTTCTCCATCCAAAACCTTTGCTAAATGGTAAATTGTTCGTGAATATCCGCTCACTAGTGTACAGACATATTAATAACGAAACATATAAATGCTGTTTTGCAGCACTATATAACTATAATTGTCCATAATATATAATTCGTAATTAATATGTCTGTATACTAGTACCTGTTCAGTATCGTTCTCATAACTTTACGTTTTTATCATTTATTCGTTTTAAAACGTAGACATTCAGGTTCAAGGGATCCTATGGCATTCCATCGGCAATCCTTCTGAAATATCCTTCAATTCCTAAAGCCAAAGTCCCGTCATCCTTTTTCAAAAATGACGATGCAATATTATTCAGACAACTGGTTGCTATGGTATTGGGATATTCCTTTACAAAGGATTTTTGAAGCCGGGTGGCAATAGGTACGTTTGGATCCTGAAGCAGGTATCCACAGCACTCAATATTTACATCCAGAAAGCGCCGGCTCACCAATGAAATTTTTTTCATAGTTATCTCAGCCTCTTCCCTGCTGCAAGCGAGATTTATGAGTAACTTTATATTTACGTCATTCTTCTTTTTGGAAAGGACTTTGATCATAGCATAAGCATCCGTTATCGCGGTTGGTTCAGGGGTAGTTACGAGCAATATCTCATTTGACGCAAGGACAAAACTTATCACATTTGATGATATGCCGGCACCCGTATCCACAATGACAATATCCACTTCTTCATCCAGACCGCTAAAGCCATTCAAGAGCTGTTCCTTTTGTATCTTATTTAAATTTGTGAGCTCTTCAATACCAGAACTGGCAGGAACTACCATGATTTCATCCGGACCATACAGTATAATGTCCTTCATTTTTTTATGGCCAGCGATGACATCATGCAAGGTATACTCTGCATGGAAACCAAGCAACACATCAACGTTTGCAAGTCCTAAATCAAGGTCTATTAATAAAACCCTCTTTTTATACTTTCTAAAGAGCATTGCCAGATTTGTGGCTATGTTTGTTTTACCCACTCCGCCTTTACCACTCGTTACCGCAATCGTCCTTACTTTTGAAAAACCACCTGCCATTTTGTCTTTATCTCCAACGACATCTCACCTTGATTGAGCTAATTTTCCTCGTGGTCTACGTTTTTTCCATCCCTGGGAAAAAAATACCCTATTCCGTAGTCATGACTATATTCGTCGAAAAATCATTTTCACATATCAACTCATGGTCTGCTACCCGCATCATCATAATTTCACCATGCCTACCGGATCGATCTTAACACCTGACGATATTTCCTTATAAGACAATACAGCCACATGTGGCAATGCATTTTCAATGAGACGACGAACATGGCTTCTTATGTTGGAGGAAGTCAAAAGAACCACTTCATGACCAACGGCGAGAGAACCTTTCACGACTTCAATTAATTTATCGATCAATTTTTGTGCCATATGCGGTTCTAAAGCTAATAAGTTTCCTCTGTCTGTTTTGTGAATTGCATTAGCAATGGTCTGCTCAAGCTGAGGATCAAGAGAAATAACACCCACCTTCCCTTCTGCATTTTGATATTTCTGACAAATAGTCCTCGACAATCTTTGCCTCACATATTCTGTCAACAACTCGGTATCCTTTGTCGTTGTTACATGATCCGCAATTGTTTCAAGTATGGTAGCCATATCACGAATTGGTATTTGTTCCTTTAATAAATTTTTCAAAACTTCTTGTACACTGCCTAAAGGCATTACATTCGGTGTCAATTCCTCAACAACTGACGGCGACTCTTTCTTTAAATTTTCAACAAGCTTCTGCACATCTTCACGACACAGTATTTCAAATGCATGACTTTTTATAATTTCTGTAAGATGGGTAATCATAACTGAAACCGGATCAACAATGGTATATCCGGAAGCCTCTGCCTCATCTTTTTCCGCACCATGTATCCACAGGGCCGATAAACCATACGTGGGATCGGTTGTTTTAGTCCCTTCAATAGATTTTGTCGTTGCCCCTGAATCTATAGCAAGATAACACTCGGGAAAAAGATCGCCTTTTGCAACATCTTGCCCGCGTATTTTAATTGCGTATTGATTTGCACCCAGGTGTAAGTTATCCCTTACTCTGATAGGAGGGACGAGCATGCCCATCTCTCTTGCCATTTGTCTCCGCAGGGCATTAATTCTCTCTAAAATACCACCATTTCTCTGGGGATCGACCAGTGGCACAATCTTATATCCCACTTCAATTCCCATGCGATCTACATGAAGCAGCTTTTCAACATTTTCTTCAGATGGTGGTTCTTCCGCTTTCTTTCTCGTTTCCCGCTCATTCAACGCTTCCACCGTCGACTTTTTGCTCGATTTTCTCAGCAAGAAAAACAGTATTCCAAAAAATCCTGCAAGAATCATGAAGGGTAGCTTAGGCAACCCCGGAATTATACTAAACACTGCAAGAATTCCTGATGCAAAGGCAACCGCGTTGGGCTGGCTAAACATTTGGGTTGATAAATCTCTGCCCAGATTTTCGCTTGATGATGTTTTCGTAATGATAACTGCAGATGCGGTAGCAATAACAAAAGATGGAATTTGTGATACCAACCCATCCCCCACCGTTAAAATTGTATAATGTTGCACCGCATCAGTTACTGACATGCCATGACGCATACCCATCACTATTCCACCAACAATGTTAATGAGTACGATGACAATGCCCGCAATAGCATCCCCACTCACAAATTTACTCGCGCCATCCATTGCCCCGTGGAATTCTGCTTCTTTGGAAATCAATTCCCTTCGATGTCTGGCCTGTTCCTCTGTAATGAGGCCGGCGTTGAGGTCTGCATCAATACTCATTTGCTTGCCAGGCATAGCATCAAGGGTAAACCTGGCGGCGACTTCAGAGATTCTTGTTGCACCCTTGGTTATCACGATAAATTGTATAACGATAATGATCAGGAAAACTACCATTCCAACAACAACATTACCACCTACTACAAACTCACCAAATGAAGCAATAACCTGCCCCCCGTACCCGTGCAACAAAATCTGTCTTGTGGATGCCACATTAAGTGACAATCGAAACAGGGTTAAAAATAACAAGATAGAGGGAAAGGTGGATAAATCAAGCGGGCCTTTTGCATGGAGAGTGACCAGCAGTAATAACAGGGTTACAGAAATGTTTACGGTGATAAGCAAATCAAGAATAAATGGCGGTATTGGTATAATAAGCACAACAAAAATGCCTATTACTCCCGCTATGAGAGCAATCTCTCCTTGGGTTAAAAATCTGCTAATGGAGCTTTTTAGCGAAGAATTTACTTTGTCAGATGCCATACTTAACCCTTACCAACATTGCCTTTTCTCAGCATATAGCCAAGTATCATTTTTTCAATTGATATACATACGATAATACTTTTGCCACTGCGTAGTACAACTTTTGCGGAATCTCTTTTCCGATCTCAACGGTTTTATACAATGTCTGCGCAAGAAGTTTATCTTCTACCAACGGCACCTTGTGTTTCTTTGCAATTTCTTTTATGCGCTTTGCGATAAGATCGGCCCCTTTTGCGACGACCGTGGGCGCTTTCATCGCGGAGCCATCATATTTCAAAACAACGGCAAAATGGCTTGGATTTGTAATCACGACATCTGCTTTTGGTATTGCTGACATCATGCGTTTCATAGCCATTTGACGCTGTATCGCCCGGATTTTTGATTTGATTAACGGATCTCCGTCCATTTGTTTTCTTTCTTCCTTTACCTCTTCTTTACTCATCCTTAAATTGCGTTTATACTGCCATTTTTGATAAAAATAATCCAAAACTGCAAGAAGTAATAATGCTGCTGATACACGGAGCGCAAGACCAATCATTAATTTTACGTTTGTTACTAACAGTGCAGAAAGACTCTCATCGATAGTATCCACAATATCTATACGACTAAATTCTTTTTTTATATAAAAATATGAGACACCACCGACTATGATAAGCTTCAATACTGAAGCAATAAGTTTTACAAATGATCTTATGGAAAAGAGATTTTTTACTCCTGATATTATATTGAGTTTACTCAGATTAGGTTTTAACAAACCAAAATTAAACATAAAACCGATTTGAAGATATGAAGTGACCAATCCCATCAGGAGTAATCCCCCCAAAAAGGGAGAAAGTATCTTTATTAACACGTAAACATGATCCATCGTAATTGTTACGAGAGAGTCTGTCGTAATATCCTTACCTACAAGCCCCCCCAGGGATGATTGCATTGTTTTATGAAGACTGTTGTATGTGTTTACACCCAAGGCGTACAATAAGACAAAACCAACTAACAAGCTAGCCGCACTATTTAAATCAGGACTAAATGCAACGCTTCCCTTATTGCGTGCTTCATCCAAACGCCTGCTGGTTGGTTGTTCCGTTTTTTCCGTGTCTGAGCCAAAAGCCATCTTGTATTAACCTCGCATAACGGACAGGAATGAAGCCATACTGCTTTCAAGAGGCGTCAAATAAGATTTCATGGCATTAATCACAAAGGGAAGTGCAACAATAAGTATTAAAAACCCGATCAGTATTTTCAGAGGAAAAGCAATAAGAAACACATTTATTTCCTGCGCAACCTTAGTCATTAATCCAAGAACTACCACGGTTAACAATAAAACGACCAGAGAAGGCGCTGATATTCTAATCCCCATTATCAAAAATGTTTTAAAGGCGGCAAGTATCTTTGTAAGTGTTACCGTTGTATATTGAAATTGTCCGAGAGGAATTATTTCAAAACTCTGTGCCGTTGTTTTAATAAACCAATGATGTCCATTGATCGTAAAGAATATTAAAAAGGCAATCATGTTGTAAAATATTGATATTGATTGTTCTTCTTCCCCTGTCTCTGAAGATGGATCTACAATCGCAGCAGTATCAAGCCCCATTTGATTACTTATTAAATATCCTGCCATAGTAAACGTTGCAAAAATAAGCGAGGCAGCAAAACCAATTACAGCGCCAATTGCAATTTCTTTCGTGACGATAAAAGCATATGATATAATATCCGCCGGCAACGGGGGCGAATGTTTTATTACTACCGGATAGAGAATACACGTGAACATTAGAGAGATGGCAATCCTTATTTGTAAAGGCACATTGGCATTTCCAAAGATAGGTGCAAAAAGAAGCATCCCCCCCACGCGAAAAAAAACGATCATGAAGAATGGAAGGTTATTGATAAAATATAAAAGATTTTCCATGCAAAGTTATTGACAATATCTGGTCAGATTCTCCAGCAAATTTACCGTGTATGAAGTTATCATGCGAAGCATCCAGGGTAAGCACAACAAAAACACACCCATAACAGCAAAGATTTTTGGCAAGAAGGTAATCGTCTGCTCATGGACGCTCGTAACCGTTTGAAATATACCTATGACCAAACCAACCACCATTGCTACGACAAGCAATGGCGCCATAAGGATAACTGTTATTTGCAATAAATCTTTTCCAATATTGATAACTATCTCTGGGGTCATAGCGGCCTCCTTTTGTATCCTCGCAATAAACACTGTGTAAAACTACAGCGTCATCCTCCTTAAGACACACTTGAAATTAAAGACTGAATAATTAATTGCCATCCATCCACCAACACAAAAAGAATCAACTTAAACGGCATGGAAATCATGGCAGGCGGCAGCATAACCATACCCATCGCAGTCAACACGCATGCAACTACCATATCAATTACAAGAAAGGGAAGGAATAGGAGAAAACCCATCTGAAATGCTGTTTTCAGTTCACTGGTAATAAAGGCTGGAATTATTATGTGTATCGGAACATCCTTTACCGATTTAGGCTTTTCCATTTTTGCAATTTTCATAAAGAGGGCAATGTCTTTTTCACGGGTCTGCTTGAGCATAAAATTTTGAAACGGAACAAGCCCCCTCTGTAATGCCTCATTCTGAGTAATTTCTTCTTTGAGGTATGGTTGAACCGCCTCGGAATTTACCTGTTTCCATACCGGCGCCATGACAAATATGGTTAAAAAAAGTGAAATGCCAATGAGTATCTGATTCGGTGGGAGTGTTTGAAATGATAGCGCTTTGCGCACGAAAGAAAGGACAATGATGATTCTCGTGAAGGAAGTCATTGTCAACAATAATCCAGGTAATAATGAGAGTACCGTTAAGAAAAGGACAATCTTCAAGGTACTGGCTACCTCTTTTGGTTTTCCTATATTATCGATACTCATGGTTAATTTCAATGGCACTGAAGCCTCGTTGGCAGCCTGCACTATATCCATACAGCCACATATTACTATTGTTGCACAGACACCATATGCTATTAACCTGCTTTTCATATTATAATCCTTGTAACCCAGAAATTACGATCCTGTGCACACGCGTTTAAAAAAGCTCATAAATTCACTACCCCTTGATTCTGATACAAGAGAATCAACAATATCTTTTTCCGTTATTTCTGAAAGAAATTGAATTCGTTCATTCGTAACGCCAATGAACAAAACCTTTCCTGGCACTTTGACTAAATGAACCGACTTTTTCGAACCTAGTGATAGAGAATCCACAACATGAATATATCGCTTTCTCCCTATCATGCCTGTTTTCATTCCCAGCTTTTTATATAAAAAAAAGATTCCGACTATGATAACAACGATTACCAACCCTAGTGTTTTTATCCACGGTGTGATCTTTAAGAAATTAACTGGCTCTGCAATATTCGCACTTTCTGTTTCAGTAACAGCAGTCCCATGTATTCCTCCATTTTCCATGCGTTCAGGTACACAATATCCCTTATCGCAAGTAACCAGTAAAATAAGGAACATCACAAACAACCATTTTTTGATCATTGTATTGTGCCTAAAGCGGTATTAAGTGACAAAATAAAGCGGACATGCCCCTCGATTCCTCAAATTATCCAAGATTTCTTATTCGCTCCTCAGAGGCACATATATTGGTAATCTTTAAACCAAAGTTTTCATCTACCACCACAACCTCTCCCTGGGCAAGTAATTTTCCCCGAATAAGCAAGTCAACCGGAGCCCCTGCAACCTTATCTAGTTCCACAATAGAACCCTGTGCTAAGGATAAAATATCTTTCACCAGCATCATAGTATGGCCGAGCTCAACAGAGACGGGGACCGGGATGTCTAATATCAAGTCCAGGTTACGTTTCCCTTCATCTTTCAGATCAGGAGAATTAAATGTGTTCAGTTGGCTAAATTGAATTGATTGTATGTGAGCCTCGTTTCCCGTGCTTGCATTCCCGTTATTCTCTTTTACCTGTTCCATATCTTATTCCTTTCCAACAAACACATTCAATTACAGAACCTTTGATGACACCTGAAATGCCAATTTTTTCCCCATTGCACCAGGTTTTCCATAGTATTTCGCTCTTTCCTCTATCACCAAACAAACATCTTCCGTGATCTTATTGTCTAATCGCAGGACATCTCCAACCTTCAGATTAATGAGGTCATTTAGTACCAACTGAGTGGAACCTAAAACCACGGTAGTAGTTAATTCTGTTTCTCTAATAACATCTTCGATAAGCGCCAATTCATCTTTCCTCTCAATTTTTTTCATCCGTGATTTTCCCATTATCATTTCAAGGCTTGTAACCGGAATACACAGGATAATTGTCCCGTTACCCAAATCACCATTTGCTGCAAAATTAATTGCAATAACCAACTCTGTAGCAGGCGCAATTTGCAACGATTTTATATCCATATCCATTTTTTCAATCTTCCATTCCGGTTGCATTAATTTAAACCAACAATGTTTTACGTCTTCCACAATACTTGACAATACAACACTTATCACGGATTCCTCGATAAGTGTAAGTGCTCTTATTTTTTGGGGTATTTTTCCAGGACCTCCTAATCCTCTGTCCACAATTGCAAGGCAAAAGCCGACATCAATGGTTAAACAACCATATCCGTTGAGAGGTTTTAAGTTCAATACATTCGCACAAATACGATCAGTAAACGAATTTAAAAATACGTCATAACAAAATTCTTCAATGGCAATAAGTTCGACGTCTACGGAAACTCTTAAAAATCTGGATAGAGTAACACCTATTGTTTTAGCCATCTCTTCACTAATTTTTTGTAAACGGCGCTTTTGCTCTCTTGGAAATCTATCAGGACGCCTGAAATCATAGTGCTGTATTTTTCTTTCCTTTTTAGGCTCAACTTTTTGTCCTACTAATACTTGTCCATTCTCAATTGCAGAAAGAAGAGCTTCCACTTCCTGGTTGGTTAGTATAGCATTTGACATTGAATCGTCCCCAAGATACTTGATTATTGTATAACGAACTCACTAAAATATACCTGCAATATGCCATCTTCTGCTTTTACCACCATATCAGCCGCATCTTTTATCTCCCTTCGCAGGCTTTCTTGTCCTTCCAATCCCTCAATATCCTCTAATGTTTTTGACGAAAGAATGGAAATTAATCTATCTTTTATTTGCACCATTTTTGCTTCAATTTTATGCTTTGTCTCCCCATCTTTTGCCTCTAAGTTTACCACAGTCTTAAGATACCGCCTGCCACCAGAACCACTTAGATTAACGATAACGGGCTCAAAGGGGACCATGGTAGATTCCTCTTCGATGCTATCCTGCTGTCCTTTTCCCTTTTCCTCTTTTTTTTTGGAGGCGGATTTTGGAACTACTTCTACTTCAACATCCTTTTCTGCGTGTTTTTCTTCACCATCTTCATTAAGTATTTTTTCCTGATCAGGTACATCGATCTGAACATTTCCTGATAAAGAAGGATACACTTTTGAAACAAATAGGAATGCACACCCAACGGAAATTAATACCACGCTTCCCATCAACATAAGACTTTTGTTTGTCTTTCTCTGTTTAATTGATGGATCAGGAACTTCACTTATTTCCACTCCCTTATTCTTATCTTCCTTGTTTTCCATATTGTTATTCCCTTTGCTATACCTTTGTTTTATGGATCATTTCACTGTGAGATCAAGATAACTCTCTATAACAATCACCAATTGCCGTCACTTCATTCTTCGGTCATAGTTCCAACCGTCTTTATCAAATAACACGATTCATTTTCCCCCTTGTTTAAAATCGCTCTTCAATAGTTTTAATCTTTCACTTAATTTAACGGCAAGGTTAAGATCAACAGACTCTAAAATTCTAGCAGAACTTTTTCCATCCATCATTGTCAACAATTTAACGGCGGTATCCTCATCCATTTCCTTAATAATCATTGCCGCTTTTTCAGGCTTCATTCCACTATAGACAGCCGCCAATTTTTTTATATTTTTAGATTCTATCTCATCAAGCTGAACAGATTCATTTTTCAGTTCTGTCTTTTTTGTGGCAATAACGTCGACCATTTTATTTAATTCCAACTTTAAAGCGGTAAGCTCTTTCCTTTCTGTTTCGAGATCGGTTCGCAAAGACTCCAAAATCTTTTCCTTAAAATTTAACAAGTCATTCCTTTTCTCATACTTATACTTTTCTATTTCAATTTCTTTCAGCATCTGTGCTATTTCATTTGCAGAAAGAGGTTTAAATAGGTTCGCTGCATTTTGTTTATATACGACAGGTATCTTTGTCGTTACTCTCTCTTTCTTGTCTTTGATTGACTTTGCAATGCCTGGGGTAGAGGTTCCAATCTGTTTTATAACGGCATCATCTTTTTTTTCTCCCTGTAGTGCAGGATTGGATACTTGCTTAGGCAATGGATGTTTAGAACCCTTCATGAAAAGCATGCCCATGACAGAAATACCAAAAACAAAAATTCCTATCCCAGGAAGCATCATCATTTTTTTGTTTATTGGAATCTTCATAATTGATTTCCTCAGGAATTTCTAACAAATATCTTTTTTTCTGCCTTTGTAGTAAAACCTGGATATTGCAATCTCATCGTATTTTTTATTTTCTGATTTTAATGCCTGCTCTTTATATTCATTTTCATAACGCTCCCGTAATTTCTCAAACACCTTTCTTTTTTTAAATACCTTTAAGAGTGCATTCTGAACAGACGATACTCGCATGGAAGCCTCTTTTACTTTAGCCTCCTGTATGCTAATGTCATGGTTCAGCTTTGAAAGGTATGATTCAAATAAAATAAACACGGTTGCATCTCCCAAAGTATGCATCTTTCTTTCCATTTCCACCTGTTGCAATGATAAAACAGACTGTAAAAATACAAGTAATTTTTCTTCTTCGTGCAATTTATTTTTTAAGACGCTTATCTCTTTTGTAAGATCCTTCTCCCGATATTTCTCAATTTCTAACAACTTCTGAAATTTAAACTGAAATCTCATGCAAGAATAATATTAGACTTGTCTTTCCATCTTAGAAACAGTATTCCTTTTCATTCCCTCATTGTTCGCAAACAAGTTTATTAGCCTGGCAACAGCATCATCAAACTTGATTTCCTCCACCACCTCTTGTTTCAGATACTCCTTTATTCGATCAATCATAGAGATCGAATAATCAACTTTTGAATTACTCCCTTTGGCATATGCCCCTATATTAATCAGGTCTTCTGATTCTTTATACGTTGCATATAATGATTTAAGTTCTGTCGCTGCCTTCTTGTGTTCCAAGGGAACAATATCATCCATACATCTGCTGATACTTTCCAAAATATCAATGGCAGGATAATGATTTTGGTTGGCCAGCATCCTTGATAGCACAAGGTGTCCATCAAGAATACCTCTGACGGCATCTGCAATAGGTTCATTCATGTCATCACCATCCACTAGCACCGTATATAGACCTGTAATATTCCCTTTTAAGCCAGTTCCGGATCGCTCTAAAAGTTTTGGCAATAAAGCAAACACAGATGGTGGGTAACCTTTCACGGTAGGAGGCTCTCCTATCGCCAAACCAATTTCACGCTGCGCATTGGCGAATCTTGTAACAGAATCCACCAGCAACATCACCTGCATGCCCTGGTCCCGAAAATATTCGGCAATGGTAGAAGCTATATACGCTCCTTTAACTCTCAGTAGAGCCGGTTTATCAGACGTAACAGAAACTATTACAGATTTTTTTTGTCCGTCCAAACCAAGATTTTTTTCAACAAATTCACGAACTTCTCTTCCTCTTTCACCAATAAGGGCAATAACATTTACATCAGCCTCAGAATTTCTCGCAATCATTCCCATCAAGGTGCTTTTTCCCACCCCACTACCCGCAAATATCCCCATTCTTTGTCCTTTTCCACAGGTACATAATCCATCCAGCACACGAACTCCTGTCCTTAGCACTTCTTTAATCCTGTTTCTGGTTAGTGGGTCAGGTGGAGAATTATAGATCGAGCGATATTCCCCGGCATCTATTGAACCCTTCCCGTCTATTGCTTCACCAAGGCCTCCAACAATACGACCCATCAGTCTCATTCCTACCTTAATCCTCATGGGTAATCCGGAAGCAGTAACATGAGCATCCGGTCTGATTCTGTCTAATTCACCGATAGGCATTAAAAGTATCCTTTTCTCTTTGAAGCCTACAACTTCTGCCGGTATCGGCGCATGCCCATTGTTTATGTGAATATAACATAAATCTCCGATAGGCACGGAAGGACCATTCGCTTCAATCACCAAACCTGCAACATGAACCACTTTACCCGCGTATCTGACAGGGATCACGTCCGACAAGTGTTTTCGATATTGCTCAAAATGAATGCGCTGTTTTATCATTTTTATTTTCCGACAACGCCTTGATAATTTCTTCCCAACGTGTTTCTATTCTGCTATCTATGCTTCCGAAATCCGTTTCAATAACACATCCACCAGGAGAAATCGTTTTATCTTCAATAAATTTTATGCTTTGTTCCGCTATTTTTATTTCCTCTGATTCATTCATCTTTTTTACATCATCACATGAAAGCCTTATTACTATAATTTTTTTTTCTTTTGCATAGGTGAGCGCATCTTTCATTACTTGCTGTGTAACATTCATGGAATCATTCTTGATCTCATACCCTACCGCCTTACCTGCTATAGCTAAGACAAGGTTCATAATCTCAGGTTCACACTCTTCCCATAGCTTCTCTCTTCTCTCCACAAAATGTTTTACCGCGTCATGCAACATCGTTATCAACGATGCATTATTATTTTTTATTTCTTCCAATTCCCGCTGGAAACCCTTCTCAGCATCTAATTTCCCATTTCTATATGCCTCATCCTCTCTAGCCTTAAACTCCGCAATCATTTTTTCATTATCTTTTTCTTTTTCTTTTTCGCAATCCTCTTTTAACTCATAGTCCTTAGGAGATGGATTGCTTTGATGTTCAACAGACTGTAAAATATGAACGCCTTTTACCGCTGGCGATATATAAACCTTTTTGCTTTTCATACAAATTTATCGACGCTCCCTTTTGCACCCTTCTTTTTCAATACTGTTTCGCCTTTTGTTTCGAGTCGTTTTATTGCATCAACAATCTGTTGTTGTGCGGCCTCTACTTCAGACAAAAGCCTTGGTCCTAACAAGTCCTTCACCTCTCTTACCGAATCTCCAACGCGTTTGGACATATTTTTAAAAAACTTTTCCTCAATCTCTGGGGTTGCAGTTTTTAATGCCAGAGCGATTACATTATTGTCTACCTCTGCTAGAATTTTTCTTAACGCCTCGTCCTGCACATTGACGATATCGTCAAAGGTAAACAACAATTTTTTAATCTCTTCCGCAAGTTCTGGGTTTTTGTAACTTATTTGATCTATAACGTTTTTGTCTGCAGTTCCTTCCATATTACCGATTATTTCAGAAGCGAGTTTGTATTTTTTCTTCGTTGGTGTTTTTTGCCGACGGTCGTCACTTTTTATCTTTGATACAACAACTTCATTTACCTGCAATAATAATTTTGTAGGAGGTGTTTCCATTGTGGCTATTCTCATAATAATTTCCGACTGGAGTTCCGTTGGAAAATTCGCTAATATTTTTGCTGCACGCTGTGAATTAATATAGGACAATACTAACGCAATTGTTTGTGGATGCTCGCCGACAAGTATGCGCAATACATCTTCATCGCTCGACTCTCTTATTGCGTAAAAAGGCGCGGGGAATAATGCTCCTTCTTCAACACTGGTTATTATTTCTTCGCTTTTTTGAACGCCTATCGCCTTTTCAAGAAGTTTTTTAAAGGAATTGTTGTCATATTTTACAACCTTTTCATTCGATTTTAATTCAGTTGATAAATCAAAAAGCACTTTCTCGACAACTTCCTTATCAATCCGCTCAATATCAGTCATTGCCGCAGTTATTGCTGCGATTTGCTCATCACTAAATTCCTTAATTACCTCTGTCGCCGTATCAGCATCAAGAGTCGATAACAAGATTGCCACCTTCTGGATTCCTTTTAAATTTACCATGCTTATTTATTTCCGCTTGCCAGGTCTGCAACGATCCATTTTTTTAAAGAGTTGGCCGTTGAGCTTGGATCTTTTCTTATATCGGTAAGGATCTTCGAGCGTAATTCTGCCTGCAATTCTTCACTGTCAATCTCTTTAGCTACTCCATGCATCTTCTCACGCTCCGCTGTATTAGTGCCTTTAGCGGGCGCTTGAAAATTATAATCACGAGTATCTGACCTCTTCGCATTTCTCAATTTTTTCATATTTCGCATCACAAACATGAGGAAGGCCAATACGGTAATTGCAAGCGACCCATTTTTAGCCATCTTTATCATAAATTCCTTTTGTTGTTCTTTTTTCATTGCGGCCTCTTCTTGCTCATACGATGGTTCATAAAATTGCACATTCTGTATCTCAAATCCATCATTTCGATTGCCAGATTCGTCTATTCCAATCGCCTGCTTTACCAGTGATGCAATCCGTGTCATGTCTTCTTTGTTTCTGGAAACGTATGTTTTTTCAATTTTCCCATCATCAGATTTATTCTCTTCATAGGTACCATCGACCAGAACGGCAACAGACAATCTTTTTAAACTTGCGCCATGGTCAGCGATGATTCGTTCCGTTTTGCTTAATTCATATTGTGTCTGCGCTGTCTCTTCTTCTTCTGATGACCCTACCGATTGTATAATTCCGGATTGAGAAAGATTAAGATTTGCCTGCATTCCTGGCATCCCGCCTCCAGAAAATGGCGCACCACCAGACACACGCGTAGTTACTGTTTGAACTTTTGGCACTCGGCGTTCAGGATCATAGTCAACAAGCTTTTCATCTATATGCTTAAAATCTAGATCCGCACTGACACGCACAACTGACTTGCCAACTCCAACAATTCGGTCTAACAAATCCTGAGCCTTGGCAACGAAATATTCCTCAATTTTCTTCTTGACCTCTAATTGATCGTTACTCGCACCAGCATTTGAAGAAGAAGATTCTTTTTGAGAAAGCAAATTTCCTCTGGTGTCTGTAATGGTTACATTTTCTGGCCTAAGTCCCTCAACACTTGAACTCACAAGGTGAGTGATACTGGAGACCTGCTCCGGCTTTAAAACACCCCCACTCTTCGTTCTCAACTTTAAAATGACAGAAGCGGTAGAAGGTTTTTCATCTTCCACAAAAAGAGAGGCTTCCGGCATAGCAAGATGCACCTGTGCCCACTCTACGTAATCAAGATGCCTAATCGTCTTTGCAAGTTCCCCCTGAATGGCTCTGCGATAATTAACTCGCTGTACAAAATCGGACGTACCAAAACCCACCTTATCAAGCAACTCATAACCCGATTCTTCTCTTGGCAGCCCTTTACTTGCAAGCTTCAATCTGATCTCATGTATCTTTTCTGTGGGAACTAGGATACTAGTTCCATTACCACTTATTTGATAATGAATGTTTTCTTCCTTAAGCACTGCTATAATTTCGCCACTCTCTTTTGGATTAAGTTCCCCATATAACAATCCTAAATCAGGCTTCCTTGCCCACTGGGTTACTCCAATGATGCTTCCTATAAACCCAATAGTCATCATTATCATAATGAATTTGTGCGAAAAACTGATTTCATTCCAGATGTTTCCAAATTGATTCATTGTTTTTTTTAAATCGAAATTCATACTTCATCATCTCCATTTTTGAAATAATTTTATTTTTTTGGGTGCTGAACATTTTAAGCAATTATAGTACCAAGAAAAACTATTGAATCATTCATGGCAAAATGTTTGCAACTATCAATGTTAATATGAGTTACGAATTGATTATCTATGATATTTTTAATACCGATTCCCATGAATAACTCTAAAAGTACAGAATTCCAATATAATACCCAATTCACTGTATATTATTTTAACGATTGTATTAGATACAGAGTTGTTGATTATCACGAAAACGCAGGAAGATTCGTATACAACTGGGATAGCAAAAAGAATTGGTTTGACTAATTGAAAGGAAGTTTATAGATCAAATGGCCAGATAAGAACGACTGGGGGTAGAAGCTGTTATCGAACTGAGGTAACGTTAAATCTGCATACGCATGACTTCTTTGTAGGTTTCCACAAGTTTATTGCGTGCCTCCATCATAAATTTAAAACTGACTTCTGCTTTTGCCATGGCAATCATAACTTCATGAACATTTTTAACCTTTTCAGTTGCGAGATCTTCAATACTTTCATTCGCTTTTAACTGAAGATCATTTACCTCGTCAAGGAAACTACTTAATGTTTTTTTAAATGACTCCCCTTGCTCTTGTTCCTGTACGGAGTTCACAATCTCCTTGTTTATTGGATTTGCTTCTTTGCCTTTTATATGCATAATATCCATCGATCTCCCCCCCTATTTCCCAATAATTGATAAAGCTCGGCTGCTCATATCCTTTGTAGAATTTATCACCGCAAGGTTTGCCTCATATGATCTTGTTGCAGTAACAAGATCCACCATCTCCATCATAACACTTACATTCGGCATATCCACAAAACCCTTTGCATCAGCTTTCGGATGTCCCGGAATATATATTCTGTTAAACGGTTCATTACTTTTGACAATTCTTTGAACTTTAACACCCCCAAGCCTCTCCGTACCTTTGATGTTATTATTCCTCATTGTTTTGTTAAGGACTGAAGAAAACTCAACTTGTTCTCTCCGATATGGCCCACCTTCCAGCGTCTCTGTAGCATTCGCATTTGCAATGTTATTGGCAATTACGTTCATCCTGATTCTTTCAGCAGATAGTCCGGAACTACTAATGTCAAATACTGAGAACATGTTCTCCATACCCATTTTATTACTCCTTTAAACCCTTGAATTCTCTATTGCGGATTTTACTAGTTCCATCTTCTTTGCAAGTAACTGTGAATATATGTTATAAGAGAGTGTATTTTTCATCAAAGATGAAATCTCTTTATCCACGTCAACATTATTGCCATCATTTCGAACAGTTTCATTTTTTTCTTTTTCTGCAATAACAATTTTTGGCTGAAAGGTATCAAATTTGTTCACAGAGGTGTCTCTTAATACTTTTTCAAGCTGATCTGAAAAACTAACCTCCATCTTTTTGTATCCGGGGGTATTAATATTTGCAATATTGTTTGCAATAACCTTGTGTTTGATTGCAGAAACATCTAACATCTTCCCCAGCAAGCTAATGCTTTTATCTACATCTGTAATCATATAAATCTCCTTAGCAAATCAAAAGCCATCTATTTAAGGTTAATTTCAAATTGAATTGTTGCTGCTAAACACCGGCAATATACTGGGTTATTGCTATACATAATAATAAATGCCATGGAAAACATTCATTTCTCACAGGAAATTGTTTCTCGTTGATATAAAGACTTGTCTGCTGCATCATATTTGTTAAGTTTATTGCGCAATGTCCTTGTTGTAATTTTAAGTAACTCAGCAGCCCGAGTTTTATTCCCACCCGTTTTTTCCAATGTACTGTAAATTAAATCTCTTTCAACATCCTCAATTGCTTTTCCATCAGTCCATATGTCTTCTAACCTCTTTGTATCCTGATGGATACAAAGATCGCTAAACTGCTCTAATTGAAGTCCATCGGAAGAATTCATAACCACAGCTCTTTGAATAACATTTTTTAATTCTCTTACATTTCCTGGCCAATTGTATTGACACAAATAATCCATGGTTGCCGTATCTATAGACTTAACAATTGTGCCATTTTCAAGGCTATATTTTTTAAGATAGTGGTTTACCAGCAAGGGTATATCCTCTCGTCTTTCTCGTAAGGGCGGCAAATAGATGGGAACAACATTCAGTCTATAGTAGAGGTCTTCACGAAATGCACCTTTACGAATCTCTTCTAGTAAGTTTCTGTTTGTAGTTGCAACAATCCTTACATCAACCTTTATCGTTTTTTCACCACCCACTCGCTCAAACTCTTCTTCCTCAAGGACTCTTAGTAATTTAGCTTGTATATTTGGCGATATTTCGCTGATCTCATCAAGCAACAGTGTGCCGTCATTTGCTAGCTCAAAGCGTCCCATGTGCTTTGAAATTGCTCCAGTATAGGCACCACGTTCATGCCCAAATAGTTCGCTTTCAAGGAGTGTTTCGGTCAAAGCTGCACAATTAACCCGAATGAAAGGCTTTTCATATCGGTTGCTATGAAAATGTATTGCGCGCGCAACAAGTTCTTTCCCAGTACCGCTTTCCCCTTGAACAAGAACACTTGCCTTGCTTTGCGCAATCCTATTAATCTGTTCGTATATTTGGAGCATCTTAGAATTTGTAGAAAATACTGGGTTCATTTTTTCATCGACGTTAGCATTAGACCTCCAATATCTATTTTCCATAATCAACTTTTGCCGTTCGTTAACCCTCGCAATTACAAGCTCTACTTGGTCAGGTGAAAATGGTTTGATTATATAATCATATGCGCCTTTTTTCATTGCTTCAACTGCAGTCTCTATTGTTCCATAAGCTGTCATAAGAACGACGACTGTTTCGGGAGAAATGGTTTTTATTCTTTCAAGAACCTCCATACCACACATTCCCGGCATCTTCATATCCAAAAAAACGAGATCACATCCATTTTTACTAAAACTGGCAAGCGCTTGTAGTCCATCACTTGCCAATGCTACTTCGTAGCCATTTCTTGTCACGGTCTCTGCTAAATACTCGCGACCCAAAAGATCATCATCTATCACCAATACTTTTTCTATACTCATTTTTATTCCTCTTCAACAGGACAATATCGTTATAAATACTGTGATACTAAATATTCATTATTCTCCCAGGTACTACCAAAGGTATCTATTTCATAAGCACTTTTTGTCGGTAAATGAACATAAAATGTTGTCCCGATGTTCTCTTGGCTTTCAACTGAAATCTTGCCGTTGTGGGCATCAACAATCTTACTCACAATTGCCAAACCCAAACCGGTTCCTTCTTGTTTAGTTGTAAAAAAGGGGTCAAATATTTTATGAATGACTTCTTTTTTTATACCAATCCCCGTATCCCTTATTCCGACTTGAACACCTTCAAATCCATCGACCTCATACGAACGTGTAAATACACTCAAACTACCCCCATGAGGCATAGATTGGAGTGCATTTAAGCAAAGATTTAAAAAAGCCTGTTGTAATTTTTCAGGATCACACGTTAAACCATCCACATTACAACTGTATTCTTTTCGAATATTGATATTCTGCACACTCTTTTGTTTTATATCCTCCGCCACAAAGAAAAGCGTTTTGTTCAATATCTCGGAAATTTTACTGTTTTTTAAATTCATTCTAAGCGGACGGGCAAAAACGAGCAGCTCCGTTATTGTCTTATTTAAATTCTTTGTACCCTGTATGATATTGTTTACTAGTTTTTTTCTTGGGTCTGAATCATCAAAATCTCGCGAAAGCAAAGCGGAAAATCCCTCTATTCCATTAAGAGGATTTCGGATTTCATGGGCAACAGATGCCGCCATGGCACCAATCGCGGCTAATTTATCCGCATTTCTCAGTCGCTTCTCTAGTTCCCGAATTTCAGACAAATCTCTAAATATCTCTACAGCACCTACCGTATTTTCATTTGCATCTTTAATTAATGACACACTACTTTCGATCAATTTTGTGACTCCTTGACTTGTCACTATCTTCCGTTCGACATCGATACAGTCCTTTTTTTTCTCAAGAGCCACTTGCAATAACGAAGTACTCCCATCACTATTTTTAAAGATCTCCTCAACTTTTTTTCCCACAAAATCTAACTTAGGCAATTTTAATATTTTTTCAGTTGCTGTATTAACAGTCGACACTTTTCCTTCCATATTTACCGCTATAACCCCACTATGAATACTGCTTAAGAGATTGTTCAAATATTTTGTTAAACTATCAAGCTCTTGTACTTTGTCCTTTAAGCGTGCATTTGCCAACGCCATTTCCCTATCAATCTCTTTAACCCTTCTTTGAAGTTGATTATAAGATTCTTCCAGGCGCTGTGTATACTGATTAAATAAGTGGAATGCTGTGGCAAGTTCGGTATCGCACTTCAGTGCCATTGGATTTAAAGATGTGGTTTCCGTCATTTTGGGCTGTCTCTTTTATTCTGATTTGTGAATTTTTGATATCTCTAAATTACGACGATTGTTTACTGCATTCTTCTCACACCAGGATTTCCACCAATTTACATCGTCAATATACCATTCTGCCGATTCTATTAGATCACCAGTTGGATACTGGTTAACAAAGCGCTGGTACTCACTAAGGGCAAGATCAAATTCTCTCATGTTTCTATAACAATTTGCTATCTGATACTGTGTCCATCTATATTGGTCTAATGAAACATCCGACGAAGTAATTAACTTATATGTCTGCAATGCGTCATTGTACTCACCTAATTTATAAAAACATTCCGCAACATCTAGTAATTTCCCATTGCCAACTACCTTTGACAACCGGTAGCTTAAATTTTCACTTATACCCTTCTCTAGCTTTTCATCTTTAGTAACGCGCGGTTTATCAGACGAACTACCAACACTTGAAATTGTATTTTTCATTGGATACTTTTTTTCCGATTTCTCAACAGATATTACTTTATCGTTACTAAAGGAAGCGGAACTTGATTCGCTCCCCTTACTCACACTCAAATCAGCATTTTTTGCATCAACACCTCCCAGCAACTCTTTTTCTAATTTGCTATACTCATTCTCTAATTCGTTAAGCTTCCTTTTTTCCGCACTAAGAATTGATGTTATCCCTTCTATATTTTGCTCAGTTTCTGGTTTGAACATGTAATCCACTGATTCCTGATTTGCGATGGTTGTCTTTTCCTTCTCTAATTTAACTGGTCTTAGTAAGAGCCTTTCAATATCGTTACTCATCTCTGGTTTGGCAAGTACTTTCTTTGATTCTAATGAAAGGGGTTTGACTATTTTATGCGTATCGATATGATCATCGCCGATCAGGGAAGGCACATACGATAGGATAATCCAAATACACATGAACCATTTTTTTGTTAACATAAATCACCCTTATTCGCATTGAAATTACTATTTTAAACATGATTTCTTATAATTATGAACTAGCAATAATGATGCCATCATGACAATGATATTAGCGGATCGATAAATCTGGGTATTTTATAGGAAGAAACAAAATGTCTTAACTAATAACAATATGGAGATTTGAATGGTATTGCTTTGATGGAATAAGAAAAGAAGATTGTCGTGTAATTTGGCGAGGTTTTCAGAGGAATAAAGTTATCATGGTTAACTTTATTAATAAAAAAATTAGGCATTTTATTGGATTTTCAGTTGAAAATTCAAACGTAAGTGGACGAGAATAGAGAGGAAATGTTCATAGCAAATTACTAAAGTGATATGCCTGTTCGAATGGTTTTGTCTCCTGGTAATAATTTATTCTATCTACATATGCTGCAAGTTACTCGTGGCAAAACCCAGGGAGTCATCTCTACGCAAGTTCAGCTGATTTGCATTTTCATCATTATCCAAACTTTGTCTATATGCTTTTATTGCATCTTCTAACTTTCCCAAGTGTTTATAACACTCTCCTATACGATTAAATACATAGCGTTTTATCTGACCATCATTAACCATTTTCAGCAATCCGTAATAATTATTGATCGCTTCTTCATACTTTTTATCATGAAAAAGCGAATCCGCTATTCCAAGCATGCCTTCAAATGCAAACTCATCATTAGGATACTCTTTTACAAAGGCACCAAATGCATTGTATGCCAGCCAATAATCTTCCTTATCAAAATAACATTTCCCTATCTCTAATGCCATTTTAGCTGCGTAAACATCTGCAGAATATGATTGTATTCCATCATAAAACACTTTTATTGCAGACTTAGCCATATTCATTGCCATAAGGCATTTCCCCATATAGTACATTCCATAAGGTATTTTATTGCTCTTTGGATAATCCTCAATTGTTTTTCTAAATATTTGAAACGCACCTATATAATTATTCTGTCGGTATAAGCATTCTCCAAGCAAAAAACCTGCATCTTCCGCAAATTCTAAGCCCTGACCACTTGCCAAATAATTTGCCATTACATTACCAGCATCCTGATATTCATTTAATAAATACAGGCAATTGCCAATATAATACTCAATTGCCAGTCTTGTTTGCTCCGAAAAATGTTTCCACCTCACCTTCAAGAACAACGGTATTGCAGCCCTATAATCACCCATCTGCATACAAGTTTTTGCCATTCTGAATTGCGCATCGACAGCAGTACCAGATTCATTTTCGGCATGTTCACGAATAATCTTGCTGTAGATATCTATAGCTTTGTGGTAGAAACCTTGCTCTGCCAATGAGTCACCAATTGATAGAAACGCTTCACTGGCCAAAGGATCTTTTGGATAACTACACAAAAATTGGAAGTAGGCTCGTCGTGCACTTTCTGAATCTTTCAGTTTGTCATAGCACCGGCCTATTTTGAAGAGCGCATCCTTTGCTTCTTGACTGCCTCTATATTTTCCCACAACAATCTGATATTCCTGCAATGCAAGAAAATAAAAACCGAGTTCATAATAATAATTCCCCAATTCAAAATATGCCTTTACGATCCTCCGGTCGTTTGGATATTTTATCTGTGCTTTTTGATATAATTGAATGCTCTTATCTCTATAATACTCAAAAGGTGTATCAAGCATGAGTTTCGCCATAGATGTAACAAATATAGCATCCTCATCTTGAATGAATTCCAAGCCTTGTAATCCCAACAAAACCTCTATTATGTCTTGCAAAGGACTTTTTTTAATTGAAATATTTACGTAAGATGCTAAATGGGTAGGATCTAACTCGTCATCCACAAGAATACTTTTACCAAAACTTGCAGACAACGCTTGTAATACGTCTATTATTTTTACTTGAGCTGCGTCAATTGAGTATACAGGAACATCATACTCGCCTATTTCTTTTGTAATCACAATATTCTCATTTGGGGTTATTACAATCGAAGAGATATTGCCTCCACTACCATTCGTTGGTTTATGGGTTTGAAAGCCCGTTCTTTGCCCAAGTTTTTCATCTTCATCATTTGTCTTAAGTATTTGTAATTGGGTCCTCAGTTTTTCCAAATTATGCTTTTCAATAGCTAGTTTCTCTTGCATATTATACAAACTGTTTTCAACTTGTTCTCCTTGTACATAAGTAAAACTTTGTATCATCAAAACAACATACAAAAACAAAGGTACTTCAAACAATAATCTTCTCTTCATTTGCCTCATAAATACAATACAAATTCGAGTTTTAAGATGTATTTAGATTAAAATCCTTATTTTGATAGAAACACTTACTGATTTGTACTAGAAGTTCCTACCGTATTTATATTAAGAAATCGTTTCGCCTCTTCCATGTAATAATCTGCGATCTTAAAATATGAGTCTGCAACGGTCAATTTATCGTCCGCAGAAGAGCACTTTCCTTCTAGCGCCAAAATAGTATAAAGCGATTTCCGAGCCTTTTTAAATTCACCAATTTTTGCGTAGCATTCGCCTATTTTCAACCGGCTTTTAAATTGATATGTACTATTTATGTAATCGCTGGTTAAAGCATGAAATACCTTTAATGCATCTTCATATCGCTTGGATAATAAATAGCAATCTCCCAAACGATACATAATAAAATCCTCATTTAAAAAGGGCATTGAATTGTTTAAACCTGCCTCATAAAAAACCGCTGCATTTTCATAGCATCCCTGTTCATAGAATCTATTTGCCTCTATTATATATTTTGATCTATCGATGTGCATATCATCTAAGCTATTCATAGAAGCCGAAGCATCCTCACCCTTATTATTGCCGAGAGAACGCCCAGCTTGTTCATTTTCATTGGAGGCATTGATCCTGGTATTATCTAAGGAAATATTCTTTTTCATTGTCTCTATTATCTTTTCTTCTACAATGGACCCAATATCTTTATTTCCATAATTCATCCAGTACTTTTGCATCAAAAATAAAAAGCAAACAATACCTATTATAAATATGTTAAGAGCAATCGAAATCCCATATCGTCTGAACACTAAGGCAATTCGAGAAACCACAAAAAATGGAATTGCAATCTTTTCATTTTCCGATTTTTTGTTTGTATCAGCTAATACCTCAGTAGACGTTTGGTGAATTTCCATTGCGACATGCGATTCGTCTTGTTGAAGAGAATCCGACATACTTGCATTTATCAGGAATTTATTAAGATATCTAAATAATACACTCTTTGGACCACAAAAGGTTTTTCTCAAGTTTACCAACCTGAGGACCAATGCTTGCTAGAACGGCATCTTCATTTTCAAATATTGAAATAACTTTATTGACACCTGTAATATCAAACAACCCGATTATGTGCTCATTCACATTAACAAGCTTCAAGTTCATCCGCTTGGCTCTATAATCTTTCACACTATCTGCTATTATACTTATTGCCTTTGCGGAGAGATATTTTGTATAAGTAAGATCGATTATTATACAACGAACTTCGTCTCTCAGTACTTTTAATAGAGCCTCAAGTTCTTCTATCCCTTCATACACTAAATTGCCTTTAGGTAATAAGGTAATAATCTTTTCGTTTTCTTGCTTTTCAATTTTCATTATAGGTCACTCGCTTTGCCATGTGAACAGTCGTTCCACTCTTTTCCGAGGACTGTATTATTACCCGATCCATTAAAAGTTTCATAAGCAATATACCTCTACCATTTTTTTCTGTCAAATCTGTATAGACTGTCTTGTCAGGCTCTCTATAATTCTTTATATCAAACCCACACCCATGATCACACACCTCAGCAATAATTTCATCCCCCAACTTAATAAATCTTATGAAAACTTTCCCGTATTTATCTTTTTTATATGCAAAAGTTACCGCATTTAAAACAGCTTCATTGACGGCAGTGATAATTTGATGTCTTTTAATATTATCCACTACCACAGGTGATAATACCTTTTCAAATTGCTCTAAGATCATTTCATAATTGTCAATAGGCATTTCGAAAGAAATTACTTCCATCCAACATGACGAATTTGTTTCATGTCTAAAATCTGAAACCACCACGGAAACATCATTTTTCCTGTCAATTAACTCTTCAAATCTTTCTATTTGAAGCTTGATACCTTTTGCTATATTTTCACAGTTGCTGAAATCTCCACCTGTCATCACATCTTTTAACTTAGCGATACAATTGGTAATTGTCCCATTTCTCATAGCCTTTGAGAGAAAGCTATCGATTATTAGTATTATTTTGCTATCAGATTCAACGGAAATGGTTCCTTCCGAAATCGTTGCGCCAGGAAACATATTTAGCGAAAGAGGATGTGATTCCAATACCACTGCTTCTTTTTCAGGTGTATATAAAATACTTGTTAGTTCTTCTCCACACCCAGAAAAACACAGTATTTGTTTTTGTGTATCTAGCACCGCACAAAATAAGGTAATCGGAAACCGCTGCAAAACATTTTCGCAAAAATATTGATTAATATTTTTCAACAAAAAAGCGGGCGATTTATCCCTTTCCGTCATATAGGTATAACGAAAAAGTGCCTTAACTACTCTATCTAAATTATCTAAACTACCTTTATTTGAAGCGCTCCCGAACAGAAACGCACTTAATTTTCCCAACGTAACAGAATCACAAAAGATATGATCTGCCGATTTTCCCGGATTCTTTGCAAGAAAGCACGCCTTTCCGTGCTTCCACATATCAGCATACTCAACTTTAACTTCTTTGCCACTTTTGATATCAGCAACATCCTTATTGGTCATTAAAGAATCATTTAAAATTTTATAAATAACACTCTTTATATGCTCTATCTTAAATGGTTTTGTCACAAAATCTGATACACCAATGTGCATAGCTTCTATTACTGTTTCTATTGAACCATAGGCAGTAATAATAACAGATTTGATATTTGGACATATCTTTTTAATTTCCGAAATCAATTGTATCCCACCCATTGTAGGCATTCTTAAATCACTAATTATCAAATCGTAATTGGTCTTTTTGGCAGATTCCAATGCCTTAACACCATCGTTAATATTCTCAACATCATAACCTTCATCCGTCAGGGCTTCGTGTAATGCCCATCGTAGTGTTTCTTCGTCATCCACTAATAAAATCTTTTTTTTCATGCCTGTTCGATATCATTAAATTTACAAAAATATCACGGATATTGTTTTTTTACTATAAATACATATTCATTATTATTGTCATCCAATCATGATGGGCAAAGACCGTATTCTTTTATTTTATTGTATAATGTTGTTCTGTTAATACCCAGTATCTTGGCCGCCTCGGTTCTCCGCCAAGAAGTCTCATTAAGAACTTTTTGAATATGTTGTCTTTCAATATTGGCTAAAGAACGAATGTCTAAAGTTTCATGATTCTCTCCGTCGTTGTTCTTGTCATTGGCAAAATTGGCATTTACAGCACTTCCTCTTCTCGAATCAATGGAGGCACCGATCTCTGGATGTAATACCCCGTCACCTGCAATTAAAACAGCTCGCTCAACTACATTTTTCAACTCACGAATATTCCCAGGCCATTTGTATTCCAAAAGCATTTTCTCTGTTTCTGCAGGTATGTGGTGAACATTTTTATTAAATTCATTATTATATTTATGCACAAAATGCTTCACCAAAAGCATAATATCATCTTTTCTTTCCCTCAGTGGTGGTATATAAATGGGTAAAACCTTCAACCTGTAATAAAGATCTTTTCTAAAATTATCAGATTCTACCTCTTCTTCCAGGTTTCGGTTCGTTGATGCAATGACCCTTACATCAATCTTGATGTCATTAATTCCACCAACCCTTTTAAATTGACGTTCTTGTAAAATTCTTAAAAGTTTTGCCTGTAAAGTAATACCCATTTCACCTATTTCATCCAAAAAAATTGTGCCTTTATCTGCAACTTCGAATAAACCCGGTTTCCCCGTCGCAATTGCACCCGTAAACGAGCCTTTTTCATAACCAAACAATTCTGCTTCAAGAAGACTCTCTGTCAAGGCTGCGCAATTAATATCTACAAAACGACCATTTTTCCTTGAGCTTAAATGATGGACAGCCCGTGCTACAAGCTCCTTTCCTGTACCACTCTCGCCTTGTATCAAGACTGTTGTCGACGGACTCTTTGCTACCTGTTTTATAAGGTTATAAATCGCTTTCATCTGATAACTATTTCCTATAATTATGGAGCCCGGCTCGTCAGCAAAAGTACACTGCTGTGCCCGCAATTCAAGAACCTCTCTTCTTAGAGCCTGAGTGCTCAGCGCCTTTTCAACAACCAGTTTTAAATGTTCCGTTTTAAACGGCTTTTCCAAATAGTCGTAAGCCCCGGTTTTCATCGCTTCTACTGCAGAATCAATACTTCCATATCCGGTCATGACAATTATTAATGCATTAGGATCTTTTGTTTTTACTTTTTCCAAAAGCTCTATTCCGCCCATATTAGGCAATCGTAAATCTAATAACACTAAGTCTGGTAAAAATTCGTTTATCTTCTCTAATGCCTGCTCACTAGTTTCTGCAACAACAACGTCATATCCTAGTCCAGATAAAAACTCTTTTATTGAAAAACGAATCGTTTCCTCATCGTCCACAATAAGAATTATTGCCTTTAACGACATTTAGACCCCCCTTTTACTAAAACAACCTACCAGGCATCTTAAATTAACGCCCAATTATTCGACAGACAATCAGAATACTGCCATAACATGTCGAATCTTTCAACATATTTGGATGGCATATGCTACAATTTGATGAAGCAAACAATATTCCATCCGTATTATTTCTTATGTACATCTTTCAATAATTGTAATCGTTTAATCTTCTCTTTTACTCTGGAATTTTCACTAATATTTTTCGTATATTTCAGACTATGCTGATATTGTTCAAGTGCACGTAATATATCTCCGTTAGATTCATAAAGAGAAGCGAGATTCAATCTTGTCTCAAAATCGGTTTGATCCATACTTAAAACCCGGCTAAATGCTTCTATAGCTAATTCATCTTTGCCCTTCAGTTTATACAATTCTCCCAAATGCTTAGAGTATTTTATCTGATTCATGGGATAAATAGGAATTAATCGATTATAAACATTAATTGCATCATCGAACATTCCCATCTCATAATAAATATTCGCCATTTCAAAAAAAGGATCTACGCCCAAAAATGACAAACAACGGATATCTTCCTCATGTGCGGCAAACAATTTTATTAACACTTTGCCTTCTTCAATCAAATAGTCTCTCATTTCTTGATGCCCAAAATAATGAGAAAACAACGTACTATGAATTAAAAACGACCTAGGTATCTCAGAAGAAAGATTTTTTAGTCTTGCAGTTGTCTCTTCGTAGGTAATATTTCCTTGTTGGTAATTGCGTTGTATATAATCAATCTCCCTTTGCACGTTCACATTTTTACATACTTCAATAATTTGTTGTGAAAGATGCTCTATCATTTCTGGTATTTTTTCTATTGATTCACACTCACTAACTAACACGCGTATTGTTTCTTTTGCTTTCACTTGTACAATCTCAATATTGGTCCTCAGGGTACTTCCGAACTGGTTTAAAGTACCTCTGAGAGCAAAATCGGCATTGGTTTTTTCCGCAACTTGAATGAGTACCTTTGGATTAACTTTAGCAAATAAATCTACAATATTTGCCTTTGTCAGCATATTTCTCATATCAGCATTCTCGATCTTAATAATATTAGACAACACAGCTTCTTGAATAAACTCATATGTGCGCTCCTGCTCCGTTACTTCACAATAACCAGAACGAATTAATTCGGACCGCATTACATCATCAATTCCCAGAAAAAGATCTTTTGAATCACCATTGTAGTGAAAAGGAAAAATAACCACCCTTATCTTTTTCTCATCTCCAGAAATAATACTCTGGAAACTAATCGAAAGCATGAATAGTATTGCAAGAAATTGACAATATTTTTTCAAACGCATGATCAACCACACTACCATTTCTCATCACAAATGTATTTAGGAATTATCACATAACGCAGCACAGCCGCAACCAACTTTCCGTTGTGAAAGCGGGAGATTGCTTCGGACAAGACCCTCGCAATGACACGGGCTATGCCTTTGATGACATACGGTACGTTGTCATTGCGAGCGGAGCGAAGCAATCCTTCTCTTATAAATAAACGGTACCTTCTGATAAGGGGTAAATAGGGTTGTAAAAACTTGCAAAAAAAAGAAAGATTTTATACGGCAATATTATAATAACTAAACTGTAACAACTTTATGCGTTTTTTTGGATAAATGGTATAATTTCATTCTCCGTGAAAGGAATCATGCCAAATATTAAGTGTTGCCGTCATTTTATCAGACATTTTTTGTCCTTTGTATAGACATTGGTGTCTAATTGATATTGAATTTTGAGGCCTTTTTTGTTTGCTCATAAACTATAATCTAATTGGTGCAACAGATCTGCAACCTGATTATGGCTTGACTTAGCTCCATATTCTTCAGTTCATCCGAAATCTTTCTTACGCATCTCAATAGCGGCTTTGGGTCTCCACGAGTGGCTTGCACTATAAGATATTTGACGTCTTTCAGAAAAGCGGGGTTATTGTTCGTGCTCCGTTTACGTCTATTACCCTTCTTATAGCATTACCGCATAGCGCGGCACCGCCACAACCAAATTTCTTTTATGAAAGCGGAGAGATTGCTTCGGAAAAGGCCCTCGCAATGACAGCGACCATGCACTTTGATGGCACACTGCACGTTGTCATTGCGAGTGAAGCGAAGCAATCTTTCACTCATAAAAAACGGTACCTCTTGAAAGGGGTTTGTGAAAAAACTTACAAAAAAAAGGTAACACTTTAGTTTTTTGAAAAAGTAGGGGCGAAGCATTTGCCAGCTTGGGGTGTGAATACATTTATGCCAATTTATGACAAATGCTTCGCCCCTACACCGTGCGGTAACATCGTTATTATGGTAATTTTTCAAAAAACTAAAGTGTTACAAAAAAAAGAAGTTTTTATACAGTAATACTATATGAACTCTGGACAACACGATTATTATCGAACCATGTTAAGGCAAACTGTAAAGCCGCCGGGTATCCTTGTCTTAAGAAATTATCGCGGGGAGCGGTATCAAAAATTTTAGTAGCGTTGTCAAGTGGAGACCTGAGAAAAGTCCTCCAATGTATAGTTGTCACGCATCAAAGCCGTTGTAGTAATAGGCAAGCCGAATTTTGGTAACGTTCAGCGCCCCAGTAACACTCCATTTGCTCACATTCACCCGCAGGTTAACCG
>WBZR01000180.1_pt1 | contig 109547 bp, 89 predicted proteins | sample 5204231 | NCBI WGS metagenome assembly WBZR01 (sample SAMN12412403, study PRJNA552823) | activated sludge metagenome | isolation source: activated sludge from anammox sidestream of wastewater treatment plant... | place: USA: Virginia | collected 2017-08
CCCTTACGGTTAGCATGCTGGTGCAGATCCAGATCGGCGATTTCATTATTTTCTACGATAACCGGGCCACGTTCAGTCAAAGCAATATCCCAGTGGTGGAGATTCATACCCATCAGGTAATTTGCTGCCCGCCCACAGATTTCTGTTAGCTGTGACCAGTCAGGCAATATGTATTGATCAAATCGCATGCCTGTATCCGGATGAGTAGCGACTGTCTCGATCCGGTTGTTAACCCTGCCGACTACTCGGGTGATCTGGCCGCTGAATATGTCGACACCACCCAGCAGGTTACCGGAAGCACCGTGCTGAAAATTATCTATCATGTTTGATCCGGCGGGAATGCGCCAGACTGCACTGACAATAGTATTTTTTCCGTTAATCCGGGCGGAAGTAACACGTATACTGCTGACGCGAGAGCCACAGATACGTGCAATTTCCGGATGTGGCCTGAGCAGCTCCTGGAATAGAATGCCACGTGCAAATCCGGGATTGAGTGATTCAACCCATTCAGTTACCTTGCATTGCCGGCCATTCAGAAAAATAATGCTGTCTGACTCCGGCAGATAATTTTGCAAACCCATGGCTCCCCAGCCATAAGCACCGTGACTGGGTTTGGCAAACAGCGGATAATGCCGGGAAGTGCGAAGGTAATCAGCAGCTTCATCACTATTGTTTAATGTGATAGCACCAGGCAGATTTCTGCCGCTGAGGTCATATATTGCATGGATCCTGGGCATGGGGAGTTCAGTTGCCATTATGAAAAGTGTCATGGGCAACTTTTCACCCAGCATGAACCAGTGAGGATCATTACATACATGATTAAGCCGGAATTTCCGGCCATTTCCCAGAAATCTGCTGCGTTCTCCGGCATTCAGGTCATCCAGTTCATGCAGGCGATAGTCAATATATTCCTGAAACAGCAGACGTTGTGAGCCAAAACGCATCCTCAGCACTTCAAACAGCACTGAAAGGGGGGCTTTGCGCGCGCGTTTACCCAATAAAATCCGGAAAATATTCATAAGCACCCTAAATAAATCAGTTTTTACCGGAGCCGGACTTCCCAACAGGGACTTACCAGCGTGTGCTGATAATTTTAAGGCCTTTTGCAGTACAGTCCATTATTACATGTAGACCGGAGCAGCCTGATATCTGACAGGTCAAGCTATTGACCGATTCTCGTTTTTCATTGAAATAAACAGTTGTCGAGATAATATCACCGGCGAACCAGATCGATCACTTCATGGTAGCCGCGTTTGTTGAAGAGCAGCGTAAGACCGGCATAAGCCAGCATGCCTGCAGTAATCATGACCAGCAGTTTTATCCACTGATCAACATTGTCTGCCAGCAGTGTGGCTGTTGTCCATACTGCCAGATACATTCCAATGGTGGCACCCATTGCTGGCGTAATGGCATAAAAAAAATCAGACAGCCGCAGCTCAATTACCAGGAGCATACGCTGGATATTGATAAAAAATACTAGCGGGTAGACGATAGCCCAGCTGAGCGCAACCCCCTCCAGCCCCCAGTTGCACCCGACCAGAAAGGCAATTGGCATAATGATTGAGGCCAGGAGCACATTTCTCATGGTGACATCAGGCCTGCCCAGCGCATCAACGGCAGAAGGCAGGAAATTTGCGAGCATGCGTAAAGGCATGACTAATGCCAGTAATTGCAATGGCAGTATTGCGCTACTCCATTTTTCTCCCAAAAGCAGAGGAACCATTTCACTGGCAATGCTTGAAATCCCCCACAGTACAGGAAATGTAACCAGGGCAAGTATCCTGGCAGCCTTGAGTATGAAATTACGAAATTGTCCCGGGTCATCCTGAATTCTGGAAAATACCGGGAATGCGACCTGATTGATGATCGATGATATTTTTTGTACGGGCAGTGACGCAAGTTGCATTGAGATTGAATAGAAACCAAGGGTTTCTTTCCCGAGTAACTTGCCAATAATCGTCGTGTCAGCTTGTGTGAAGAAAAACCAGAGAATGCGCGATAACGTGACATTCCTTCCAAAGGACAGGAGATGACGCATCCCTGTTAAAGAAAATCGGGGTGCCAGATGAACTGGAGCTGCAATATTGATGGCAATTACATTTAATGTGGCAGAAAACAGATTCCCCAGAATAAGCGCCCATACACCAAATTGTGCAAATGCCATTAGCAGTGTCAACACACTTCCGGCGATTGTGGTTGAAAAATTAATCAGCGACAGGCTTCTGAATCGTAGCTGCCGATATAGCTGAACGCCAGGAAGCGTATCAAAAATTTTCAGTAAGAACTGAAGTGACAGCACTCGAAGAATGGGTATCAGCCTGTCTTCATTAAAAAAATCTGCGATGGTGGGCGCCAGCAGGTTGAACAGTAATAACAATCCGATATTTGCGATGATTACGATGGCAAAGACGCTGCGTAATGAAGCTTCATCGAGATCCTGTTTCTGTATCAGAGCCGGCCCGAGGCCGGCTTCTGACAGCATGAGCATAAAAGCAATAAATACAGTTGCCATTGCCAGCAGGCCGTAATCGTCAGGTGTCAGCAGGCGCATTACAATCAGTGTGATAGCCCATGTAATGATTTGTGCACCCAACTTCCCGCCGGCAGTCCATTTGAGGCCTGTTAATACCTGCTCTCGTGCTGTCATATCAGGAAGGTTATTTTCCGTTTATCAGTATTTTTCATAGCTGATCCCAGTTTTTGCTGTCTTGGAGCCTGCTCAAAGTCTCGATCAAGGGATGAGTTCAATTTCAACGCTGCAATGTGTCCCTCGGTGAGATATGGAACAGGTTCTTACGCAATTTTGGACCAGTATTGATATAACACTCTCGGTAATTGAAGCAGATACGAGCTGTCACTTTGCTTCCATGGCATCAGTAAAATCCATAATCGCAGATAAGTACGGTTAAGATATTTATGTGAGAATTCTGTGGCGGAAAGCAGCTTTTTTGCCCATTGCAATGAATTCTGTTTGTTCTGTCTGATAGCTTCGGTACCAGATTCCCACTGGTACGTCAGTCCTTCTGGCTGAGGTAAAGGACAGGGCACATGGCCAGGGTAAGCCTGCCACGGCACTTCCAGTGCCGCTTCAGGAAAATGGCTTAGCCATTCCAAATAGAAAACGTGACGCAGGAAGGGGTCTATGGGTTGTCTGATGATTTCTGCAACAAAGTTGGAATCAAAAAACGGGAGCTCAAACTCCATTCGTCCAAGATCGATATTCTCAAAATGATTGAACAAATGTCGTCGCTGGTCGTTCAGCATCAGAAACAAATAAAAGGTACGACCAGGGTCCTCAGGGTGAACTGAATTCAGCTCGGATTGAATCCCCTTGTCAAGGTATTCCCGGAATGCCAAGGCTGTTTCCGGCTTTAAAAGCCGGGTGCCCAGTCCCCAGTTGACGTGGCTAAAAAATTTCTGCTTCGCTATTTGCAGATTGGCTTCCCGTGATGCCCGGATAATTTCCGGATTCAGATATACATGGCCAAGGCCGACACTGCCACCATCCCCTGACCAGATGATACGAGGTCTGGGCAGATTTTCAGCCTTATAAGACTGTGAATTTATCCACTCATTTACAGATAGCTTGTGGTACGGATCCCTGTCATTCTGTCTGCCTTCCGGAAGGTGGGCATGATGAGTGCCCAGTTTCTCGGCGATAAGCTGTCCAAAAACCTGATCCTGGCTGCCAGCCGGAGCAAAATTTGATGTGACTACATCGGCGCCAAGGCTTCTGAGTGCCGCAACAATGGCGCGAGAATCCAGGCCACCACTTAAAAATGCTGCAACAGTTTTTTGTTCCCGCAACCGGATCCTGATGGAATCGATGAAAACTGCGTGAAGATGTTTGGCAGAAGTACCCGTATCATCAGTTTTTTTGACAGGTAACTTATCCCACTCCCAGTACTTTTGCCGGTTGATTATTTCATCCGAAAAACTGACTGTTTCACCGGCGTAGAGTGTAAATATATTTTCATAGGGGGAACGGTCGGACAGCGGGTAACCGAAGCATGCTATTTCTGCGATACCCTGAAGATCTAACGATTTTTTCCGGAAAGATAAGGATTCAAGAATTCGCAGGGCAGTTGCAAAAACAATAAAATCCGGCAGTATCCAGTAATAAACCGGGCGGACACCGAGTTTATCCGTTACCAGGTAGAGTTTATGCCCGATTTGTTCGTAAATGGCTGCGCAGTAAGTCCCGCGACAGGATCGCAGGGCGTCCTGTTTTTTGCTGACAGCCAGATCGTATGCCAGATTTTGCAGGCTTTCTGCCCGCGTTCCCGGTAAGTCAGGACCGGTCTGGAGTAAAGGATCGCCTGCCACGAATGCGGTAAACCCCGGGGAAGAAGAAACACCCGGTTCTTTTAAGATACCCGCATCAACCCTGGCCAGATATATGCCGGTACCAGAGAACTCCGCTATGGCATCGACGTCATCCGGATGGCGTGATATGGCAGATTGAAGTTCCTTTATGAATGATGCGGGTATCGCTTTATTTTTAGAACGGGCAAATATTCCGGCAAAAATTGTCATCAGGAAAATATCAAAAAAAGATAAATAAAAACGGGAAATATTGAGGAATACTTTGCAGTATATGCTTTTCCGGCACTATGATGATGTCATAAACTTTACCTGAAACTGTTCAGATAAATCTTTTTAACAGAAATTACTGATGACCGTAGCGTACCTGTAACTATATCGAATATAGTGGTAAATAACGGTAATTTTTCCACGGTTAATTATTATGATCATTTAATATATTTTCAGTCAGACTGGCTGTTCAAAAAGGGGGCAGTATGAAATTTGCGTATCAGAGGGTATCCGGCTGGCCGCCGCTTGCCTGGATAGCCCGTTGTGCTGCTAAAAATGGAATTGTTACCGTCTGGCATGGCAGCCAAGTTGAAGTGCGGGAACAATGGTTTTGTGAAGCAGCCTGGCCAGGCCTGTTTGAAGAAGGTAATTTCGATCAGACAGATCTCACTGCAGGTACAGGCGGCCGGTGCCGTGATGATAGTGTAATTTTTGCAGCACCAGGTAATACGACAGATCGGATCCTGTCATTATTAACGGATAAAGGGCTGTTTGTTTCAAATTCACTGGCATGTCTATTAGCTGTATCTGGAGCAGCAATCGACATTTCTTACCCTGATTACTATAAAGATTTTACCAGTATCATCTATGGTTTATCGAAATATAAACAGACTGTTGCCACTTCATTGGGTGATGTCAGGATTACAATGTTCGGTTATGTTGTCTGGGATGGCAGCAAAGCTGCTTATACATTGAGGAAGCTGGAAAAAAGGGATTTTAGAAACTTTGCCTGTTACGAACAATTTCTTCAGGAAAATCTGAATAAATTTGCCGACAATATTGCTGACAGCGGGAGAAAGCGACGTTATCGATTTCTTGCTACTGCATCCTCCGGCTACGATTCTCCCGCCATTGCAGCACTTGCGAAGGGGGCAGGATGCAGGGATGCTTTATGCATTGACAAAGATCGTTTTGGGGAAAAGGAAAATGGCGAACAGGTGGCAGCTTATCTGGGCCTTAATTCAGTCTGCGTCGAACGTGATGCCTGGCGCCAGCTTGAAGGAATCGAGATTTTTTTCCTGGCGGCTGATGGAACAGCGGAGGCTGTACCATTGGCCAGTGCCAAAAATGAGTTATCGGGCCGGGTATTATTGACCGGATATCATGGTGACAAGATTTGGGCAAAAGATACTCAGGATCTTGGTGACGATATCGTGCGCGGTGATTCATCGGGCCTTTCTCTAACGGAATATCGTCTTTGGGCGGGATTTATCCATTGTCCGATCACTTTTTGGGGAGTACGGCAGATTCGTGATATTAATTTACTGAGTCGTGCAGAAGAGATGCATCCATGGGATGTGGCAGGAGATTACAGTCGGCCGATTCCACGCCGGATTATCGAATCCGGCGGTGTGCCGCGAGGTGCTTTTGGTATCGCTAAAAAGGCCAGTGCTGTGGGATCTGGTGAATTTTTGAGCTCTGTTTCTTTCGACGCCTATCGTACCTGGCTTGCCGGGAATCGTATGGAATGGCTGAAACGTGGTCGACTTCCCCCGCCGCTGAGCAAACGTTATGAGCATATCACCGGCAGGATTTCCGGTACAGTAGAATCAATTTTGCATAAAACACCGCTGCTCTGGCGACTTGCCCCCCGTAATTCTCTTGATCGTCCCACACGGTTGCGACAGTATGTGTTTGCCTGGGCAGTAAACGAGGTAAGCCGGCGTTACCGTGCTCATTTTGACTATGACCGGTATTGATTTCTCATTGGATGATTTGGCCGGGAGGCCGGAAAAAATGAGTCGAAATATAATATTCCTCAAAATACGGCAGGTAAGTGCCATGGACTTTTATATTTGTCGGTTTTGGCCGCAGTCCGCATAAAAATTCTTATAGAAAGCCAATATATGTCTGTTATTCGTAAAGCAGTTTTTTCAGATGGAAAATACAGCTTACTGACACCATTGCTGACTTGATTAATAAAGAAAATGTTCTGGCTTACCGTTGTAAAGATAAACGCTATGATTGCGGGAATAAATTGGAATATCTGCAGGCTACTGTTGAATATGTACTGAAAAACCCTGAACTGAAGAACAGGTTCAGGGTTTTTTGTGAAATAGTGAATGGTAGTTTTCCCGGTATTCAGCGATAACTGTTCACACAAGGGGCGCTTGCAAGCGCTGTCTAACGCATGGCTGTGAGTACACCGTAACTACAGGATAAAACTTTGTCGCTTCGAGATATTGCCATAGCACTCATTATTCTGGTCGCGGGACTGTATGCGTTACGTCGTGCGTGGATCGGAGTGTTGCTCTGGACCTGGCTGAGTACCATGAATCCGCACCGTTATGCATGGGGAATACTTTCCAGTTTGCCAATTGCAGCATTCGCTGCAGGGGTAACGTTGCTGGGGTTGGTATCCACTAAAGAACGGCGCTCACCATTTATTGGCCTGCCAGTTACTATCTTTGCTCTTTTTGTTACGTGGATAACTTTGTCTTGGCTGATGGGACATGATGTATCCGAAGATTATTGGCAGTGGAACAAATGCATAAAAATATTTCTGATGATCTTTGTTACCCTGGCACTGATTCAAACCAAGGAACACATTATGGCGTTTGCCTGGGTTCTGATTGGTTCGTTAGCGCTACTGGGGGCAAAAGGTGGATTTTTTACACTTTCAACCTTGGGAAATTATCGTGTATGGGGGCCTCCGGGATCATTTATTGAAGATAACAATGAGTTCGCTTTGGCACTCATCATGACAATTCCTCTGATATATTTTTTACAACTCCAGGTGACAAAGAAGGCTTGGCGTCACGCACTTAATATCGTAATGCTGTTGTGCGCTGTTTCTGCTCTCGGATCATATTCCAGAGGAGCATTGCTGGCTATTGTTGCTATGGGAGGGGTATTCTGGTGGCGCAGTCCTAAGAAAGGGGAAGTAGCGATATTTATTCTTATTATCGCTGTGGCAATGATCCCTATGCTTCCGGAACAATGGTGGGCACGAATGGATACTATTTCGGAATATCAGGCGGACAGCTCGGCAATGGGGCGGATCAATGCGTGGGGTGTGGCGTGGGAGGTAGCCTTGCACCATCTATTTGGCGGGGGAATGAGTTACCAATACCCTGACTATTTTTTGCTTTATGGAAAGTATGAAACCATTGTACGTGCTGCTCATAGTATATATTTCCAGATTCTGGGAAACCATGGCTTTATAGGGTTATTTCTTTTTCTTCTTTTATGGATTATTACTTATCGGGAAGCCGGATGGTTGAGGAGAAATGCGTATAGTGATCCGAATACTTTATGGGCGGCTCAACTTGGAGCCATGGCGCAAGTCAGTCTTGTCGGATATGCCGTTGGTGGCGCCTTTTTGAGTTTGGGCTATTTTGATTTGCCCTATAACCTAATGGCACTAGTAGTAATGGCAAAAAAATGGGTTACATCCCAAGCCGGATATAGCCTTAATAAAGGGCCCAGTCAGAAATTCTGATTTTTTCTGTTCTCCGGGGCTCAAGTCAAGGCTCCACAATACTAATGCGACAGTCCCCATCTGTAAAAACAGTTTTAGCTTCAACGCTATTCCAAGCTGCTGGTTGAGCTATCCCAGAAGAAAGCACCATAGTAAATTTTCAGGTATTTATACTTCTGAGTATATGCCTTAATAGTCCCTGGCTTGCATTTTCTACCAGATCCAATACTCTTTCGAATCCGTGACTGCCGCCATAATAGGGGTCTGGTACTTCCTGATGGGTTTTCCATTGATCACTGTATTGCAGGAGCAGCCCCAATCGGCTTACATATTGGGGCGGGCAGTTTTGTTGCAGACCTTCCAGATTGTGGTGGTCCATAGCCAGAATGTATTGAAAGCGTGAAAAATCTTCCTGTATGACTCTTCTGGCGCGCAAATCCTGCATGTTGTAGCCCCGTTTGAGTGCAGCCCGTTGTGAACGCCGATCAGGCGGTTCGCCAATATGATAGGCGTGTGTTCCGGCGGAATCGATATGAAAGAGATGTTCCAGTCCGGCTGATTTGACATGATAGTTGAAAACCGCATCTGCGGTGGGTGATCGGCAGATGTTTCCCATACAGACGAATAGCACACCGATTTTTCCTGCTTCTGAATATTTCATTTATCCTGCTGTTACAATTGAACCAAAAACCCTGTAATTATACTGTTGATCGTCAAATCCGGAATTGTTGTCTCTCTTTCCTTTTTCTGCCCGATCTGAGATTTAGCCCCGGGATTTATGTATGACGAGTAATCGCTGGCAGGCTGTTTTAAAAACGGCTGCTTTCCTTAAACCCTATAAGTTATCGATGGGTCTCAGTTTGCTGGCGTTATTTCTGACTGCCGGCATTACCTTGTCACTCGGTCAGGGGATACGGTTGATGGTGGATCGTGGGTTCGCTACACAATCCCCCGATCTGCTGACCCGGTATGTGCTGATTTTTCTGTTACTGGTAGTGTTGCTTGCAATAGGCACATTTGCGCGCTACTACTGGGTAACGTGGCTGGGCGAACGGGTGGTTGCGGATATAAGGCGTAAGGTTTTTGCACATTTGATCGAGTTACATCCAGGTTTTTTCGAAGCTAATCGCAGTCTTGAAATCCAGTCCCGCCTGACTGCAGATATGACCTTGCTGCAATCTGTAGTGGGTTCTTCCATCTCGGTAGCGCTACGCAATCTGATTATGCTGATTGGTGGTGTGATCTGGCTGTTCATTACCAATATTAAACTGACGGTAATCGTTATGTTTAGCATTCCGCTGGTTATTGCTCCTATTCTGCTGTTTGGCCGGCGGGTACGTGTATTGTCACGGCAAAGCCAGGATAAGGTGGCGGCAGTCGGTGCTTATGTTGGGGAAATGCTTGGGCAGATCAAGACGGTGCAGGCGTATCACCATCAGGCGGTAGATAAAATGCGTTTCGACCAGTATGTGGAGGATGCATTTCTCATTGCCTGCCAGCGGACATTGCAACGTGCCTGGCTGATCGCGGTGGTGATCGTCCTGGTATTCAGTGCGATCGGTATGATGCTTTGGGTCGGTGGTATGGATGTGATCGAAGGTAGAATCAGCGGGGGAGAGCTGGCAGCGTTTGTTTTCTATAGCATTATCATTGGCTCGGCAGTCGGGTCAATATCAGAAGTACTGGGAGAATTGCAGCGCGCTGCGGGAGCAGCGGAGCGTACCATAGAACTGCTGGAGGAACCCAGCCGGATTCGTTCACCTGAAAACCCCTGTCAATTACCAGCTGTAGCAGGCAACATCATGTTTCAGCAGGTATGTTTTGCTTATCCGTCGCGACCGGAGATACAGGTCATCAACGATTTTTCACTGGCCGTACGGCCGGGTGAAACACTGGCATTGGTTGGTCTTTCGGGGGCAGGAAAATCAACCTTGTTTGATTTGTTACTGCGTTTTTATGATGTACAGTCCGGCGCTGTCATGCTTGAAGGTGTGGATATCCGTGATCTGGATCTGTCTGATCTCAGGCACAGTTTTGCACTGGTATCCCAAAATCCCGCGCTGTTTCACGGCAGTATCGAGCAGAATCTGCGTTACGCCCGCCCCGACGCCACTGACATGAAGGTAGAAATGGCAGCTAAAGCTGCCTTCATACATGATTTTATTGTTTCCCTGCCGCAAGGTTACCAGACTATCCTGGGTGATACCGGGCTGGGGCTGTCCGGTGGCCAGAAGCAACGTCTGGCAATTGCCCGGGCTATTTTGGCAAATGCTCCAATTTTATTGCTGGATGAGGCTACCAGTGCGCTGGATAGCCAGAGCGAGGACCAGGTACAGCAGGCAATTACCAGATTGAGCGCTGGCCGGACGACCATTGTTATCGCCCATCGCCTGAGTACTGTTATTGCTTCTGATCGCATTGTCCTGATCCATCATGGCCGTTTGAAGGCGCTGGGCACACATACGGAATTGATGAAATCCAGCAATCTTTATGCGCGTTTGGCAGCATCACAGTTGCAGACATCGGGTTGATGCTACTGGAAATTACTGGTTTCCTTTGCTAGAGCAGAGCCGCATGCCGGGCACCGTGGATCTTTACTTAATTTGAGTGAGCGCCAGTGCATAGTCAGCCCGTCCAGGAGAAGTAAACGGGCATGCAGTGTCTCACCGATTCCCAGCAATACCTTGATCGTTTCGGCAGCCTGGATACAGCCGATAATGCCTGTCAGCGGAGAAAACACACCCATAATCGCGCATGCGGGATCATCGCTGTCACCTGAATCAGGGAACAGACAGTGATAACAGGGACTGTCATGCTGGCGCAGATCGAATACGGCAACCTGTCCGGTAAATCGGACAGCTGCTCCTGATATTAAAGGTTTACGATGGGTGAGGCATGCCTGATTGAGCAGATGGCGCGTTGAGAAGTTATCGCTGGCATCAACGACAGCATCAACACTTCCAATTTCCCTGTTCAGCAGTTCGGCAGTTGCATGTTCCGACAGCGGAATAATCTCAATTTCCGGGTTGATGCGCTGCAAGGTATTTTGGGCGGAAATTGCTTTTAATTTACCAACGGAGGCAGTTTCATGCAGAATTTGCCGCTGGAGGTTGGTCAGATCAACCTGGTCGTGGTCACAGACAATGAGTTTTCCGATTCCGCTGGCGGCAAGGTAAAACAGGGCGGGAGAGCCTAGGCCACCCGCTCCCAGAATAAAAACACTGGAGTGTGTTAACTTTTCCTGACCGGGAATATCAATTTCCGGTAACAGGAGATGGCGGCTGTAACGTAACAGCTTTTGGTCATCCACGTCGCTCCCGTGCTGCCTTCATCAGAGAAAATCAGCTCCGGGCCGCCCTGGCTGTTTTATTTCTGGATTTCTGAGACATGGATTTCAGGTGATTGACTGCTTTGGTGAGCAGCAGGTCATCTTTGGATCCAAATTCCATGGGCTCATGTTTTTTCTGTGTACTGTCTGCTTTATTTTTGGGTTCTTTGGAAGGTTTCACACCTTTTTTATCAGATGTTGACGCCTTGTCAGTTTTTCCTTCCTGGTTATTACTCAAATGCCGGTTAAGATCGGCTTCTCTCAGCAGGCGTGAGTTGCTGTCGGTTTCTTCGTCCAGTATATCCGGTGTGATTCCTTTCGCCTGTATCGACTGACCATTGGGTGTAAAGTAACGTGCCGTTGTCAGCTTGATGGCTGTGTTATTGCTGAGTGGCAGAATGGTTTGTACCGACCCTTTACCAAATGTTTGTGAACCCATAATGATGGACCGTTTATGATCCTGGAGTGCACCAGCCACGATTTCTGAAGCAGATGCTGATCCGCCATTAACCAGCGTTATCATAGGTATGGTTTTAACACTCTGAGGGAGATTCGCCAGAAAATCACGCCCTGACCCGCGGAGATAGTACTCGGAATTGGCACGAAGCTGCATTTTGGCGTCATTCGTGCGCCCTTCGGTATAAACCACCAGCGCGTTACTTGGCAGAAAAGCGGCTGAAACTGCGACTGCGCTGTTAAGCAAGCCACCCGGATCATTGCGTAAATCCAGCACTATACCTTTCATGGGAACCTTGCTTTCACTGTAAAGCCTGGTAATGGCTTCAGCCAGGTTTTCACCTGTACGTTCCTGGAACTGAGTGATGCGAACGTAACCATAGCCCGGTTCGATAAGCTTGGATTTTACGCTGTCAATTTTGATTACAGCCCGTACAAGTTTGAATGTAAGCGGTTCTGACTGGCCTTCACGAATAACAGTTAGTGTAATTGGTGTGTCCGGCTTTCCGCGCATCCGTTTGATGGCATCATTAAGGGTCATGCCTTTAACAGCGGTATCATCAATCTTTATGATCAGATCACCTGTTTTAACGCCGGCGCGGAATGCGGGTGTATCTTCGATTGGAGAAATGACTTTAACGAGGCCGTCTTCCATTGTTACCTGTATCCCCAGCCCGCCAAATTCTCCCTGTGTACCAATCTGTAATTCTTTGTATTCTTCACTATCCAGAAAGGCTGAGTGTGGATCCAGGCCAACCAGCATTCCGTTGATAGCTTCAGTAATCAGTTTTTTATCTTCTACAGGTTCAACATAGTCGCTTTTGATACGTCCGAAAACCTGTGAGAACGTGCGTAGTTCTTCGATGGGAAGTGTTTGTAATTCTTCTTTAATTTCTTTATCGGCGATGGCGGAGAAGTTCAGGCTGATCATGATTCCGGCGATGGTGCCAGCCAGGACTAAACTTATTTTTTTCATAAAACTACGCATGGTGTATTTGCTCCGCACTTGGTCTTTTCTGTAGATTCTGTATTTTCACTTGATTTACTGCCTGACTGGAATTTCGGCTTAACCCGGCTAGTCTATTTTCACCCAGCTTAACGGGTCAAACGGCCTGCCCTCGTATCGGAGTTCAAAATATAAACCTGCTTCAGCGTTTCCGCCACTATTGCCAACGGTTGCTATCGTATCACCACTTTTCACTTTGCTGCCTACTCGTTTGAGAATCGTTTCATTATTACCGTACAGGCTCATATAGTGGCTGCCATGATCCAGAATCATTAGGTTTCCAAATCCGCGCAACCAATCGGCAAATATTACCTCACCCCCTGCGATAGCTTTGACTTCACTGCCTCCGGCAGATCGGATGAACAACCCTTGCCATTTAATACTTCCGCTTTCACGTGGACTGCCAAAGCGATTGGCAAGTTCCCCTTTGACGGGCAGTCTCAATTTTCCTTTTAATGCAGCAAAAGCACCTCTGTGTTCAATGTTGCTGTCTGGCAGTTTTTCATTACGCAATACTGATTTTCCACCAGATCGGGCTGGAACACTTTTTTTCCGGGCAAGTTGTTTGTTCAGTTTGTCAATTAGTTGTGAAAGGCGCTGTTCATCCTGTTTCAGTTCATCAATTTTTTTCTGCTGTCGAGTGACTTCTTCGGAAAGCGCTGCAACAATTTCAGATTGCCTGTTCTTTTCCAGCTCGAGCAATTGCTTTTGCTGGATTTGTTTAGTACGGATCTGTTTAAGAGATTCATTTTGTGCCTGGCGTTCATGAGTTAATGTATCCAGAGTGGCCAGTTGGTTACGCAAGTTATCTATATTTTTTGAACGTGCCTGAGCAATATAACTGTAGTAGTAAAAATTACGCGCAGCTTTATCTGGATCCCGCTGCCTGAGCAGTAACGGCAAATAGTCACCGTATTTCGTCATATGCTGGCTGTAGATGAGATTGCCAAGTTGTTTTTGTCCGGTTTTAACCTGGTCCTGGAGTTGAATTGATTGCTGCTGCAGCCGGTTGAGTTTTTCCTGTGTGTTTTTCTGCTGCTGTGCAAGCAGCGAGAGCTTTTTGTGCAGATCGTTTATTGATTGTTCAGATTTTTGTAATGTATCAGCAGCTTTGGTCTTGGATGATTTTTTATTAATCAGATCTTTTTGCAGTGTATCAATACGAGTGCGTAATTCCTGTAACTGTTTCTGACTATCCCGGTTGGTTTGCGGAATTGCATGCAGAGAGGAAGATGAAAACGCATTAACCAAAAGCAGCACAAAGCCGGTTTTAAGTAATCTCCGTATTTTTAGAGAAAGGCGGTGCGGTGCTGGGCCTGGGCTCGAAATTAAACCAGGGAACATTAAATTCCGGATTTGCCCTGATTGGCGACTGCCGAAATTGCTTGTCCAATTTGGCTGTCATCGCCTAGATAATAACTGCTGACTGGTTTCAGGTCGTTGTCAAGTTCGTATACCAGCGGGATTCCGGTGGGGATGTTGCAGCTCAGAATGTCCTGATCCGAGATATTATCAAGATGTTTGATCAGGGCACGCAGTGAGTTTCCATGCGCGGCAATAATTACCTTTTTGCCAGCCGTTATCTGTGGTGCAATAGTCTGATTCCAGTAAGGAAGAAATCTCGCAACCGTATCCTTCAGACTTTCCGTAACCGGAATATCATTGAATGGCAGGTGCTTGTAACGCAGATCAAGTCCAGGATAGCGTTCATCATCAACAGTAATAGAAGGTGGGCGAATATCGTAACCGCGTCTCCAGATAAGTACCTGCTCGTCTCCGTACTGTTTGGCAGTTTCAGCTTTATTCAAACCTTGAAGCGCACCGTAATGCCGCTCGTTTAATCGCCAATTGAGCTCGATTGGTGTCCACATCTGATCCATTTCATCCAGCACGATCCAAAGTGTACGAATTGCGCGCTTTAGTAGCGAAGTGTAAGCGATGTCAAAAGAAAAATTATTTTCCTTGAGAACCTTGCCTGCATCTCTGGCTTCTTTTAGACCTTTAGAGGTTAAATCGACATCAGTCCAGCCAGTAAAGCGATTTTCCTGATTCCATATACTTTCTCCGTGTCGCAGGAGAACGAGTTTCTTCATGTCAACCTTAGTTAAGCAAGGGGCAAATTACATAATGTAAAACTTACTATATTTTATTATATTTTACGCTAAGACGCAGCAAATCAAAGTAATGCCAGTAACAGACAAGTCCGGTTAACGAGGGCTGGCATTGACGCAATCCGGTTTCGCAGGTAGCATCCATCGGATTTTACGAATCTGGATCCGGATAAACAGGGGGAGTAATGGCGCGCGCGCGGTTTGTGGCAGGAAATTGGAAAATGCATGGAAATTTGGCGCAGAACCAATCATTGCTGGAAATGGTTATCTCAGGAATACGTACATTACAAGATGTATCCTGTGCTGTATGCGTGCCTTATCCCTACATATCGCAAGCACAGTTAATGCTGAAGGGCTCTCATTTGGCGTGGGGGGCTCAGAACGTTAGCCAGTACCATCAGGGGGCCTATACGGGTGAAGTATCGGCTGATATGCTGGCTGATTTAGGGTGTCAATATGTGATTGTTGGCCATTCCGAGCGGCGAACATTATTTGGTGAGACGGACCAGGTCGTGGCTGAAAAATTTCGTGCCGCACTGGGTCGGTCATTAATGCCGATTCTTTGTGTCGGTGAGACTTTAGCTCAGCGAGAGCAGGATGAGACCGAGAAGATAATTGCAAGGCAGCTTGATGTTGTAATCAATTTGGCGGGTATTGATGCGTTTAAGGAATCGGTAGTAGCGTATGAACCAATATGGGCAATTGGTACGGGTAAAACTGCCACACCCCATCAGGCACAAGAAGTTCATGCGTATATAAGAAATCGAATTGCCGTGCATGACAGGAAAATAGCTGAGAATATTCAAATTCTCTATGGTGGAAGTGTGAAAGCAAGTAATGCTCGTGAGTTATTTGAGATGCCGGATATTGATGGCGGGCTTATCGGGGGAGCATCTTTGGTTGCTGCAGAATTTGTATCGATTTGTCTGGCTGCGCAGAGTTAACTGGAAAAGGTATATTGTGGAAACGCTTATTTGGTCAGTACATGTTATTGCAGCGGTTGTAATCATTATCTTGGTTTTATTGCAGCAGGGGAAAGGCGCTGATATGGGAGCGGCTTTTGGTAGTGGTGCTTCCGGAAGTCTGTTTGGTGCCAGTGGATCAGCCAATTTTTTGAGCAGAATGACTGCAGTGGCTGCTACAACTTTTTTTATTACCAGTCTGACGTTGGCTTACTTTTCAAGCAGCAGTAATCCTGCTGGTGAGAGCGTCATGCAGAAACTGGATATGAAATCCGGTGAAATGGCTGTCCCTGCTAAAGAAGGTAGTAAATTTGAAGATTCCGGTAATGGAGAAAAGAGTGAATCCAAGGCCGGGGAAATTCCGGAATAATTTTTCTTCTTGAGACCGGGTGGCTGAAATTTTTTGGCCGACGTGGTGGAATTGGTAGACACGCCGTCTTGAGGGGGCGGTGGCGAAAGCTGTGCGAGTTCGAGTCTCGCCGTCGGCACCAGGTAGGTGGATGTATTCAGAGCCGGATCTGAATGGTCTGGATTTGGTGGATTGAGTTAAGGGTATGAGAAATGCTAAACACCATGCTTGGGAACTATTTCCCGGTTTTATTATTTATTTTAATTGGGCTGGCGATCGGTGTGTTGTGTATGCTGGCAGGGTGGTTTCTTGCTCCCAACAAACCGGATGCCGAGAAATTATCTTCCTACGAATGCGGTTTTGATGCGTTTGAGGATGCACGTATGAAATTTGATGTGCGCTATTACCTCATTGCAATCTTGTTCATACTTTTCGATTTGGAAATTGCTTTTTTGTTTCCCTGGGCTGTTGTTCTTAAAGAAATCGGGTTGTTTGGTTTTGTTGCGATGCTGGTATTTCTCGGGTTGCTTGTAGTTGGATTTATTTATGAGTGGTTCAAAGGCGCTTTAGAGTGGGATTGAATAATGGGTATTGAGGGTGCTTTAGATAAGGGATTTGTTACAACAAACCTTGATTCCTTAATCAATTGGGGAAGAACGGGTTCGATGTGGCCTATGACCTTTGGGCTGGCGTGCTGTGCAGTTGAAATGATGCAAACCGGGGCATCCCGCTACGATCTGGATCGGTTTGGTATTGTTTTTCGCCCCAGTCCACGACAGTCAGATGTCATGATAGTTGCGGGTACGTTATGTAACAAGATGGCGCCTGCGCTACGTAAGGTGTATGACCAGATGGCCGAGCCTCGCTGGGTGATTTCCATGGGATCTTGTGCAAATGGTGGTGGATATTACCATTACTCTTATTCAGTGGTGCGCGGGTGTGATCGGATAGTGCCGGTTGATATTTATGTGCCCGGGTGCCCGCCTACGGCAGAAGCGCTACTCTATGGAATTATTCAGTTGCAGAATAAAATAAAGCGCACTAACACCATCGCACGCTAGAGGGTTGAAATGACAGAAAGCCGTCTTGATAAACTTTCGGCAGATTTGCAGTCGGTATTGAGTGTCTATCAGGTTGTTATTGGTTGTGCACTTGGGGAGCTGACAGTACTGGTACATTCTCGGGATCTGCAGAATGTTGCGGGGTTATTACGAGATCATCAGGATTTAGGGTTCGATACGCTGATTGACTTATGCGGAGTGGACTACAGTGAATATTCAGCAGATACTCATGCCGGATATCAGCGTGGAGATCGGCGGTTTGCTGTTGTTTATCACTTACTTTCTGTTCAGCATAATTTCAGATTACGAGTGCGGGTCTTCGTGGAGGATAATGAGCTTCCTACGGTTGATTCGGTTACGCAGATATGGCCCTCAGCCAGCTGGTTTGAGCGGGAGGCGTTCGATTTATTTGGAATCATGTTCAACAATCATCCGGATCTCAGAAGAATTCTCACGGATTATGGGTTTATTGGAAATCCGTTTCGTAAGGATTTTCCATTATCGGGGTATGTGGAAATGCGGTATGACCCGGATCAAAAAAGGGTTATCTATCAGCCTGTTACAATCGAGCCTCGTGAGATTACACCTTACATTATTCGTGAAGAACAATATGGCAGGGAAGAGGTATGAGATATTCTGATGTGAATTGCTGGAGCATGGGAGATTTTCAGATAAAAGGGTGCTTGGGAAATGGCTGAGATTCGTAATTACACTATGAATTTTGGGCCACAGCATCCGGCAGCTCATGGTGTTTTACGCCTGGTAATGGAGCTGGATGGGGAAGTTATCCGACGTGCCGACCCCCATATCGGATTACTGCACCGGGCCACAGAGAAGCTGGCGGAAAATAAAACTTATATACAGTCTGTGCCTTATATGGATCGTCTGGATTATGTATCTATGATGGTCAATGAGCACGCGTATGTGATGGCAATTGAGAAGTTATTGCAAATTGAGATACCAGTCAGAGCACAGTATATACGTGTAATGTTTGATGAAATAACACGTATCCTCAATCATTTATTGTGGCTGGGTGCTCACGCATTGGACGTGGGGGCGATGACAGTGTTTCTGTATGCCTTTCGCGAAAGGGAAGATTTAATGGACTGTTACGAGGCAGTATCAGGTGCTCGTTTACATGCCGCTTATTATCGTCCGGGTGGGGTTTATCGTGATTTGCCAGATAGTATGCCGCAGTATCAGTCATCAGCAATACATGATGAGAAAGCAACCCGGGTACGAAATGAAAACCGCCAGGGCTCGTTGCTTGATTTTATAGAGGATTTTACTAACCGGTTCCCGGGTTATGTTGATGACTATGAAACGTTGCTGACAGATAACCGTATTTGGAAGCAACGCTTGGTTGATATTGGTATTGTATCTCCAGATCGTGCTAAAGCCCTTGGATTCAGTGGACCGATGTTGCGTGGATCCGGGGTGGAATGGGATTTGCGTAAAAAACAGCCATATGAGGTTTACGATCAGGTAGATTTTGATATCCCTGTCGGCGTCAATGGTGATTGTTACGATCGTTACCTCGTCCGTATTGAGGAAATGCGTCAATCCAACCGGATAATTAAGCAGTGTATTGATTGGTTAAGAAAAAATCCGGGTGCTGTGATAACGGATAACAATAAGGTTGCTCCTCCTTCCAGATTGGCGATGAAACAGAATATGGAAGACATGATTCACCATTTCAAATTATTTACGGAAGGTATGCATGTTCCGCGTGGTGAAGCTTATGTTGCAGTGGAACACCCCAAGGGAGAATTTGGTATTTATATCATTTCGGATGGTGCTAATAAGCCTTATCGCCTGAAAATTCGTGCACCCGGTTTTGCACACCTGGCAGCATTGGATGAGATGACTCGAGGACATATGATCGCTGATCTGGTGGCGATTATTGGTACACAAGATATCGTGTTCGGTGAAATAGACAGGTGAGTTGACTGATGTTAAGCACTGAAGCTCTGAAAAAAATTGATCGGGAAGTTACCAAATATCCCGAAGATCAGAAACAATCAGCTGTAATGTCTGCGCTGGCTATTGCGCAGGATGAAAAGGGGTGGCTGGCTACTGAAACAATGGATTTTATTGCGGATTATCTTGAAATGCCTGCAATTGCTGTCTATGAGGTAGCGACTTTTTACAATATGTATAATTTGAAGCCGGTTGGGAAACACAAGCTTACAGTTTGTACCAACTTGCCCTGTGCATTATCCGGTGGAAATCAGACGGCAGATTATCTTAAGCAAAAGCTTGGGATTGGCTTCAATGAAACCACGGCTGATGGGTTATTTACCCTGAAAGAGGGAGAATGTATGGGGGCCTGTGGCGATGCGCCGGTACTTCTGGTTAATAATAAACGTATGTGCAGTTTTATGACCGAAGACCAGATAGATAAATTACTTGAGGAGTTGAAGAAATGACTCAGGTTATCATGGCGGGTGTAGATGCTGCAGACCCGGATAACTGGCGGTTAAAGAGCTATCTGAAACGCGATGGTTATGCCGCGCTGAAAAAAATCCTTATAGAGAAAATTCCGCCGGAGGCCGTTATCGAGGAGGTCAAAAAATCTGTACTTCGCGGTCGTGGAGGAGCTGGTTTTCCCACCGGGCTGAAATGGAGTTTTATGCCAAAGCAGTACACGGGTGAGAAATATCTTGTCTGTAATTCAGATGAGGGTGAGCCGGGTACATTTAAGGATCGCGATATCATGCGTTACAACCCCCATATCCTGATTGAGGGTATGTTGATTGCCGCCTATGCAATGGGGATACGAACCGGGTACAACTATGTACATGGAGAAATATGGGATACCTATGAACGCATGGAGGAGGCTGTTGAGGAGGCTAATGCAGCTGGCTTCCTGGGAAATAATATTTTAGGTTCTGGTTTTAATTTTCAGCTTTATAACCACCACGGGTATGGCGCTTATATTTGTGGAGAAGAAACCGCTCTTCTGGAATCTATAGAAGGGAAGAAAGGTCAGCCGCGCTTCAAGCCGCCATTCCCTGCTAATTTTGGTTTATACGGAAAACCTACCACAATTAACAACACGGAAACATTTGCCTCTGTCCCCTGGATTATACGTAATGGCGGGGAAAAATATCTGCAGCTCGGTAAACCAAACAATGGCGGTACTAAAATTTTTTCCGTTTCCGGGCATGTGAATAAACCAGGTAATTATGAAGTTCCTATGGGAACGCCTTTTGCCAAATTATTAGAGCTTGCCGGCGGGATGCGTGGCGGTAGAAAACTGAAAGCCTGTATTCCTGGAGGGTCGTCAATGCCAGTGTTGCCTGGTGGTGTCATGATGGAAACAGATATGGATTACGATTCAATTGCAAAGGCCGGTTCCATGTTAGGTTCTGGTGCAGTAATCATCATGGATGAAACAACTTGTATGGTACGTGCATTAGAGCGACTTTCTTACTTTTACTATGAAGAATCCTGTGGACAATGTACACCGTGTCGCGAAGGAACGGGCTGGCTTTACAGGATCATCAACCGGATTGAGCATGGCAAAGGACGAGTGGAAGATATGGATTTACTTAATAATCTTGCAGATAACATCCAGGGCAGGACTATCTGTGCGCTGGGTGACGCCGCTGCGATGCCGGTAAGGGCGATGTTACAGCATTTCAGGGATGAATTTGTTTTCCATATTGAACATAAAAAGTGCATGGTTTAGTAAAGTTGGTACTTTCGTATCGTACTTTTCTGACTTTCAATGAATCCGGAATTTATTGTTGATGATTAATATAGAAATTGATGGCAAGCAGGTAACTGTTGCGAAAGGCAGCACTGTAATGGATGCTGCCAAGCAAGTTGGTATCTATATTCCACATTTTTGTTATCACAAAAAGTTGTCGATAGCGGCGAATTGCCGGATGTGTTTGGTCGAAGTCGAAAAGGCACCCAAGCCGCTGCCTGCTTGTGCAACACCAGTCGCTGAGGGGATGAAAGTATCGACACACTCCCAGCAGGCCGTAACTGCACAAAAAGGTGTAATGGAATTTTTGTTAATTAACCATCCTCTGGATTGCCCGATTTGTGATCAGGGTGGGGAGTGTCAGCTGCAGGATTTAGCGGTCGGGTATGGTTCAAGTGGTTCACGTTATCAGGAATCCAAACGGGCTGTAACTAATAAAAACCTTGGCCCGCTTATATCCACAGATATGACGCGTTGTATTCACTGTACCAGATGTGTTCGTTTTGGCCAGGAAATTGCCGGGATTATGGAACTTGGGATGGCGGGGCGCGGAGAACATTCTGAGATTTTAACTTTTGTTGGCAGGACCGTTGATTCCGAGCTTTCTGGTAATGTGATTGATTTATGCCCTGTTGGTGCGTTAGTCAGTAAGCCTTTCCGTTATTCTGCCAGGACTTGGGAATTATCGCGCAGGAAATCCATTAGCCCACATTGCGGGCTTGGCAGTAATCTCGTTGTACAGGTAAAAAAGAATCGCGTGATGCGTGTTCTGCCTCGCGAAAATGAAGCCGTTAATGAATGCTGGCTGTCAGATAAAGATCGTTTTTCTTATGAGGGATTGAATTCAGAAGACAGGCTGACGGCCCCGATGATCAAAAAATCTGGAGAGTGGCAGACCTGTAGCTGGCAGGAGGCTCTGGCTTACACTGCTGAAGGCCTTACTAAGATAATTAAGGAACAGGGTGCACAAAGCATAGGCGCGTTAGGATCCTCTCATAGTACGCTGGAGGAGCTCTATCTGTTGCAAAAATTGATACGGGGCCTGGGAAGTCACAATATCGACCATCGGGTACGTCAATCCGATTTTCGTGCAGATACTGTATTGCGAGGGATACCATGGCTGGGTATGCAAATTGCTGAAGTATCTCAGTTAAAAGCGATGTTGGTCATTGGCAGTAATCTGCGTAAAGATCACCCGTTACTTGCTCAGCGCATGCGCCAGGCTGTAAAACAGGGAGGGCAGCTGAGTCTGATTAATCCAATAGGGGATGATTTACTGACCAGAGTTGCCCAGCGTGCGATTGTTGCACCGTCAGCCATGCTTGATATGGTATTGCAGGTGCTTAAAGCAGCTGCTGAAATTAAGGGTGTTACTGTACCGGGGCATATTAAGCCTGTCACAGGCGCAGTTAAAGTTTCAGAAGTTGCGCGGGAAATAGCAAAAAACCTCACAGATTATAATCCGGCAGCAATTTTTCTGGGTAACCTCGCCCAGCATCACCCGCATTATGCTGACTTACATTGTGCAGCTTTGGCTCTCTCAAAGATAACAGGTGCACGTTTCGGTATGCTAGGTGAGGCTGCAAATAGTGTGGGAGCATATTCTGCCGGTGTTTTACCTTGGAATACCCGCGCCAGTTCAGTAAATAAAACCCTATCAGAAAAAGTGGGCTTAAATGCAGGGCAGATGTTGGGCTTAGGTACACCAGATGAAGAGCCGGTTTGTGGTGCTTATATGCTGCTAAATCTCGAACCTGAACTGGATTGTTATGATACAAGGCGGGCACTTCAGGCTTTGAAGAAAGCTGAGTTTGTAGTTTCTCTGAGCAGCTACAGAGGTAATATCCCTGATTATGCAGACATTATTTTACCTGTAGCACCTTTTACTGAGACATCTGGTACTTTTATCAATACTGAAGGGAGGGTACAGAGTTTCAACGGTGTGGTCTCTCCTTTGGGGGAAGCGCGCCCTGCCTGGAAGGTATTAAGAGTGCTGGGAAATTTGCTGCAATTGGATGAGTTTAATTATGATTCTTCGGAACAGGTTCGGGCAGAAATAGTATCTGCCGAGGATGGGTTTGTTCAAAATATAAATAATGCACTGGAAACATTCTCGATTTCAGATGTTAATTTGAAAACTAATGGTATTGAAAGAATTGGCGAGGTACCAATTTATCGAACCGATCCTGTTGTGAGGCGTGCAGATTCACTGCAAAAAACTAATGATGCTGTTCCGCCAGTTGCGTTTGCTTCTCCTGTTTTTCTGGGTAAATTCGGAGTCCAGGCTGGTGAAACAGTAAAGATCAAACAACAGAGTGGTGAAATACAGATAGAAGTTGCTGCTGATGTCAACCTGCCCGATAACTGTATTCGGCTGGCTTGTGCTCACTCTCAAACATCCAGATTAGGCGGGATGTTTGATGAGATTAAACTGGAAAAGTTATAAAAATATGGATTTGGAATTCATCAATGGATAGTTTGCAACCATTATTTGAGCAATTATTTGGTAGTGAGTGGGGTATACCTCTTTTTCAACTGATCAAGAATTTATTGCTGATTGTGGCGATTATTGTCCCTTTGCTTTTGGCGGTTGCATACCTTACTTTTGCAGAAAGAAAAATTATTGCCTATATGCAGGTTAGGGTAGGGCCGAATAGAGTTACCTTTTTTAACATACCTTGGTTGCGTGGTTGGGGTCAGCCTATAGCTGATGCTGTCAAGGCAATCATGAAGGAAATTATTGTTCCAACTGGTGCCAACAAATTTCTGTTTTTATCAGCACCGGTTCTTTCCATAGGGCCCGCACTGGCAGCATGGGCTGTTGTACCGTTTTCACCAGAATTAGTATTAGCTGATATAAACGCAGGCTTACTTTATATTCTGGCAATGACATCATTGGGTGTTTATGGTGTCATTATTGCCGGATGGGCATCAAATTCAAAATACGCTTTCCTGGGCGCGATGCGTTCCGCTGCACAGGTTGTTTCGTATGAATTGGCAATGGGATTTGCATTAGTTTGTGTGCTAATGATGTCTTCAAGTCTTAATTTGGGAGATATCGTGGCGGGTCAGCAAGGAAGCAGCTTTTTGAACTGGTATTTGATTCCGCTATTTCCAATGTTTTTGGTGTATTTCATATCCGGTGTGGCTGAAACAAACAGAGCTCCTTTTGATGTGGCAGAAGGAGAATCAGAAATCGTAGCAGGTTTTCATGTTGATTATTCAGGGATGGCCTTTACGGTATTTTTCCTTGCTGAATATGCGAATATGATACTAGTCGCAACTTTAACAAGTATTATGTTTTTGGGTGGATGGCTTCCCCCCGTGGATATTACCCCGTTTAACCTGATCCCGGGTATGGTCTGGCTGCTCTTGAAAGTAGCTTTTATGCTGTTTTTCTTCCTGTGGTTTCGTGCCACGTTTCCTCGTTATCGTTATGATCAGATTATGAGGCTGGGCTGGAAAATATTTATTCCGATAACGCTTGTCTGGATCGTGCTGCTGGGGATGGTGATGCAATTACCAGAGAATATTCGACAAAGTTTTCCATTGAATCTCTGGTTTAACTGAGGGTATTGGGCAAATGGAGCGTATTAAGCAGTTTTTTAAATCGTTACTGTTGTTGGAATTGTGGGATGGGATGAGAGTAACAGGGCGTTACTTATTTGCACCTAAAATTACTGTTCATTATCCGGAAGAAAAGACACCACAATCGCCTCGTTTTCGTGGATTACATGCATTACGCAGATATCCAAACGGCGAAGAGCGTTGTATTGCATGCAAGCTGTGTGAAGCTGTTTGCCCTGCTATGGCAATTACTATCGAATCAGAGCAGCGTGATGATGGCACACGGCGTACGACCCGTTACGATATTGACATGATTAAGTGCATTTTCTGCGGGTTCTGTGAAGAAGCTTGTCCGGTTGATGCGATTGTAGAGACGCGTGTTCTTGAATACCATGGCGAGGTTCGTGGGGATCTAACTTATACGAAAGAAATGTTATTGGCAGTTGGTGATCGTTATGAAGATCAGATAGCTGAAGATAAAGCCGCAGATGCTCCTTATCGCTAAACAAGTAGATATATAGGTTTATGAATTTACAGGATTTTGTTTTCTATAGTCTGGCTGGTATGACCGTAATTGCTTCATTGGGAGTGATTACGCTACGCAACCCCGTTCATTCGGCGTTATTACTGGTATTTACTTTTGTAACATCTTCAGGATTATGGCTGTTGCTTGAGGCTGAGTTTTTGGCAATAGCCCTGGTATTGGTATATGTTGGTGCAGTTATGGTGTTATTCCTGTTTGTGGTAATGATGCTGGACATTAACCTGGATCAGCTTCGAGAAGGTTTTTGGAAATGGTTTCCATTTGGTGCCGTACTGGCTTTAGTTATGGCTGGTGAATTGGCTATGGTATTGATGAGTAAACAATTTGGATCTGAAAATATATCAGCTGTGGTTGCAAAATCAGCTGATTACAGCAATACAAAAGAGCTGGGTCGTCTGATTTATACAGATTATGTATATGCTTTTGAGTTGTCAGCGGTGATTTTACTGGTGGCTATGGTTGCAGCTATCGCCATTACTTTACGTTATCGAACTGACAAGAAATCTTCGAATGCTTCAAATCAAATAGCTGTTAGCCGTGAGAAGCGATTAAGAGTTATTTCCATGCCAGCGGAAAAGAAAGATTAATTTTTGCCTGGAATCTCTTTTATTTCCTATTTTCTCCATCTCTAAAAGGTAATCATCTTGGTATCACTATCACATTATCTTGTGCTGGGTGCTCTCCTGTTTGCCATTGGGGTCGTCGGTATTTTTCTTAATCGGAAGAATGTCATTATCCTGCTGATGTCGATTGAGTTAATGTTATTAGCTGTCAATATGAATTTTGTAGCCTTTTCACATTTTCTACAGGATACGGCGGGGCAGATATTTGTATTTTTTATTCTGACTGTAGCCGCAGCAGAGGCAGCCATTGGGTTGGCAATTTTAGTTGCGCTGTTTAGAAATCTGCGCACTATTAACGTAGACGATCTGGATGAGTTGAAAGGTTGAATACTGGCTGGTTCTTTAAGATTGACGATAGTTTGTTAAACCAATTCGAATAGTTGATGGCTTAAATGGAAAATCTCTATTTACTAGTTCCAATGGCACCCTTGTCGGGGGCAATTATCGCCGGGTTGTTCGGGAGATGGATTGGCCTGGCCTGGAGCCATCGCACAACAATCATGCTGGTGGCACTGTCATTCATCGCATCCATAGTAATTTTCTTTGATGCATTACAGGGAAATGTCTATAACGGCAGTGTTTATACCTGGATGACTTCCGGCGAGGTTGCAATTGAAATCGGATTTTTGATTGATATGCTCTCAGCCACGATGATGGTGGTAGTAACCGGTGTATCGTTAATGGTGCATATTTATACCATCGGGTATATGCATGGGGACCCGGGATATCAGCGCTTCTTCAGCTATATATCCTTATTTACATTTACGATGTTGATGCTGGTAATGTCCAATAATTTCCTGCAATTGTTCTTCGGCTGGGAAGTTGTAGGATTGGTGTCTTATCTGTTAATCGGGTTCTGGTATACACGCCCAACAGCAATCTATGCAAATTTGAAGGCGTTTCTTGTTAACCGGGTTGCGGATGTTGGTTTTTTGCTGGGCATTGGCCTGATTCTGGCATATTTTGGCACGCTGGATTATGAACTTATTTTTGCTCATGCCGAGCTTATGGCTCCCCGTTCCATTGAGATAATACCCGGGCAACCCTGGATGCTGTTGACAGTCATTTGTTTATTGTTATTTATCGGTGCAATGGGTAAGTCAGCCCAATTTCCGTTGCATGTATGGCTGCCGGATTCAATGGAGGGGCCTACCCCGATTTCTGCGCTGATTCACGCTGCGACAATGGTAACCGCAGGGATATTCATGGTGGCCCGTATGTCTCCCCTGTTTGAACATTCTGAAACTGTGTTATCAGTAATTCTGATAATTGGTGGTATTACAACGCTGTTTATGGCGCTGGTTGCAGTAGTTCAGAATGATATCAAGCGAGTTGTTGCTTTTTCTACATTATCTCAGCTTGGTTATATGACGGCTGCATTGGGTGCATCGGCCTATTCTGCTGCTATTTTCCATCTGATGACTCACGCTTTTTTTAAGGCGCTACTCTTTCTTGGGGCCGGTTCAGTCATCATCGCAATGCATCATGAACAGGATATGCGCAAGATGGGTGGACTGAGAAAATATATGCCGATTACTTTTGCGACCATGTTTATTGCTGCTTTGGCCAGTGCTGGTGTTCCCGGGTTTTCGGGCTTTTTTTCCAAAGATGCGATTATTGAAGCAGTTCATTTATCCCAGCTTCCAGGAGCAGAGTTTGCTTATTTTTGTGTGTTGGCGACAGTTTTTGTGACTGCACTTTATACTTTCAGACTGATGTTTATGACTTTCTACGGTAAGCCGCGAATGGATGAGCATACACGAGAACATTTACATGAATCACCCTGGGTCGTAACTGTGCCATTAATAATACTGGCAATTCCAACGGTTGCCTCAGGCTGGTTAATTGGTACGATGCTTTTTGGGGACTATTTTGCTGGAGCTATCGAAATACAAGCGCAGCATGATGTGGTAGTGACTATGAGCGAACATTACACGGGTGTGTTTGGCATGATAATTCACTCGTTGACAACGCCACCTTTCTGGTTGGCAATGGCAGGTATTTTTACCGCCTGGTTCCTGTATCAGTATAAGGTTGAACTGCCAGGTAAAATTCAAAAAATTGCAGGTCCTCTCTATACGCTTTTGGACCGAAAATACTTTATAGATGAATTTTATTCATGGCTATTTGCAGGCGGGGTGCGTACATTGGGTAGTTTACTGTGGAAGTATGGAGATACCAAGGTGATAGATGGCTTTGTGGTGAATGGTTCTGCAAAGGCTGTTGCATGGTTTTCTACGGTAGCTCGTCGCTTTCAGTCTGGCTATATCTATCACTATGCTTTTAGCATGATTGTGGGTGTTTTTGTGTTAATGAGTCTGTGGCTGTTTCATTTTTAGGATTCAGAGAAGACGTGGTTTTTTACTATTTCCGGCTCTCTGAGATAAATAACCTGCATTGATATGCAATTCGAGACGAAAAGATTATGTTGTTTGGATTTCCACTGTTAAGTCTGATTATCTGGTTGCCAATTATTTTCGGTCTGATCGTACTAGTAATGGGTGACCGGAATGTGCAGGCTGTACGCTGGGTTTCCCTGGTCGGAGCCACAGCCGGGTTTCTGGTAGCACTCCCGCTTTACAATGAGTTTGATTCATCCGTGAGTGTGATGCAGTTTTCAGAACATAGTGCATGGTTTGAGCGACTCAATGTTTATTACTCCCTTGGGGTCGATGGTATTTCTATGCCACTGATTCTGTTGAATTGCTTTACGACACCGTTAGTTGTGATTGCCGGATGGGAAGTGATCCGGGAGCGTGTTTCCCAATATATGGGTGCTTTCCTGGTTATGTCAGGTGTCGTCAATGGAGTTTTTGCATCGCTGGATGCTGTGCTTTTTTATACTTTCTGGGAAGCATCAATAATTCCGATGTTTATCATTATTGGTGTTTGGGGAGGGCCTAACCGGATTTATGCAGCTTTGAAATTTTTTCTTTACACGCTGCTGGGTTCTTTAATGATGCTGGTAGCTTTGATTTATCTGTATCAGATCTCTGATGGCAGTTTCTCGATTCTGGATTATCACCATCTTCCGATACCAATGACTGCCCAGATTCTGATTTTTATAGCATTTTTACTTGCTTTCGCTGTGAAGGTGCCTATGTGGCCGGTACATACCTGGTTGCCGGATGCGCACGTCGAAGCCCCAACTGGTGGATCGGTAATATTGGCGGCCATATTGCTTAAGCTTGGTGGCTACGGTTTTCTCAGGTTTTCATTACCAATTGCTCCGGATGCCAGCCAGGAATTGTCGTGGCTGATGATATCCCTTTCTCTGATTGCCATTGTGTACATTTGTATGGTTGCGCTGGTGCAGCGGGATATGAAAAAGCTGATTGCCTATTCATCTGTTTCGCATATGGGTTTTGTTACACTGGGTTTCTTTCTGTTCAATGCTTATGGCATAGAGGGCGGCATGATACAGATGATTTCGCATGGATTCATCTCCGGTGCGTTATTTTTATGTATCGGTGTGATGTACGACCGTGTTCATTCTCGTTTGATTGCAGATTATGGCGGTGTAGTTAATAAGATGCCCGTTTTTGCAGCATTTTTTATGCTGTTTGCAATGGCTAATTCCGGGATGCCGGGTACCAGCGGTTTTGTCGGTGAATTTATGGTTATCATGGGTTCCATGCAGGTAAATTTCTGGTATGCATTTTTTGCTGCGACAATATTGGTTCTGGGCGCGGCTTATACGTTGTGGATGTATAAGAGAGTTGTGTTTGGCGCAGTAGCTAATGATAACGTGGAAAAAATGCAGGATATCTCCATGCGTGAGTTTCTGATCCTGGCTATTCTTGCCGTGGCAGTGCTGGGATTTGGTATTTATCCTTTGCCACTGACAGAGGTTATGCACGTTACAGTCGATAATTTGCTGGAGCATATCTCTCACACCAAGCTCTAAGGTTTTTTATTAAGATTTTGGAATGACTGGATTATTCTTCCTGCCGGAAAATTAAGGATTCTTCATGGATTTTTTGTTACCTGACTTTACACCAGCCTACCCGGAAATTTTTTTGTTGTTCATGGTTTGTGTGGTAATGCTTTCTGATTTATTCGCCGGTGAGAAAAAGCGTTACCTGGCGTTTTATTTGTCTTTACTGGCACTTGCCGGATCTGCACTGGTTACTTGTGGAATAACTTCTTCAGAGATTCGATACACATTCTCCGGTATGTTCGTCGGCGATGCGATGTCAGACACCCTGAAACTGCTGATTTACCCAACAGTTGCTGCTGTGTTGATCTATTCCCGCTCATATATCAGTGCCAGGGGGTTGCTGAAAGGTGAGTTTTTCAGTCTCTCGCTATTTGCAACTCTGGGTATGATGGTTATGGTTTCGGCGAATCATCTGATTACGCTTTATCTGGGGCTTGAACTGTTATCCCTTTCACTTTATGCCATGGTGGCATTGCAACGTGAATCGGCTACTGCGACTGAGGCTGCTATTAAATTCTTTGTTCTGGGTGCACTGGCTTCAGGCTTTCTGCTTTATGGCATGTCTATGCTGTATGGTGCGACTGGTACGTTACATATTCCAGAGGTGGCAAGAGCTATTCACTCCGGCCAGGCGGATCATGAAATTTTTATTGTCGGACTGGTTTTCATCGTCGCCGGTATCGGTTTTAAACTGAGTGCAGTGCCATTTCATATGTGGGCTCCGGACGTTTATGAGGGAGCCCCTACAGCAGTGACACTGTTCATCGGGTCGGCTCCCAAGTTTGCAGCGTTCGGTTTTGTTATGCGACTGCTGGTGGAAGGCCTGGGAGATCTGGTAGCTGACTGGCAGGGGATGCTGGTGATACTGTCGGTTGCTTCTCTGGTAGTTGGTAACATTGTGGCGATTGCACAGCAAAACATTAAGCGGATGCTTGCATATTCTACTATTTCGCACATGGGCTTTGTGTTGCTCGGTTTTATAGCAGCCGGGGAGAATGGCTATAGCTCGTCCATGTTTTATGTGATTGCTTACGTACTGATGACGTTAGGTGCATTTGGTATCGTCATGCTGATTTCACGCGAAGGTTTTGAAGCAGACAGGATTAGCGATTTCAAGGGACTTAATCAGCGCAGCCCATGGCTCGCTTTCATGATGTTGCTGGTAATGTTTTCAATGGCCGGGATTCCACCCATGATTGGCTTTTATGCAAAGCTCTCCGTGTTACAGGCCGTCCTGGAGGCAGGGTATATTTGGCTGGTGGTGGTTGCAGTCGTCCTTTCTCTGATTGGTGCGTTTTACTATCTGCGTATCATAAAATTTATGTATTTTGATACACCGGAGCAAACCCAGCCCATCCTGTTCAGATCGGATGTGAAAGTACTTGTCAGCGTTAATGGCCTGGCCATAATACTACTGGGTATGTTCCCTCAAATGCTCATGGGGCTGAGTTTATCCGCTATTCAGCACTCCATGTGATTACTCCCGGACCGGGGCGGCCGGTATAAGTATTTTATGGTTGGCTGTAGCTGATGCGGTAAATTACACCTGCCATATCATCCGACACCAGCAACGCCCCATCTGACATTACCAGAATATCTACCGGCCTGCCCCACGCCTGATTTTCCTGTAACCAGCCTTCCGCAAAGGTTTCTTTTTTTATAATTTTGTTTGCATTAAGCTGTACCCGTTCAATTTGGTAGCCAACTTTCCTGCTCCGATTCCATGAACCATGTTCCGCAATAAAAATGCTGTTGTGGTATTCGGTGGGGAACATGGTGCCGTTGTAAAATCGTATTCCCATTGGTGCTACGTGCGGATTGAGTTCAATGGCAGGTGGGGTAAATTTATTGCAATCACGTTTTGCTCCAAGCTTGGGATCAGAAACTTCCTTCCCGTAACAGTATGGATAACCGAAATGTAAACCTGAGCCAGAGGCATGATTCAGTTCATCTGGCGGTAAGTTATCCCCCATCCACTCGCGGCTGATATCAGTAAACCATAGCTCTTTAGTAATGGGGTGCCAGTCAAATCCTTCCGAGTTACGAACACCTTTTGCGAATATTTCATAACCTGTCCCGTCCGGCTGGATGCGTGAAATCAGGGCGAAGTGATCTGAATTATCTTCACAGGCATTGCAAGATGAGCCGATTGAAACATATAGCCTGCCATCCGGGCCAAATGCCATAAAACGCTCGGCGTGATAGGTTTCTTTAGGGTAATCGGCCGTTATAATGCGTGCCGGTGCGGGTTGATCAAGTGTGACCTCGATATGATCAAACCGTAAAATCTTGTTAACAGAAGATACAAATAGTGCTCCATCATGAAAGGCGACCCCTGTTGGCATTTTAAGTTTGCTGGCGATAATGTGAACCTGGCGACTCCCTTCTTTTTCGGTGATGGCGTAAACGTTGCCGGCAGCTTTGGAGCCGACAAACACGGTTCCCTGATCACCCAGAGCCATAGTGCGTGCATCTGGGACCTTTGCCCATACACTGATGGAGAATCCCGGGGGTAATTTAATCTTATCAAGAGGCAACTCCGGCTCTTGAGCGTTGATTTGTGAAGCCAAGGCGCACAGTGACGCCAGAAAAATAAAAGACGAAAATTTCATACGATCAAAATAGTGAAAAAAATTGTGAAATAAGGGTTCCAAAACTGAAACAGTTTGAAATCAGGAAGCCTGATTACACAATGTTAGCGTATTTTTACAGGAGGAAAGCATGCAAACAGCGGAAAACATCGAACACTTGAATTTTCAGGCTGAAGCCAATCAGCTTCTGAAATTGATGATTCATTCTTTGTACAGCAATAAGGAGATATTTCTGCGAGAGTTAATTTCGAATGCATCGGATGCGGCAGATAAATTGCGGTTCGAGGGGTTATCCGATGCAGCGTTATATGAATCTGATCCTGATCTGAGGATTCGTATTGCCTATGATAAGGAAGCACGCACCATCACCATTACCGATAATGGTATCGGTATGTCCAGGCAAGAAGTCATTAACAATATAGGTACTATCGCCAAATCAGGTACGCGTGAATTTTTCAACTCTCTGACTGGTGATCAGGCTAAGGACGCCAATTTGATCGGACAATTCGGAGTGGGTTTTTATTCCGCTTTTATTATTGCGGATAAAGTGACGCTAACCACGCGCCGTGCCGGACTAACGGCGGAACACGGTGTTCGCTGGGAGTCAGCCGGGGAAAGTGAATTTACACTGGAAACGGTTGAGAAACAGAATCGCGGCACTGAAATTATTTTGCATTTGCGTGAAGGAGAAGATGAACTGTTAAGCAGTTTCCGGCTGCGTTCCATCATTCGCAAATATTCCGATCATATTACGCTTCCCATTGTCATGAAAAAGGAAATATGGGATGAAGAAAGCAAAGCGTATAAATCAAGTGATGAAGAAGAAACCATCAATCAGGCCAGTGCGATCTGGGCGCGGCCAAAGAGCGAAATCACACAAGAGCAGTATGATGAATTCTATAAGCATGTTGCGCATGATTTTGAGCCGCCGCTCGCTCACGTGCATGCCAGAGTGGAAGGAAAACAGGAATATATCCAGTTACTGTATATCCCCGCGCATGCCCCATTTGATCTTTTTGACCGCGATCACCGGCACGGTCTGAAGCTCTACGTCAGACGTGTATTTATTATGGATGATGCAGAGAAGCTGTTGCCCGGCTATTTGCGTTTTGTGCGTGGAATTATTGATTCCAGTGATTTACCACTGAATGTTTCTCGTGAAATTCTGCAGGAATCGAAAGATATCGACAGCATTCGTGCAGGATCTGTCAAAAAAGTGCTGGGATTGATCGAGGATCTTGCCACCAGTGATAAAAGTGAAGATCAGGAAAAATTTAAAACTTTCTGGCGCGAGTTTGGCCAGGTGCTGAAGGAAGGTATTGCAGAGGACTACAGTAACCGTGAACGTATCGCCAAACTGCTGAGATTTACTTCAACCCATGATGAACGGGAAGAACAGACGGTTTCACTGGATGATTACATTGCCCGGATGAAGCCGGAACAGGAAAAAATTTATTATGTTACTGCTGATGGTTTGAAGGCTGCTCAAACCAGCCCGCATCTGGAGATTTTCCGTAAAAAAGGTATTGAGGTATTGCTGCTGTGTGATCGGATTGATGAATGGCTGGTGGCTAACCTTAATGAATATGCGGGTAAATCTTTGCAGTCAATTGCTAAGGGTGATCTTGATCTGGGCAAATTGGAAGACGAAGCGGAGAAGAAAGAACATGAAAAAGAAGCGGGAGATTTTCAGGAATTAACAGCAAAAATGAAGGAAGTGCTGGGAGAGCAGGTAAAAGATGTCCGGATCACTTACCGGCTGACAGAGTCGCCCGCCTGTCTGGTGGCTGATGTGCACGATATGAGCGGTAACCTGGGGCGTCTGCTGAAATCAGCCGGGCAGAAAGTTCCGGACAGCAAACCATTCCTGGAAATCAATCCGCATCACCCTATGGTGCAGCGGTTGAAGTATGAAGATACTAAATTTGCCGATTGGAGCCGTATTCTGTTTGATCAGGCTTTGCTGGCTGAGGGAGGTCAGCTTGATGACCCAGCCGGTTTCGTCAGGCGACTGAATGATTTGCTGCTGCAAAATATCTCGAGCTGAAAACAAGGTATTGAGTATTGACAGGTTCAGCTGATTCAGCACAGGCGAGAAATAGAGCAGTCTTCTGCTCTATTCCTTCAGCTTGACATGCCTGTCGTTCATCATTTACCCTCCCATTCTCAAAAAAGAGAACGATCAGTTTACTTTTGTCCGAGGAGGAGAAACAGAATGAAAAACAATCCCGTTCTGAAATTGGCGGCACTGCCGGTTTTTGTGCTGGCAGGTAATCTGTCTTATGCCATGCCGGGTATGCACGGTGCCGAAGGTCATGGCGCAACTGAGCCACCGGCAGCATCAAAAAGTATGGGGGCCCCGATCAACTCACCGGGTTCTGAAATTGAAATTACCTATAGTGCGGATGGCAAAACAGCCATTTTTGTATCAACACGTGAAGGGAGCGTTGAGTCACCTGGTACGCCGTACAATTTCGATATCTGGATGTCTCATAACGTGGATGGTGTGTGGCAGGAGCCCGTTCACCTCGGCCCGGAAATTGATCCGGCCGTAGGTCCCAATATCAACACTGCTGCCTGGGAACTGGAGCCCAGTCTGTCTGATGATGGCAATGTGATTTATTTCACGCGTTATGAACCGGGCAATCTGTTATCGGGCGATCTGTATGTTGTTCAGAAGGTGAACGGTGTATGGCAATCCGCCAGAAACTGGAATGATGTACCGGAACTTCCCGGCATCAACACGCCAACCGGTGAGGAGCATTGCCCGATTATTGCGTCAGACAGCCTGATTTACTTCAACTATAGCCAGCCGGGAGTCACACAGGAAAGCGATATCTGGAAAGTTGAGAAAAAAGATGGGGTATGGCAGAAGCCGGTCAGCCTGGGGGCAAAAATCAATTCCCCGCAGCGCGATCACATGCACTGGACTGGATTGTCGAAAGATGGCAAGAGTCTGGTTGTTACCAGTATGCGAACGGACCTGGGTTCCCGTGGCGGGCATGATATGTGGATTTCGCGCCAGGACACCAGAGGAGAGTGGCAGGAGCCGGTCAATCTTGGCGATGTCATTAATACTGCAGGCGAAGAAATGTGCTGGACTTTCACACCGGACGGCAGGAGTTTTACTGGCAGCTGGGGGCCGCAAAACACGTTTGATACCGATATCAGGGTGATCAGTAAGGAAGAAATACCTTTACTAAAAGATTTTGACCCGATCGGCCCGCCACCTAATTTGCTCCGCAATCGTAAAGGCTGATCAATTTCCTGTAACGGGGCTCTTACGGGTGCAGGGAAATCCGGGGTTTGCGGGTTCCCTGCATCACAGGCTGACAGCCGTTCAGTCACAAGCCACTCAGTTACAACACTCAGTCAGACTCATGGCCAACCCCGCGCTTTAACGTTTTACCCTGCCAGCAATTTCCTTTCCTGAAATAGCGCTTCATACACCAGATGCAGCTGTAGCAGAGATCTGACGGTACCTCAGTGAAACTGCTCTAAAATATCACCTGATACGATAATTCTGAATTGCAATACATAACCTGGAATCGGGGCAGGAAACAATGAAATTTTCACATGGCTGGATTTACAGCTTTTTCGCATTCTGTACCAGCTTCAGTTACCGCCACGCTCCCCGGGTATTGCTGGCCGCCTTGCTTCTTACCGTGGCAAGTGCAGTTTATACCGCGCGTAATTTGGGTATGAATACGGATACTACCAACATGCTTTCCGAGCACTTGCCGTTCCGTATCAACAGTGAGAGGTATAACAAGGCATTCCCGCAGGATACGGATATCCTGCTGCTGGTGTTGAGTGCCCCTACCCCTGAGCAGGCTTATTCCATCACAAGTCGTCTGGCTGCGCTCCTGAAGAAAGACAATAAAAATTTTTCCGATATTTATGCGCCGGGGGTGGATGATTTTTTCGGACGTAACGGTCTGCTCTACGAGGATATTCCGCAACTTGAGCGTATCACCGATCATCTGGCCGAGGCACAGCCGCTGATTGCACAAATTAGTCGTGACCCCACGCTGTATTCCTTCATACAGCTGCTTACACAGGCGGTTGATGAATTGAACAAAGGTCAGCATCTGGAGCTGGAACCCGTTTTCAAAGGAGTAAGTGAAACACTGGATGCAAAACTTGCCGGAAAATCACATCCTTTGTCATGGCAGACATTGTTTCGTGGCGAGCCGGCAAAAGCGCGCTATCAGGAAGTCATCATCGTTAAGCCGACACTGGATTATTCGGAGCTGCTTCCAGGCAAACAATCCATACAGGCGGTACATGCGGCTGCTAAAGAAGCCGGTTTGACGGATGATGGTTCCGTCCGGCTGCGTATCTCCGGTGATGTGGCATTGGCAGATGATGAGCTCAAAAGTTCACTGGATGGTATGGAAATCGCCGGTGTTGTTACATTCATCCTGGTAGGGGGCGTGCTTTATTCAGCCATGTACACGGTGGGGATGACAATTGCTGTATTGATATGTCTGCTATCCGGCCTGGTTTTGACTGCTGCTTTTGCAACCGTTGCAATTGGTCAGCTGAATGTAATTTCTATCGCTTTTGCCGTGCTGTATATCGGTCTGGGAGCGGATTTTGCCATTCATTTCTTGCTCCGTTTCCGTGAAATGCTGGATGGAGGAATGTCCACAAACGATGCGGTATATCGATCGGGTGGCGAAGCAGGCGTTGCCCTGGCTGCCTGTACGGTTGCAAATGCACTGGGTTTTTATGCATTCATCCCGACCAGTTATCGCGGGGTGGCGGAGCTGGGGATTATTTCCGGTACGGGTATGCTGATCAGCCTGATTGTGACTTTCATTATCGGGCCGGCACTGCTGCGTTATTTATCAGGCAAACCGATTGTCGAATCCAATGGTAAAAAAACGCTGGGCAGGCTGCTCGAGTTTTCGCTGAGATGGCGGAAACTGACACATGTTTCGGTGGGGTTGTTATTACTGCTTGCCATCGCACTGTGGCCACAAATCAGATTTGATTACAACCTGCTCAATATGCAGGATCCAAACGGAGAGGCTGTACAAACTTTTCGTGAATTGCTGGCATCGCCTGATAATTCACCGTGGTACGCAGTGATGCTGGCCGAGGATCGCGAGGAAATTCAGCGACTGAAAAATAATCTGGGCAAATTGCCGGAAGTAAGCAGGGTGGTTTCGATTCTGGATTTTGTACCATCTGAACAGGAAACAAAACTGGCAATCATTGAAGGGATGTCGCTGATTATGGGGCCTGATTTATCCATGGCACAACCTTCTGCACGTGAATACACCGTGTTGCAGCAGGTACAGGCACTGATCGCACTGAATACGGCGCTGGATAAATTTGCCGCACAGTATCCGGATTCGGGGACATCAGCTTCTGCTGCAGCACTCGGAAATTCGGTCAATGCGTTGCTCAACCGGCTGGATATGGCAGATCAGGGTGAAAAGAAGCAGTTACTGTATTCGCTGGAAGGAGACCTGCTTTCCACGTTATCCGTAGCGTTGCAGCGTTTACACAATCTGATCGGGGCAGAACCTTTCAGCGAGCAGGAATTGCCTGAAGCTGTCGCAAGCCGCTGGCATAGTCGTTCGGGAGAATTTCTGGTTGCGGTATACCCAGCTCACGATATAGGGGATGATGAGGCGTTGCGCCGCTTTGTCAAGGCAGTACAGCGGGTGGCTCCTCAGGCCACCGGTATGCCGGTAATCAGCCTGGAAGCAGGGGATGCCGTAATCAGTGCTTTTATTCAGGCGTTCACACTGGCACTGGCAGGTGTGGTGGTTGCTTTGCTGATTATGCTGCGCAGTATTAAATATACTGTGCTGGTACTCATCCCACTGTTGCTGTCCAGCATATTTACCGGAATTTTTACTGTCCTGCTGGATATTCCGTTCAACTTTGCCAATATTATTGCGCTGCCGCTTTTGCTTGGCCTGGGTATCGACAGCAGTTTACACATGGTACACAGGAGTATGGATAACCGGGTTGAGAGTGAGGTCCTGATCCATACCAGTACGGCACGAGCCATTTTTTACAGCGCCCTGACAGCGCTGGTTGATTTTGCGAGCCTGATGTTTTCATCACATAAAGGAACTGCCAGTATGGGGATATTACTTACGGTAGGGCTGGCATTTACCCTGATCTGCACGCTGATTATCCTGCCTTCTCTGTTGAAGAACCCGGCTAAGCGTGCGGCTTCCTGAAATTTCAGGTGTGGCCGGTTTTATTTTTTCCGGAGCGATGTTTGAGATATTCGATGACTGGCGGGGTAATCGATAAAATGATAATGGCAAGAATGACAAGTTTAAAGTTCTTTTGTACCAGTGGAAGCTGGCCAAAATAAAATCCGGCATAAACGAATATACCAACCCACAGCGTGGCTCCAATGACGTTGTAAGTAATAAATCTGCGATAGGACATTGTGCCGATTCCCGCGACGAACGGTGCAAAAGTCCGGATGATCGGGATAAAGCGCGCGATGATGATGGTTTTTCCGCCATATTTAAGATAGAAGGCGTGGGTTTTATCCAGATGTGCCTGTTTCAGGAAACGGAATTTTCCTGAGGTGAAAACGGTTAATCCGAACTCCTTGCCTGCCCAGTAATTGACACTATCCCCCAGAATACCCGCCAGCGTCAGCCCGACAAACAACAGGTGAGGGTTAAGCTGTGATCCCTGTAACGATGCCAGCGAACCGGCAGCAAACAGTAAGGAATCCCCGGGCAGGAAAGGAAGTATAACCAGACCGGTTTCACAGAATATGATCAGAAAAAGAATGCCATTGACCCATGTGCCATATTCTGAGACAAGCTGTTGCAGGTGGCTGTCAATGTGAATGATGAAATCAACAAGAAACATAAGTGGAGGAAGGTTTTTTCTGCTGATGATCCGACTGTGTCACAGCCGGACGGCGCTGATCGGGTGCAATCGCCCGGATAAAATCCGGGCAAGAAAAAAGGCACTTGGTCATATACTGATCCAAGTGCCTGTATCTGGTAGGCCGTGCGCGATTCGAACGCGCGACCAACGGATTAAAAGTCCGCTGCTCTACCGGCTGAGCTAACGACCCGAAGGCGGCAATTATACCAACTCATCTCCCGTTGTGGAACACTTTATCGCTTGTCCGGGTCGAAGGCGGTGGTATTGGATGTGCGTCTGCAACCAGTCCGGCAATTAGCAGAAAATAAAATAAAAAAGCAATTCGAGGTTCGTCTGTTAAGGTATTCAGGATTCCGAGGATAAGAAAAACGCCCAGTGAGATACACAAAAACAGACTGAATGAATCCCCATGCCAGGCACGTGCCGATCCGCGTATCAATAAATAGCCCGCTAATGCAATGAAGCAGGATAAGCCAAACCAGCCTTGTTCAAAAAAGACATGTACGTACAGATTTTCTATGTGCCAGTAAAGATGGTCATCAATAGAAAAAAACCAGTGGAACATTCCGTCGGAGAAATCACCATTATTTACCAGCTCGCTGCCATTCGAACTTTTCAGTGAAATGTTATCGATCGCTATGACAGTACCGGGTTGCCCGTTATAAAGAGAAAGTTTTACCGGGCGTTTTATCCGGCTGTTTGACCGGTTAAATTTATCGGTGAAAAGTTCAATCGTATAGCGTCCCCACTGTCCGGCCGGTACTTTATCAAGCTGTATTATTTGCCCTGTACAGTTAAATGAATACAGTAATGCTTTTTCACAAACGGATGCTGTTATTGCTGCGGCCTGTGTCTGACTGCGTAAATCCATTGTGAGTACATAGTGTTGCTTGGGCTCGACCGCTACCGGTTGTTCAAAATATAGCAGCCCTCCACCGCCGAGCTGCAGGAAAATATTCCGGTTTTCTGTGGTAAAGGTATAAGTTGAGGGGCGTGTCAGTATGTTCGAATGCCAGAAGAAGGTGGAGGGGAATAATCCCGGGCCGACTCCAAAAACAGGGTCACCTTGCTGCAACACGATATCGATTGCTTTCTGCCAGTGACTCACACGCGTTACAGCATCCTTTTCCATTGTTGCAAAGCGTGACTGGCTGTACGAGCCACTGATTATCGGCCAGGCAACTGCCCCGGCTACTCCGATAACCAGGATTGCAATGATTGCATTGGAGAAAATATGTGTGCGTTTACGTAAAACAAAACCCGGGAGTCCAATTGCCAGCAATACTGTTATCAGCCCGAATGCAATTTGCCCGCCCCGGGAGAACGTTACCATGACGCAATAAGCATCCAGGCAATACAATCCGACAGCCAGTAATGTTGCCAGTGTATTGCGCTGCTGCCAGGCCCGGAGCACGATGAATGGCGCGGCCAGTATCAGATATCCCTCGATATAGGCGCCACCGACATGCATACCGTGGAATGAACCCGTAATACGGTAATCGGTTTCGAAATTGAAAAGGCCTGGAAAAGTTACCCGTTCCCAGAGGATATACAGAATTTCTGCAGCGAGCCCGAGCGACATTCCTGACGCAAGCCGACGGGCCGCGAGCCCGGGGTTATTCCATTCGCGCACCAGTAAAGGAATAAAGATCAGGGAGAACAAAAAACCTTTTATCGAGCGTAATCCATTATAGGAGCTGTAGTAGCTGGAGAAGGCATTGTAATCAGGCGGGCTCAGGGGGAAGAGGCTGATCCCGAGACTGATAACCGCAGAAATGACAAACAGTGTCAATAATATGGCTGCCGGACGGCGCAGTACCGGATGCGGGTAAGGATGGGGCCATAAACGAAGATAACCAATACCGGCTGTCGCCAGTAACAGGGTGTCATATTCTGTCCAGTACAGCCGGCCGCTCCATGGTGTCAGATCCAGCAGAGGCAGGGAGGCGAGTACCCAAACCAGCCACAAATCAGGTCGCCACCAGAGCAGTACCGAGTAAATAACCAGCGGGAGCAAAACCCATACTGCACCCAGCGGGCTGGTGGCAGCGGCCATACCTGCCACCAGCAGCGCAACCGCCCCGGTAAGGATCAGCCAGACCGGACGATGGCGCAGGGGGTATTTTTGTAAACCGGTCAATATAGTGGTGGTAGCGGGTGAGGGTGCGGGAGAAGACGTTAACCGGGGAGATGGCTGGCGATGCCGGGCAGGTATTTCATTCAGTTCACTGGTCCATCCGGTGGTTTTATCGTCATTGCCTTGTATCGGGAGAATGTTTACATGATTACTGTCCGAGCTGATGTCGGGTTTATCCGGAAACAGTAAATCAAACAGGCGGCAGGCCAGGGATGCGGAGACGACTGCTATCAGAATATTGGTTGGATCCGGGTGGGTGGCGGGTATAAAAAGTTTCCCTGCTTCAATCACGCAAGATAGTGTGCCTGCAATCACGCCTGGCCATAAAATGCTGTGGTGCTTCATATTCACTGGCCTGTTTGTCCGGCGCCAGATCCAGAAACCGATTCCTGCAGGGATATAGGCACCTGCCTGGAGCAGCAGACTTACCAGTGCTGCCAGCTCTGTCGTAAAGTAGTGGTAATAGAAGGGGAGAAAGTGTATCTCTCCCGATCTTTCCATCCCTTCTGTCAATCCGAGCCAGTTGCCCGAGAACCAGTAATTTATATAGGCAAGGATACCCAGATACGGCGCTGATGCCAGCAGCAACAGATAACGGACATACGGACGGAACTGCTGCCAGTTTATTGTCGGCAGGATCCGCATCAGGACAGTTCCCAGCATCATGCCGGCCATGCGGGAAATGACGGATGCACCCTGGCTGATACCGGATGCGACTGTCAGCTGTAACCCTTCGATAAATATACCCAGCATCGCTCCGGTAAGGGCAGCCAATACCAGGGATGTTCGTTGTACTGACCGGGACAGAAGCATGGCCAGCGGAATGGTCATTAATGCTTCTGGAATCAGTTTTAACGTACAGCTGCTGCCACAGGCAGGAGCAAATAACCACCCTGCCAGTCCTGAGGCCAGTTTCTGCTGCCATTCATCGTATGACAGCAGAAAATCATAAGGAAAAAAGCTCAGCACCAGATAAGCCAGCGCATAGATTATCAGAGCGGCGTGCTGTGCATTTTTACCGCCACGGAGCAGATTAAAAGCCATTTCCCGCAGACGCATGCCGGTTATGGGCCATAACAGTGTCCCCAGCAGTGAGCCTGCAAGTTCGGCATAAATATCGTTTAGCGAGACCGTGCGCGGACTGAAGAATTGCTGGATGAATTCCACACTCAGTGCAATGGTTGTCGAGAACAACAGGGACAGGATGATTCCTGCCGCCAATACCAGCGAGTCGCGGTTTCGTCCTGTCAGCAGACCGCAGGTCAGAAAACCAAGCGGCATGTATAACAGCAGATTGGCAACCAGATCAGCACGACTGGCTACTCTCAGCGTCAGCAGGGGAATATGCTGAAAATTTTCCCATGCGGTATCGAATGCCAGTCCATTCCAGGAAAATGGAATCAGGCTGCCGTAAACGACGAAGAATAAATAGCCTGCAACCAGAGAAACAGAAATGATCCGGTTGTCTGTATCGGGCCGGGCAAGGGTGTGAACAGAGGATTGATGCAATTGATACTCCGGCTATTTGTACTTCGTGAGTCAGGAGTCGAACCCGACTCCGCTATAATTACCAAAGCCATCGGTGTGTCAATGAAAATCTTTATAACGATCAGCCGCATCTGCCGGTTGTTACCTGACATGGCGTCATTGTTCCGGCTGCCGGAAATTTTTCCGGCTTACGGTTTTTTTTCGATTCTCAACTTTATTTTTCTATGCTCTGGATCAAATCATTACATATCATTTCCATGGTGACCTGGTTTGCCGGGTTGTTTTATCTGCCCCGGCTGTTTGTCTATCATGCCATGTGTACGGATCAGGCGGGGATAGACCGGTTCAAGGTAATGGAGCGCAAGCTTTACTACGGTATTATGACGCCCGGCGGGCTGTCGACGATCATTTTTGGCACGTGGTTGTGGCTGGGTTACGGTTTTTCCGGAGGATGGCTGCATACCAAGCTGGCACTGGTTGTTCTGCTGATTGGCTACCATCTTTATTGCGGCAGGTTGCTGATGGATTTCCGGGAAGATCGTAATCAGCATAGCCACGTTTACTATCGCTGGTTTAATGAGCTGCCGGTACTGGTATTGTTTGCCATTGTTATTCTGGTGGTGGTCAAACCCTATTGACAGGGATAACAGAACAACGATAACGGGTGAATCAGTCATCCGCTATTGTCTGGCCGGGAAAGAGGGTGTCGGTATAACCGAATTTGCGTAAATCGTCGATGCGCATGGGGTAGAGAATTCCATTCAGATGATCGCATTCGTGCTGTACCACGCGCGCATGAAATCCTGTAACGGTTCTGTCAACCGGAGTGCCGGTGGCATCCATACCCTGATAACGCAAATGGGTGTAACGGGGAACCAGACCGCGCATTCCGGGAATACTCAGACACCCTTCCCAGTCTTCTTCCATTTCTTCGGACAGCGGGGTAAGTACCGGGTTGATCAGCACAGTAAATGGAACACTTTCGGCATCAGGGTAACGTGGTGAATGCGCAACGCCAAATATAACCACTTGCAGGCTTACCCCGATTTGCGGTGCTGCCAGTCCGGCACCATTGAGTGCAGCCATCGTATCCTGCATGTCCTGCAGTAATGCCGCCAGTTCGGGTGTGTCAAACTGCTCAATGTGCTGTGCTGTCTGTAACAGGCACGGATCCCCCATCTTCAATACCGGTTTAATCATCGTCGTTCCTTACCAGGTGTTCCAATATGTTCCTGACGCTTACCATCGCATTTTCCAGTGCCTGATGAGCTGCCTGCAGCGGAATGGCCTGCGTGCTTTCCCCGCGTCCGGCCGCATGGTTTGCAACAGCGGCAATAGCCGCGTAGGACATTCCCAGCTCTCTGGCGAGAATCGCTTCCGGCATCCCTGTCATGCCCACTAAATCTGCCCCATCACGCTCAAGACGGTTGATTTCGGCCGCCGTCTCAAACCTGGGGCCCTGAGTGGCGGCATAAACACCGCCATCAATGACAGTTTCTTTTGCATCCCGCGCTGCTTTCAGAAGGCGTGCCCTTGCCTGGGGGCTGTAAGGCTGTGTGAAATCAGTATGGGTGATGGTACCGTCGGAGTGATCATGAAAAGTGGATTTTCTGCTATGGGTGTAATCAATGATCTGATCGGGAATGACAATTTTTCCGGGTCCCATATCCTGGCGAATACCACCCACCGAGGCAACAGAAATAATTGTTTCCGCTCCCGATGTATTCAGTGCCCAGATATTGGCCCGATAATTGACGACATGCGGGGGAATGGTAAGGCCATGGCCATGTCTGGCCAGAAAAACAATTTCCCGTTCACCAATCGTACCGAAAACCAGTGGGCTGGAAGGCTCGCCGTAAGGCGTTCTTACAATCTGGCGACGGGTCACTTCCAGATTGGCAAGTTTTTTCATGCCAGTTCCACCAATAATTGCAATCATATTGATCCTGATAAGAGTTGGAGAGTTTTTAAGAATCCTCTGATTTATCGGCGGAATTTATCTGCAGCAGTAACAGCAGCTGATTTTCATCAAGTACGGGGATGCCTAGCTCAACCGCTTTAGTATATTTGCTGCCCGGGTCTGATCCGGCGATGACATAACTGGTGGCAGATGAAACGCTGCCAGTGACTTTGCCACCCTGCTGTTCAATCCTGCTTTTGGCCTGATCACGTGTCATGGCAGGTAATGTTCCGGTCAGAACAAAGGTTTTACCGGAAACAGCCGGATTGGCTGGCAATAGCTGCCGGGGATGATCGGGTTTCTGCCACTGCAGCCCGCTGTTCAGCAATTGCCCGATCACTTCCCGGTTATGTGCCTCAGAGAAAAAATCCGCAATACTTTGTGCCACAACCGGGCCAACATCCGGGATCTGCTGCAGCTGCCCGGCATCCATGTTCATCAGATGGTCAAGGTCACCCGTCTGACCGGCGAGCGCTTTGGCGGTTGCTTCCCCCACATGGCGAATACCCAGCGCATAAATGAAACGTGGCAGCGTAGTGTGTTTGCTGTGCTCAATCGCAGTAACGAGATTATGAGCGGATTTTTCCGCCATGCGTTCCAGTCCGGCCAGCGTACCGACATTCAGCCTGTATAAATCAGCCGGGGTGTGAACCAGACCACGATCAATCAGCTGATCGGCCAGTTTTTCGCCCAGCCCGTCAATATCCATGGCACGGCGTGAGGCAAAATGCAGAACGGCCTGTTTGCGTTGTGCCGGACAATACAACCCTCCGGTACAGCGAGTAACAGCCTCATCCGGCAGTCGCACTGCTTTTGATCCGCATACCGGGCAGTGACCCGGCATAATGAATGGCCGGGCATGGGCTGATCGCCGTTCCGGTATTGCGGCAACCACCTCCGGGATGACATCACCCGCCCGTCGTACAATGACGGTATCGCCGATCATGATCTGTTTGCGCTGAACTTCATCTTCGTTATGCAGCGTGGCGCTGGTGACCGTTACTCCGCCCACAAATACCGGAGCCAGACGAGCTACCGGCGTCAGGGCACCGGTTCTTCCCACCTGGATTTCGATGGCCAGCAGCTCGGTACTGGCTTCCTGTGCCGGAAATTTATGGGCAATGGCAAAGCGGGGGGCACGTGAAATATAGCCGAGTGTTTCCTGTTGCCCTAAATCATTGACTTTGTATACCACACCATCAATTTCGTAAGGCAGAGATGGACGCAAAGTACTTATTTCCCGGTAATAGGCCAGCAGCCCGCCTGCGCCTGTTGCAGTCCGGCTTTGTTGTGATACCAGAAACTGCTGTGATGCCAGGTAAGCCAGAATCTCACTGTGAGCTGAAAAAACCGGTTGGCCTGCATGATAAGTGCCGATGCCATAAGCGAAGAATGTCAGTCTGCGGGAGGCGGTAATACAGGAATCAAGCTGGCGCAATGAACCGGCAGCGGCATTGCGCGGATTGACAAAGGGTTTTTCATCATGCTTTCGCTGCTGTTCGTTAAGGTGTTCAAAATCTGTTTTCAGCATGATGACTTCGCCGCGTACTTCGAACAGGCCGGTTGCGGGCAGCGTTTGCAGGCGCAGGGGAATTGACGGGATTGTACGCAAGTTCAGCGTAATGTCCTCGCCGGTATAACCATCTCCCCGGGTGGCACCTTTTGCCAGAATTCCGTTTTCATAAACCAGGCTGACAGCCAGTCCGTCGAATTTCGGCTCAACTGCATATTCCACCTGATCCACACCCAGCGCCTCACGAATCCGCCGATCGAAGGCGGTGACCTCATCTTCAGAGAACGCATTGGCCAGCGACAGCATGGGAGTCTGGTGGGGGAGCTGGGCAAAGGCTTTTAACGGTGGTGCACCTACCCGCTGCGTTGGGGAATCCGGCGTAATCAGCTGTGGATACTGCTGTTCCAGCTGCTGCAGTGAACGAAAGAGCGCATCATATTCCGCATCCGGGATGATCGGCGCATCCTGAACGTAGTAATGGAAGTCATACAGCGCGATGGCTGTGCGCAGTTCCTTCAGACGTTCTTCAATCGTTTTTTCAGATACCATGGCAGCAATTATTCTGTAACGGGGAGCAAAGTGGAAAAATGCTGGTCACAGGATAATGGAAAACAGAGTGAATGAAGAGAGTTTCCAGATTTTTGCAGAACATTGCGCAGAGCAGGTTGTTTTGCGTATTTCCTAAATCTTTCAGGAGAAATCACATGAAAATCAGATTGACCGGTTTATCACTTGCTATAGGTGCTTTGTTTGCGCTTCCGTCTGCCATGGCGACTTCACCAGCAGCGGATACTTCAATCCGGCAGGGGGGAGCCAGTTATCTGGTGCTGGCAGAGGCCCAGCAACAGCAGCAGGAACAACATCAGCACCAGCAGCGCCAGGGGCAAGGGGGTGGAGCGGGTGGCGGTCAGGGTCATGCGAATAACTCGGGGGAAGGCGGTCATGCTGGCCATGGCGGGGGCGGGCAGGGTGATCAGGGTCAGCATGGCAAGCAATGCAAGGGTAAAGATAACGGGGGAGGCGAACATGCCGGCCATGGAGATAAAGGTAAACATGGGCATGGTCACGGCTATGCGCACAGTATCGCCATGCAAGCTGATGCATTGGGCCTGTCCGATGAGCAGCTCGGTAAAATCGTACGCCTGCACCTGAAGGAAGATAAACAGGCGCATGAGCGTATCAAAGAGAAAATGAAAGCCAGTATGAAAGCTTTCCGGGAAGCGGTTTCTCAGCCGGCCACAGATGATGAAACCCTACGCAAACTGGGGCAGGCACATGTTGACAGCTTTAACGAAATGGTTAATTACCATATCCAGGAGCGGAAAACCGTTCGCAGTATCCTGACCCCTGAGCAGATCGGGAAGCTTAAGGGTATTACAACCGGGCATGAGCACTAAGGTCTGCTGAGAAACTGTTTTTACTGTCAGGCCAGGCAGTCAGTGACCGGACCGGCAAATTCGGGACCGGCAGTGGTGGAAGTGCCCTGCCGGTTCTGGTCTGGCGTGACTTTTTCTTCTTTTCCCTATAGCCAGCGTTTGCGCCGGAAGTAGATAAGCATGCCGATAACAATCATGATCATTACACCGAGCACATAGATATAACCAAAGCGCCAGTGGAGTTCCGGCAAATTCCAGGGACTGGAAGTATCGAAATTCATTCCGTAAAGCCCGGTGATGAACATGAGCGGAAGAAAAATAGTTGCGATGATGGTCAGTGCTTTCATGATGTCGTTCATGCGCTGGCTTACCGCGGATAAGTAAGTATCAAGCAGGCTGTAAGCCATTTCACGGTAAGTTTCCACAAAATCAATCACAATCACGCAATGATCGTAACAATCTCGCATGTAGAGGTGAGTGGTTTCAGAGAGAAATCGCCCGTCATCGCGCATGAGCTCGGCGATAATCTCGCGCTGTGGCCACCAGGCACGGCGCATCAGTACCAGTTTGCGCCTGGCGTAATGAATCCGGTTACGTGCTTCGCGGCTGGGGTCATCCAGAATCTCGTCTTCCAGTGATTCCAGTTCATCGCCCAATTCTTCCAGCAATGGAAATCCGTTGTCCACGATGACATCAATCAGCGCATACAGCAGATAATCTGCTCCGTATGTACAGATTTTCCCCATACCTCGAATCCGCTGACGTACTGATTCAAACGTATCGTCCCGGTTTTCACTGATACTGATAAGGTAGTTTTTACCTGGAAAGAAGCTGATCTGGTCAATAATCAGCGTATGTTCATCAGTCCGGTGTATGTGATTGAGTACGATAAACTGATGGTTGTCATAGGCTTCAATCTTGGCTCTTGCCTCCTGATGCAGTACATCCTCAAGCGCAAGCGGGTGTAATCCGAAGGTTTGGCCAAGTATTCGCAGCTGTTCCGGTGCCGGCAGGCCCTGCAGGTGCAGCCAGGTAATATCAGTGGCATCCGTTTCGGGAGGGCCACAGTCTGTGATCGCAATATCGTGCCTTTCTTCAATCAGGCCTTCCTTGCCATAACGCAATAGAGACAGTCTGGCCAGTGGCACGCGGGTGATTTTTTCATCTTTTGCCAGCTCCAGTGAACCCGGAGAGGCCCCGGGGCGGTAATTGCGAGTATGACTTTTATGTGATCTGGCGGGGTGTGTTGCTGTTTTATGTTTCATGGCAAGCATCTGTTACAAAATAGCCGGGAGCCGGGTCTTTCTGCTTCCGGGAGGATAGGCCGGAAATTTTAACCTAAAAACCCCGGCTGACTGCTTGTTTATTTCCTTAACATCATGATAATTTTCAACTTTATTTCCATTTTTGTATTCATTCTCTGGTGGGTTCGCTACGAGCAGGATTGTATCTTTTTCCGGGGGCATGGCTGCGTTGTAACTCCCGGGAAGGGAACAACCATTCCGCGTCGTTGCGCCTTGTCCTGCACCCGGCAAGGCACACTCCCACTCGTCTAACTGAGGTTTTCAGGTTTAATTCTGATAGTGGTTTTCAGTAATGGAACAATACTTCGCAGCTATTCTGCCTTCAATCGAGCATTTTCATGCGCTTGGTTACTGGGCGGCTTTTCTGGCAGCACTGCTGGAAACGGTACTGGTGGTCGGATTGTTTCTGCCCGGATCAACATTTCTGTTGCTGCTGGGAGCGCTATCATCCGCCGGGCATCTCGATTTCACCGGTTTGTTATGGTTTGCTGTAGCAGGCGCAGTACTGGGAGATAACGTCAATTACTGGCTGGGGCAGCGGTATGGCCGGAAATGGGTTCAAAGCGGCATCGGGTTCCTGACGCCGGATCATTTCGGGAAAGTTCGCCATTTCTTTGATCAGCATGGTGCAAAGAGTGTTTTTCTCGGGCGTTTCGTCCCAAGTGTCAAGGAAATCGTACCTTTTGTGGCGGGGATGGCAGGGATGCACTACCGCACGTTCATGCCCTGGAATATCCTGGGCGGAATCGGCTGGGGGGTGCAGTGGGTGGGCGGTGGCTATCTGTTCGGGCAGTCACTCACGCTGGCACAAGCCTGGATGTCCCGCGCAGAAATGGCGTTACTGGCCATACTGACTGCCTGGGTCGTGCTGTGGCTTGTCCGGTATTATCTGCTTCGCTATGGCAACCGGCTGTGGCGGGCAACAGTATCGTTCGGTCATATACTCGGGAGCAGATTGATTGGCAATCCATACGTGCAGCGGTGGATGCACCAGCATCCCGGCAGTGTCCGGTTTCTGGCGGAGCGTATTGATTACACCTGTTTTTCCGGCCTTCCACTGACGCTTCTTGTTTTGTCACTCGCTGTTACGCTGGTTTTGTTTGCCGAGGTTGCTGAAGATGTTGCCACTGCTGATTCGATTGTCGTTGTGGATCATGTCACAGCCCGGCTGATTTCTGCATTTCGTGCACCCGAACTGGTTCCAATTGCCATCTGGATTACGAACTGGTGTGCGCCACCCGTGGTTGGCGTATTGCTGGTGGTGGCATGTTTGCTGCTGTGGCTGGTGAATCGCCGGTTTGCTGCTGCAGGTCTGGTGATTTCATTACTGGGCGCCTCCCTGTTCAGTATGCTGAACAAACTGGCCTTTCAGCGGCTCCGGCCGGATGGCGCCGTGCTGCTGGAACCATCCTATTCCTTCCCGAGCAGCCACGCCACCCTGTCAATCGTATTTTATGGATTTCTGGGGTACTTACTGATCAGATGCGCGAGGAAGCGGGACACACGGATCAAATTATTTTTTATCACAGCCGGGTTCGCCCTCCTGATCGGACTGAGCCGCATCGTGCTCGGCGTACATTATCTGAGCGATGTCTGGGCGGGCTATCTGGTGGGGTTGCTGTGGCTGATCGTGGGCATCAGCGTAAATGAATGGCTTGCCGCAAGCGGACGAATTGACTGGAAGTTACCGCTCGACCGGCGCCGGAAAATAATGGCGTTCTCCCTCATATTCATCACAGTGGTCAGCATTGCCGGTTATTTGTTCGCCCGGGCACTGGTTTTCCGCAATCTGCAATAGAAGTATCGCCCAGTGTGATTGAAAGGCTTAACGTTTGAAATCAGTGACACAAGCTGCAGAAGGGCATCTTCCCGGACGAATAATCATGCGTTACTTGTTACAGCGGGTTGTGCCGAATGAATCTTTCCGGCAGCTCAGGTCAGCGGCTGTTATCGAACCGGTAACGCTGAGTGTGAGAATGATCAAAGTGAACTCTTTGACATTCATAGCCATCACTTTTCCTCAGTTGATTTGATCGAAAGATTCGCCACAATAGCAACATGACGGCCTCGTCTCACACCAGTTCTACGCAGGGTGGACATTTCCCGGTAGGTGCCGGAGCCGGCATTTCTTTGCGCAGCATCTGATCGACTGCAGGGTTGGCCCTTGCCATTGACATGAATTACTTGAGCAGGCCGTACTTGGTCAAGCAGCGATGCTTACCCTGCTTTTCACGAGGAATGACAGTCGCAGGTGTTTTTTCGAAAGGATCTGTGTCTTGCTGGTCTTTGTACCATCCCTTCTTGTAATCAGTTGTGCACTCTGAAAATTTGTTGCAAACCTCAAGTTTTGTGCAGATGAGCTGATCATCTTTCTCATAGAAATAGTAGGTGGCGCCAGAGTATGGTGGTCTGGGGTAGCTTTCCGTCCGAACAGTTATCTTGGCAGCTGAATCCGACCGGCCGACTGTAGCCTTTGTCGCTACAGCGGCGTGGGGCAGGTTAGACACGGTGGCCAAAACCAACATGATCAAATGAGTATTTTTCGTTGCTTCCATGTGATATCGAAAGAGCTAACGTAATGTATATGACATGTTATCTAATAATCTGCATTGCCTTAATACGATGCCGGTAAATTAAAGAGTGCTTTCAATAAAGCGCATCACCGACATTTTCGTAATTATCGCGACTCTGGGTGAATCAGTGCGAGTTTTTGTGCCCAACCCGTTGCCACGCTTTACCATCGAACATATACGCCAGCAACGGAATATCAGTTTCCCGACAGCCACTGCAGCCGTATTCTGAAGCATTCCAGGGTTGTGCAAAGGTGTCCGGGGATTCAAACTGTATACAGTTGGTATCTTTTTCAATCGGTCTGTCATGAGGGTAAGTTATGAAAAAACTGATAACGGGTGTATTTTTTCTGATCTTCATGCTGTTCGGAACTGCCCGGGCAGCGCCGTTTACCAGCCTGTACGCGTTTGGGGACAGTCTCTCGGATGGCGGTAGCAGCCCGGCTGCGGTAATGAGCATTTACAGGCTGCTGGGAAATAATTGTGATCCGGCTCATCCCTGTCCGCCTTATGTGGGTGGGCATTATTCCAATGGGCCGGTAGCGGTTGAATATCTGGCAAATTCAATCCTGCCTGGCGGCGCAAATCCGGGTAATTTTTTCAATTATGCAGTTGCCGGGGCAACCAGCGGTATTGGCAATTATGGTGATGAAGGAACGGCAGCTACAGGAGGTGAATTTGAATTACCCGGTATCAGCCGGGAAATTGTGGGTTATTTACTTTCTTCGGGAGGTGCAGCTGATCCGGATGCGCTTTATTTTGTCTGGGGGGGAGCGAATGATTTCCTGACGGGAGGAGCGCCTGCTGATGCGGCGAAGAATATTGCAAACAGTGTGGATGCCCTCATTTTTGCAGGTGCCACCCATTTCTTTATACCCAATCTGCCTGATCTGGGGCGGACACCTTATGCTGCAGAACAGGGTATGCAGGAGCTGGCGCTGGCTTTTTCCAGTGCGTTTAATGCAGCACTGTCTGCCGAGCTGGCGGAACTGGGTATGCAGTCCCCGGCTGTAGAAATCATCCGGTTTGATGCCTTTTCCGTTTTTAATCAGATTACGGATAATCCGGCGGCACATGGTTTTACCAATGCACAGGAAAGCTGTCTGACTTTTCAGGCTGGATGGGTGCAATGCAGCGATCCGGATCAATACGTGTTCTGGGATGGACTGCATCCTGCCACGCGAGCACATGCCCTGTTTGCTTCGGTTTTTGCCCGGGCAATCCCGCTACCGGGAACGCTTGCCCTGCTGATATCAGGCTGGCTGATGCTTGTGATTGTGCGCAGAAACAGGGTTGGCAAGAACCTGACCGATTGATTATCGGGTTGCTTCGAGTGCTTCCCGGTAGCCTTGCCAGTCGAAATAAGGGCCAGGGTCAGTTTTTCTTTGTGGTGCAATATCAGTGTGTCCAACGATGTCATTGATGGGATAGGCTGCCTGTATGGCCCGGGTGAGTTCTACCAGCCGGGTATATTGAATCGATTCAAATGGCTGGTTATCACTGCCTTCCAGCTCGATGCCAATGGAGAAATCATTGCAGCAGGTGCGACCTTGCCAGTTGGATGCGCCGGCATGCCAGGCACGCAGGGTACAGGGGACGAACTGGATGATTTCACCATCGCGCCGAATAAAAAAATGGCTGGAGACTCTCAATCCTGCCAGTGCCTGATAATACGGATGTGCTTGCGGGTTGATCCGGTTGGTAAACAGCTCAATCACACCTTCACCGCCAAATTCTTCCGGTGGCAGGCTGATGGCATGAATCACCAGCAGGCTGATGTCATTCCGGTCCGGCCGCTCGTCGCAGTTGGGCGAGGGAATGTATCTGGCATGAATAAGGCAGCCGTCCGCGTCGATTCGCATGGATAATGACAGGTTAGTAGCGTGACAGTCTGGTGCTGTTACTAAGTGCACCCTGTAAACAAATCATTTTAATTGAGTGACTGCTTTGCAACACGGAAAACTGATTACGTTTGAAGGGATAGATGGAGCGGGAAAGAGCACGCATCTGGCCTGGCTGGCGAGTTTCCTGCGTGACAAGGGGCTGGAGGTGATCGTAACGCGCGAGCCGGGCGGTACAGCGCTGGGTGAACAATTACGGCAATTGCTGCTGGATCATCGCCAGGCGATGCACGCCGAAACCGAGGCACTGCTGATGTTTGCGGCACGGCGGGAGCATCTGGATAAAGTAATCCTGCCAGCGCTGGAACGGGGTGCCTGGGTGGTGTCGGATCGCTTTACCGATGCCAGCTTTGCTTATCAGGGTGGTGGCAGGGGAGTGCCCCTGGCCAGACTGGAGATACTGGAGCAATGGGTACAGGGTAATTTTTCACCGGACTTGACTCTGTACTTCGACGTGCCCGTGACAATCAGCCGCCAGCGGCTGCAATCCGTCAGAACAGCCGATCGCTTTGAACAGGAACCCGATCCATTTTTTGAGCGCGTGCGGCAGGCTTATCTGCAGCGTGCCAGCCAGTTTCCTGAACGAATCAGGGTTGTAGATAGCAGTCTGCCTTTGGCGGAAGTCAAAACAGCTGTGGCAGAAATAGTGGAAGAATTCTGGTCAAGCTACGCTCCATCCCGCTGACAGTGCCTCGGCCTGCTGCAGCACCGTCTGCACCGCCGCATCCTGCAAATCAGGCGGATAGCCGTACTTGCGCAGAATGCGCTTCACCAGCACACGCATCCGCGCCCGCGCTGAATCTCGATGTGCCCAGTCTACCGACACGTTCTCGCGCAGACTCATCAGCAATTCGTGGGCGATCAGCTTGAGCTTGTCGTCGCCCATCATCTGCACCGCGCTGTCGTTCTCGGCCAGTGCATCGTAGAAGGCGATCTCCTCGTCTGACAGACCGGACTCTTCGCCCCGCTGGCGGGCCGCGCGGATGTCCTTGGCGATCTGGATCAGCTCCTGCAATACCTCGGCAGTGGTGATGGCGTTGGCGTGGTAGCGCGCCACGGCGTCTTCCAGTCGCTCCGAGAACGCCTTAGTCTGCGTCACGTTGGCCTTGCTGCGCGAATGGATACCGTCGTTGATCAGCTTGCGCAAGGCTTCCAGCGCTAGGTTCTTCTTCTCCATCTGCTGAACTTCGGCGAGGAATTCGTCCGAGAGGATGGAGATGTCCGGGCTCTTGATGCCCGCAGCGGCCAGGATGTCCACAATCTCGGTCGAGACCACCGCTCGGCTGACGATTTGCTGGATGGCCAACTCGCGCTCTTGCTGGGTCACTCCGGAGCCAGTGCTGCTCTTGACCAACGCGGCACGGATCGCCTGGAAGAAACCGACTTCCTCCCGAATCTCGCGGGCCTCGTCGGAGGCGGATGCCAGGGCGAACGCCTTGGACAGTGCCAGTACGGCGTCCTGGTATCGACGGTGTGCGTTCTTCTTGCCTTCTTTGGTCTTCTCTTTCGCTGCCAGCTTCTGTTGCAGGTCGAGAATCCACTCGATGGCCCCTGCCATCATCGCTAGGCGCTCCTGCGGCGTGCCGCTCATCGCGGAGACGTAGTCGTAGCCGTGGTACATGTCCCGCACGACCTCGTACTTCTCCGTCATTACCGCGATGGCCTGCGCTTCGTCGACTCCAGTGTTTTCCTGGTCGTTCTTGGAGTACTGCTGCAAAGCAGACTTTAGGTTTTGTGCGATGCCGATGTAGTCCACGATCAGCCCCGCAGGCTTGTCACGGAACACCCGATTCACGCGCGCAATTGCCTGCATCAGTCCGTGACCCTGCATCGGCTTGTCCACGTACATCGTGTGCATGCAAGGTGCGTCAAACCCGGTCAGCCACATATCCCTCACGATCACCAGCTTCAGTGAGTCTTTCGGGTCGCGCGCACGCTTGGCCAGCAGATCGCGCCGGGCCTTGTTGCCGACGTGCTGCTGCCATTCCTGCGGGTCGCTCGCCGCGCCCGTCATCACGATCTTGACCGCCCCGGCGTTGTCATCGGTGCTGTGCCAGTCCGGGCGCAGCTTGACGATCTCATCGTAGAGCTTGACGCAGATACGACGGCTCATACACACTACCATCGCCTTGCCGTCGAGGGCTGCCACGCGATCCTCGAAGTGGGCGACCATGTCCTTGGCCACCAGCGCCAGGCGCTTGTCGCTGCCGACCAGTTTTTCGACCGTCGCCCATTTCGCCTTCAGCTTCTCCTGCTCGGTGACGGCCTCGTCCTCCGTCAGCGCCTCTACCTCGGCGTCGAGTTTGGGCTTTTCGTCCTCGTCCAGTTCGATGCGCGCCAGCCGCGATTCGTAGTAGATCGGCACCGTCGCGCCGTCTTCCACCGCGCGGCTGATGTCGTACACGTCGATGTAGTTGCCGAACACCGCCGGGGTATTTACGTCCGCCGCCTCGATGGGCGTGCCGGTGAAGCCGATGAACGAGGCATTGGGCAGGGCATCGCGCAGGTACTTGGCGAAGCCGTAGGAGATTTCGCCCGTCTTCGCATCCACCTTGGCCTTGAAGCCGTACTGGCTGCGGTGCGCCTCATCGGCAATCACCACCACATTGCGGCGCGTGGTGAGCGGTTCGCTGACCTCGCCGAACTTCTGCAAAGTCGTGAAGATCACGCCACCCGATGCCCGGCTCAAGACTTTCTGCAAATCCTCGCGGCTTTCGGCCTGCACCGGCGTCTGCCGGATCAGGTCGCGGCACATCGAGAAGGTGGCGAACAACTGGTCGTCCAAGTCGTTGCGGTCGGTCAGCACCACCAGCGTCGGGTTTTCCATCGCCGGGTGCTTCACCAGCCGTCCGGCGTAGAAGGCCATGAGCAGGCTCTTGCCGGAACCCTGCGTGTGCCAGATCACGCCCGCGCGCCGGTCGCCTTGTTTCTGGTCGCGCACGGAGGGCAGGCCATAGTTCGCCGGTTCCTCGGCCACGCCTAGCCGTGGGTCGGCGGCCCGAATCGTGGAATCAATGGCGCGGTTGACCGCATGGTACTGGTGATAGCCTGCCATGATCTTCGCCAGCCCCGAGCCGCCGCTTTTATCTGAAGTGCTGCCGAACACGGTGAAGTGGCGCAGCAGGTAGAGGAACCTTTGTTTCTCGAACACGCCCTCGATCAATGTCTCCAGTTCCGGCAAACCTTTCGGTGCGATTGCACGACCATCCGTGGTGCGCCACGGCATGAAGCGCTCAAGGTCTGCCGAGAGTGAACCCACGCGCGCAGCAATGCCGTCTGAGGTGACCAGCAGCGCGTTGGTGTGGAACAGCGCCGGAATCTGCTGTTTGTAGGTTTGCAACTGATTGAACGCCCCGGCCAGATGCGCGCCCGCGCTGCCCGGCGCCTTCAGTTCGATCACGGCCAGCGGCAGGCCGTTGACGAACACCACCACGTCCGGCCTGCGGTTGATCTGCCCGTTGATGACCACGAACTGCTGCACCGCCAGCCAGTCGTTGCGCGCAGGTGCATCGAAGTCCAGCAACGCCACCTTGCCCGCCGTCAGCGTGCCGTCGTCCGCGTAGTACTCGACATCCACACCTTCGGTCATCAGCTTGTGCAGACGGCGGTTCTCTTCGAGCAGCGACGGCAGTTCGGACTGCATCACACGCCGCACGGCATCCTGACGCGCCTCCAATGGCAAACCAGGGTTCAGGCGCGCAACGACGTCCTCGAGCCGCTTTTTCAGTACCACCTCATCGTGACTTTCGCGTTCCTGTGCGCTACCGTCCGGGCCGATGACCTCGTCATGCGCCGCCGACCACCCCAGCGTCTTGAGCTGTTCGATCAACCCGGCTTCGACATCGGCTTCAGACAGAAAGGCCATCAATTCGACTCCTTGGCGATGCGCTCCAGGCCTGCCGCCGTCGTGCGGTATTGCTGGTTCGAGCTGCGCGGCTTGTCAGGAATGGTCATTTCGAGCAGGCCGGCATCGAGCAGCGGGCGCAGGACCTGGTTCCGGAACTTGGTCCTATTGACTCGTTTGACGGTGGCCATCAGTTCTGAAATTGCCTTGGGAGTAACAGCCATTTCAATGATCTGGACTTGGTGCTCACTTAGTCCCGACTGGGTCCCGACTGGGTCCCAACTGGGTCCCAACTTGATCCTGGCTTCCACCGCCACCGGCCAACCTCGCGCCGCCCGCGCCGCCGCCACGTCGAACGTCACTACCACGGCGCCGGTGTGCACGGTCGTGAGCGGCGGCTCCAGCCCGGCTTCGCGCATCAAACCGGCGATCTTCAGCGTGCCGCGCCCCCATGTCTCGATGATGCCGCGCCGGTAGAACGCCTGTGCAATCAGCGGATTCCAGGGCTTCGATTCGTGCTGCCGCAGCAGCGCTTCCGGGGTCAGGCCGAAGTGCAGATCGCCGATGGAAATGATCTCCAGCCGGTCGTCGTACAACGCCACATTGACCGACCCGCCGCCGATGGCGTAATCCCGATGCACGAAGGCATTGGCCAGCGCCTCGCGCAACGCCTCGACCGGGAACAGCGGCGTATCCTCGCGTTCCATCTTGCCCGGGATGATGCGCCCGGCGATGGGCAACGACTCGATCAGAAACCGCTCCGCCTTGCGCATCAACGCGAAGGCGTTGCCCTGAAACTGGCGGTTGTCGAGGAATTCGTCGCGGCTGGTGCCCTTGAAGCGTGCCACCTTCAGCAGCAATTGCGGAAAATCGGGCAGCGGCACATCGTCGCGACAAAACAGCACCACCGCCGCGCGGGACAGCTTGCCGCCATCCACCAGCAGGTTCATGCCGCGCAGGATATCCATCGGTTCGCGCGTGCCGGGGTCTTCGCTGCGCCCCCGGCGAATGGATTCCTCCAAGGTCTGCACCATCTCGCGCGTGTCCAGCCTGGTCGTATCCCAGCCGTCGGCAGGCTGGTTTTCCCAGCGCTGCACGGCGTGCAACTCTTCCATCAACAGGCGCTGCTGCACATCGCGCGGCATCACCCGCGTGGTGTTCAGCACCCGCTCGTAGGGCACGCCGCGATAGTGCGTGACCCGCCCGCTGCGCGACACCGTAACCACCAGCACTTCGCGCTCCGCCTCGACTGGTACGCGCTCCACCGTGGGAAACAGCGGCGGCTCGAAGTGGCGAAACTCCTGCGCCAGTTCTTCCAGCGTGCGGTCATTGACCGTCTGCCCCACCGCCTTGCCCGAAGGCGTGACGCCGAACAGCACGCGCCCGCCCTGGCCGTTGGCGAAAGCGCACAGCGTGCGGCAGGCGCGCTCCTTTTCCGCCGTGGATTTCTTGAATTCGAGGGTGGCGGATTCGCCGGAGATGAGCCAGGCGGTGAGTTGAGAGCCTGTCATCGAGCTGGAATTTCTCATCCGTAATACCCCTCCACATTGGAGAGAAACAGTTCGACCTCTTCCGATTGGATTACGGGAGCCAGCTGATCACGAATTGTTGTATCCACGATCTTGATGGCATCCACTGCAGCCTTTAGGCCATTGGAAGATATCCAATCGCTGTTCCACAGCGACACTTTTTCATCAGTTACCAACTTGCAGATGGCCTCCTGATATGCAATGTCCTTGTCTATCGGAAGCGTTGCACGCTGCAACCATATCTGCATATGGCCGGTATTTGGTAACTTGCCAAATTTTTGTTGTATGCGCTTTACGGTAGATTTTTTTACCTCGTCATCCTCAAGAAACTCCAGGAGAATACTCAGTATCGCAGCAGTGATCGGGTAGGTTCTGGGATTTCGATAAGCAATGTCTACCACGATGGCGATCAATGGCATCACACCATCGCGCCTTGGCTTGGATTTCAAAAGGCGCTTGTGATAGTCGCTCAACGCGCGAACCAGACTGCCAGAATTTGGGTGGTTCGTTGCATGGTCATGAACGATCAGCAAGTGCTTCTGCAAGTCTTTCTCTCGCTGCTTGCGCCCCATCCATGCCAGCTTGTCGCCTCTGATGGATGCTCGCACTACGTCGGAACTGGCGCGTGTTTTTGACGGGTTGAGCTTCAAGCCAAGGCCCGTAGTAATCTCGGTTATCGCTTTGGCGATGGCATCCCCGTCTTGCGGGTTGTTGATGAAAACGCGGTAGTCATCCCGATACCGGAGCACTTGATAATCCGACAGCCCCAATTCTTCGATGCGCTGCGACAGTTCCAGATCTGCCAGACCAAGCACCGTCTCGGCGATGAAATTCATGAGCGCTGACCCTTGCGGAATGCCATTGGTCTGGCCATGTCGCATGTCCTGAATATGGTTGTCGATTACATTGCCAACCAAACCATTGTCCCGCCGCTTTTTCTTCGCCTCTTCCTTTGTATGCAAGGCCCATGCGATGGAATGCGTGTAAATCGCGCCATAGCAATCCGTAACGTCGGTCTCCAGCACATAGTCGTATTCAAGCGAAAGCTGAATGGAGCGTTGCTCCACCTCTTGCCACCACTGCGAAACTTGTTCCGCACGATCCTTCTCTTTCGATGTTGAAACGACAGGCAGGCTCAAGCAGCGAATCTTCTTGTTGTTCGAAAATTCCTGAAACCGCGCGCAGATGGAATTCCATTGGGCTTCATCCGTCATTGCCTGCACCAGCGAGACGTAAATCGCAGGATGAATCAGTTGGAATGGTCGCCACGCATACCGTCCATCCTTGTTATGGAAGATCGTGTAATTGACGTCATGGTGGTCACGCACGCCAGAACTCAAGCCGGATAGCTGCTTTCCTGTAAGCGCACTGCTAACGTCATCCAACAGGCCACCAAAACCGATGTAGGGCGGCAAATCCAGACTGCAGTAGCTCGTCGGCTTCAGAAAGAACTTCCTCGCCTCATCGTACGGCAATTCGAGAATGGACTTCTTGCTTGATGCCGAGGTAGTCGCATTCATATGGCTGCCTCGGCATCTGAGACCCGTAGCCGCCCAGAAATCAGGCGCGGCAGCAGGGTGTCGCGTAGGGTAGCGAGGGTGGCGGCTTGCTGGCTGTTTCGTTCGATGCGTTCGAGCATCGGCTTCGTGACGGCGGAAAACTCGGCAATGACTTGATCCGGTGCGACAACGCACGGTGTTTCGGCAACGACATTTGGCCGCACTGCGGGATACGCCGCCCCATCGGCGAGATTGGCGAGGCGTTCGATGGCTTCATTTCGCGTGATGGCCAGATAGATGAAGCTGGCGTAGTGCGGCTTCCTCGGTGAAAGCACGGCAAAGCCTGTGCTGCCGGTAAGGCTCGCATCCGGCATGTGGATGTAGGCGAACGCGCGGTTGCCGGGGCGAACCGTCCCGACAATGGTGTCGCCTTCGCGCAGATGCATTCGTGCGCGGCTCGGCGCTTCGTCAAAGGCGTATTCGGTAATCGCTTCGATGCGATTGGACGAAACGCCGCTGAGGTCGATGTAACGCACGGTTGGCGGGTGTTTCTTGTCCGTCCATTTTGCGGCGTTGAGTTCGCACAAGTCCGCGAGCGTCCCCACGCGCCACCCCTTCGGAATCAAGTCCAGTTCCAATTCCTGCATATCCTCCGGCAACACGCCGTCGAAGTCCACGAACCGGGACTTGAACAGCGCGGCGGCGATGGCTTCCAGCGTGGCGTTGGTCTGGTGTAGGTTGTCGATGCGGTCGTCGAGCACGCCGAGCGTTTCGGCGATGGCGCCCTGTTCTTCGAGCGGTGGAAGTGGCAATTCAATCGTCTTCAAATACGAAGACGGACGCGCGATTGATGGGACGCCGGTTTGCGACGCATTGGCAAGTAGCTTGTGCCGACCTTCGTTGCTGTGGAAGAAGTAGGAAATGAAGACCGGATCAGCCTTGCTCAAGTCGCAGCGCAGATAGAACTGGCGCTGTGAAATGACATATCGCTCGTATTGGGAATTGGGTGGAATGTAGGCGACCTGACTGATGTTCCCGGCATGAGTGAAGATGACATCGCCGCGAAACACATTCGAGTTCCTCATCTTTTCCGCGTGTTCTTCGGTGACAAAGTTGAAATCTCTGTCCTCCACGCGAACACCACGAAGATGAGCGCCGCTGATAACGGGAACGCCAGTCTCGACGAAAGTCTCGACTTTGATATTCGAGCCGAATGGCCCCATCGCAATTTTGTCCGCGATGTCTTCAATGCGGACAATCGGCCACTCAGACGCCATAACCGAGCGCCCCCAGCTTGTCGCGGATGACAGCATCCAGTTCCGCGCCGCGCTTCGTCTGTTCAAACAACTGCGCGGTCAACCTCTGCATCTTTTCCGCGAATGCCTCGTCGTCCTCATCCTGCGCTTCCGCGCCAACGTAGCGCCCAGGCGTGAGAACGTAATCGTGCTTGCGGATAGCGTCGAGGGTGGCAGACTTGCAGAAGCCGGGGATGTCCGCATATTCGCCCGCGTTGGCCTCTCCGCGCCAAGCGTGGTAGGTGGCGGCGATCCTGCCGATTTCCCCGTCGGTCAGTTCGCGCCGCGTCCGATCCACCAGCACGCCCAGCTTGCGCGCGTCGATGAACAGCACTTCGCCGCGCCGGTCGCGTAGCTTGGTTTTCTTCACCAGCCCATTGCTGCGGTCTTTCGCCAGAATCCACAAGCAAGCCGGAATCTGCGTGGAGTAGAACAACTGGCCGGGCAGCGCGACCATGCAGTCCACGATGTTCGCCTCGATCATCGCCTTGCGGATGTCACCTTCGCCGCTCTGCTGCGAACTCATCGAGCCGTTGGCAAGCACCACGCCAGCGAAGCCGTGGGGTGCGAGGTGGTGGGCGATGTGCTGCAACCATGCGTAGTTGGCATTGCCAACCGGCGGTGCGCCGAAGGCCCAGCGCACATCCTCGCGCAAACGCTCGCCGCCCCAGTCCGAAATGTTGAACGGCGGGTTGGCGAGGATGAAGTCGGCCTTGAGGTCGCGCAGCTCGTCCTTGTGAAAGCTCCCCTCGTTGTTCCAGCGGATGTCGGAGTCAATGCCCCGCACCGCAAGGTTCATCTTGGCCAGCCGCCACGTGGTGTAGTTCGACTCCTGCCCGTAGATGGCGATGTCGCCGATGCGCCCGCCATGCTCGTGCACGAACTTTTCCGACTGCACGAACATCCCGCCCGAGCCGCAGCAAGGGTCGTAGACGCGGCCTGAGTACGGCTCCAGCATCTCAACCAGCACCCGCACCACGGAGCGCGGCGTGTAGAACTCGCCACCACGCTTGCCTTCGGCTCCGGCGAACTGGCCCAGGAAATATTCGTACACGCGCCCAAGGATGTCCTTGGAGCGGTCACCTTCCTCGTTCAGCGCAATGCCGGAGATCAGGTCGATCAGCTCACCCAGCATCACCTTATTGAGCGCGGGCCGGGCGTAGTCCTTGGGCAGCACACCTTTCAACGATTCGTTGTCCTTCTCGATGGCGCGCATGGCGTCGTCGATCAGCGTGCCGATGGTGGGCTGCTTGGCATTGGCTTGTAGATGCGACCAGCGTGCTGCCGATGGCACCCAGAAGATGTTGTCGGCGAGGTATTCATCCTTGTCCTCGGCGGCAGCGGCATCCTCGGCCAGCAGTTGCGCGTGGCGGGTCTCGAACGCGTCGGAGATGTATTTCAGGAAGATGAGGCCCAACGCGACGTGCTTGTAGTCGCTGGGCTCCATGTTGCCGCGCAGCTTGTCGGCAGCCTTGAACAGTTCCGCCTCGAAGCCAAGCTGACCTTGTTTGAGAACAGTGCCGTTACCGTTTTTGGCGGTGTCGTTCTGTGCCATTGTGTTCTTTTCTGTTTGTGTGATATTTTTTGTTGAAGTGCTGGCTGCCGGGGTCTGGTGTTTCTGATGTTGTACAGCGCCAGCCGGATTATGGCTTATTATCAATCGTTTTTATGCAGACAAAATACTGAATAAATCAGGATTTTTCTTTTTCGGGAAGATTCTGTCTAATTGGAGTAGAGTTTCCAGAAGATAGTCAGCCAGAATAGCAGCGTGCCGATAAAGATCGTACAGGTGGCGGCGGGAATCAGGTATTTTTTCCAGGGCTGGCGATGACTGAGGAGTACGCCATCCTTGCCTGCCAGTTTCAATTGCTACCCACAAACAGCTCAGATTATCGTTGAGAACCTATTCAAAGGTGAAAAATGCTGCAGTAGTAATTACGCCAGCAATTGGAAATAGATAGCGTAATTCAGAGTAATGTTCGGAAAAATCATGATCGAAGTATTTCGTCAGTAATCCGTCAGCTACACCAAAATAAACAGTCAATATGGCGAAACGGAGCGTGCTGTAGTGTCTGGTGCCCGCTATCAGTTCTTTCAGTTTCTGATCTCCCGGTTTTTTTATTCGTGTCTGGCTTCCAAATCATGTTAAATCTCCCGATCTTAAAAACAGAGCAGCTTAAAAAATGAATCCGACCGAAATTTTTCCGTGGCAGCGGTCAATCTGGCCACGAATCCGGCAGCCGGACAGTGTGCAGCGGCATCACGCGCTGTTGCTGAGGGGGCGCAGGGGGATTGGCAAGCTGGGTTTTGCATTTGCTCTGGCACAATCCCTGTTGTGCGCGCAGACGGATACAGCAGGTGTAGCGTGCGAAAAATGCCAGGATTGTTACTGGTTTGAGCAGGGATTGCATCCGAATTTCCGTCTGCTGGAGCCGGAGGCACTGTCAGCGCAGGAGGGAGTGGCAGATAAGGGGGGTGAAGAAAATCGCGAAGATGCCGGTGGTGCAAAATCGGGTAAAAAACTGAGTCAGCAGATCAGTGTTGCGCAGATTCGTGCACTGGACGATTTCATTTATTTAAGCGCCCATCAGGCGCGATACAAGGTGGTGCTGATTCACCCGGCGGAAGCGATGAATACGGCTGCAGCCAATGCGTTACTGAAAAAGCTGGAGGAGCCGCCGCCGGAAGTCCTGTTTATTCTGGTGACACATAACGCGGCACTGATCCCGGCGACGATTCTCAGCCGCTGTCAGCAGATTGCCATGCCGGCGCCGGGGTATGAAGCAGCAAAGGACTGGCTGGTCAGCCAGGGAATTGCGGATGCTGATTTCCGTCTGGCCATGTCAGGTTTTTCGCCGCTGCAGGCGCTGCAGTATGACGAACAGCTGGCTGCTTCTCATGCTGATTTTATTCAGAGTCTGTGTGCGCCGGAGAAATTTGATCCGATTGAGCTGGCAGAGAAATTGCACAAACTGGATTTACCCGGTGTGACCGGCTGGCTGCAGAAATGGTGTTATGACCTGTTAAGCTGCCGTGCCGGCGGGCAGGTGCGTTATCACCTGAGACAGGCGGCAGCTGTCCGGCAGCAGGCGGCTGTTATCGATCCGGTTGCTTTCGGGTTTCTGTGGCGCAGCCTGGTTACTTCGCAGCAGCTGGCGCGCCATCCGCTCAACGCGAAGCTGTTTCTGGAGGAAATGTTTCTGAACTATATGGATTTAATATGTCCTGCCAATTCAGCGCACCTTTAAAAACCCGGTGATGCGGGATGAAGCGCAAGCTGCCTGGCTGTTATCCCGCATTCTGATGAATGATTCAGACTATTGGATGCACGATTCACTGGTTGGGTCGATGGTGCAGGCCCAGAGCGTTCTGTGGACACCCGCTGCACGGTTGAAAAGGTGGTCTGCCTGCTGGCCTTTTTGCTGTTCCAGTGTGAGCGTGACTTTCTCCGGAATGAGGTATGGCTGAACCCAGAAGCGTAACCGGCAAAATTCCTTTTCCTCAGAACATAATTTGTGAATGGCGGCGCTGTAGACGGTTTTATCTGCCTGGCGCCCTTTTTCGATCAGCACCATCTGCACAAATTTGCCTGAATTCCCCATTTCAATACGGCGTATCAGTTTCCAGCCAATGCCGCTGGGCAGTGCCTGCTCTTTTGCCTGTTCTGCTGTTTTTTCTGCCGCTTCCCCTTCCGCTGAAGCTGGTGCGGCTTGTTCTGCAGGGGCAGATGCTGCGGCGGTATCGGCAGCAGTCTGCTCGTCTTCCTGTCCTGAAAAAACCAGGCTGGACCAGCTGATAGCCAGGGCGATCAATAATCCGTTTCCTATTTTGTTCATTGCTTCTCCTGATTAAACTGTTTTAAAAATGAATTACGGGCACCTCTGAGAATCCGGTTGTGCGGATGAAATGCAAGGCACATGGAGTATCACAACGAGACATATCAGGCGGACTGACGCGGCAGTGTGTATCGTGCAGCATTGCTTTACCTGAAAAACCGGTTTTCAGAAATGCCCTTGTATTATTCTGTCGGCGTATAGCACCCATTCCCAGATTGCCTGCAAAAATATGAAGAATTCAGCCAGAACAACCTGCCTGTCCGACGCCCGGCAGACTAACGTTACTGATCTTATCCAAAGACTGGACAGCTGTGCAACGATTGTGACCGGAAACCGGCGATTGGCGCGCGCACTTCATCAGGTATTTAATCAGGCCAAATCGGCAGAAGGGCCTGGAATATGGCCTGCACCGGATATTCTGCCCTGGGAGGCGTGGCTGCAGCGGTTATGGCAGGAAGTGATTGTTTTCAGTCAGGCACCGGCAGCACGGAAATTGTTGCTGACTCCCTGGCAGGAGTATTTCATCTGGCAGTCAATCCTGGCAGAGCGCACTGGCGGTGTTCCGCTGCAGGCGGTAAATGAAACAGTTACCCGTATTGTGGAAGCGTGGCAGACGCTGCAGGCGTGGTGTATTCCGCTTGCTGCGGCAGATTTTGAACATAACGCGGATACCCGACTGTTCCGGGAGCTGGTTTCAGCATTTGAAGCCAAATGCCGGAAAAATGACTGGTTTTCATCTGCTGTTTTACCTGAGATGCTGGCAGAGTGTGCGTTGGCTGGTGATCTGCAATTATCGCAAGGGTTGCCGCACGAGCTGGTGCTGACAGGTTTTGATGAATGGACACCACAGCAGACTTTATTCCTGCAGGCACTTGAACAGGCGGGATATCCATTGCAATGGCTGCAGCTTTCCGGGCAGCCGGGCAAAACCGGTAAGCTGGCCTGTGCAGACAGCCATGATGAAATCCGGCAGGCGGCATACTGGATCCGACAACGCCTGCAGGAAAATCCGGCAGCCCGGATTGCACTGATCGTTCCGGAACTGGCGGCGCAGCGGGAGGCAATCTGCCACATGCTGGATGAAGTGCTGATTCCGCAAGCCTTGCAGCCGGGACAGCATCAACTGGTGCGCCCGTATAATCTTTCGCTGGGCAAGCCACTGGATCGCTATCCGCCCATTGGTATCGCTCTGGATATTCTTGATCTGGTGGAAAGTACCGTTGAGCTGCCACACATCAGCCGCCTGTTGCGCACTTCTTTCATTGCGGGCGGGGATCGGGAAATGAATACACGTGCCCTGCTGGATGCCCGTCTGCGTGAATCAGGTGAATGGCACCCTGGCTGGCAAAAGCTGCTGATGAATGCCGCTCATGGCGGTCAGCCGTATTCATGTCCGCTGCTGGCTGCATCACTGAGCGATTTCATGAAACAGGCAGCCGTATCGCGTACACCGTGCAGCCCCGGAGAATGGGCACAGCGATTTGGGCGATGGCTGAAAGCGATTGGCTGGCCGGGTGAGCGGAGTTTGTCCAGCGAGGAATACCAGGTGATTCAGGCGTGGCAGGGCGTGCTGAGGGAATTTTCCACCCTGGACTGGGTCACCCGGTCGATCAGTTTAGGTACGGCACTGGAGCAGCTCAGACGCATGGTTGCCAGTACGATTTTCCAGCCTGAATCGATGGAAGCGCCGGTTCAGGTACTGGGGCTGTTTGAAGCCGGTGGACTGCAGTTCGACCATCTCTGGATTATGGGATTGCATGACGGGGTATTTCCTGCACCGCCTCGGCCCAATCCTTTTCTTCCTTTGGCCCTGCAACGTAACGCTGATGCCCCTCATTCCGGTGCGAAGCGTGAATTGCATGTGGCAGCGGCACTGTTGCAGCGCATTATCACCAGTGCACATGAGATCGTCATCAGTTATCCGCAGCGTAATGGAGATGAAATGCTGAGTGCCAGTCCGCTGCTTGAGGTTTTTCCGGTGCTGAACGGGGAATTGCCTGCTGCGGCTGCCTGGCCCGGCTGGCGAAATATCGTGTACCACAGTCGTCAGCTGGAAGTACTGTCTGAAGACATTGCACCTGCATTTACCGGAACAGCTGCTCCGGGTGGCAACAGGCTGTTCAAACTACAGGCAGCCTGTCCTTTTCTGGCATTTGCCGAGCTGCGGCTGGGTGCATCTTCACTGGGAAAAATACAGATTGGTCTGAATGCGCGGGTGCGTGGCATTTTGCTGCATCGGGTCATGGAAATGATCTGGGCCGGGCTGGGTTCATCGGTTGCGCTGGCTGCCCTGTCTGACAGTGAATTGCATGTGCTGGCGGGTGACAGGATAAATGAGGCGATACGTGAAATCGCGTCCCGTTATCCGCATTCTTTTGGTAAACGGCTGCAGGCACTTGAAAGCAGGCGGTTGCATGATCTGGTGCTGGCATGGCTGGAAGTGGAGAAACAGCGCCCGCCTTTTCATGTTTCCGGCCGGGAGCAGGAAGCAGAGCTGGAGCTGAATGGGTTGCCTGTCCGTTTACGGATAGACCGTATTGATACGCTGGAAACGGGGGAAAAGCTGCTGATCGACTACAAAACGGGTGAAGTCAAAACAGGCGTCTGGTTTGGCGAACGTCCGGATGAACCGCAATTACCACTATACAGCCTGGCATTCTCTGAGGGGCTGGCCGGAATGGCATTTGCCCGGATCCGGGTGGGTGATGTGGCCTTCAAAGGGGTGGCACGTGAAGAGGTAGCTATTCCGGGAGTGAAACCCTTTGAGAAATTGAAAGACGTGCAGGAGGAGAGTTGGGGAGAAATACTCGCCAGCTGGCGCAGGACGATGGAAAAACTGCTGCAGGATTTCATGGCCGGAGAAGCAGGAGTCAACCCCAAACAGTACCCGCAAACCTGTACTTACTGTGAACTTAAATCTCTGTGCAGGATCGGCGAATTGTCAGGAACAGAGTAACTGCTGCACTTTGGATCAGGAAAAATATTGGTAAAAAACGGATAAAGAACAGGTAAAAACCGGTAACGGGCTTCCATATATCCGGATTGAATTATTCAGGATGACTGGCCGCGCGGCTTGATGCCCAGTGTTTTGATCTTCCGGTACAGATGGGTGCGTTCCAGGCCGGCGCGTTCAGCAACCCGGGTCATGTTACCCCCTTCCTGTTCTATCAGTTTTTCAAAATAGTTTTTCTCGAACAGATCTCGAGCTTCACGCAGCGATATATTAAGTGGAATATCGGAAACAATGGAAACAGCTTCTTGTGATGAAGAGGTTAAGGCCTGCTGCACGGCGTCAACAGCGATTTCCTCGCCAGTGCAGGTCAGTGCAAGTGAATGGACGATACTGCTTAACTGGGAAAGGTTGCCCGGCCAGTCGTAATTACGCAAGGCGTTCAGTGCTGCTGTACTGAAGTGCATGAGTGGTATTTCTCCCGATTCAATCCAGCCTGAAAGGAGCTGGTTGGCCATTTCCGGTATATCTTCACGGTGGGCGCGCAGAGGGGGGACAGTAATGCAAAGGTTGCCCAGCACTTCAAATAATTTGGGGTGGTAGGCGCCTTGTGCTGTCAGTTCTGCCAATGGACGTATCGTGGCACAAACCAGCCGGACACTGTATTGCTCCAGTTTACCCAGCAGCAGTAACAAACCTTTTTGTTCCAGCTTATTCAGATCACCTACTTCTCCAAGGAAAAGCAGCCCCCCTTTTGCCTGCTCCAGCTGGGTGAGGGGGCTTTCAGCAAGAAATGAGTAAGATTCCGGAGCAACCCAGGGGGTGTTGGGACGGTGCAGGAACCGTGCGCAGTGTTCTACCCCGACCCCGGGTTCTCCCGTCAGCAGAACAGGAATTTTAAGATTTTCCACCTGTTCGAGCTTCTTTCTGAGTTCTGTAATCAGCCCGCTGTAGCCCAGGCTTGACAGGGACAGGGTGGAGGATGATTTGTGCTGCTTGCCGCCCCGCATGACTTGTCCAACAGTATTCAGCAGTTTTTGCAGCGGGATTGGTTTTTCCAGATAGCCGACTGCGCCGACCCGTGTGGCTTCCACTGCCGTATCAATTGTGCCGTGCCCGGACATCATGACGACCGGCATGGTCAGGAGGCCGTTATTCGCCCAATCTTTCAGGAGCGTGATGCCGTCTGTATCCGGCATCCAGATATCCAGCAGCACCAGATCCGGGCGAGTCTGGTTGCGGTAGTTTCTTGCCTGTTCCGCATTTTCCGCCAGTGCAATGTTATAGCCTTCATCTCCCAGTATCTCGGATAACAACTCACGTATTCCCAGCTCATCGTCTACAACGAGAATGGTGTTATTGGCCATACGATTTCTGTCCTGTTTGCAATCGGAATATGAAATTTTTTACAGCAGTCCAGCTGTTAAGCTCGCGTGAAATTACCTGGTACCCCGCAGACTGTTTCCGGTTTTATTGCCCGGTCCGGTTATTGTGCCTTGCCTGTTTTTCCGGTGCAAAACTTTGTAGCTATGCAAAATAGTTTGTCTGAACAGTTTGTCTGGCAAGGGGTAATCGGGTATCCAGTCTTCAGATTCAGGCTGCCTGAGTCGAAGGCTGGCCGGGGTTGCCGGGTAAGGCAGGCAGAGTAATTGAAATTTGCGCGCCATGGGGCTGAACATTCTGGATTTTGATGGAGCCGCCATGCTCGTCAATAATTTTTTTGACGATCGGCAGCCCCAGGCCGGTTCCTTTTGGTTTGGTCGTGACATAAGGCTCAAATGCATGCGCTTTGACCTGCTCTGGAAATCCCTTGCCGTTATCGATCACATTCAGCTCGATTCCGTTATTCACTGACCTGGTTTGTACGGTAATTCTGGCATTTTCTGTTTCGGCCAATGCATCTTGTGCATTCTGTAACAGGTTGTGAATGACTTGCCGTAATCTGGCCGGATCTCCCCGAACAGGCGGAATTTCTCCTGCCAGTTCCAGGGTGATGGGGAATTGCTGTAATTCATTTCCGGCGTTATCGCCCGCATGGTAAAGCGCCAGGACCTCCCTCACCAGCCGGTTAATATCCAGCTGGTACAGTTCAAGTTCGGGTACGCGCGCATATTCCCGGAATTCATTTACCATTCTTTTCAGCGCATCTACCTGGCTGACAATGGTTTCAGTGGAGCGCTTCAGTATTTTGGCATCAGTTTCATCCAGTTTGCTGATCAGTTTGTGCTGCAGACGTTCGGCAGACAGCTGGATTGGGGTAAGCGGATTCTTGATTTCATGTGCCAGCCGCCGGGCTACTTCTCCCCATGCTACGGTACGCTGGACTTGCAGCAGATTGGTAATATCGTCAAAAACGACAACACCGCCCCCACCGGACGCCAGCGGCAGGCGGGAGCCGCGCAAAAGCAGAACCTGTTCTTTGTCTGTGGTGAAGTGCAGTACCTGTCGCTGCCATTCGCCGACTTCCTCGGAATCAAACCCGCCCCTTATTTCACTGGCCAGTAATCGAAGCCCCGATTCCTGCCCGGCACATTCTTCCATGGTTAACCCCTTGAACCGGGTTAATGGAATTTGCAGTATCTGTTCAGCACTCTGGTTAACTGCGCGTATACATAACGCTTTATCGAAAACGATGACGCCGGATGACAGATTGGCCAGAATGTTTTCAAGGTAGGCGCGCGCATTTTCGATTTCCTGCTGGTTCTGCTGTGCAATGGTGCGAGCGGCTGCCAGTTGCTCGGTCATCAGGTTGAATGATTCTGTCAGGATACCAAACTCATCCGTACTGTTGACCTGATGCCGGCGGCTGAAGTCGCCTTGCGCTACTGCACGCGTGCCTTCGGCCAGCAATCCAAGAGGAGCGCTCAGCTTCTCGCTGATCAGGAAAGCGCTGGCAAGTGCCGAGAACAATGCGAGTAACAGGGCCAGTGTCAGTGTGACACTGTACAGTCGCGTCAGCCCCTGGCGGGATAATGTCAGTTCCTGATAATCACTGAAACCGGCCTGGACAATTTCGGCGTTGCGCGCGATGGATTCCGGTACGCGCTGCAGCACCTGTAATACCCGGATATCTTCTTCAGCACTCAACACATTGACAGGTACAAGTACCCGTAAATACAGCGTGTTATTGGCAAGTGTTTCAACTGCGCTGTAATTTTTCTGCATCCGGATACGCCGCATCGCCTCCGTATTGGGAATTTCCGGAAACAGTACCGAATCATCCAGACTGGTAAAGGCGATGACTTTTCCGTCCTGATTGAACAGGGTGGCCTCCTGGATCCGGGATTGAATCAGGAGCTGATTCAGAGTGGTTAACGGATACGATGATGCCTGTTCTGCCAGTTCAAGCGCGGCTACCTGTGCTTTTTTTTGCAATTCTTCCAGCAGATTGTCCAACACCTTCTGGCCAAGCGTCAGGCCACCTTCCAGTGCGCGATCCACCTTGACATCAAACCAGGATTCGATGCTTTTTTCCAGAAACTGGATTGAAATACCGTAGATAAGTGCACCAGGAAGAATAGCCATCAGCGAAAATACCATCAGCAGCCGTAGCGCTAATTTGGAGCCAAACTGGCCTGTTTTGAGGCGGCGGCGCAATCGTCCGAGTAAAAATCCAACGACGCCGATCAGAAACAGCAGGAAGATGACAATGCTGACAATTAACCAGCGGTAGTGGTGTCCGAAGAATTCGGTATTGGCACCCGTTGAGGCCAGCAGGTACAGCATGACAATGCTTAACCCGGCTACGGTAAAAATAACGTATTTCATAGACTGGCGTTATTGAAGGTCGGGTGTCTTGTCAGTGTCGTTGCCAGCATTGGGAACAGGCGGGAATTTGAGCTGCCAGATTTTTTTCTCGGAACTGAGGGTCCAGTCTTCTGTATCGAGCCATTCCAGCTGGAAGGGTTTGGGTAAGCGCGAGATGTCCAGCCATACTTGCAGGATTGCTGTGTAAGTGGTATCAGGAAGTAATGGCTCGTTTTCCCTGATCTGTAAACCTGGCTGATGACCCAGCGCCTGTAAAGCTGCTTTCAGTGTCGGGAAATTTTGTGATTGTCCGCCCTGAACCAGCCGGTACTGTCTCGTCAGTGCCTGATAACTGAGCCCTATTCTTGCCTTGGAACGGGCGATTTCTTCATTCAGCCAGTACCAGCGCGGTTTTACAACCAGGAGCCGGGTAACGAAATACAGATCAACTCCTTTTTTAAGCGCCTGTTTCATTGTTTCGCTTAAAGCGATATCCGCTTCCACATCAATCTGAAAATTTTCATTCGATTTCCTGATCTGGAAAGATTCGATTGTGATGTGTCCTTTATCAGCAGCAGGGGCAGGTGATGGCAGCAGCAACACCATCAGCAGTGAGAATGTCATGTAATACCAGGAACAGTTTCTGGCGGAAAATCTGTCAGTCTTTCTGGAATAAAGCATAAAAGAAACCATCGTGCTGCGACCCTGGTAATAGCTGGCCGTTATTCATTGCTTCGCGAGAGACTGGCAGTCTACTGGCATCGTGACGAGCAGTCAGGAATTTTTCGGCGATTGCATTGTTTTCTTCATTGAATATTGAGCAGGTGGCGTACAGCAGTTTTCCTCCCTGCCGCAGCAATGGCCACAATGCATTTAATATCGCCATTTGCGCCTGCGCGAAGTTACGGATATCCCCGGGTCTTCTGAGCCATTTAATATCCGGATGGCGGCTGACCACGCCTGAAGCCGAGCATGGAACATCGGCCAGGATACGGTCATATAACCGGCCATCCCACCATTGCGACGGGTGCATTGCATCTCCACAAACCAAATGGTAACCGGTTATTTTCAAACGGGAAAAATTTTCTGTCAGTCTGGTAAGCCGATCTGCATATTTGTCCAGCACTGTTAATTCAATTCCCTCCGACAGTTCGGCAAGATGGGTGCTTTTTCCGCCTGGTGCAGCGCAGGCATCCAGTACACGCATCCCTGAGCTGACATCCAGTAGTGGTGCAGCAAATTGTGCACCGGCATCCTGTACAGTAATCAGCCCTTCATGGAACCCGGGTAATCTTTCCACGGGGACTGGTTTGCGTAGTCGTAAAGCGTTGCCCCATAACCATTCAGAGTCGATATCCTGAGTTTTCAGCATTACCTGATAGTGATGGATCGAGGTACGTAACGGGTTGATGCGCAGAATCATGGCGGGGTGTTCATTACCTGCAAGCAGTATGGCTTTGTAATCCTGCGGGTATTGCTGACGCAGTTTGTTAATCCACCATTGTGGATAAGAATAGCGAGCGACTTCATCTTCTCTGATTTCATTCGTCAGGGCAGTTTGCTTGCGCATGAAGTTGCGTAACACGGCATTGATCAGTCCGGATATGGCGGGGTTGTGCGAAATTTTCCGGGACGATGAAACTGCATGGTCAACAATGGCGTGTGCCGGAGCTTTACTGTAACAGAGCTGATACAGTGCGATGGTGAGCAGGTAATGCAGTTGTTTGTCTTGCAGTGGTTTGTTCAACAGCCTGCGGAGCAGGGCGTCAAACTGTCCATAATGGCGGAGTACGCCATAAGCAATATCCTGAATAGCGCCGCGTTGCTGAGAGGTGAGATGGGGGCCGGTTTGCCAGATGTGACGTAATACTTCATTCAGGCTGGCACCGGCAAAAACTTCTCCAATGGCCTGTACAGCCAGTAACTGGATTTCAATCATTTTTCAGAGGGGCCCTGCGCTGCTTTATGGAAAATTTCTCCGGGTTGCAGCGGGTGCCCGGAAAGGAACTGTGCAGCGGTCAGTTTTTTTCCGCCTGCTTTTTGCAGGGTATGAATAGATAAGGCATTACGGCCACATGCAACCACGATTCCATCGGAGTCAGCGGCGATAATTTCACCCGCTTGTTGCGGGCTGCCATGATTGATGATACTGGCCTGCCACAGTTTGATTGTATTGCCATTCAGACAGGTAAAAGCACCGGGATGCGGGTCAAATGTCCGGATTATCCGGTCAATCTGTGCCGCATCACCTGTCCAGTCGATTTCGGCCTCATTTTTCCGTATTTTTGCTGCATAACAGGCGTTTACATCATTTTGCGGGGTGGAAGTCAGCCTGCCCTGATCCAGCAATGTCAAGGCTTCCACAATACATTCACCACCCAGATCAGCCAGTTTGTCATGCAGGGTGGCAGCGGTGTCATGTGATTCGATGGGAAATGCCTGTTTCAGCAGGATTGATCCGGTATCCAGCCCCTGATCCATTTGCATGATGGTAATTCCGGTTTCCGTATCGCCCTCCAGCAAGGCGCGCTGAATGGGAGCAGCGCCACGCCAGCGGGGCAGCAGGGAAGCATGGATATTGATACAGCCATGACGGGGGAGGTGCAATACGGCTTCCGGCAGCAGCAATCCGTAGGCTGCGACAATCATCACATCAGGTTTGAACGCCTTGAGTTGTGCCTGTATATCGGGTGTTTTCAGCGTTTCCGGTTGTAGTAACGGAATATCAAGCTGTTGCGCCAGCAGCTTGACCGGGCTTGCCTGCAGTTTCATACCGCGCCCGGCGGGCCGATCCGGTTGAGTCAGGGTGAGGATGATGTCGAACCCCGCTTTCCGCAAGGCTTCCAGTGCCCTGGCTGCGAAAACCGGTGTGCCTGCAAAAATAATTCTCATGCGTAACCCGTGTTTGCTGGGTGGAGGGGTATTGCCGGAATCGGGTGCTGACTGGATTCGATCAGGCAATTTGTTGTCTGCGCGCCTGTTTTTTCAGTTTGCTCAGAATACGGGACTGTTTGAAGGGGGACAGGTATTCGACAAACACTTTACCCGTGAGGTGGTCCATTTCATGCTGGATGCAAACGGCCAGCAACCCGGTTGCTTCCATCTCAAAGAATTTTCCGTCAATGTCAATTGCCTGAACGGTGACTGCTTCGGCACGGGTTACTTTGTCATAGATGCCGGGTACAGAGAGGCATCCTTCCTGTGCTTCTGATTTTCCGCTGCTGGCGGTAATTTTCGGGTTGATCAGCGTGAGCAGCTCATCCCGGGTTTCTGATACATCAATGACAATTATTTGCTGATGGACATTAACCTGGGTGGCTGCCAGTCCTATACCGGGAGCAGCATACATGGTTTCGGCCATGTCACTGATCAGAGTGCGTATTTCCGGTGTAACCGACGGGACTTCAGCTGCAATCTTGTGCAACCGTTCATCGGGATATTGGAGTATGTTCAGAATTGCCATAATAAATATGCATAGTTCGAGTGCTGGTACTTTGGGGCGCGGTTCTATCATTGTGCACCGGCTGATTTTTTGCTGACCGGTCCGGCGTGCTGCCCGGTCAGGTGAGACTGGAGTGAATGGATCGCCTGATCTTTCCGGGTATTTTGATGGAGATGAAGAACCCTTATGCGCACTTTGACAATTATATCTGCGATTTTGTTTATTGGTCTGTTTTCCGGGCTGTCTCTCGCGGCAGGTGAGGTTTGGATACGGGATGATGCCCCTGATCATTACCAGGTCATTCCCGGTGATACGCTTTGGGGAATTGCCTCCCGTTTTCTCAGGGAACCCTGGCGCTGGCCCGAAATCTGGCAGATGAACCGGGAGCAGATCAGGAATCCGCACCGGATTTATCCGGGGGATGTCATCGTTATTGAAAATACACCATACGGAAAGCGGCTGAAATTGGCTGGCGGGAAAGGGGCTGTCAGGCTCTCCCCCCGAATTCGTACCGAGGCTTCAGCCATGCAGGCCATCCCTGGTATCCCGGCTGAAAAAATAGCACCTTTTCTGGATCAGCCGCTGGTTGTTGAAAAAAATCAGCTGGATAAAGCGCCTGTTATCCTTGGAGCGAGTGATGATCGAGTAATTTTGAGTACAGGTAACAAGGTTTATGTGAACAATTTGCCTGCTGATCAGGGGAGGGACTGGCAGGTGTTTCGTAGCGGGAAGGTGCTGATTGATCCTGATCATGCCAATCGTATTCTTGGATATGAAGCTGTATATCTGGGTACGGTTGAGGTTACCGATTTTGCAGTAATCAGTACCGCAAAGATTACCCGTTCCGTGCAGGAGATTCTGAAAGGCGATCGACTGTTGCCACTGTCAGCCGCAAAAATTGAAGATTATTTACCGCATGCACCTGATTTTCCGGTGACAGCCCGGATTATTTCCGTCTACGGTGGCGTGCATGAAATCGGGGAAAATATGATTGTGGCGCTCAATCAGGGTAAAAACGACGGAATTGAGCCGGGGCATATACTGGCTGTCTACCATGAGCACAGCATACGGTCTCATGAAGGCAAGTCGATCAGTCTCCCGGATGAGCGCATTGGACTGGCAATGGTTTTTCGGGTGTTTGATACTGTTTCCTACGCGCTGATTATGCAGAGCACTCAAACAATCAAGGTGATGGATGAATTGAAAACACCCTGATGAGTGGTGCAGCACCTGCAGTGATTAAAAATATTTCCTTACTGTCTGTGCGGGTTATCATAAGCCGTCATAAAAAGCAGACAGTCCTTCTCCACCCTGCGGCAGGGCGGTGAGCCCTGAGAATTTGTCCGGGAGGGGCTGAAAAAGCATAATACGGCGACTGATCAGGAACCCTTGCCGTTCTTCTTTTTACTAACCGGAGTAAAAAAGTACGTGCTGTTCAATTCTTTTGGCTTCATATTTCTTTACCTGCCAATCGTTATTTTCATTTTCTTCTGGCTGGGTCGCTACGATAAAACCCGGGCAGCCGGGTGGCTTGCATTTGCTTCTCTTTTTTTCTATGGCTATTGGGATTATCGGTACGTCCCCCTGCTTCTGGCCTCTGTCGGGTTTAATTACTGGGCCGGATTACATATTGCCCGGGCAGTCTCTGCCCGGAAAATCTGGCTTGTCTTTGCGTTGACAGCCAACCTGCTTCTGCTTGCCTACTATAAATACGCAAACTTTTTTCTCTATACAATCGATGCTGTCAGCGGCTGGCACTTCGAAGCTCTGGATATCGTTCTGCCAATAGGTATCTCGTTTTATACGTTTACCCAGATTGCTTTTCTGGTAGATACCTACCGGGGACAGGTCAAAGAATACCGGTTTGTTCACTACATTCTGTTTGTCAGTTATTTTCCTCATCTTATCGCCGGACCGGTGCTGCATCACAAGGAAATGATGCCCCAGTTTGCTGACGATAAAAATTATCACCCGGGCTGGGAAAATATTGCCATTGGCCTGTCTATTTTCGTCATTGGATTAACAAAAAAAATATTGATCGCAGATAACGTTGCACCTCTTGCCGATCCGGTTTTTTCTCCCGATGCCCACCCGCAACTTATTGAAGCATGGATAGGAGCACTGGCATATACGTTTCAGCTCTACTTTGATTTTTCTGCCTACTCGGATATGGCCATCGGCTTATCCCGTCTGTTTGGAGTCAAACTTCCCCTCAACTTCAATTCGCCTTATAAAGCAGAGAACATCAGTGATTTCTGGCGGCGCTGGCATATGACGCTATCACGCTTTCTTCGTGATTATTTATATATTCCGCTCGGCGGTAACCGTAACGGTTCACTTAACCGCTATCGCAATCTCATGATTACTATGCTGCTGGGTGGCCTTTGGCACGGTGCGGGGTGGACGTTTGTTATCTGGGGCGGTTTACACGGGTTTTATCTTGTAATAAACCATGCCTGGCAATTTGTTATATCAAAATTAAAGATGCATACGGGACCAATCTGGACAGCCAGTAGCCGTCTGATTACATTCCTGGCAGTTGTCATTGCGTGGGTATTCTTCCGTGCCCCGGATATACGAACGGCGATTGATATCCTTGGCGCAATGATCGGGGTGAACGGGATTTCATTCCCCCACGGCTTGGCACATTATTCAGATCAATTTCAATATTTGCCTTTTTCTGTGTCGTTCAATGGTATTCAATGGATTGATTTCGGTGGAATTGATGTTCCTGTTCTCCTGGCCGCCGCACTGATTGCATGGTTTGCTCCGAATACCCAGGAGATCTTTTCCCGGTATGATCCCTGCCTCGAAAAAGTGACTCCCCCGGGTTCCCTGATCAGCCGCTATATCAGCTGGGCTCCTTCAAAACTGACAGGAGTGGTGTTCGCAGTATTGTTTGTTATCTGCATGCTCAATATGAACCGGGTAACAGAATTTTTATATTTTCAGTTCTAGTCTGATATGAAACCAGACACGATCTATCATCCCGGGAAAGCAGAATTTCGCATATATGTAACAATATTTTGTTCGCTCTTTACGGTGGTACTGTCTTCGATTGCCGGCCTTAATTACTTTGTTGATCCATACCTGATTCATCAGTGGGATTCACCTCTGATTCAAAGACTTCGCCCGACAGAAGAAAGATTGAGCCCATGGGGAAAGACTTATGCTGTCGCAGCGTATAAACCATCCATTCTCTATCTGGGTAACTCAAGAACGGAATTTGGACTGCCAACTGATTCTCCTGTTTTTTCCGGAAAGAAAGTGTTTAACAGTGCAATTTCCGGGGCAACTGTGGCAGATGCAATCACAATGGGTAAGCATGCTTCTTCGGTAAGCCAGCTTGACACAGTTGTCTGGGGAATCGATTATCAAACCTTTTCTGCCGTCGTGGGTAATACGGAATTTGATAGAGGGCTCGTAGCCGATTCAGGCAATTATTTTCTTCATCGTGCCATTCTGGACGTTAAACGTGTGCTTGCAGTAGATATGACGCGAGATTCAGTCGCCGTATTGTCGGGTTCATTTGATCCGGTATGCCATTCAAGTCTGGTTTTCTACGGACAGCGGGATAAAGCGTGTATGAAAAAAATTATTGAAATGCAGGGAGGTATTCAGCAGGCGATAAAAACAGAGACAAGAAATTTTGCCAAAGCCACTCCTTCTGCTGAAAAGGCTTTTTATGAATTCAATTCCTTTATCCGGGAATTATGCAGCCGGAAAATCCAGATCCGTCTTTATATCAACCCGACGCATGCGCTTACAATGAGCGCGCTCTACTGGAATAATAAATGGGGTCCGATGGAGACCTGGTTGCGGCAACTGGTGGAAATTGCAGATGCAGCAAGGTACTCAGGTTGTGATATCCGTTTATTCAATTTTTCCGGATTTAACAGCATCACTACTGAATCTGTTCCTCAGATCAGTGGGAGAAGCAAGATGGAGAACTATGCGGAGACTTCCCATTACCGGGATAATGTTGGCACGATGATTCTGGAGAAAATGTTTGATTCTGATACGGGCTCAGTGCCAGATGACTTTGGCGTGGAGCTTAATAAGGAAATGTTATCTGCTTATCTGGAAAAAATGCGATCTGACCGTGATCAGTATCATGTACAGCATCCGGTCGAAACCCTGTTTGTGAAATCATTGATTTCTGATTCGGGGGAAGTATTGCATGAATAAATCTCTTCCTGAAACATCATTACGCCTGAATTTGAACCGGGATTTCTAGCGGGTTGAAGATATTTCTTTATGCTGATTGATCGGGATATTGAGTCTTGGTTACGTCTCGGGTTGACGGAAGGGGTGGGAAGCGGGGCACTGCGCCGGTTGCTGGTTGCGTTTGGTGATCCGGCTGAGGTGCTTGCCGCAAATCAGAGTGCGCTTGAAGGGGTGGTGAAGAAATCAGTCGCTGCCAGTATTTTTCTTCGCAGGGTGGATGAAGAGAGACTGGCCAGAACGGTTGAATGGCTGAGAGATCCTCTTAATTCTCTGATTACATTGGCAGATCCGGATTATCCGAAGCTCCTGCTCAATATAACTGATCCTCCTCCCATGCTGTATTTCAAAGGCCGGCGGCATTTGCTGGCGCGGCCGGCGCTGGCAATCGTTGGCAGCCGTAACGCAACGCCGCAGGGGCTGGCAAATGCTGATGCTTTTGCCGAAGCTGCCAGTAACGCAGGGTTTTGTGTCATTAGTGGTCTGGCTCAAGGCATAGATACTGCCGCACATCAGGGAGGGTTGCGGGGTGCATCTTCCAGTATGGCTATTGTCGGAACCGGACTTGATCTTGTCTATCCCTCAAAAAATCATGAGCTGGCCCATAGATTGGCTGACACAGGAGGGCTGATTTCGGAGTTTCCTTTGGGAACTCCGGCGATAGGCCGTAATTTTCCGCGCAGAAACCGAATCATCAGCGGTATGTGCCATGCGTGTCTGGTTGTGGAAGCGACACTGCACAGCGGATCACTGATTACTGCCAGGCTGGCGCTGGAACAGGGGCGTGAAGTGATGGCGATTCCGGGTTCTATTCATTCTCCCCTGTCCAAGGGCGGTCATGCGCTGATCAAACAAGGTGCAAAACTGGTTGAGAATATTCAGGATATTCTGGATGAGTTGCACTACCAGTCTGTCCCGCAACTGGAATCTGCGCCGGAGGGAGAGGATACGGTAAATATGCCGGTCGAAGATCTTTGCGAGGATGATGATTCCGGTTTATTAATGCATTTTGGCTACGATTCCGCTGATATTGATACATTGTGTATACGTAGCGGCTTGACGGTTGAGACAGTATCCGCCATGCTACTGAACTTGGAATTGGAGGGCAGGGTTGGCAGTCTTCCCGGGGGGAAATATCAGCGTATTCGCTGATTTACCAGAAGTGAGTGGTATGGCTGTCACCCTGTTTTGAGTGTCTTAGAGTGGTCTTGATTTGAGACCACGGTACAGAGCCATGTTCGATATTCTCATTTATCTGTTTGAAAATTACTTTGATGCTGGAAATTGTCCGGATTCTGCCACGCTGACACGGAAGCTGACCATGGCTGGTTTTGATGATGAGGAGATTACGCTGGCGCTTGACTGGCTGTCCGATCTTTCCTGTTACGGTGAAGAGGGTTACCTGGACGGATTGGCGGAGAGTCGTTCAATGCGCCACTTCACTGAAGAAGAAATGGAGATTATTGATACGGAAGGGCGTGGATTTATTCTTTTTCTTGAACAGGCAGAGGTGATTAACCCTTTGCAGCGTGAATTACTGATTGATCGCGTCATTCGTATGGATGGCGATATTCCCAGCGTGGAAAAAATAAAACTGGCGGTGCTGCTTAATCTCTGGATTCAGAATCGGTTAACGGATCGCGGTATCGTCGAAGGACTGTTCATCGTCAGTGATTTTCACCAGCGGCACTAACATCCGGCTGATTCCACACAAACATTTTTTCCAAATTTGTTGATAACCGATATCCGGAAGGTCGGGCAGCCCGGCCGGCCAGCGCCGTTTCTGCGCCAGCTTTCACTTTTGTTTTGTTGTACCAGCCGTTGTATGTAAATACCCTATGAGTAAAAAACTGATCATCGCTGAAAAGCCTTCTGTTGCTAATGATATTGCGCGTGCCCTGGGAGGCTTTACTAAACAGGGAGATTATTTTGAGAGTGATGAGTTTGTTTTATCCTCGGCAGTCGGGCATCTGCTGGAGCTGGTCGTTCCTGAAGAATATGAAGTCAAGCGAGGAAAGTGGAGTTTTGACCATTTACCCGTTATTCCACCACGTTTTGATCTTGCCCCGATCGAAAAAACTACGGATCGTCTGAAACTGCTGAGCAAGCTGATCAAACGCAAAGATGTCGATACACTGATTAACGCCTGCGATGCCGGGCGTGAAGGTGAGCTGATTTTCCGTTACATCGTGCGTCATGCAGGCAGTAAAAAATCTGTTAAGCGTTTGTGGTTGCAGTCTATGACACCGACTGCCATACGTGAGGCTTTTGTAAATCTGCTGGATGATGCTGAAGTGCTGCCCCTGGCTGATGCGGCTGTTAGCCGGTCGGAAGCGGACTGGCTGGTGGGTATTAACGGCACACGTGTTATGACTGCATTTAATTCGCAGGAAGGTGGGTTTCACAAAACCACAGTGGGGCGTGTACAGACACCTACGCTTGCTATATTGGTCGAGCGGGAAGAAGCGATCAAAAAATTTGTGGCTCGGGATTACTGGGAGGTTCATGCTGTTTTTCAGGCAGAGAGCGGCTCCTACAAGGGAAAATGGTTTGATGAAAATTTCAGTAAGCGTAAGGATGAAACTGAATCCAGGGCAGATCGGGTCTGGGATCATGCTAAAGCTGAAGCAGTTCGGAATAAATGCCTGGGCCAGACTGGAATTGTTTCTGAAGAAAACAAACCAGCCAGGGAAAATTGTCCGCTGCTGTACGATCTGACCGGTTTGCAGCGTGATGCCAACAGCCGTTTTGGCTTTTCTGCCAAAACGACACTGGGACTGGCTCAGGCACTGTATGAGAAACATAAGGTGCTGACGTATCCCCGTACTGATTCGCGTGCGCTTCCAGAGGATTACCCGCCGGTTGTCAGAGATACACTGCAGGCGCTGAAGGGATCACACTATGACCGGTTTGCCAGCCAGATTCTGGAATCAGGCTGGGTGAAACCCAATAAACGTATTTTTAACAATACAAAGGTTTCCGATCACTTCGCCATCATACCGACTGCACTTGTTCCCAGGAAACTCAATGAGGCGGAAGAGAAGCTCTACGATCTGGTAACCAAACGTTTCCTGGCAATTTTTTATCCGGCAGCAGAATTTCTGATGACAACCCGCATTACACGGGTGGAAGGGGAGCCTTTTAAAACTGAGGGTAAGGTGCTGGTGCACGCCGGCTGGCAAGCTGTTTATGGCAAGGTGGAATCTGCTGCTCAGGGGCAGGAAGAAGAACTGGTGGCAGTCGCACCGGGTGAAGCTGTATTGGCGCAGGAAGTCAGCGTTGTTGCCAGTCAGACACGCCCTCCCGCCAGATATAACGAGTCTACCCTGTTATCTGCGATGGAAGGTGCCGGAAAGTTTGTGGAAGATGAAGAGTTGCGTGCAGCAATGAGTGCCAAGGGACTGGGTACACCCGCAACACGGGCCGCCATTATAGAGGGATTGATTCACGAGAATTATGTTGAGCGTTCAGGACGGGATCTGCAGCCGACAGCAAAAGCATTTTCCCTGGTCACCCTGTTGCGTGGACTGAAAATTCCCGAGCTGATTTCGCCTGAGCTGACAGGGGACTGGGAATTCAAGTTGCGCCAGATGGAGCAGGGTCAGCTAAAGCGCGATGTTTTTATGGAAAAGATTGCGGCGATGACTCGTCATATCGTTGAGCAGGCCAAGAACCATCGGGATAAAACTATCAGTGGCGATTTTGCGACGCTCCAGGTGCCTTGTCCTGAATGTGGCGGTGTGATCAAAGAAACATACAAAAAATTTCAGTGCCAGCAGTGTAATTTTGCATTGTGGAAAATTCTGGCCGGGCGACAGTTTGAAATCGGTGAAATGGAAGCGTTGATTTCCACCCGTGAGGTCGGTCCTTTATCAGGCTTTCGCAGCAAGATGGGGCGTGCATTTAATGCGATTGTCAGGCTGACGGATGATTATGAAATGAAGTTCGACTTTGGTAATGAAGCCGATCAGGCACAGGAGAAAGTTGATTTTTCAGCACAGCAGTCACTTGGGAAGTGTCCTCAATGTGGTCATTCTGTCTATGAGCACAAGATGCTGTATGTTTGTGAAAAATCAGTTGGAGCGGATTCTTCCTGCAGCTTCAGAACCGGAAAGATTATTTTGAATCGCCCTGTTGAAGTGGAGCAGGTAACCAAATTGCTGCAAACCGGGAAAACAGATTTGCTGGCCGGGTTTATCTCCAAGAAGGGTCGGCCATTCTCCGCCTATCTGGTTGTGGGGCCGGAAGGGAAAATCGGATTTGAGTTTGAGCAGAGGAAAACGAAGAAAAAACTGACTGATACTGTTCCGGAAACCGGGGAAGCTGCTTCTTAAGCTGACTGGCAGTCTTTCTGCCGTATTTCCGGAATAGTGATCAGATTAGCCATAGACGTAAATAAGGTAGCGTACGATACCTGATACTGCGGTAATGAGGATAGACAAGCTTCCTACTAACGCGACCCCTTCAATCAGAAAAAATGTCAGTGCCTGGCCAAGCGTTTTGTATTCCATTTCCCCTGACTCATTGCGCATCTTGTCTTTGCGGGTCTTGGTCCAGTAGAGAATTATGAAAGAGAGTGGTATGGCCAGAATTGAGTAAAACAGGGTCATTATCTGTGAATCGTCTTCCATCTGTTACCTCGTTGAATATAAAAAAATTGACATAAGGAAAGAAGCGTATTGTATTTGATCTGCGGCGGCTTTAGTAGGCGGTTGTACTGATATTTGATATTGATGGAAAAACAGGATAACTGGTGGTTGATCGGGATTGGGGGATGATGGGACAGGTGAAAAACGGGAGTGTGGTAAATAATTTGCAGTTTGGGATTGCAAGAAGGTCGTTTGTCTATGCAATGGCTTGATCTTCCTTTGGTGCGTAATGCGCGCGGCAGTGTGCGCCTGCCGGGTTCGAAGAGTATTTCCAACCGTATCCTGCTGCTGTCCGCGCTTGCTGAAGGTACAACGATGGTTGGCAGTCTGCTGGAATCTGATGATACCGCACGGATGCTGGATGCATTACAGCTGCTTGGAATAACCATTGCGCATGTGGGTGATGGTGAATACCGGATTATCGGGTGCAAAGGGAGATTCCCGGTAAAAGAAGCCGAGCTGTTTCTGGGAAATGCCGGGACTGCTTTTCGTCCGTTGACCGCTGTGCTGGCTCTGGCGCAAGGACACTATCACCTTTCCGGTGTACCGCGAATGCACGAGCGTCCGATTGGTGATCTGGTGGATGCGCTGCGGCAGATCGGGGCCGAGATTACTTATCTTGGCCATGAGGGGTTCCCGCCACTGGAAATCCATTCGGCAATAATTTACCCGGGGGATATTTACATTAATGGAAATATCTCCAGCCAGTTTCTCAGCGGGCTGTTAATGGCATTGCCGCTGACCGGCAAGCCAGCAACTGTTATCGTCAGTGGTACATTGATATCACAGCCTTATGTGGCGCTTACGATTGCACAGATGGCGCATTTTGGCGTACAGGTTGAACAGGAATCCTGGCAGCGGTTTATCCTGCGCGGAAACCAGATTTATCGCAGTCCGGGAAAAATCAGGGTTGAGGGTGACGCATCCTCGGCTTCTTATTTTCTTGCGGCTGGGGCTATTGCGGGTGGCCCGGTACGAGTTGAGGGTGCAGGAAGTGACAGCTGCCAGGGGGATGTCCGTTTTGTCGAGGCACTTGAGGCAATGGGAGCGCATATCAGGATGGGGAGCGACTGGATAGAATCCGGTGCGCCAGCCGGCAAAGCGCTAAAGGCGATTGATTTTGACTGTAACCATATTCCTGATGCGGCTATGACGCTTGCAACGACGGCCTTATTTGCACAAGGCACTACCACGCTCAGAAATATCGCAAGCTGGCGGGTCAAGGAGACCGATCGGATTGCAGCGATGTCTGCGGAGCTTCGCAAGCTGGGTGCTCATGTTGAAACAGGAGAGGATTTTCTCCGCATTACGCCGCCGGCCGGCTCGCTTGTTGCTGATGCTGCTATTGATACCTACGATGATCACCGGATGGCCATGTGTTTTTCCCTGGTGTCTCTGGGTGCGCCAGTGCGTATCAATGATCCCGGTTGTGTGGCTAAAACTTTTCCGGATTATTTCAAAAGGTTTGCAGCCATTACGCACGCATAGCCTGTGAAAGCAGCCGGTTTTCATAAAGTAAAAATGACACCTGATGCGCTCAGGTATTTATCATTGAACCGGGTAGATGAATGATGGATAAACAACATGTGCCGGTAATTACGCTGGATGGCCCTTCGGCATCAGGAAAGGGGACAATTGCCCGTCTCGTGGCGCGGGCACTCGGGTTTCATTATCTGGATAGTGGCGCACTTTATCGTCTGGTGGCGCTGGCTGCCATGAAGCGTGATATAGAGGCGGATGACGAGAAGAGCATAGTCGATATCGCCCGGCATCTGGGTGCTTCTTTTAGCGATACAATGATCTTGCTGGACGGAGAAGACGTCAGTGGTCGGGTGCGTTCAGAGGCATGCGGGGAGTATGCTTCACGAATCGCTCAGTATCCTGCGCTCAGGGTGGAGTTGCTGGAGCGCCAGCGTGGTTTTCGTCAGTTACCCGGGCTGGTGGCCGACGGGCGTGATATGGGGTCCGTAATTTTTCCTGATGCCAGCCTTAAAATCTATCTCACGGCGAGTGCAGAGGAACGTGCGTCCAGGCGTCATAAGCAGTTGATGGAGAAGGGTATAAATGCTAGTATCGCGGAGCTGGTCCGGTCGTTGCGGGAGCGTGATGAACGTGACGGCAGTCGTGCCGCCTCGCCGCTGCAGAAGTGTGAGGATGCACAATTGCTGGATACTACTGGCCTCGGTATAGACCAGGTTGTCAGCAGAGTGCTGGGTATGTATGCTGAAACCCGGCAGTCTTGAGTAATTCTGAAATTTTAGTTTTCAAGCTGTTCTTTTTATTAACCATATTAACTAACCAACCTGTCCCCTCTGTTTTTTGCTGGGGGATTTTTTACAATCGGGTATTTTTTAAATGACTATTGCAACCAGTGTAGCGAGCTCTTCGGAAAATTTTGCCGAGCTGTTCAATGAAAGCCTTTCGCATAAGGAAATGCGAGTGGGTGAAGTGATAACTGCTGAAATCATTCGTGTCGATTACAACTTTGTTGTAGTTAATGCAGGGCTAAAATCCGAAAGCTATATCCCGATTGAAGAATTTAAAAATGACAGGGGTGAAGTTGAAGCCCGGGCAGGTGATTTTGTAACTGTGGCTATTGAAGCGCTTGAGAATGGGTTTGGTGAGACTCGCCTGTCAAGAGACAAGGCAAAACGCCTGAATGCCTGGTATGAACTTGAAGACGCCATGGAAAAAGGCAAAATTGTTACCGGCATGGTCAATGGTAAGGTGAAAGGTGGATTGACGGCCATGATTAACGGTATTCGCGCCTTTTTGCCAGGTTCCCTGGTGGATATCCGCCCGGTCAAGGATATGACGCCTTATGAAAATAAGGAAATGGAATTCAAGGTAATCAAGCTCGACCGTAAACGCAATAACGTGGTCGTGTCCAGACGTGCCGTTCTGGAAGAAACCCAGGGTGCCGATCGCGATGAATTGCTGGCCAGTCTGCAGGATGGTGCAATTGTCCATGGGATTGTCAAAAACATTACGGATTATGGCGCATTTGTTGATCTGGGCGGTATTGATGGCCTGCTGCATATTACTGATCTTGCATGGCGCCGTGTAAAACATCCAACTGAAGTAATTAACGTTGGAGATGAAGTTACTGCCAAGATTCTGAAATTTGATCAGGAGAAGAATCGTGTTTCCCTGGGGCTGAAACAGCTGACGGAAGATCCGTGGATTGGCCTTTCAAGACGGTATCCGCAAGGCACACGTCTTTTCGGTAAAGTTACCAATATGACTGATTATGGTGCTTTCGTTGAAATCGAACAGGGTATTGAGGGTTTAGTGCATGTTTCTGAAATGGACTGGACCAATAAAAACATTTATCCATCCAAAATTGTTCAGTTGGGCGATGAGGTCGAGGTCATGATCCTCGAAATCGACGAAGATCGTCGCCGTATTTCGCTGGGAATGAAACAGTGCAAGCCAAATCCATGGGAAGAGTTCTCTCTCAGCCATGAAAAAGGCGATAAAGTTACAGGACAAATTAAATCCATTACCGATTTTGGTTTGTTTATCGGATTACCTGGCAATATTGACGGACTGGTTCATTTATCTGATCTTTCCTGGAATCAGCCGGGCGAGAAAGCAATCAGTGAATTCAAGAAAGGAGATGAAGTTGAAGCTGTTGTACTGTCCATTGATGTAGAGAAGGAGCGAATTTCTCTGGGGATAAAGCAGCTCGAAGGTGATCCTTTCAACGTGTACGTGTCTTCGTATGATAAAAACAGTATCGTCAAGGGTACTGTTAAATCTGTTGATGCCAAAGGTGCTACTGTTGCGCTGACCGACGAGGTGGAAGGCTATTTGCGTGCTTCCGAATTCTCCCGTGACAAGATCGAGGATATCCGTTCCCGTATTAATGAAGGGGATGAGATCGAAGCCATGATTATTAACATTGATCGCAAAAATCGCAGCATCAGCCTGTCGGTTAAGGCGAGAATCCAGGATGAGGAGGATAAGGCTGTCAAATCTATGTCCTCAGCTGTAAATTCTGCCAGTGCCGGTACGACTAATCTGGGTGCATTACTTAAAGCCAAGATAGACAGCAGCAAAGCGTCAGAAGAATAAAGGCAGGTTATGACGAAATCCGAACTGATTTCCAGGTTGGCAGAACGCTTTCCTCAATTACTGGCAAAAGATGCTGAGCTGATCGTCAAGATTATTCTTGACGCAATGGCCAGGAGTCTTGCCAGAGGGGAGCGTATCGAAATTCGTGGATTTGGCAGTTTTGATCTGAATTACCGGCCCTCACGCATTGGCCGCAACCCGAAATCAGGTGAGAAGGTGCATGTACCGGAGAAATACGTTCCACATTTTAAAGCAGGAAAGAAAATGCGTGAACTGATTGATTCCGATCATAAGCAGCATAAGGTGCTTGAGCGTGTTTCGGGTTAAATGTGCTTTCCATCAGAAAAATCAGGAAGTGTATCCATATCTGTTAAGGATAGCGGTTGGCTGGTTGCCAGCTGCAGGGGAAGTTTCCGGATGGTGATTGCACTTCCTTCTGTTAAATCAGATAGGGTTATATGGTGATGACCTTTCTGCGCCTGATTGTCTTCTTGTTTTTACTGAGTGTTGCCGTCAAGAACTCCGAGATGGTGACAATACATTACTACCTTGGGCTGGAGTGGGAGGTGCCTGTGATAATCGTACTTCTCCTCTGCTTCATTGCAGGTATCCTGTTCGGGTGTTTATCCTGCTTCATTAAGCGAATCGGTAAAAAATCCTGACATTTCTGTCACATGAATGATCCCCGTATCATTGTCGCACTGGATTTTCCGGAGCCGGCTGCTGCACTGGATTTTTCTGCCCGGCTGGATAGTGCGCTTTGCCGGGTCAAAGTGGGGAAAGAGCTGTTTACCTCTGCCGGTCCGCAGCTGGTTGAAAAATTGATGAAACAGGGGTTTGATGTATTCCTTGATCTGAAATTCCATGATATTCCCAATACGGTTGCGGCTGCCTGCAGTGCAGCGGCAAGTCTTGGCGTGTGGATGATCAATGTACATGCGCTGGGAGGGAGCAAAATGCTGCTTGCAGCCCGGCATGCAGTGGAAGGGAAAAAAACCAGGCTTATCGCCGTTACGCTGCTTACCAGCCTGAATCAGGATGATTTAAGAGAGTTGGGGATAACTGATGCACCGGAAACACTGGTGCGGCGGCTGGCTTTACTTGCGCAACATTGCGGGCTGGAGGGTGTGGTTTGCTCGGCACTGGAAGCAGCGGATCTGAGAAAAATGACCGGTAAGGATTTCTGGCTGGTAACCCCGGGTATCCGGTCAGCTAATGACAACCGGGATGATCAGGCGAGAATTGCAACACCTGCGATAGCTGTTCGTAATGGAGCCAGCCATCTGGTGATCGGCAGACCTATTACCCGATCATCTGATCCACTCAAGGCGCTCCAGCAGTTTAATAACGAAATTTCTGCGGCTTTATAAGCCGGTAGTTTTTACTTCAGGCAGATTTCTGGAAGACAGGGAAAAAACTTTTCTAAGTGTCCAGTCCTGGCCGGCTAACAGGCTGGTAATCAGGACAGTCATTCTGACATTCCAGCGAGAGATTTTAACTTCCGTACCTGTTGTGAAATCGCGCTTCTGATTGATTCTGTTCAGAGTCAGTATAGCCATGCCTATCGCCCACAGGCAAAACCGGCGTATTCCTGTTTCATGTGACGGAATCAGGCAGGTGTACGTCAGTGCGTTCTGTAAGTGTGTTCTGGCAATTCCGATCAGCGTACCCAGGCCGGCATGAAATTCCGGCACAGAACAACCGGGCTGTAAATCATCCAGGTCAAATCCTTCTCTCAGAAAAATATCTCTTGGCAGCCAGCAGGCACCCCGTTTTCTATCTTCCCAGATATCTTTCAGGATATTGGTCATTTGCAGTCCCTGCCCGAAAGAAACGGACAGCTGCATCAGTTCTGATCTGTGCTGACTGATTTCGGAAGAGTAGTCACAGAACAATTCAGTCAGCATCTCACCGACAACACCAGCGACATGATAGCAATAGCGATCCATCTCGGCCAGATTCTCAAGACCTGATAAGGATTCGCTCTCCTGATATGCTGCCATCCCTTGTCCCATTATGCGTATACAGCGCTCCAGTGCCTGGCGCTGTGCCGGGTTAAAGCTGTGCGTCATGCGTATGACGGATGGGGTATGTTTGATGAGATCGTGTTCCGCCGGAATAGTATGTTCCGAAAGCAAGGGGTGCAGCGCCTGGGCAAAGGTTTCGGCATCAGTTTTTCCACTGACCACCTCAGTAAACATTCCGGCCAGTTCGCGTGTCTGTTCCAGTGTCAATGCGCTGTCATCCTCTACAGTATCGACAATGCGGCATAGCAGATAGGCGTTGCCAATAACCTCACGCAATGCAGGCGGCAGTTGTGGAATGGTTAGAGCAAACGTACGCGATACACCTTGCAATATATGCTCCTGGTAGCGTGTATCGTCGAGGGTGGCAATGTTTGACATGTTTGGGGGTCGTTACAGAATTCAGGCTGGGGGCAGCTTTTCCAGGGCGTATAGCGCTTCAATGGTTTCACGGGCACGAATGAGGTGTACCGAGCTCCCATCCACCATGACTTCGGCTGCACGCGGGCGGGTATTGTAATTGGAACTCATGCTCATGCCATAAGCGCCGGCAGACATAACGGACAGCAAATCATTCTTTTCCACTATCAGGTCACGATCATGGCCGAGAAAATCCCCTGTCTCACAGACGGGGCCGACGACCTGGTAAGTTTTTGTTTCTCCCGTTCGTTTTGTGATTGGCAGGATAGCGTGATAGGCCTGATACAACGCGGGCCTCAGCAAATCATTCATTGCACCGTCAACAATAGCGAAATTACGGTGTGGTGCATGTTTGAGATAGTGCACCCGGGTCAGTAACAGACCGGCACTGCCAACCATTGAGCGCCCGGGCTCGATGAGCAGCTGCTGAGGGTAATTTTCTGTCGCGGCACATAAAGCCCTGACGTAAGCCTCTATCGCGGGTGGAGATTCCAGGTTGTAGCGAATGCCCAACCCCCCTCCGAGATCAAGATGGTCTATGGAGATACCCGTACTTTGCAGTCGTGTCAGCAAAGCCAGCATCTTGTTAGCGGCTTCGATGAAAGGGGCCAGTTCAGTTAATTGTGAACCAATGTGGCAATCCAGCCCGGAGATGCGGATATGGGGAAGCTGGCGGGCCAGGGCGTATATTCGTTCAGCTTCTGCGGCCGGGATACCAAACTTGTTTTCCTTCATCCCGGTTGAGATATAAGGATGGGTATTGGCATCCACATCCGGGTTGACGCGTAAACTGACGGGTGCGATTTTCCCTGTCTGTCCGGCGATTTCATTCAGGGCCATCAGCTCCATCTCGGATTCCACGTTGAAACAGAGGATATCGGCTGCCAGCGCCGCACGGATTTCATCTGATGTTTTACCGACACCGGAGAAAACAGTTTTTTGTGGATTACCGCCCGCTTTCAGCACGCGCTGTAACTCCCCGCCGGAAACAATATCAAAACCACTGCCAAGACGAGCAAGCAGGTTCAGAATGGCGAGATTCGAATTCGCCTTTACCGCATAGCAGATCAGATGATTTCGTTGTCCAAATGCACGATCGAACGCCTGGTAGGCCGAGCGGATTGCCGCGCTCGAATAAACATAGCAGGGTGTGCCAAATTCTGCAGCAATTTCTGCCAATGGGACTGATTCCGCAAAAAGCTGATTATCTCGATATTCAAATGAGCCAAAGTTGCTCATGGTTTTTCCTGTGTTTTATTGTTAATGGGAGCCGGGTTTTGTGGGATATAAAGAGGGCCTTTATGGCCGCAGGCTGACAGAAATAACTGCAGAAAAAGGATCAGGGCAAGTGCGCGCATCATTAGATTGCTATGAATATGGATAAAAATCCGTTCGCTTCTGTAAAGACCAAACCGGTTCCGGATGGAGAATCATGGTGCCATAAATACAGTATTTATTATTGGCGGGAGCCGGACAGCCACTGTACCAGCTCACTGCGCAGGTTGTCACTTGCCAGTATAAAAGCGGCGACAGCACCTGCTGCATCAGCTGTTTGTGCAGATTGCGCTATCGTAAAACTGTGCTGTGCAATTGGCTGGTGTGTATCAGGTTCATACAGAAATGCCCTTAACCGGATGACAACATGGCTGCTGTTCTGCGTATCAAAAACCTGCATAAATTCGTCTAAGTTTATTTTGAGCAGACAGTTTGTGAGCGAACGATTGTATTTACTGTTACCGGGGGGATTGAGCCGATGGCCAGCTAAATACTGTCTCAGGTATTCAGTTAACAACTTTGCCGGGGGGGCCGTCCAGTGACTGTTGGCATAGGTATAGACGCGGGCAGGGTCGTGATAGGCAAGCCGGTAACGGATGGCTTCTGTATCAAGCCAGACAGGAGCACTAATGTCCGCAACCTGAATGGCCGCAGGTGAAAATTGTGCGAATCCGGGTGCAGTGACAGGTATCGAACCCAGATCATAAATGGAGACAGGAGCTGGTTTCGGTGTCAACGCACACCCTGTCAGCAGAATAACTGAAAATACCGCAGAAAGTTTCATCCTCCTCCTGTTATCACCTTATCGCTTCATTACTTTGCTGTTTGAGTGGCAGAGGTGGCGAAAAACCGGGTTCGCCCGGGCCGGGTAAAGCAGGGGATTTGCCAAATACCAGGCTTTGCGGCTGTGACTCCAACAGATTCAGGAATTGATCCAGTTTGCGTGTACTTTGTGTGATAGCCTGGCTCGTTGTATTCAGATTTGACAGGGTATGTGTGATCTCCAGGGAGCTCTGTGTCAGGTTATCCACCAATCCCCGCTGCCGGTTAAGTTTCTGCAGAACCTGGCTGGTATTCTCCATGACCTGCCGGGTTTGTTTGAGCGTTGTACTGAATTCGTCGGTTACCCGGGGCAAAGCCTGCAGCCCTTTCTGAAGCGGTTCGGTCAGTTTGTCATAATGCTGCGCCATCTGTTCCAGATGACTCAGGATATTTCCAATGTGCGCCTGATTGCTGTCATTTAGCAGGGCGCTGATCTGCCTGATCACCGTGTTGGAATTTTGCAGAATTTCTTCCAGAGAATCAAAAAGTGTTTTGATGAGTGAAGAGCGGAGTGGTATAAGCGCTTCATCCTGCAGAGAGCCCGTCTCTGCTTCATCCGTATCATTATTCAGTTCAATATAAGTCAATCCGGTAATACCCTGGCTTGCCAGCTGGGCATAGCTGTTTTTGGGAAGCGTTATATTACTGCTGACTGCGATGCGGACAAAAATATTGCGCATGTTATCCTTGTCGAAATAAATTTCTTCGACTTTGCCGACACTGATGCCGCGGTAACGCACTGATGCTTCCGGGTTAAGCCCGGAAACTGTACCGGAAGAAACCAGAAAATAATGGTTGTAACTGAGGCTGTCGTGGCTGAACCATTTGATCGCCAGGGCGGTAGCCAGCCCCAGCAGGAGTACAAACAGGCCGGCAGCAAGTGCGTGTGCTCGATTCTCCATCAGATTCCCGTGAAACGGTTTAGTGGCAAGACTATCCGACCTGCTCCCGATTTTCAGCGAGAAGCTGTTCGGTCAAATGCGGCGTGATAATCTGCAGGAGCTGGGAAAAGATTTTAGGGTTGCCGGCAACCACTTGGCCGCTGCGCATGTAGTTGCCATTTCCTTCCAGATCACCCACCATGCCGCCCGCTTCAAGGATAAGCAGACATCCGGCAGCGATATCCCAGGGTGCCAGCCCGGTTTCCCAGAAGCCATCGTAGCGCCCGGCGGCAACGTAGGCGAGATCCAGTGCAGCCGAACCCGGGCGCCGTATTCCCGCTGTTTTGGGAATCATATCCCGGAACATGGCCAGGTAGGCTTCCATGTGAGTGAAATCCCGGAACGGAAACCCGGTGCCAATCAGACATTCGCCCAGCTGTACACGTTTGCTGACACGAATACGGTGATTGTTGAGATAAGCTCCACTGCCGCGCGTGGCGGTAAACAATTCATCTTTTACCGGATCATAGACAACAGCCTGTGCCAGGATGCCCCGATGCAGCAGTGCGATTGAAACACAATACTTGGGAAATCCATGCAGAAAATTGGTAGTGCCGTCCAGCGGATCAATAATCCACTGGTATTCCGGTTTGTTTACGCTGCCTCTGGAGCCACTTTCTTCTGCTAAAATTGAATGGTCGGGGTATGCATCCAGCAGGATTTTAATAATGGCATCCTCGGCGGCCTTATCCACCTCACTCACAAAGTCACTATGCGCTTTACGCGTGACCGTCAGCCGTTCCAGGTCCATTGAAGCGCGGTTGATGATACTGCCGGCACGGCGAGCAGCCTTGACCGCAATGGTAAGCATGGGATGCATGGCAAAAACCTGAGAAACTCATAAAACTGGAAAGCCGCCATTCTAATATGAATCCCGCCCCCCCGCTCGATAATGTCCGGATCATACTCAGCCATACCAGCCATCCGGGTAACATCGGTGCTGCTGCACGAGCCATGAAAACCATGGGGCTGAGCCAGCTCTATCTCGTCAATCCGAAATCGTTTCCGGATAGTGAAGCGGATGCGCGTGCTTCCAATGCACGTGATGTTCTTGAGGCAGCGCATGTGTGTACCAGTCTGGAAGAGGCGATAGGCGACACTTTTCTGGCTGCTGCATTGACAGCACGTTCGCGGGATTTGCCGCATCCCACCTGTAACGCCAGGCAAGCCGCTACTGAGCTGGTTCGACACGCACACCATCATCCGGTTGCACTGCTGTTCGGTCGGGAAAGCGCCGGCCTTACCTCCGAAGAAATCAGTCATTGCCAATTGACTGTGCAAATCCCGACCAATCCTGCTTATTCATCGCTCAATCTGGCGGCTGCGGTACAGATCATGGCGTATGAACTGCGCATGGTGCTGGAGGAGGCAATTGCTGCTGGCGAAGCCGATTTACATTTACCCGAACCTGCCAGCCTGCATGAAATTGAAGGGTTACACAGCCACCTGGAGCGGGTCATGATTCAGAGTGGATTTCTTGATCCCACTCAACCCAGGCGCCTGATGCGCCGGATGCGTCGCCTGTTTGCACGCACCCGGCTGGAAAAAGAAGAAGTGAATATCTTGCGCGGCTTACTGACTGCTGTTGATCCGAAAAAATCAGGCTGAAGGCAGATTTATTTCGGGATACCCGGGTAATGCTAATCCGCCGGGGTCCCCTGCTGATTCTGGTTGCAGCCGGTCAGTTCGGTGCAACCGTTGTTTTGAATGACTGACGTTCTGCCAGTTTGTTGGCTAGCCGGACGAGATTGGGGCAGGTGTCACGCCATTTGACTTCTGGGAAACGGGCATCCAGATAACCAAATGTGCAGCCGAGTGCAATATCAGCCAGCGTCATGGCGGTGCCTTCGCACCATGCCTGATCGCCCAGATCAGCCGAGGCAGCCTGTAATCCTTGGTCAATTTTTTTCTGCTGACGTTCCATCCAGTCCTGGCTTTGTTGTGCTGCCGGGCGCTTGCGTTCAAGATAAATGGCTACGCAGGCATCAATGATTCCGTCGGCAAGTGCCTCCCAGCGCTTGACGCGCAGCCGTTCAGATCCGGAGGCCGGGATCAGCCGGGCGGAGCCGGCGTTGTCCTGACTATCCAGATATTCAACAATCACACGTGAATCAAACAGAATAAAGCCATCGTCCAGAATCAGCGCGGGTACCTTGCCCAGCGGATTGACCTGGGCAACTTTAGTGTCAGGGCCAAATGGCGGGTCATTCGTGAATTCATAGGTGATGCCTTTTTCAGCGAGCACGATACGCACTTTACGTACATACGGACTGGTGAGTGATCCGATAAGCTTCATTTTATTGCCCTTTTTGTTGTGAAAATAGTGAGCCATCATTTTATCCCAGTCGGAGGGGGAGGGTGGGCTATGTTAAAATACGTGTTCATAACCCGATAAATGCCCGAATTTGAACGATTATTTATGGAAATCTCGACACTTCTTGCACTTTCGCCACTGGATGGGCGCTATCAGCAAAAAGTTACCGCTTTGCGATCCTTTTTTAGTGAATATGCCCTGATCCGTCACCGTATTCATGTGGAGATTGAATGGTTTAAGGCATTGGGCTGTACGCCGGCGCTGACGGGTGCGTCTGCATTATCCGCTGGTGCTGTCGCCCAGCTGGATCAGCTTGCAGAGCATTTTTCTGTCGCGGATGCAGAAGCCGTCAAATTGATTGAGGCGCGTACCAATCATGACGTAAAGGCGGTGGAATACTGGCTGAAGGAAAAGCTGACTGGAAATCAGGAAACCGCGGCACTTTCCGAATTTGTGCATTTTGCTTGCACGTCGGAGGATGTCAATAATCTGTCACATGGGCTGATGCTTAAACACAGCCGCGATCAGATCATGCTCCCCGCGCTGGATGACGTTATTAAACGACTTGCAATCCTTGCCGGGGAGCTGGCGGATGTTCCGATGCTTTCCCGAACGCACGGGCAGACCGCCACACCAACGACCATGGGCAAGGAAATGGCTAATTTTGTTTACCGGTTGCGCCAGGGGCGTAAGCGGCTTGCCGGTGTCGTTATTTCCGGGAAAATCAATGGTGCAGTGGGCAACTACAATGCGCACATGATTGCTTTTCCCGGGTTTGACTGGGAAGTATTTGCCCGCGCCTTTGTTGAAAAACTGGGACTCAGCTTTAATCCCTATACCATCCAGATCGAGCCGCACGATACCATGGCAGAGCTGTTTGACGCCTATGCGCGTATTAACACAATCCTGGTGGATATGAACCGCGATATCTGGGGTTACATTTCACTGGGTTATTTCCGGCAGAAAACCAAAGCAGATGAGGTTGGCTCTTCTACCATGCCGCATAAGGTCAATCCGATTGATTTTGAAAATTCAGAAGGCAATCTGGGGGTTGCCAATGCCTTGCTCAGGCATTTAAGTGAAAAGTTACCGGTCTCACGCTGGCAGCGTGATCTCACTGATTCAACTGTGCTGCGCAATATGGGGGTGGCACTCGGTCATACTTTGCTGGCTTATGATTCATGCCTCAAGGGACTGGGGAAATTACAGATTGATACAGCCCGTCTGGCGGAAGACTTGAATCATGCCTGGGAAGTGCTGGCCGAGCCGATTCAAACAGTGATGCGCCGTTATGGCGTACCCAACCCTTATGAACAGCTTAAAGCACTGACGCGCGGGAAAACCGGTATTGACCGTGCCACGTTGCAACAATTCATCGGACAGCTTGAGATTCCCCTTGCTGAAAAAGAACGTCTGCTGCAGCTTTCTCCTTCAGGCTATACCGGCCTGGCATCACATCTGGCAAAAAATATCGGAGACTGATTCCGGCGTTTCATCTTTTTTATCAGGCTGTACCCGCTAAATCCGGGTACAGCGCATATCTTTTTTGATCAGGGGTTGAAAATGGAATATCAGTCCCAATATCACCGGCACCGTAACAGGAGGAATCTATGCAGGAACCACATAATCAGGAATCTATCGAGGAACAAAATCTGCCGGGAACGGGTGATACCCCGGAAGCAGATCATTCCGGCGCAGCAGGCTATACCGAGAGTGCCGGAGAAGAAATGACACCCGACATTGAACAGCAGTTAAAAGAAGCCGAGATCAGAGCCGCTGAACATCATGATGCCTGGTTGCGCGCCAAAGCCGAGAACGAAAACATTCGCAAACGTGCCCAGGCAGATATTGCCAATGCTCACAAGTATGCTGTCGATAATTTTTCCGTTCAGTTACTGGCCGTGATGGACAGTCTGGACGCTGCACTGGCTGTGGAAAATTCCACCATTGAAAGTCTGAAGGATGGTGTGGAACTGACACGCAAGCAGCTGGTGGCAATTTTTGAAAAATTCAATATTCACACCATTGATCCACAAGGTGAAAAATTTGATCCGCACCGCCATGAAGCCATGTGTGCCGTAGAATCGGATTTGCCACCCAATACGGTCATGCAGGTCATGCAAAAAGGGTATGTGTTGCACGATCGGGTAATCCGCCCCGCCATGGTGACAGTTTCCAAGGCCAGGGGTGCTTGAGATTTCCGGAGACAACCCCACTTTAAACAACAGGATAAATTTCAACTTGTAAAGGACAAACTATGGCAAAAATAATTGGCATCGACCTTGGAACGACCAACTCATGCGTTGCCGTCATGGAAAACGGTAAACCCAAGGTGATTGAAAATGCTGAAGGTACAAGGACAACCCCGTCAATTGTCGCTTATGCGGAGGACAATGAAATTCTGGTGGGGGCTTCGGCCAAACGCCAGGCGGTAACCAACCCGGAAAATACGCTGTTTGCCATCAAACGCCTGATCGGCCGTCGTTTCGACGAAGACGTGGTGCAGAAGGATATCAGCGTTACACCGTACAAGATTGTGCGTGCTGACAACAATGATGCCTGGATAGAAGCGCGTGGCAGAAAGATTGCTCCACCGGAAGTTTCTGCTCAGGTACTGATGAAAATGAAAAAGACAGCAGAGGATTATCTGGGCGAACCGGTTACGGAAGCAGTCATCACCGTGCCGGCGTATTTCAATGATTCCCAGCGTCAGGCAACCAAGGATGCAGGCCGTATCGCCGGGCTGGAGGTCAAGCGTATTATCAATGAGCCCACCGCTGCGGCACTGGCGTTTGGCCTGGACAAGAAAGAAGGTGATCGAAAAATTGCGGTATATGATCTGGGGGGCGGTACGTTTGATATTTCGATCATTGAAATTGCGGAAGTCGAAGGCGAACATCAGTTTGAAGTACTGGCAACCAATGGCGATACCTTCCTTGGTGGTGAAGATTTTGACTCCAGAGTGATCGAATACCTGGTGGATGAATTCAGGAAAGAAAGCGGTATTGACCTGAAAAAAGACATGCTGGCATTGCAGCGGCTTAAGGATGCAGCTGAAAAAGCCAAGATTGAGCTGTCCTCCAGCCAGCAGACGGAAGTGAATCTGCCTTATATTACTGCAGATGCATCCGGACCCAAACACCTGGCGATCAAGATTACGCGCGCCAAGCTGGAAAGTCTGGTGGAAGAACTGATCGAACGTACAGCCGGCCCGTGTCGGACTGCGCTGAAAGATGCCGGTCTGTCTGTTTCTGATATTGATGACGTGATTCTGGTCGGTGGCCAGACCCGTATGCCGAAGGTACAGGACAAGGTCAAGGAAATTTTCGGAAAAGAGCCGCGTAAGGACGTCAATCCTGACGAAGCAGTCGCAATCGGGGCATCCATTCAGGGTGGGGTGCTGAAGGGGGATGTCAAGGATGTGTTGTTGCTGGATGTGACGCCCCTGTCGCTGGGAATCGAGACACTGGGTGGCGTTATGACCAAGCTGATCCAGAAAAATACGACCATCCCGACCAAGGCTCAGCAAATATTCTCAACAGCGGAAGACAGCCAGACGGCTGTTACTATCCATGTGTTGCAGGGTGAGCGGGAAATGGCCTCCGGTAACAAGAGTCTGGGCCAGTTCAACCTGACCGATATTCCATCGGCACCGCGCGGAATGCCGCAGATTGAAGTGACTTTTGACATTGATGCCAACGGTATTCTCCATGTATCGGCCAGGGACAAGGCAACCGGCAAGGAGAACAAGATCAAGATTCAGGCAAGCTCCGGGCTGTCCGAGGATGAAATCCGGAAAATGGTAAAAGATGCCGAGGTACATGCGGAAGAAGACAAAAAGGCACTGGAGCTGGTCAACAGCCGTAATCAGTGTGATGCCATGGTTCATTCAGTCAGAAAATCGCTGACTGAATATGGCGACAAGCTGGAGGGAGATGAAAAATCCAGAATCGAAGCCGCACTGAAAGATGCTGAAGAGGCACTCAAATCGGGTGACAAAGAGGCGATTGATGCAAAAACTCAGGCACTGACCGAGGCTTCACACAAGCTGGCTGAAAAAATGTATGCGCAGGAGCAAGCGCAAGCAAGCCAGCAGGCGGATGCCGGGACAGCTTCCGGTGGTCACGCCGGGGAAAAACCTGTAGAAGGCGAAGTTGTTGATGCCGAGTTCGAGGAAGTCAAAGATAAAAAATGATTTCCCGGGCTGTAGTGCGGGCGGCAGTCACAGGCTGACGCCCCCGGCTGAAAAAACAGACGCAGAGAAAGAGGGAGGAAGTATCTTCTCTTTGACTCTGCGTTTCTGCATGTGACACGGTAAAGTTAGCCGGATTGAGCCGGGCTGTCTGCTCATCGGGTTTAAAAACATCTGGATTTCTAGTTAGCAGGAATTTTTATGAGTCAGCGTGATTATTATGAGGTGCTCGGTGTTGGCCGCGATGCGGATGAAACCGAGCTGAAAAAGGTATATCGGAAACTGGCGATGAAGTATCACCCGGATCGGAATGCCGGTGATGCTAAAGCGGAAGAGCGATTCAAAGAGATTAAGGAAGCCTATGAAGTGCTGTCTGATCCCAATAAACGGGTAGCTTACGATCAGTTTGGCCATGCCGGACTGAACGGCGGGATGGGCGGCGGTGGTGCACAAGGATTCAGTGATGCCTTCAGTGATATTTTCAGTGACCTTTTCGGGACGCGTGGGGGTGGGCGCTCCAATGGAGGGTATCGCGGTGCTGATCTGCGCTATAACCTGGAAATTACACTGGAGCAGGCGGCACGCGGCACCGAAACCCAGATTCGTATTCCCCGACAGGAAATTTGCGATACCTGTCATGGCAGTGGTGCCAAACCCGGAACTTCACCCAAAACCTGTCCGACCTGTAATGGACACGGCCAGATTCGCATGCAGCAGGGCTTTTTCTCAATTCAGCAAACCTGCTCGCATTGCCAGGGCAGCGGTAAAGTGGTTTCGGATCCTTGCGGAGATTGTCGCGGGGCGGGGCGGATCAAACGCCAGAAAACATTGTCAGTCAGAATTCCGGCCGGTGTGGATGAGGGAGACAGTATCCGGCTGACAGGGGAAGGTGAAGCGGGTGCAAACGGTGGACAGGCTGGTGATTTATATGTGGTTGTTCACCTTGCCAGCCATCCGGTTTTTCAGCGGGAAGGTAATCATCTGCATTGCGAGATCCCTATCAGCTTTACTGTTGCTGCCTTGGGCGGGGAGATTGAGGTGCCTACCCTCGATGGCCATGCCCGGATCAAGGTGCCAGCCGGCACGCAGACTGGAAAAATCTTCCGCCTGCGCAGCAAGGGGATAACCGGAGTGCGCAGCCAGTCTACAGGTGATCTGCTTTGCCATGTTGCGGTGGAAACGCCGGTTGATCTGACAGCCCGGCAAAAAGAGCTGCTGGAAGAGTTCGAGGCAATCAGTCAGGAAGATGGCTCACGCCACCACCCGCGTGCAAAATCCTGGATGGACAAGGCACGTGAGTTTTTCACCGAATAAGCGAGTCTGGCAATTGGTGGCAGGTATTTTTACAGGGATTCTCTAAAGCCTGATCTGCCGCCAGTCCGGTTATCTGCCGCGCGTTACCTGGCCGGGATCATCTTTTCTGCACTTCCGGTACGTAAATGCACATCGATCTGCGGGAATGCAATTTCGATTCCTTCTTCAGCGAAATGCCGGTTAATCAGCATGTGCAGTTCATGTACCAGCTGCATTCTGTCTGATAACTGGCCGGTGAATACCCGTAATTCAAAATTCAGTGTGCTGGCACCAAATTCCAGAAGGAATGCAGCCGGTTCAGGGTCGCGCAGTACCAGGGGGTGGTCATTCGCGATTTTCAGTAACAGAGCACGCGCTTTGTCACAATCGGCATCGTAGGCGATTCCTACCGAAATGACTACGCGTGTAATCTGGTCACTCAGTGTCCAGTTGATCAGTTGTTGTGTAATGAATATCTTGTTGGGCACGATAACTTCTTTGCGGTCACTGTCGATCAGAGTTGTCGCACGGATATGGATTTTGCTGACAGTCCCGCTGATGTTATTCAGCGTGATTTTGTCACCGATTCGAATAGGGCGTTCAAACAGCAGAATCAGACCGGATACGAAATTGGCGAATATTTCCTGCAGCCCGAAACCCAATCCAACGCTCAGTGCGGCAACCAGCCACTGAATGTTGGACCATTCCATTCCCAGCTTCTGCAGTGTTACTGTGAATCCGATAATCACAATCGAATACCGGAGCAGGGTGGTTATGGCGTAACCCGTGCCGGGGTTGAGCGATAAATGCCGCAGCACCAGCAGCTCAAGTGTGCCGGGCAGGTTGTGGGCGGCAATCATGGCCAGACTCAGGATAATGAGTGCCGTCAGCAGCGTTTTCAGCGTGATAGGCTGCATAATGGTTTCGCCATCCAGCTCCACTGAGGTATGCCAGATAGTGATTTTTTCCAGAAAGCCGAGTGCCGGCAGTACATCCACCCAGATAAGACCAAGGCCGGTAATCAGCATTGCCCAGATACTGATTTTCAGCAGGGTTGCAGACTGTTTGCTGATGGTTTTGACGTCAATATAGTTGTCGTCCAGTAAATCGGTTTCACTTTTTCCCGTGGTGGAGCGCTGTGCCAGCATCTCCCCCCGCTTTTCCATTGCACGCTCGAATGCAATCTTGCGCTGAATAATCAGCAGGCTGCGGAAACCCACGAAAAAAGCCAGCCCGCAGAACATGATCCAGCTTATTGACTGGAATACGAGCAGATACTGGTAGATGGCGGCAAAATAGTAGCCAATGGCAGCCATGATGATCATGCTGATCTGTAATATAAACAGCAACGCCATCCAGAATCGCGGGTTGAACATCAGGCTGTATGATTCGCCCTGATAAAGCGCCTTGCCGGAGCGGGTGATGGCCAGCCAGCCTGAAGCAAATACGGCGAGCACCAGACACAGCAGGATGAAAGTCAGCCGGCCAAAGCCATTGCGGACGAGATCATCATCCAGTGCGTCGGTGAAAGCGATGGTGACGCACAGCAGCGTTATAACAGGCGCAAAGCGTTTGGTATCCCGGTACATTTTACTGACCGGTTTTTCAGAACATTTAAACTGCCCGATGAGCAATCCCTCATGATGAAACAGCTGCAGGATAAATGACCAGATAAAAACGGCCACGGCTGCCACGTGCAGGCTTGCCGACAGTGCATGGCCGAGCTCCATGCTGACGCTGTAGCGCAGAACGAGTGATGACAGCTGGAAAGGCAGGTAAATACACCCCGATATCAGCAATGCCATCAGTAACATGCCGACAGGGTATAACTGCCTGTCCTGGTTGACCTTGCCGCGCAGGCTGTTTCCGGTACGAACCCAGGTAAGGTAGACAGGCCAGTAGGTACGCCAGAAGAGAGTGAATATCAGCGCGAATACGGCACAAATAATCAGGATATTTTTCCAGGCTGTACTGAATACTTTGCCAACTGCTGTTTCTGTTTTGCGTGAGCCAAGCCAGGTTATGGCATCCTGAATATCCTGTATCACATCCAGTGAGATGGGTTCTGCACTGCGTGTTACCAGCAGATTTTCTTTCAGCAGCAGCTTGTGCTGATTGATTTTCTCGACAAGCTGCTGCTGGATGGCAAGATGAAGCTGCAATTCCTTGATATAGCCATGCAATACCTGAACGAACTGATCGATTACCTGTTCGCGGGATTGCTTGAGTTCGTGAAAAGCATCCATGATTTGCCGGTACTCAGATGTGTCGTCTGCCGGTAACTCATCTCCATTCATGATTTGCCTGAAGTAACTGCGTTCATTCAGCATTTGCAGCTTTTCCTGTTCAAGCCGGAATAAATCCAGTCTTGCACTGTTCAGATCTTTCTCGGTTTGTGCGATGGCCGGCTCAACCATGATTTCCTTGAACTGCTTTCTGACGGCTGTTCCCAGCGCGGTATCTTCTCCCTTTAGCTCCAGGCGCTGCTGCAGTGCCGTGTAACTTTGCGTGATGAGTGTCAAACGTTTTTCGCTGTGAGCTTTACGCTCGATCAGTTTCGTTGAGAGTTCAGCATAACCGCTCAGTTTTTTGCCCAGCGACTGATTATCCTGTGCGAGCTTTTCCAGCCCAAGGTATTGCCAGGCTTTCTTAACCAGCAGCTGCTGTGATTTTTCAACGACCTGTTCGGTTTCAGCACGTTTGCGCCGGTTGATTTCCTCGGCAAGTAATTCAACTTCCTGTTCCAGTGCGTGAATTTTGGGCTGAAAGGAAAGTTTCTCCTGCAGTGTGGTGATTTCTATGGCATTGGGTAATACCAGTGCTTCCAGCTCCAGCATGCGCGTCTTGTCAGTCAGTGCCTGCAGCTGTGCTTCCCGGTAGTTCTCCAGTGCATCGAGTATTTTTTTATCGGTTGTTTTGCGTGTTTCGGATGGATTTTCCGTCAGTTCTGCCCGCAAAGTATTGATTGAAGCCTGTTCTTCACGAACGGTGACCACACGCTGACGTAATCTGGAAATTTCAGATGTGAGTTTTTGCTGCTGATTCAGCTGCTCGGAAAGATCAGCCTGTGTGGCAGTATGGCGACGTTCCAGTTCTTCAGGCGACAGCCTGGCCAGCATTTCCGGGGTGATTGCCGGTGTATCAGGAACTGCATCACTTTTTTTGAGGGTTTCCAGCTGCCTGGGATATTTTTCCAGCTGTTCAGAATAATTTGCTGTTTTTTTCAGGTATTCCTGATGATCACGCAACACTTGCTGATGATCGTTGTAAATTTCACGCAGGCGTTTTTTCTGCGGTGTTTCTTCACCACCGCCCAGTGCCTCGAGTCTGGATTGAATCATTTGAAATTCTTCATCCAGTTCGCCTGCATGACCTGACAGGTAAATCATGGCCAGCAGGATGAAAATAATGCTGCGAAACAATTTGTTCATGTATGGATTGTGGCGGGAAAAATCTGTCAGACCGGTTTTTTCCTGATCGGTTGCTGTGGCTGTATTCTGTGTACCTTGTATTTCATCCGCATAGCCGGATTACATAATCTGCCAATCCGAAACCAGGCCGAGTTCAAACAGGGCTGGTTTTTTTTCGGATGACAAAAACTGGAACCGGCCAATTGTTATTGTTCAATATTGGCCGGAAGTGTGGAGTGTAGAGATTGGAACTGAACAGTCAACCACCTTTCTCTGATACGGTAACCGGGAGAGCGGTGGTGAATCCGGTTTTCCTCAGCTGATCAATCGTTTAAGGTTGATCAGGAAGATGGTCGCCATGCATAACACAAGCATTGGCCAGTGTGGAATGAGCGCTTCGTACCATTGCGTGCCAACGGTAATGGGGATATCTAAATGAAATTCAGATTGGCGCTCATCTGTACCGGAGAGCTGAAGGATGTATTCCCCGGTTTCGTTAATACGAACTTCCTGCGAGATGATCCCGGACTGGTAAATTTGGGCGGGAATCGATAATGCTGTTTCCATTATGCCTTTTTCATTTTTTCTGATCAGGCTGACAGTCACCGGCTGTTCTCGTGCTGATACCGGGTACAGCAGGTCAACCGAGATGCTGAGCAAACCGGGGCCCGGTACCTTGCCGCATAAAATAGGAACAGTCATGGCGCTCATTGCATCTTCCGGAATCGCGTAATCTCCGGGAATGAAATAAGCAGAATAGCCAATCATGAGCGTATCCGTTTCAATCGTGCAGGTACCGCCACGAAAACCTTTAGGGTAAGTTTCCGACATATCCCCTTGTGAGCTGACATGAAACATCATGCCAATCAGGGTGATTGCCATCAGTATGCTAATGGCGATAAAAAGGCGCTGAATGTTGATGGACAGATTTTGCCAGATTGCAATCATAGCTACCTCCATTGAGCTGTTTCAGATAATTAACAGTGCAGGCAGATCGGGTTGATCTGCCTGCTTTTTTTACGACATTGCTAAAAACGTACCGGTCTGTCTGGCGCAGTGCAGAATATCTCTGGCAGCCAGTTTGCCAATATGGGCAATTTCGCTGTTGCCGGTAACCATGGCAGTGACAATCGTGCCGTCAATCAACAGATTCAGCTTTTCTGTCACCATCGCCGGATCCCTGGCGCCGCTTGCTGCCACCATGGCCTGAAGTCTCGCTGTAATTTTTTCTCTGTGATCGTTGGCGATTTCCTGTACCCAGCTGTTGCATTTTTCATGTTCGGCGACAGCGTTGATAAACACGCAGCCATAAAAAACATCGCTATCAAACCAGTCGCGCATCAGATCGAACAGCGCCAGCACACGGCTGGCTGGTGAACATTCCATTTGAGGCAGGTCGCGGTCGAACCAGCGGAACCACAAGCTGGCTTCGGTTTCGAAAACTGCTTTGAGCAGGTTTTCTTTCGAACCATAGTGTGTATACAGGCTGCGCCGGGACACGCCGGATTCCTCGATGATTCTGGCAATGCCTGTGGCGTGTATCCCCACCTGACAGAAGAGACGTCTCGCTGTTTGCAGGATTTTTTCCTCTACTGAGATTTTTCCGGGCATGGTTGTTATGGTGATTGTGTTTTATCAGTATTCATTGCCAGGTTACGGGTTGATACGGATTTGTTTGATTGCCGCAAATGGAACGTGACGGATAAAGCCACCCGGCGGTCATGACAATAACGGTACCGGATCACCACATTGGCCTGGCGCCTTCGCGAAGATGGCATTTTTCAGAACGCCTCAGCGATTCCCTAATTGCCTGCGCAGTTTGTGTGCAATCTTGCCGGCTTCCAGCCGGATTTCGCGCAACTGGCCGCTTAACGGATTAACCTGTCCGATAAAATAAAGGCGTGGTGCGCCTTCAAATTCCTGATCACCCACAATTTTTGATTTGCCCTTCTCGTCCGTAATCCCGGGTACCTGAATCAGTTCCGAAAAACCGGTACGGAACCCGGTACCGGCAACAATAACGTCCGGCTGCAGGGATGTGGTACCCGGGCTGCTGTTTTGTGTGGTGGGAACCGCACTCAGCACTTCGACTGTTCCACCGGATATTGTCTGGATCGGGCCGACAATTCTGATGCGGCCGGCACGGACATCATCAACGAAAGGGCCATAAAGAATCGGTACGACGTTATTGATTGCGTACTGTTTTAGTGTTGACAGGGCGGGAGAAGGAAGCCCGTAGGCGGACAGGTCTCCGATCATCGTGCGCCGCATGAAGCCCAGTATGCTGTCCACCAGTGAGTTCGGCAGCTGCCTCAACACGATTCCCATTCCGACAAAAGGGATACCAAAAATATGTTTGGGCAGGAGTTGTGGTGGTGTTCTGACAGACAGGGTGACCGAGCTGGCATATTGCGTCAGCCTGCTGGCTATTTCAGCGGATGAATTGCCACTGCCGACCACCAGCACATGTTTATCCGCATAATCCTGCGCGCGTTTGAACAGTGCAGAATGAATAATTCTCCCGGTAAACGTATTTTTACCTTCCCAATCCGGAATAACAGGAATGCGATTGACACCGGCTGCAATAATCACTGCGCGGGATTCAAACTGTTGCCCATCATTACTGGTGATCTGCCAGACATCGCGTTCGCGGTCGTAACAGATTTTCTCGACTTCAATGCAGGTCTGCACTGTGAAACCGCCACGAGCAGGCATGTTTTCAAGTAATGCCACTACTTCATCGCGAGACGGCCATCCGCCGGCTGACAGCGGAAATTTGCTGCCCGGCAGTGCGGAACAGAAACGGCCGGAATTCAGGCGCAGTCCATCATAATGACGGCGCCAGACATCTCCCACGGCAGGCGTGCGCTCCAGCACCAGCGGGGTGAACCCCGCCCGGGTCAGCTCATGCGCTGCCGATAATCCAGCCGGGCCTGCCCCTACAACTGCCACATCATGGATAGCACTGTTATTCATCTGTTATCTCCTTGCGGTTTCAATCAGAAAAGCCTTGCAGATAATGAAATAAGGCAGGTGTTTACTTCGGCTGGTGACGAATTTCGATATTGACCGGCACCGGGCGCATGATCGTGTCCGGTATTGGTGCGGTGGCTTTGAGTTTCTCCAGCAGTGCGGTAACTTTTTCCTGTGGGGCATCGGTCTGGATTTCCACCACAACGTTAATATCTTCAAAGCCGGGGTTGCCAGGCTCCACCGCAAAAGCAGCACGGAAATTCACCCGGCCGGAAACATGCACGCGCAGTGATTCCACATTGATACGCGCAGCAGACAGCCCCCCAATATAGGAAGCAGTCAGACAGTGGCCGACTGCCGTCAGCAGCAGATCCTGCGGGGTAATTCCCATACCCTCGCCACCGTAACGCGGAGGCTCGTCACCGATGATTGTCTGTCCGTCAGTTACATTTGAAGTGGTGTGATAACCGCTGTCCCACACAACGGTAGCCTGGTAACGGGGCCTGGCAATATCACCCGTGCGATCCTCACTGATCCGGTTTTGAATTGCAAAAGATTGCTCAATATTGATGCCGTTCACAGTCGTTTTGATAGTCGGGGAAGTCATTGCCGGATCTCCAGGTAATGTGTTACTGACAGTAATCAGGTCAAAAGTAGATCAATCGTTCTCTTTTTTGGCTGATAGTATACCGGGAAAAATAAAATGGCAAGACTGGAGAAACAAGGGAAAACAGATGACAGAAATCGGCCGTTTAATAACAGTTACGGTATGCTGCCGGCTGGAAAGCAGCGGTTATTTACCAGATAGGCGGAACGTCTGAATTCACCGGCCTGCGCGGCTTTATGCGCAAGACCCGGTGGAATGATGGGTTGGGAGTGACTGTCACGGGGCAGGTGTCTTTGCAAAGAAATCTCTTGCAATGTAATTTAAGCGAGAAGCCAAAAATTCCTCACCCTTAAAGAGACTGTCGATATCTATTTTCGAGAAATCTGAACGGCTCTTAATGGCGTCTGAACTGCACTGGTAGTCAATAGAAATCTTTTTCATCTTGTTTTTGTAGTCCTCGGAAGCTCGCATTTGTTCGCATTTTCCACCAAACTCCTTTTTCCGAACTTCAGCTTGATTCCTGCTTTCTTGCAAAGTATTCAAGAACTCATGCCAGGGCTTGTAGATATCGTCATTGCCACGATCTGCGAGTGACTGAAGCAGCCTTTGGTTGCCCTTGGTCAGACCGGACAGATTCATTGTAGAAAGTACTTTTTCACGAATACAAGCTGAGCTGCAAGGCTGCCATCCGGTATGGATCCTAATTTGCAGAGCTTGCTCCCCAAAATCTGAAACTCTTGAATGAGTCTGGGTCGAAGCTCTCCATACCGTTCGCGAACAGTCCCC
>WBZR01000181.1_pt1 | contig 109172 bp, 92 predicted proteins | sample 5204231 | NCBI WGS metagenome assembly WBZR01 (sample SAMN12412403, study PRJNA552823) | activated sludge metagenome | isolation source: activated sludge from anammox sidestream of wastewater treatment plant... | place: USA: Virginia | collected 2017-08
ACTAAAGTTTCAGAGTTTGCTATTGTTTGAATATCAATGATTAAATCAAAACCAATCGTAACATCGTAATTTCCACCAACGAAAACAGAGAGTTTCTGGGTAAAATAAAATATATTTTTTAACATGTAGAATATCTGTATGTTGCAGAAAAGCATTTTTCGTATAGTGCTATAAATCAGCACATTAAATTATCTCCGAAACTTTAATTACTAAAATGTAGGATTCAAATTTAGGTGATTTTAAGTGGTTTCCAAAAAATATTCAAAAAAGTCCTTATGAATCAATTCATTTACTTACCTTTGCGGCGCTAATCAAGATCTTAGTGATCCCATTTGGTAATCAATTAAATAACAAAAATGAGTAATTATCTTAAAAAAGAGAAAATCAGTGAAATTTTTGCGGAACATGGTGGTTCTGCTAACAACACCGGAAGTGTAGAAGGTCAGATTGCACTTTTTACCTTCAGGATTGAGCAATTGTCTCAACATCTAAAAACCAACAGAAAAGATCATGCTTGCACACGCTCTTTGCTTGCCATGGTAGGAAAAAGGAAAAACCTGTTGAAGTACCTGATGAAGAAGGATATTGTCAAATACCGTGCCCTTATCGAAAAATTAGGAATCAGAAAATAAATCAAAGAGGGTGTTTCAGGGTTTTCTGAAACACTCTTTTTTTTATCACCCGCCACCCTTACTTTTTATAATTTTTTAAAAATATTGAAATGGGAAAACAGACCCCAATTACACATACATTTAACCTGCCTGATGGCACAGAGGTTACTATTGAGACAGGTAAACTGGCGACTCAGGCTGATGGTTCCGCCATGGTGAGAATCGGTAATACCATGATTCTTGCTACTGCAGTTTCTTCCAAGAAAGCCAAAGAAGGCCAGAGTTTTTTCCCTTTATCGGTTGATTATCAAGAGAAATTTGCTGCTGCAGGAAGGATTCCAGGTAATTTTTTCAGGAGAGAAACCAGGCTGTCTGACTATGAAGTACTGATCAGCCGTTTGGTGGACAGAGCTATCAGACCATTGTTCCCCGATGGTTATATGAATGATACGCAAATTATCATCAATTTGATTTCAGCCGAGAAGGAAACCCTGCCTGATGCTTATGTTGCATTGGCTGCTTCTGCCGCACTGACTGTTTCGGACATTCCTTTTGAAGGCCCGATCTCTGAAGTGCGCGTAGCCAGAATCAATGGTGAATACGTCATCAACCCGTCCAAATCATCTCTGGAAAATGCCGACCTTGAGTTTATCGTTGCCGCTACAACTAGTGACGTGATGATGGTAGAAGGTGAAGCCAAGGAATGTCAGGAAGAAGATCTTGTTCAAGCCATCAAAGTTGCTCACGAAGCCATTAAAGTGCAAATTGAAGCACAACATCAGCTTGCTCAGAAAGTGGGAGGTCCTGCTCTGAACAAAAGAAGTGTTGAATTGCCCGAAGTTGATACTGAGCTGTACGAAAAGATTGAAAGTCAGATCAAAGAACCTATACTTGAGGTTTGCCGGGCAGCTTTAAGCAAGCATGAAAGAAAAGACAGGCTTGAAGAATTGCTGGAAAAATTGATTGAATCAATAACTGAAGAGAAAGGCGAAGAATATATCGAAGAGAATGAGTCCAAGGTCGGTGAATATTTTGACAAGATCAAAAAGGCCACCATCCGCGGATATGTGCTGGATACCAATAAGAGATTGGATGGTCGTGGACTGGAAGAAGTTCGTCCCATTTGGTGCGAAGTGAACTATCTGCCATCTACGCATGGAAGTTCCATTTTCAATCGTGGAGAAACGCAATCACTGACTACCCTTACTCTTGGCACAAAGCTCGACGAGCAGATGATTGACACGGCAGTTGAGTTGTCGTATGAGAAATTCCTGCTGCATTATAACTTCCCGGGTTATTCCGTAGGTGAAGTTAAGCCGAGCCGGGGACCGGGACGTAGAGAGGTGGGACACGCCAATCTCGCAGGACGCTCATTAAAGCAGGTGATGCCTAAGGACAACCCTTACGTCATCCGATTGGTCTCCGATATTCTTGAATCAAATGGTTCTTCTTCCATGGCTACTGTATGCGCAGGTTCACTTGCACTCATGGATGGAGGAATTCAAATAAAAGAACACGTTGCGGGTATCGCGATGGGAATGATTGCAGATGAAGGCCGTCTTGCCATCCTGACCGATATTTTAGGTGATGAAGATGCATTGGGCGATATGGACTTCAAAGTTACCGGGACTTCCAAAGGTATCTGCGGTTGTCAGATGGATATCAAGATCGACGGATTGCCGTATGAACAACTTGAAAAAGCTCTTGCTCAGGCAAAAGCCGGAAGATTGCATATCCTTGGAAAGATGAATGAAACCATCAATGTTCCGAATGCAGATCTCAAGCCACACGCTCCAAGAATGATCGAGATCATCATCGACAAGAGCTTCATCGGTGCTGTTATCGGTCCGGGAGGAAGCATCATTCAGGATCTTCAGGAAAAGACCGGTACAGTCATCACCATTGAAGAAAAAGAAGGAAAAGGATTTGTCAATATATCCAGTGCAGATAAGGCAGGTATCGATGCGGCTGTTGCCAGGATACGCCAGATCAGCTTCCAACCTGACATAGGAGATGTATATGATGCTGTTGTTAAAGAGATCCTGTCTTTTGGTGCGGTCGTCGAATTCAGTGGAAAACAAGGTTTGTTGCACATCAGTGAAATCTCGCATCAAAGAATAGCAAATGTGGAGGATGTATTGAAAGTAGGTGATCATATAAGTGTCAAGCTACTGGATATCGATCGCAAGACCGGTAAGTTCAAATTGTCTGCCAAAGCGCTGCTGCCTAAACCGGAGAGACCTCCTCACCAGGACAGGGGCGATAACAGAAACAGAAGGTAAATTCGAAATAAATAGGCTGTCTTTAAGGCAGCCTTTTTTATTGCCCTTTTATAGATATTGTCCGGCCACACTATCAATACGCTGATGTCTGAAAAGCTTTTGTCTTTTTCATGATAAAATAAAATATATATAATATGTTCGTATCTTTGCAGGAATATATTTTAAAGACTAGGTTCTATGGCTGAAGACAATAAAAGAGATATTCACCCGATTGTCCCTATTGGAGGAATGTATCAGAATTACTTCCTTGACTACGCTTCCTACGTTATCCTTGAGCGTGCAGTTCCTATGATAGAAGATGGGTGTAAGCCTGTACAACGCCGGATTCTGCACAGTATGAAGGAAATGGATGATGGACGGTATAACAAAGTGGCCAATATTATTGGACATACCATGCAGTTCCATCCACATGGCGATGCATCCATAGGTGATGCTTTGGTCGGAATGGGTCAAAAAGATCTGCTGATAGATTGCCAGGGGAATTGGGGCGATCCGAGGACAGGCGATTCGGCAGCTGCACCCCGTTATATTGAAGCGAGATTGACCAAATTCGCTCTTGATGTGATTTTTAACCCCGACACCACTCCATGGCAGGTTTCTTACGATGGAAGAAAGAATGAGCCGGTACATTTGCCTGTTAAATTTCCGCTCTTGCTCAGTCAGGGAACTGAAGGTATTGCTGTCGGCCTTGCTACGAAGATCCTCCCTCACAACTTCAACGAATTATTGGATGCCTGTGTAGCTTATCTGAAGAATGAGCCCTTTGTATTGTATCCTGATTTTCTTACCGGAGGTTCGGCCGATGTCAGTAATTACAATTCCGGAAATCGGGGTGGAAGGGTTTTGTCCAGGGCTAAAATTGAGATACCCAGCCGGAATATGCTTGAAATCACTGAGTTGCCTTTTGGTGTAACAACCGATAGATTGATTGAAAGTGTATTAAAAGCAAACGACAAGGGCCAGATTAAAATCAAAAAGATTACGGACAATACCGCCAAGGATGTCAATATCGATATCGAATTGATGCCTGGCATTTCGCCGGATCAGACTATGGACGCATTGTATCGTTTTACTGATTGTGAAGTCAGCATATCCACCATGGCGTGTATCATTATTGATGATAAGCCTGTCTTCCTTGGTGTCGAGGATATCCTCAGGGCCAATGTGGATCAGACAAAACTCCTCCTCAAGCAAGAATTGCAGATCAAACTGGATGAACTGACCGAAAAATGGTTCTTTACCAGCCTTGAAAAAATATTTATTGAACAAAGAATATACCGGGATATAGAAGAAGCCGAAAGCTTTGAACAAGTGATTTCAATCATTCGCCTCGGATTGGAAAAATATGTGTCTACACCGGCACATCCTGAACCTACCATCAAATTATTGGCCAAGTTGCCTCGGGATATCAGTGATGAAGACATCATTCGCCTTACTGAAATTAAGATTAAGAAGATCTCCAAATACAGCAGCTTTGAGACGGATGAAGCGCTAAAGGCTCTCCTGGCTGAGATAGCGAAGGTAAAACACGACTTGAAGCATCTGGTTGAATACACAATTCAATGGTTTACATACCTTAAGGATAAATATGGAAAAGACAGGGATCGAAAGACTATCCTGACTGAATTTGAAGCTATTGAAGCGACGGCTGTTGTCCAGAATAACTCCAAGCTGTATGTCAACAGGGAGGAAGGCTTCGTCGGATTTGGTCTCAAGAAGGATGAATTTGTTTCGGATTGTTCGGATATCGATGATATCATCGTCTTTACTGCGCAAGGCAAGATGATGGTCACAAGACTCGCAGAGAAAACCTTTGTCGGAGCGAATATCATTCATGTTGCTGTGTGGAGAAAGAACGATGAACGAACTACCTACAATTTGATCTATTCTGATGGCCCGGGAGGCAAGGCTTATGCCAAAAGATTCAATGTCACCTCCATCACGCGGGATAAGGAGTATGATCTGACTAAAGGTGCATCAAAGCCACGTTTGTATTACTTCTCAGCCAACGAGAATGGCGAGGCGGAAATAGTCAAAGTTACCCTCTCCCAGACTTCTAAAGCAAAGATTAAGGTGTTTGATTTTGATTTTAGTACGCAGTTGATCAAGGGCCGTGATTCACAGGGTAACATCGTTACGAAATATCCGGTCAGGAAAATCACGTTGGAGGAAAAGGGCGGCTCCACCTTGGGTGCCCAGGTTCTGTATTTTGATGAGGAAAGTGGTAAGCTCAATGTAGATGATAAGGGTAAGAAAATCGGCAGCATTGACAATGGCGACCGGTTGGTTATATTTTATACCAATGGAAGTCTTGAGCTCGTCCCGGTTGATTTGTCCCTCAAATTAAATGCGAAAGAAATTCAGGATATTGTCATTTATTCGTCTGAAATGATTGTTAGTGCCGTACATTTTGATGGCCATAAGGGATGGACCATGGTCAAGCGCTTTAAAATTGAAAATGATGCTGTATTTAATAAATTCAGTTACATTACAGACCATCCGGATTCATCCATATTGTACGTTACAGCGGATGCAATGCCAATAGTCAATTATGATGTAAAAGTCAGAAACAATTGGGTCAATGATACCCTGAATCTGGCTGAATTTATCGACATCAAAGGCTGGAAAGCTGTAGGAAACAGACTGAGTTCTGAAAAATTGCGCAACTTTACCACCGCTCCAAAGCCGGAAGTAAAGCCATCTGACAATGAACAGCATAATGTTGGCGATACCATCGAATTCGATATCGAAACAGGTCAAACTTCCTTATTTTAAATCTCTGCTGAAATGAAGATAAACAAATCAATATTTTTTTTCCTTTTTCTCTCAATCAATGTTTTGTCTATGGAAGCACAATCTATATATGACTTCAAGGTAAAATCACTCACAGGCGCAGAATTGAATCTCGCTGATTATAGGGGTAAGAAAATGCTCATCGTCAATACAGCGTCGAAATGTGGTTATACGCCACAATATGCCGGTTTGGAAAAGTTGTACGAGGAAATGAAAGACAAAGGGCTGGTAATCATCGGATTCCCGGCCAATGAGTTTGGAAAGCAAGAGCCGGGCAACAATGAAGAGATCGCTTCTTTCTGTGAGGTCAATTTTGGCGTTACCTTTCCGATGGCCGCCAAATCTGTGGTCAAAGGCGACGACATCAGCCCATTGTTTGAATACCTGACCAGTGAAGCGGAAAAACTTGGCTTCGCGGATCCGATCAAATGGAACTTTACCAAATTCCTCGTTGATGGTGAAGGTCATTTGGTAACTGTTTTTCCTTCAAAGGTGGATCCAATGAGTGAGGAATTACAGAATGCTATTCTTTCAGCGAAATAGAGAATAACTTTCCTCTGTAAATCGTATATTTGAGCCAAAATCAAAGCTTTGTCGGAAGTAAAACCATATTCAGCTGAGGATGCAAAAAAGGAGCAGATTGAACAAATGTTTGACAATATTGCTCACAGCTATGACTTTCTGAACCATTTCTTCACCTTGGGTATAGATCGCGGATGGCGAAAGAAAATGATCAAGATGATTTCCGGTGCCAAACCGAAGCACATTCTTGATGTTGCTACCGGAACCGGAGATGTGGCCATAATGATGGCCAAAATGCTTAAGCCTCAGAGGATTACCGGTGTGGATCTAAGCGCTGGCATGCTGGAAGTTGGAAAGGACAAGATCAATAAGGCAGGATTGGCCGATGTTATAACCATGCAACAAGGTGACAGTGAAAATCTCCCATTTGAAAATGAAACTTTTGATGCAGTGACCGTTGCATTTGGTGTGCGGAATTTTGAAAATTTGAAGAAGGGTTTGTCTGAAATGCATCGGGTCACAAGAGCCGGTGGTGAGGTAGCTATTCTGGAATTTTCTATGCCCCAAAATAAGGTATTTAACTTCTTTTATCGGTTTTATTCCAAGAACATCATGCCTCTGATAGGCAAAATAACTTCCGGAGATAAAGCTGCATACTCATATTTATTTGAATCAGTACAACAATTTCCCCATGGACAGACGTTTATAGATATCCTTCGTGAAGTTGGTTTCAGGGATAGTATCGCCAGACCTTTATTTGGCGGGATTTGTACAATCTACAAGAGTATTAAATGAAATATATCCTTTCTATAATCCTTGGTTTGTTGTTGTTCGTTAACTGTGTTGATGCTCAGCGGCGAAACTATAATGACTACCAGAGTGCCAACTATCGGGATTTTGCTTCAAAGCCTTATTTTTTCGGACTTACGCTAGGATACAATCAAACAAGTTACAAGGTATTCCGATCCGGAGCATTTTTGGTGTCCGATTCCATTGTAGGCGTAAATTCAGGAGTCGGCCAGGGATTCATCGTTTCGGTAATTTCGAATCTAAAAGTTGGTGAATCGATCGATTTTAGGTTGATGCCGACTTTTTCATTTACCGAAAGGCAATTGCGGTTTGATTTGATCAATTCTTCAAAACCTTACCTGGATAGAAAAGCTGAGAGTGTCTTTGTCGAATTGCCGTTTCAGGTAAGATATAAGACGGAGCCTTATCGAGATATCAGGGCTTTTGTTCTTGGCGGCGTTAAATATTCCTTTGATGTCTCCAACAAAAACAGAGCCTTAGAGGCACAAAACATTTTAAAGATTGCACCAACCGATTTTGCCATTGAGATCGGAGGAGGATTGCAGTTTTTCTTGCCATTTTTCATATTGTCGCCTGAGATCAAATATAGCCACGGTATCAACAATATCCTGATCTACAACAAACAAAAAGAAACTTCAAAGGTACTGGACAAGGTATTTTCCCGTACCTGGACCCTTTCCTTCCATTTTGAAGGCTAGGGTGACCAGAAAGAAAGTCCATTCGGTTTTCCGATGTATCAATATCGTATTCTTGGATCAGTCAAGGCGTACATAAGATCCACAAGGATATTGATAATGACAAACATAACGCAGGTAAATATTACAGCTCCAAGTACGACTGGTATATCGAAATCCAACAAGGCTTTGACTGTTACCAATCCAAGTCCCCGATAGTTGAATACATTCTCGACAAAAAAAGCACCGGTCACCAGGGATGCAAACCAGCCGCTTATGCCTGTTATGATTGGGTTTAGAGCATTTTTCAAGACGTGAAGATAGGTAATCTTGTTCATCCTGAGCCCCTTTGCCTTGGCAGTTCGAACATAAGGCATGGACATATTGTCGAGCATAGCTGATCTTGTGAGCTGTGTGATGATGGATACCGGACGTAATCCCAATGCAAACACAGGCAGCAACAAATTTTTCCAGACAATGACCCAATTGCCCTGATTGTCAATCTCAAGCAATGAACCTGTTAGATTCAGCCCGGTCAATGGTTTTAGGACGAAAGCAAAAAGAATGGCGAAGAATATTGCCGTAGCATAGGAAGGTAGTGAGTATCCAATAGTAGAAACAAAAATTGCAGCCTGATCAATCCATGTTCCTTGTCTGATGGCGGCCAAGATACCAAGCACAATACCTAACAGAGAGGCGATCAGTATTGAGCATGTGGCCAGGATGATTGTGAGTGGTATCGCTTCTTGTAGTATAGCTGATACCGGTCTGCCGCTTTGATAGGATTCTCTGAGATATGGCCATTTTAGGATAAGTTTTTTGTTACCTGTATGGAAGATTGTTATGTATGAATAATTCTCAAGGGCAGGGTGGGAGCTATCCATAACATTGATGGGTGACAGATCCCGCAGATAATACAAAAGTTGGATGGAAAGCGGCTCGTCCAACCCCATAGCCTTGCGTTTTGCTTCAACGGTACCGACATCGGACATCTGGCCAAAACTCAGTCTGGCAGGGTCAACCGGTGACAGATATATGATGCTGGATATCGTGCAGACAACAGTAATGATAATAAGCAGGCCGTACATCATCTTCTTTAATGCATACAGCCACATAAATCACATTTGAGGTACGGTGTAGAAATAAATGAGGAGAAGCAAGCCAATAATTATCCTGTACCAGCCCCACATCTTGAATCCATACTTAGTGAGTACTGAGATGAAGAATTTGATTGCTATCATTGCAACCAAAAATGCCACCAGGTTGCCAATCAGAAACAAAACGATATGCACGTTGTCCTGAAGTATCATAGCGTAGCCTTTCATTTCATCAGGTGTGCCTTTTCCCCAGGTCTTGAGAAATACGGAATACGCTGTAGCGGCTGCCATGGTAGGCACAGCAAGGAAAAAGGAAAATTCGGCTGCAGCCTTTCTGGAAAGACCTTGCGTCATTCCTCCGATGATGGATGCAGCGGAGCGACTGGTGCCGGGCATCATGGCAAGGCATTGCCAGAAACCGATGATTAGTGCTGTTTTGTTGGAAACCTGCTTTTCGTCCGTTATTTTTGGATTGGTAAACCAGCGATCGATAAATATCAACACGATGCCTCCCAGGATAAGCACGGAAGAGATGGCGATTTGATTGTCCAATACAGCATCAATCATATCATCAAACAGAAAGCCTAGTATCAGGGCGGGAATAACAGCGATAATCAATTTGACATAAAAATTAAGGTTGTTGAAGTCGAAGAATTTTTTCCAATACATGACGACAACAGCCAGGATGGCACCGAATTGGATGGATATCTGGAACATTTTGAAATATTCCGTTTCTTCCATATTCATCAGAGCTGCCGCAAAGCCCATGTGAGCCGTGGATGAAATCGGAAGGTACTCAGTGAGACCTTCGACAATAGCTATGATTATTGCCTGTAGGATACCCATATAGCCGGAGGAATAATGAATTTAATGAATGGAGTGCAATTCAGAGCTTTCAGGCAGCTTTTTCCTTGCCGACGTAGAATATGGCATAAATCTCAATGGCTAGACCAACCAATACTATGAATGGCGCCAGCGTAATCCTCCTAAAACTATATATCAGGGATGGATCCCATGTTTGTGGATCAGGCATAGCCCCGCCAGACATCAGGATGTAGCCCAGGAGCATCACGCCCATGCCGATAAACATCCATTTGAAATTGTCTTTGCCAAAAACCAAACTGGCTTTTTCAACGGCTTTTGTCGATCTTTCCTGTTTGACTTTGGGCTCCGAAGAGATTGTTGATGTAGTTGGCCTCAATGGTTGGCTAGATGGTGCGGAGCTTTTTTTCTTTTGACTCATATATTCAAAATTATAGGTTCAAAGGTAGTTTGAATTGAACAATTATCAAAACATGTCTTCCCTTCTAAGGCGAATATAACGATTGATTATGATAAATGTCGAAATGACTGTGATTACGATGCCGAGTAATATGATGCATCCAAACAGGATGCCGACTTCCTTGAAATCTATGATCCCACCAATATCCGGAATGTACAGTAAGACTGCCCATATCACCAGAGCAAGCAGCAAGCAGGCGAGGATGGCGCTTATCAACCCACTCCATACCCCTTTCCATAGAAACGGACGCTGTATGAAACCTTTACTTGCACCTACTAATTGCATGTTTTTGATGAGGAAACGATTGGAATACATCGATAACTTAAGGGTGCCATGCATTACCGTCAGTGCTATAATCAGAAAGAGAATTGAAATGACAAGGATGCCGATGCCGATCTTACTAAGGGTTTCGGATACTTTACCCACAAAGGTTTCCTGATAATAGACATTAGTAACAAAGTCATTGGCATTCATAATGGTTGTCTTGATTCCCGCCAATTGGGTAGAATCAAGATAATCGGCCTTTACGTTGAACACAATGGCGTCATTGAGTGGATTGGCCATTTCATCGAGCAGAAAGTCGTCTCCCATTTCCTTTTTCATGATGGATAAGGCTTCTTCCTTGGTTACGATATCGACAGACGACGGTTTGACGGCATCCAGAGAAGCAATGAAATCCTTTAAGGTATCAATTTTACCGGCAGGTACAGAATCTCTGAGCTCAGCAATCAGATTGACATTTTCCTTGAAAGAATTGATCATCTTGTTGGTATTCAACGACAAGAGGGCCATCATACCCAATAAAAAAAGCACCAGTGCTATACTGACGATTGACAAGAAGTAATTTGGTTTGGGCCTTGGGATGCCGATTCTATTCTTCCTTGCCATAGAGTAGGATGGTTTTATGATTCAGTCCGTTCACTTTTACATATATAAGCTGCAAATATATGTTTTCTTTGTAATATATACAACGGTTATTTCTAAACTTCAAAGTGTGGCCTATTTACAGCGGCTTTTCACAGGTAACGGGGTGCGCCAAATATTTTTCTTTCTACATTTGTATAAAAAAAAAGCCGCTGAATCAAATCCGGCGGCTTCCTGTCTTTATTTAACTTTTTGGATCATCTACCCAATTTAGCTTTCAGATTTTGATCCAGTGCTTCGAGAAATTCTTCGGTGTAAAGGTAATGCTCACCGTGATTGACCTTGTTGCCATGTATGCATACAGCCAGATCTTTGGTCATCTTACCGCTCTCAACGGTTTCGACACATACGGCTTCCAATGCTTCGGCAAAGTGTATCAATTCCTGATTGCCGTCCAGCTTACCACGGAATGCGAGACCACGTGTCCAGGCGTAGATAGATGCTATCGGATTCGTTGAGGTAGGATTGCCTTTCTGGTGTTCCCGATAGTGGCGGGTTACTGTACCATGAGCTGCTTCCGCTTCCATTGTCTTTCCATCAGGAGTCACCAGAACGGACGTCATCAGGCCCAATGAGCCGAATCCCTGAGCTACCGTATCACTCTGGACGTCTCCATCGTAATTCTTACAAGCCCATACGAAGTTGCCATGCCACTTTAATGCTGAAGCCACCATATCATCGATCAGGCGGTGCTCATAGGTAATGCCCATTTCGTCAAAGCGCGCCTTGAATTCGTTTTCGTAGATTTCCTGGAAGATATCCTTAAACCTTCCGTCGTATTTCTTCAGGATGGTATTCTTGGTTGACAAATACAGTGGCCATCCTTTATCCAATGACATATTGAAGCATGCACGAGCAAAGCCGGCAATACTTTCATCCGTATTGTACATGGTTAGAGCGACGCCATCTCCCTTGAAATTATAGACTTCATATTCCTGAACAGTGCCGTCTTCGCCTTCAAATTTTACTGTCAGCTTCCCTTTGCCCTTTGTTACAAAATCAGTCGCCTTGTACTGATCGCCAAATGCATGACGACCGATGCAGATAGGAGCTGTCCAGTTGGGAACCAAACGTGGTATGTTCTTCATGACAATCGGCTCACGGAAGACTGTACCATCCAGAATGTTACGGATGGTTCCATTGGGAGACTTCCACATTTGCTTTAGATTAAATTCCGTTACCCTTGCTTCATCCGGTGTGATGGTGGCACATTTTATACCTACACCATGTTGTTTGATGGCATTGGCAGCATCGATAGTCACCTGATCGTCAGTAGCATCTCTATGCTCGACTCCAAGGTCGTAATATTTGATATCGATATCGAGGTAAGGAAGGATCAGTTTGTCCTTGATAAACTTCCATATTATGCGTGTCATCTCATCGCCATCCAGTTCTACCACAGGATTGGCCACTTTAATCTTTTCCAATACAAATTATTTAAATGTTGAACAAATGTTGATTTCAGGGCACAAAAATATAAAAAACAAAGTGAAAGGCAAGGTCAATCTAGGATAAATTTAATTCTCCAAAATATAGGTGGAATTAATCATGATGAGAATATCATGTTCTGTGGCCGGCAATAATTTTTGAGGTCATGAGCCTCCATCCCATCTTCCTGTCCTGTCATCGTTTCAGGTCACTTGACATAGAAGAATTGTGCAGATACAGGTTGATAGGTTATATTCCTGACGAATACGGGCATTCTGGACACTGAGATCGGAACTACGTTGATAGTGTTGGACACCAAGCTCTCGTCCAAATTGATGTACAATTCAATATCGTCTTCAGTCAGTACATCGTATTTGCTGATTCCTACGACGCATTTGACATCGACCGTATTGGGGATAGACACGACTTTGCCGTCTGAGTTTTTAACTTTGACCGGTATAGTAAAGCTCTTTTCCGTATATTCCTCGACTTCGAGATTCATCCTGACCATATCGTGATCCAATCGTATTAAGTCGCTCTTGGGAGCTTCCAACTGTATCGGCATGTCGTAGATATTCCTGTTCAGCTTGTTGATATTGACGATCTCTGTATTCCAACTGAAAATATTTTTGATCGCTTGATAGGATCCGGTTATCACGACAGAATCAGGTGTAAAATGCATCGGACTCTTGATATAGAAGCCCGGAAGGAATTCGATATTCAATTTGGATACGACCGGAACCTTTTTTTTCGCCTGATCCTCAAGTGAAATGGGAATATTTGAAGGTTTGATCTGTGCTACGGAAATTTCATTGGAAGATAGCAAAGCATTAATCTTCTCAGATATCGCAGAGGCTGGAATAAGTTGGTTATTGTCCGTACTTAATTCGACTTCGATTTTGTCTCCGATATTCTTTGCAGATTTATTGACAATATCCCAGCCGATTCCCGTCAAAGTAACTTCTACCGAAGTGACCGGAGGCTTTTTGAATACCTTGCCGTCAGGAATGACATACCTTACAGAGTAAACTTGTGTAAAGCTGTAATTATTGGACAATTTTTGCATTGACCAAAATACGATGGCTACAATCACGCATACGAGAAAAAGCCACTTATCCCTGTTGACCTTTTCTGACATTATTCATCAATTATTGATTGCGTCGTGGATTGATCCTCCCATGGCGTCAGTCAATTCCTTGGAAATTGAACCCTTGGTAATTTTTATGAATGTCTTAGGATCAATCTGGAGTGTGACGATATTGCCATCAATCTTACTGATTCGACCGATGATGCCGCTGGAGGTTACTACATCACTGCCTTTGCTGAGCGCATCTCCAAATTTCTGTTGTTCCTTCTGTTTTTTGATTTGAGGCCGCAGCATAAAGAAATACATGACAGCAACCATACCGAGTAATAGTAAAGGAGAATATAGACCTTCCATTAGTATTGAATTTTATGTTTTTTATTTTAGAATATTCGCTTTGATTGAGAGTTGGTATTTACTTGGGTATCCATTGGTAAATACAGTTATGACTTTAGTCTGATGGCCGGATTTGTTTTCACTGTTGAACTTAACCAGAATTTCGCCCTTTTCTCCCGGTGAAATCGGTTGCTTAGGAATTTCAGGGACCGTACAACCACAACTCGAGGTCGCATCTTTAATAAGCAATGGCACTTTACCCGAATTGACAAAATGAAAAGTAGTTGTGACAATATCTCCAGCCTTTATATCACCAAAATCGTGGCTAACTTCGTCAAATTTTGCAACAGCAATATTGACAGTGTCTGCATCCTTATCGGCAGTGATTGGATTACGTATCAAGTCCTGGTAATCATTGCCATCACCAAGAATCTGTTCCACCTTCTTTTCATCGGATTCTACATCCCGCTTACAGCCTGTGGTGAAAACACCTAAACCAATAACCAGAAACCAAATTAGTCTCATCATATTTTAATTCGTTGTTGTGAAAAATATATATTTCTCTTTTTAATACAACGCCCCAAAGGTAGTAAAATTTAAATTTTCAATCAGTTTTTGATGAATTGAAAGTAAGTGTTTAATAATCAAATAAATATAAATAATAGCCGCCGATTAAGTTGAATGGTACGGCCTCACAGGATATTTTTGCCATAATTTCCAAGGCAGAATAGAAGATCAAGGCAGCTTAGATTGGGGACGAAACCTGATTTTTCTTCAAAAACCTGTAAGTATCTCGGGCATTCGAATTGCGTATAATTTTTCAAAAGAATTTGATTCCTGGCATCTTCTCCAGGATATTCATCAATATAGGAATCGGAATAATGAATTTCTACGTCGGGAATAAGATAGGCAGCGATCATGGCGAGAATGTCGCGGTTCAAATCCAGAAGATACATCGGCCTATGCTCAAGAATAGCGACTATCTCATCAAAAAAGTAAATGAAATACGGCGATTTGCCATAACAAGTTTGGATGGAAGACAGATGATGATGAACCCAATCCTCACTATAGCTTATTTTGACTTCGGAAAGAGGCTGCAGTGTGTTTTTGCCTTTCAAGAGGGGCACTGACAACAGCATGGCGCCATGTGAAGTATTGATATAGCATTTATTCCTGAAACTTCCCTTCCGGAAAAAATCTCCGGTGTCAATGATTACCTTACCTTGGTGCTTAAAGGCAGCCATAACCGAAATAGGTGGGAAATACATGGATTCGATGATCATCGTCCTGATTTAAGCACCAAAGATAAGAAGCTCTTTAAATTATAAAATTGAAGCTTGTCAATGTTTCATAAAATTTACCTTTACATCCGATAATTTTTTCAAATGAATATTGAAACAATAAATACGTTTTGTGACGCTGAATCCTTTTTATACAACAGCCTTCCAATGTTTCATCGTCAAGGCCCCGCTGCGTACAAGGCGGATATAGGCAATATATCCAGACTGATGGAAGCAGTCGGGAATCCCCATGCAAGTGGCTACAGGATGATACACATCGCGGGAACGAATGGAAAGGGAAGTGTCACTCACCTGACAGCAGCCTATTTACAAGTGTATGGTTATAAAGTAGGTGTCTATACTTCTCCTCATTATACCGATATCCGGGAAAGGATCAAGATCAATGGAGAATTGATCAGCGAACAAGATTTTGTCAGTTACCTTAAAGCCTTTGTCCCTGTCATTGAAGAAGTCAAACCTTCTTTTTTTGAAATCATTTGCGCGATGGCATTTTTATATTTCAAAGAGCAGGAGGTCGATTTTGCCATTATTGAGACCGGTTTAGGTGGAAGGCTGGACAGTACGAATATCATTCTTCCTATATTAAGTGTAATCACAAACATCAGCCCCGACCATCAGTCCATGCTTGGCGACACACTTGACAAGATTGCCTATGAGAAGGCCGGCATCATCAAAAGGGACACGCCTGTGATTGTCGGTCAAAAAATCCCGGAAACCCAACAAGTGTTTATAGATAATGCACTTGCTAAAAACGCGGCACTTACCTTTGCAGAAGATCACTGGCAGTGTGAATTTGATTACAACGACGGGCAATATTCCTATTTCAATATCCGCGACAAAGTATTTAATGCTGCATTTTCTGAAAAATCTGCCCTGATGGGCCTTTATCAAGGTCAGAATATTTCCACTTTTCTGGAGATATGCCGTCATTTGAGCCTGTACAGGAATATACCGATCGATTGGGACAAGATTTCTATGGCATTGACAGAAATCGCCAGGTTCACTTATTACATCGGCAGGTGGCAGATCATCAGTCAAAAGCCACTCATCATCCTTGAGAGTGCCCACAATGTCGCAGGAATCGATGCAGTCAGGATGCAATTGGAAAAACTCCAGGTTGATAATATAACCATCATCTTCGGCACTGTTTCCGATAAAGATGTATCGCCTGTACTCAAATTGTTGCCGCTAAATGCCGGTTATATCTGGACAAAAGCCGATATCCCGCGTGCCATGGACGAAATTATCCTGTCGGAGAAGGCGTCCTCATGTGGCCTTGTCGGGATTACTTGCCCAAATGTGCATGATGCACTTCAGCTTGCATTGGACCGCGCTACTGAACATGATCTGATTCTCGTCACCGGATCAATATTTGTCGTGGGAGATGCCATGAAAGTGTTGAAGGGAAAGGGATTTTTGTGATTTGAGAGGTGAAATGCTTAAAGGCACTCTTTCAATTTATATAAATATTGGAGGAATAAAATATGGCAATTATTTATAATATGTTAGAAATACGTTCCACATTTTTATTAAACAACGCTTACCTTTGCCGGATATTTGTTGAAAATAAATGAAAGTTACAGATTATATCAGTGAGGCTAAGGACAGAACCCTGATTTCCTTTGAAATCTTGCCGCCATTGAAGGGTGGAAGCATACAAGCCATCTTTAGGGCGTTGGATCCATTGATGGAGTTCAAACCGCCTTTCATTGACGTCACCTATCACCGGGAAGAGTTTTTGTATCAGATGCAACCTTCCGGCTATTATCAGAAGACATCTATCCGCAAGCGTCCAGGAACAGTGGGTATTTGTGCAGCCATCATGCATCGGTATGGTGTGGAAGCTGTCCCACATCTGATTTGCGGCGGTTTTACCCGGGAAGATACTGAAAATGCCCTGATCGACCTTCAATTTCTTGGGATTCAAAATGTTTTGGCCCTTAGAGGTGATGCACGCCGCTTTGAGGACAAGTTTTCTCCCGAACCGGACGGACATCAGTACGCTGTAGATCTCATCCAGCAAATCGTCGGGATGAATAATGGTTCTTATCTTGATACAAACATTGAAAAAGGGAGTAGAACTGATTTTTGTATCGGTGTCGCCGGTTATCCTGAAAAGCATTTTGAATCGCCCAACCTTGAACTTGATATCAAGTATCTGAAGGCAAAAGTTGATGCAGGAGCAAATTACATCGTCACCCAGATGTTTTTTGATAATCAGGTGTATTTTGATTTTGTGAAACTGTGCCGCGACAATGGCATCACCGTGCCGATCATCCCGGGACTGAAACCATTGACCAGGCTTTATCAGTTGAATTCCATCCCGCGAAATTTTTATGTCAACTTGCCCAATGACCTTGTCAGGGAAGCCCACAAGGCAAAAACTGACGAAGAATTAAAATTAATTGGCATTGAGTGGTGCATTGCCCAGTCTAAGGAATTGGTGAAAAATAATGTGCCATGCCTTCATTTTTATACGATGAGCGATGCCCAGACTATCAAAAAGATTTGTTCCAAAATAGCATAATGAGTATGAAGAGTTGGTTGGAGATCAATCCGGATTCGGATTTTAGTATATACAACATTCCTTTCGGTATCGCTGAGATCGGCGGTGAGAAGTTGATTGTGACTCGTATCGGTGATAAAGTGGTGGTGTTGGACATGTTGCAGGACGCTGGTGTTTTTGCCGATCTGGATCTTCCTTATGGAATATTTATTGCCGATCATCTCAATGAAATGATAGGCTTGGGCAAAGTCATGACCAAAGCCATTCGGGAAGCCATCCAAAAGTATTTTACGGATGAGGCTTATGCTCGGAATTTAGGTCTGGAAGCTAGCCAGTATATGATAGATGCTCATTTGGTCAGAATGGCTATGCCTGTAAGGGTGGGGGACTACACGGATTTTTATTCAAGCAGAGAGCATGCTACCAATGTGGGCATTATGTTCAGGGGGCCTGAAAATGCCTTGATGCCCAACTGGCTGCATCTGCCTGTAGGCTATCATGGCCGGGCTTCATCCATCGTTGTTTCAGATACCTCTTTTAAAAGACCTGCCGGGCAAATGCTGGACAAGGAAACCGGGAAGCCATTCTATGGTAAAAGCCGTGAGTTGGATATCGAAGTAGAAATGGCCTTCATCGTGGGCAAGAATACCAACCTCGGCGATACAGTTGGTGTGAATGAAGCAGAGGATTTTATTTTTGGTATGGTTTTGTTCAATGATTGGTCTGCCAGGGACATTCAGCGATGGGAATATGTTCCGTTAGGCCCGTTTTTGGGAAAAAATTTCGCTTCGACTATCTCACCATGGGTAGTTACGATGGATGCCCTTGAACCTTTCAGAACCAATGGACCTGTACAGGACACTGAAGTTTTACCTTACCTCTCATCTCAGGGTGACCGAAGTTTTGATATACCGATATGTGCAATTCATACAACTAAAGAAGGTGTGGAGACTGTGATTTGTGAGACTAATTACAAATATCTCTATTGGAATCCAAGTCAGCAACTGGCTCATCATACCGTCAATGGCTGTAACATCAATATTGGCGATATGATGGCATCTGGAACAATTTCTGGTCCTGAGCCGACCGCTTTTGGCTCCATGTTGGAACTTTCCTGGAAGGGAACCAAGCCGATCCACCTGAAAGATGGCAGTCAAAGAACCTTCCTGCTTGATGGTGACTCGGTGACCCTAAAGGCAAAGGCTGTGCAAGGCGATATTGTCGTTGGTTTTGGTGAAGCTACTGGAACGGTTTTGCCTTGAGGTTGACCGGACTATTCAGGAAAACTGTATTTACTGTTACTTACAATCGATCCTCTTGCCAATAGCAGAGGATTCCTTAGCCAGTTCAATGATTCTGATGACATTAGCGGCTTGTTCTGGCGCAACAGGATTGGAACCGTTTCCGTCGATATATTGATGTAGTGCATCAAAAAAATTGAAATAATTGCCCGATTCAGAATAATATTTTTCCCGCTGAATACCTTCACATGTGCGAAAGGCAAGTATGCCATCCGGCTCAGACAAAGGTTGCTGCCAGTGATCGGATGATGGCTTTATTCCGACTCCTAATTCCTTTTCCTGCATATCGGACCGATGCTGGATGAAAGACCCATTTCGCCCGTGCAGAACATAGCCGGGTTCCGGTTCGGTCACCATCACATCACTGATAAGCCGGACACGCATTTGTCCATAGTAGAGCAATAATTCAAAGTAATCGTCAGAAGCGACATCCGGACGTAATTGAAGTAGATCGGCAAACAGACTATCTGGAATTCCAAATAAAACCAATGCCTGATCGATCAAATGACTTCCCAGATCATACAATGTGCCTGAGCCCGGTAGATCTCCTTCCTTGTGTATTTTCCCGCTTGATCCTGTCCGGTAGCGGTCAAAGCGTATTGTAACTTCGTGAATCTGGCCAAGAAGTCCACCCTCCATGATTGATTTGACCTTTAGAAAGTCACGGTCAAAACGGCGATTTTGGAATACCGAAAGCTTTACATGATTGTCCCGGGCGATAGCGATCAATTCCTCCGCTTGATTATAGTTGACGGTAAATGGCTTTTCTATTAAGACATGCTTTCCGGCAGCAAGGGCATGTTTTGCGATTTCATAATGTGTCTGGATGGGTGTGTTGATGACAACCAAGTCAACGTCCTGTTTGGCGATCAACTCGTCAGTTGAACTGAGAATCTGCGCGTCAGGGTAATCCCTGATAATCGAAGTATCCGACCTCCTGACGATATATTCCAACGAAAAACCTGGATGCGCGGCAAAGAAAGGCGCCTGAAAGAGCTTCCCACTCATACCGAATGCGCACAGGCCAACCGTATATTTCCTATCCAAATCAGCTTTTTTTATCCGTAGCCAGCACCATCTTAATTTTAAGCTTGGCACCGATAGACATCACGTCAATAAGGTCTTGTACGGTTAGAGACTTGTCAAGTCGTAACATGATGGTAGGCTCAGTTACATTGGCTGTAACCTGAGCGATGGCATCTTCCAATTGATCCAGGCTATATTCATGTTTATCTATGAAGTATCGCTTGTCTGCCGTTATGGTCAGGGTAATCTGCTTTTTGCTTAAAACCTCTGTATTGCCGGATTTAGGAAGGAGAATCTTCACGACATTGGGATTGGCCACCGTCGAGACGATGAGGAAGAAAAGCAACAGGAAAAACATGATATCGCTGAGAGAATCAACGAATACATGTGGTTGATGCCTTTTTCGATTAATTTTCATCTGGTATTTCTTTCAGGGTTAATCAATGAATAAACAATTATATTTCGAAAGAAATACTCATCAGCCTTTTTGCAGCAAAACGGATCGGAAGGATTTGACCATGTCCTGCATCTTCAATGCATACCTATCGATTTTTGCCTGTAACATTTGGTTGCCGATAAAGGCAAAGATACCCACAATCAATCCGGTACCGGAAGCGATCATTTTTTCGTAAAGACCACCGGAAATGACTCCGATGGATATGTTATCGGTGATCGAAATATTGTAGAATATCTTGATGATACCGGCGATTGTACCTACGAAACCAAGCATCGGCGCGACCCCGGCGATGATGCCGAGATAGTTGAGCCTGTTTTCCATCTTGCCGAGTTCAATATTCGCGGTATCACTCATATACGTTTCAATTTCAGAATACGGATAGCCAATATATCTGATTCCCTCACCGATTACTTTCCCGATGGATGTGTTGTTGGACTCTGCAAAATCCTGCGCACCTTTGACATTTCCATTGGAAAGCATCGATTTTATGTTGTTGAAGAAATTGGCCTCCATCTTCGTCAGATTGTTGATGGATAGCCACCTTTCTATGATCAACGCCAGCGCAATGATGGACAGAATCAACAAAGGAATCATGATGACACCTCCTTTCAATAGTAACTCGAAGAAGGTTAATTTTTGAGTAGGAAGTGAGATGCTCTGAACAGCTGTAGTATCAGGAATCTGTAGAAGAAACAATTGGAATAATTGCATAAAATCCGGTTTTAGAGCTTGTTTTAAAAACTTTAATCAACAAAGGTAATATATTTAAAAAATATCTTATATGTTTTTGTGTTTTATTTTTCAAAAACAAATAAATATTGTGTTTTGAAGGCTAAACTCCTGTTCCGGAGCCTTGTCTTTTTGTTGATGTAAATATTTGCAAAGATTTTGATTGGTTTTCTTACCTAAACGACTGTCGCTTGAATTTATTTTATATTTATGACCGGGAATGATTTATAGGCCGCTATTTTTTTGTACAAACCTTATAAAACTGGATTTTGGCAAGATATTTCAGGTTATTATAATGGCATCACCAGGGTTTCTTCTTGTCATTTTCATATTCATTATTTAGGCTATAATAATGTCAACCCTGCCGAATTACTATTGCGAACGGTGTCACCATTCACTTTTCACTATCCACTATTCACTTTTCACTATTCACTATTCACTATACACTATTCACTATTTTTCTTATCTTGCATAACCAAATTTTTAGATATGAGACTTTTGCTTGTGATGGTTGGAACTATCTTGACTCTGGGCTTACATGCACAGGTGACCATCGATCCGCCATTTCCGGATATTAATTCTACGATAACTGTATATTATGATGCCACACAAGGAAGTGGAGGACTGAAAGATTGCAATTGTACGGTGTATGCTCACACGGGATTGATTACCGATAAGAGCAGCAGTGGCTCTGACTGGAAATACGTTGTAGGTAATTGGGGTACAGATGACGCGCGGGTTAAGATGAATAAAGTTGGAGACAATCTGTACTCCCTGACATACAACATCAAATCATTCTATGGTGTGCCTGAAGGGACGGTCATCAAGAAGCTTGCTTTTGTATTCCGAAACGTCACTGGTACGAAGGAAGGGAAAACAGCAACAGGCGGCGATATTTTTTATGATTTTCCGGACCCGAATGCAGGCCTCCAATTTATCATCCAAAGTCCAAGCCTTGAAAACCGGCTTGTACCCTTGCATTCTATCGTTGACTTGAGCATAATTACTTCCAAACCTGCTGACCTTAGTTTTTCTGTCAATGGTCAGGAATTGGCCCAAACACATGGCATGGCACTGTCTTATGCGTATGCCGTTGACCAGGTCGATACCTACCATTTTGATATCGGTATCCATGCAGGTAGCGAAGGTCTTGATACTTCCTTTGTATGGACAGTGGGAGGGGAGCCCGAAAAGAAAGACGTGCCCGATGGATTGAAGTTGGGGTATAACAAACTCGATTCTGGCAATAGCATGGTGGTTGTGGAGGCGCCTCGCCGTGATATCGCTTTCCTGGTGGGCAATTTCAGCGATTGGGCACCTTTGCCTGCATATCAGATGAAACAATCAATGGATGGTTCCTTTCTGTGGGGTGAAATAGATACTTCCGGTCTTAATGGAAATCTTAATTATCAGATCTGGTTTGCAGATGGTTTGATAATCCCTGATCCACTCAGCGTCGAGGTTTTGGACGATGCAAATGATAAATATATCCCCGTTTCTGCATATCCCAATCTCCCGCCTTATCCGGTGGGAAAAACTACGGGACTGGTTTCCCACCTCAATCTGAATGACCGTCATGACTGGCAGGATACCGATTTTGTCAAGCCGGCCGTGGGTGATTTGGTAATATACGAATTGCTGACCAGAGATTTTCTGGCATCGCACGACTTTGACGATATCATGGATACGCTGACTTATTTGAAGCGATTGGGTGTCAATGCAATCGAACTGATGCCTGTCTCTGAGTTTGAAGGCAATATCAGTTGGGGATATAATGTTTCACTGCATAATGCCATCGACAAATATTACGGCGGTGCGGCGAAGTTGAAGACCTTGGTGGATGCTGCACACCATTTGGGATTTGCTGTCATTGCCGATGTCGTCTTCAATCACGCATTTGGTCAGAATCCGATGGTCAGGATGTATTGGGATGCCACGCAGAACAAACCTGCCGCTGATAACCCTTGGTTTAATCCTGATGCCAGGCATCCCTATAATGTTGGTTATGACTTCAATCATGAGAGTCCATCCACACGTAGATATGTCAGTCAGATACTTCAGGGCTGGATTGGTGAATATCATTTCGATGGATTTCGATTTGACCTTTCCAAAGGCTTTACTCAGGTAAACAATCCGAATGATGTCAATGCATGGGGTCAATATGATGCTTCCCGTATTGCTATCTTGAAATATTATTCGGACAAGATCAAGCAAATCGATCCTGACTCCTACGTCATTTTGGAGCATTTTGCCGAAAATAAAGAAGAAACGGACTTGTCGGACGATGGCATGTTGTTATGGGGTAATATCAACTATGAATATGCCGAAAATATCAAGGGGAATGCTGCCAATCTTAATCGGGCTTTCTACCGACAACGGGGCTGGCAAAATCCCCACCTGGTGTCATACATGGAGAGTCATGATGAGGAGCGTGTGATGTACAAGGCATTGAAAGAAGGTCGCCAATCCGGTGATTATAGTGTTCGGGATCTCAATACCGCACTGGATAGGGTAGGAATGGCAGCTGCATTCTTTTACACCATCCCCGGACCCAAGATGCTGTGGCAATTTGGCGAGGTAGGCTATGATTATTCTATCAATTATTGTCCAGATGGAAGTATCAATAGCAATTGTCGGGTCGATCCCAAGCCGATCCGCTGGGATTATTATTTGCAACAAAATAGATTAGAGCTGTATGCCGTGACTGCAGGATTGACCCACTTGAAACATAGTTATCCGGGCTTGTTCAATGCTGGCAACATGGATTATGACTTGAGCGGATTGTACAAATACATAGTGATGAATCATAATGATCTGAAAATGGTCGTCATCGGAAATTTTGACGTGGTGGATGGCAGTAAAGCGATTACTTTTCCGACGGATGAATGGTATTATAATTACATGGGCAGGGACAGCATCAAAGGTAACACTTCACCACGGCAAATTACCTTGAAACAGGGCGAATACAAAGTCTATTTGAATAAAAAGATCGAAAATCCCGGCATTACTCTCTCTGATAAAGACCCTTTGACTAATGTCTTTGATTTTGCTGTCTATCCGAATCCTGCCGGTCGTGAAATTCATCTTTTGTTGCCGAAAAACACCTTTAATGAAAGCGTTTTTGTGACCGTAACCGATATTTCAGGAAGAATTGTTTATCATGGCAAACAAATATTCAATCGAGGAGATATTATTGTTCCCTTGGATTTTGTCAAATCGGGTGTGTATCTGGTCAAGGTCGGCAATCAATCCGGATTTGGGGTCAAAAAAGTGGTGGTGGTGCGATGACGGGCATCGTTTAAAAATTTAGGTAAATCATCAATCATTAACCTTTTTGTAATTATTCATCGGATAAAAAAGAGTGTAGGGATTCTTTTATTTCCACCACGGCTGTCCCGGCTGTCCGGGGGACGAAATGACACGAATGGATTTCGTGCCTTTTATTGTCTTTTAGCGGTAGAAAGCAATCTCAATTGCTATTCTTCGGTGGCTAAGTAACGATATTTCACAAGTTATTTATTGGCCTAACGAAAGATTCCATGATTCCCCTTCACCACGCCTGTTCAGGACGTCCGTGGAAACATACAGTGCGACAAGCCTTTCGTGTTTTGCAAAGCAATTTTGCGGGTTCTATTTAAATTCGAAGTTCAGGTATTGATAAGCTTTAGAAGGAATATAGGCAATTTGATGTGAATAATTAAGAATATTTTCTCATCTATTGAACTTTTTGCCCGGATATTTCATTTACAAAAAATACTTACACTGAATTTAAACGGTCTCATACACTTAGGATTATGCCATCGATAAAATTGTTATATGTTCTTTCGTTGATCTTCGTTGTTTCTGTTCTTCCAGGGAGGGTAGGAGCGACAGGTGATTCTTTGTCCGTATTGACTAAGAATGATACTATTTTCATTCAAAGGGATAGTCTTGGTATGGTTTTCTTTTATCATCGTGTAATGCCGAAACAGACAATGTATTCCTTATGCCGGTTCTACGGATTGAAACAATCTCAATTGATGGAACTTAATCCTGTGTTGAAAGTCAGGGGAATACAAATTGATGAACTAATCAGGGTACCTATCAGTGCCCGATTGATTCGGGTGGAGGCTGAACCAAAGAAAAAGGAAAACTTTGCACCTGTCATATATCAAGTAAATCCGGGAGATGGCTTATTCCGTGTTTCGCGAAATTACTTTGGCATCAAACCGGAAAAGCTTATGCAGATCAATGGTATGCCCGATCAGGAGCTTAAACTCGGTCAGCTTCTGTTGTTGGGTTGGATACCGCTGGATGTCTTCAACAAAGCCCCTGAAAAGCCTGTTGCCGTATCTTCACCTTCTAAAACTGCCGTCGATATATCCGGTAAAAAAGTCGAACCGTCCAACCCTGCTAAAAGTGCTCCAGCCCAGACTTCCACGGCTAAAGAGCGGGAAATAGCAAAGGAAGCTGTACGAGAGGCTGTCGAAAAATCCGTCCGGGAAGAATCCAAAGCTACTCCTGCTTCCAACAAGGAAAAATTTGAGGCCTTCGAGGGCACGAAAATCAATGAGCAAGGGCTTGCATTCTGGCATAAGGAACTTAAGGGCAGCAATGGCCTGTTTGTCCTGCATCGGACTGCTCCAAAAGGATCCGTTATCAAGATAACCAATCCGATGTTCAATTCAAGTGTTTATGCCAAAGTCGTTGGGACAGTTTCTTCCAATAATTATCCGGACGATGTAATGATTGTTGTTTCTCCCGAAGTAGCTTCCAAATTAGGTGCTAAGGATGCCCGATTCTTTGCCAAGATTCAATATATCAAAGGTTGATGCCGGGCCATTTTTGGTTTGAGTAAAGGTTTGTGTCTTCCTTTTTCTAATCATGTTATCTGATGAATCATTGGTGATTGTATTGTCTCAATTCAAATTTCACAGTGATAATCACGCGCCCTGCCTGTTGCTATAAAAATAAATCCCTACTTTTGCCGAAAATTTAGATTCTTACACATGTATTTTGAAAATATCCTTAAAACCATCGGCAATACACCTTTGGTTCGCATAAATAAGATTACAGCTGACTTACCTTGTACTGTACTTGCAAAAGTAGAGACATTCAACCCCGGCCATTCAATCAAAGACCGTATGGCGCTCAAAATGGTCGAAGTCGCTGAAGCTGAAGGGAAATTGAAGCCGGGAGGCACCATCATCGAATGTACATCAGGCAATACCGGCATGGGATTGGCTTTGGTTGCAGCAGTCAAGGGGTACAAGGCTATTTTCACGACCAGTGATAAGCAGTCTAAGGAGAAGATGGATATGCTCAAGGCTATGGGCTCAGAAGTAATTGTCTGCCCAACCAATGTCGAAGCGGCTGATCCGCGTTCCTATTATTCCGTCGCTCGCCGCCTGAGCCAGGAAATTCCCAATTCCTATTGGTTTAATCAATATGACAATCCGGCCAATTCTCTGGCACACTATGAAACAACCGGCCCTGAAATTTGGGAGCAGACGGAAGGAAAGATCACCAAACTTGTCGTTGGCGTGGGCACCGGAGGAACAGTCAGCGGTACTGCCAAGTATCTGAAAGAAAGGAATCCCGATATCGAGGTGATCGGTATAGACACATTTGGCTCTGTTTTTAAGAAATACAAGGAAACAGGCATCTTTGACGAAAATGAGATATATCCTTATATTACGGAAGGTATTGGAGAGGATATATTGCCTGAGAATGTTGATTTTTCATTGATCGATTATTTTGAGAAGGTCACTGATAAGGATGGAGCTTTGATGGCGCGCAGATTGGCGCGCGAAGAAGGTCTTTTGCTCGGATATAGCGCCGGATCAGCTATGGCCGGATTATTACAGGTCAGGGATAGGTTTAAGCCGGATGATGTTGTAGTCATTATATTCCACGATCACGGCAGCCGCTATGTGGCGAAGATATTCAACGATGATTGGATGCGGGATCGCGGTTTTATCAGTCAGGAACTAAGACTTTCCGATCTTGTCAAGCGCAAGCCGAAAACCGGATTGATTACTGCGCAGAAAGACAGTAAACTCAGAGAAGTCTTCCTGATGATGAAGGAAAACGATATATCTCAAGTGACGGTCAATGATCAAGGCGAGGTAGTTGGTTCGCTTACTGAAAGTGACATCATTTCAAGCCTGTTGACGAATCCGGATAATATCGATACTGTATCAGTTGGCGAAATCATGAATGAGCCTTTCCCTGTCCTTGAAGAAGCCTTATCTGTCAAAGAATTAAGCAAATATATTTCAAAGAAGATACCCGCTGTCCTTGTCCGCGATGGCGCCGGTGTCAATCATATACTGACGCAGTACGACATTATCCAGAATCTGGGATAACAATGCCAATATAGAAACTATTCAGCTATTAAAAGGTGATGGTAATTATACACCTGATATTATTGGGTGCACGTTATCTTTTTTCTACCCTGCCTGTACCGACCGTCCGGGAGAATACACTGATTGGCACGGGAAAATTTCGTGCTTTCTGTGATATTTTGTGGTAAAAACTATCTTAGTGGCTAATCTTCAGTAGCCAAGTGACAATACTTCAGAGATTATTTCTTGGTATAACTAATGAATTCCAGGATGTTCCTTTCGTCACGTCTGTCCGGGTAATTCAATGTGTTAAATGATTTTCGTGTTATGTAACATAATTATGCGGTTATATTTATTCCTGCCCTTAGATATTTATATTCATATAGAAGGTCCAAAGCAGTTTGACGTGAATAGTTACCCAATAAACATTTGCAAGTACAACAAGATTTTGTAGAAAAGTATTATCAAGCTCAAACCGACCTACTCCTAACATTTGCAGATCTGCGAAAAATGTCAGATTTAGAACACAGTGGGATAAAAGGTTATTCACCTTTTTTTGAAAATTTTATGGTCGAAACCGTGGCTATGGAAATTTATATCAATCAGCTGAAAGAACAGCACAAATGCGCAATCGAAATGACAGACTTTAAGAAACATATATATCGACTTTAACGACAGGTAATAAGATTCGGTATGGGTCACCTACAGAAGTGGCATAAAAAAAGGGAGCCCGAAAACTCCCTTTGTTAGTACCGCCGGTGGGAATCGAACCCACACGACCTCACAGTCACAGGATTTTGAATCCAGCGCGTCTACCAATTCCGCCACAGCGGCAATAAATTATTCTCAGAAACTGCTTTTAGCTTCAATGGGATGCAAAAGTATTAATACTTTCTTCAATTCGCAAAAGATATTTACGAATATAATAAAATTTTTTCAAACTTTCGTAGCCTTCAGTACCAATACTTCTGTTATCGTATTGATTTTTAAGAACTTCCATTTTCGAGTCTTCTTCAGCACCTTTACTGTCAAGATCAATTTTTAACTTATTCAGTCTTTCCTTATCTCCACTTTCTCCGGCATCCTCTATTTCCATATTCAAATCGAGCATATCCATCAGGAAGTCCTGAGGTAGTTGATATTTTTCATCGGCAAGTACGATACCTTCCAGGTGAAGGATATAATCCAGCGTCTTATATGAATCCTTGAGCACGGCATAGGCCTTGTTATTGTATTCCGACAGTTCCATAGCGCTTTTTTCATCCAGACCGGCTTTGTCGGGATGAAGCTCCATAGATTTTGTCAAAAACGCTTTTCTCAATCCGGCCTTATCAATATTGAATTTCCTTTCCAGGCCAAACCATTCGAAATAATCCATTACTTAAGTGCTCTTATTACATCCAATCCATTGGCATACAACAATAAGCCGATCAACAGTATCATGCCCACCGTCGTGGCTATCTCCATCACTTTGTCATTAACCTTACGCCCGGTAATAACTTCCCAAAGCAGGAACATGATGTATCCTCCGTCTAATGCAGGAATTGGCAGCAAGTTCATGAAGCCCAGAATCAAGGATAATATGGCTGTAATGTTCCAAAACTTCTGACTGTCCCACTCTGTCGGGAATAGTTTGGTGATACTTGCAAATCCGCCCAACGATTCTGACGCCTTGATCTTTCCGCTGAACATTTGTCCAAATGCGGCAATCTGTGTCGCCAGAAAATCGTACCCATTGCTGACTCCTGCAGGCAATGCCTTGGCTAGTGAATATTTGATAGTGTCCAGTTTGTAGAAATGGGATAAAGGTTCTGGGCTGAATCCAATCAATCCCTTATCTGAAAGCTGTACTTGTTCCAGCATGACGGTGTTGCCACCTCTGACTACACCTACGTTGACCTTTTTACCCTTATTTTCCTGCAATTCCTTGGTCATTTCGTGGAAGAAATGCGTGGAAACATTGTTTACACTGATTATCCTGTCCTTTGTTTGAAGACCGGCTTTTTCGCCTCCTGATCCGGGAACTAATTCGTGCACTATTACCGGCATTCTGGGAGCTATCATGCCTACGGCTTCCTTTTGGTTGGCCTGTATCTTTTGGATAGCGCTATCGGGGACATTCAATGTAAAAACCATGTCATTTCGCTTGACTTCTAGGGTTGTTGCATTGTCAAGCAGGATGTCCTTGGCTAATTCTCCAGGGTTGAAATACTTGAAGTCCTTGTTGCCAATTTTCAGGATCTTGTCACCGTCCTGCAAGCCGAGATCCTTTGCCAATTGTGTTGTAGCGATGCCATATTTCATTTCGCTAACCGGCAGTTTTTGTTCTCCATAGAAGAACAATATCAGGCCGAATATCAGGAAGCCAAGAATAAAATTGACTGTTACGCCACCAATCATGATGATCAACCGTTGCCAAGCTTTCTTTGATCGGAATTCCCAAGGCTCAGGCGGCCTTTTCATAAACTCCTTGTCCATGCTTTCATCCACCATACCGGCTATCTTGACATAACCTCCGAGTGGCAACCAACCCACTCCGTATTCGGTGTCTCCTTTTTTAAACTTGAAAAGCGAAAACCAAGGGTCAAAGAACAAGTAGAACTTTTCTACTCTTGTCTTAAATAGCTTTGCGGGGATAAAATGCCCGAGTTCGTGAAGAATGACCAATATTGATAAGCTCAATATCAGTTGGGCGATCATGATTAATATATCCATTAATTTAGTTTATTTTATTTTTACCATGTCAAAACATTGTTTCTTTCATTTAGTTGTGTTTTGACGTGCGCAAAGGTAAAAGTTTATTTAGCTTTACATAAGGAATTGAAAGGTAATTTAACTCAATATGCAGTTGTTTTGGGGCAAGCGGGTCAATGAGAAAATAATGCTGGTGGAAGGTGAGGAGGTAACTCACCTGACAAAAAGCTTGAGAAATAAAGTAGGCGATGCCGTTGATCTGATCGACGGTACAGGCAGTATATTTCATTCTGTGATTACTGAAATCAATAGGGGTAAATTGGTCGCCGTCATCATGAGCGAGGAATCTCGTCCAAATCACTGGCCTCGACAGCTAAATATAGCAATCGCTCCCACCAAGAATGCGGACAGAATGGAATGGTTTGTCGAAAAAGCGGTTGAAATAGGTATAGACTCCATATCCTTCATCCGGTGTGAGAGATCCGTCCGTACTAACCTGCGCATGGAGCGGCTGCTTCGAATAATGCAGTCTGCCATGAAACAATCAAACAATATCATCAGTCCGGTTTTATTGGAAATGCCTTTGAAACAATTGTTGGATGATCATGATTCTTCAAGAGAAGATGGCCTTATTGCGTATTGCAGCGCAGGAGAAAAGGTATCTATTTCTCAATATCAGCCGGAATTTACGAGGACGACTATATTGATTGGGCCCGAAGGTGATTTTACCGATGCCGAGATCAACCATGCTATCAGCCGGGGATTCCTTCCTTTGACTTTCGGCGATTCCAGATTGAGAACTGAGACGGCAGGGCTTTATGCCATTGCTTCATTCAGAGAGAATTTTTCATAACCGGCTGGATTTTTCAGTTAATATATTTTTAATAAATATTTCAATATTCCGATAGATTTCCATATAAATTACTGTTTCCCCCTACGATAATGAAGTAAATCACCTCTATCACTCTAAAATCCATTCTTTTTTATCACTCTTTATCTATACATATATAAATATTAAATGTATATATATCAGATGTACATTTAATAAAATATATTAATAATATAATTATTATTATTCTTAATATAAATATTGCTATAATGTTAAAATACATTTAATATTGCAATAAATAATTTCATGCTTTCATGATTTATAATTCATTAAATACATTTTTTAAAAAATTAAAAAAATTATTATGAGGCAATTGTTAATTACGATTACATTGTTGCTGTTTGGGGCTTTTGTATCCATTGGCCAACGAACAGTCTCCGGTGTTGTTACAGATCAATCCAATGCGCCTATGGTTGGAGTTACTGTTTTGGCCAAGGGTTCTCCCGGCGTTGGAATGGCTACTGACCTGGATGGTAAATACCGCCTTCAGGTGCCGGATGGTGTCACAACGCTTGTTTTTAGTTACACAGGTTACCGAACCAAAGAGGTTGAAATTGGTAATTCTACTACCATTGATGTATCATTGGATGAAGGAAGTGTTCTGGATGAGATTGTTGTCGTGGGATATGGTGCCCAGGCTAAAAAGGATGTGACAGGATCCATTTCTAAAGTAAAAGGTGATGAAATCGCTCCTTTAGTAAGTCCGAGTTTTGTACAACAACTTGCCGGTCGTGCTGCGGGGGTTCAAGTTCAAAATACTTCAGGGATTCTTGGTTCTCCTCCACGGATCAATATCAGGGGTGTCAACTCAATTTCATCTGGCACATCGCCTTTGGTTGTTATAGATGGTGTTCCTGCGACAAGTGGTGATCTGGGGGGTTATACTCCTTCTAATGCTCTTGCAGACTTGAATCCAAACGACATTGAATCATATGAAATTCTCAAGGATGGTGCTGCAACTGCAATTTATGGTTCCAGGGCAGCAAATGGCGTTATCCTGATTACGACGAAAAAAGGTAAAGCAGGTAAAGCCCAGTTTACCTACGATGGTACATTTGGGGTGGCTTCCGCTCATAAGTTATATGATTTGCTTGGTGCACAGGATTTTGTAACTATTCAGAATGAAAAATATGCGAATGCAGGTGCCGATCCAGTTGCAGAACTTGAAAAAAGGGCTGATGGAAGCATCGTTGAAACAGATTGGCAAAAATTGACTTTCAGAAATGGTTTTCAGCAGAATCATAACCTTTCTGTGAGTGGAGGTATCGATAAGACCAATTATTTTGTATCTCTTGGATATACAGATATGAAAGGTATTGTTCTTTCAAATGATATGAGAAGATTGAGTTTCAGGGCAAATCTGGAGCAAAAGGTCAACAATTGGTTGTCCGCTGGATTTAATGCCGGTGTATCTCATCAGCAAAACAATGGTCCTTTGACCGGTTCAAACAACCTGTCTGGCAACATTTTCTCTGTGATCAGGATGTTACCTAACGTTAGTGCACTCGATCCTAATGACCCAACCGGTTACAATATTGATGATATTAACCCAAGGTCATTGGGAAGAGGAGCCAATAAGGATGTTATTTCGAATGGTATCCCTAACTTGTTGTTTGTCCTTGAAAATGACAAGCGCAGGAATAAGTCACTTCGCTTACTCGGCAATACTTATTTGCAGGCACAATTAGCTGAAGGCTTGACATTCCGTACTCAAATCGGTATTGATATGGCCAATGTGGAGGATTTCATTTATCAGGATGCACGACATGGTGATGGTTACAGTGCGAATGGTAACCTTTCACAATACTATTCACCGCTTTTGAGATGGGACTGGCAGAATATCCTATCTTATAACCGCTCATTCAATGAAGTACATAATGTAGGTATTACCTTGGTTCAGGAATATCAAAAAGAACGTTCCGAATATTTCGGCGCAGTGGCTAGAAATATCTCTGATATCTATTTTCAGGAGAATATTATAGGAGGAACCTATGCTACTGAATTTGCTGACGGTGGATTACAGGAGAATGGTCTTGCTTCGTATATGGGAAGATTGAATTATAATTATGCAGGCAAATATTATATCAGTGCTTCTATCAGACGAGATGCTCTTTCCGCACTTTCCCCGGATAATAGAGTTGGTTATTTCCCGGGTGCATCCTTTGCTTACAGAATTTCTGAAGAAGGATTTTGGGATGGTTTGAGAAATGTTGCTTCAGATTTCAGAATACGCGGTTCTATTGCTCAGACAGGAAATACGAGTATCGGGAATTATCCATATATCGGATCTTATGGTTCTGCTCAATATGGCTCACAAAATGGTATTTCTTACAACAACTTCGGTAATGATGGTTTGAAGTGGGAAGCGCAAAGTAAGATGGATTTTGGTTTTGATCTGGGCCTTTATGATAATAGATTCAGTTTTAGTGCTGCATATTGGATTCAGGATAATAAAGATATCATCCTTCAGGCTCCGACGCCTCCATCTCTTGGTATTCCGGGTAACTTTATTAACAGAAACATCGGAAGAGTCAAAGGACACGGTATCGAACTCACTTTGGATGCCTTTGTACTAAATCAGGGTGATCTAAGATGGAACGCTTCGTTGAATTTCTCTACTCAGAATAATAAAGTGCTGACATTGGTTGATGGTCAGGATATAATAACCAACTTCAATATCATCAGGGAAGGAGAGTCACTTCGTGCGATTTACGGATATACTTATGCTGGAGTCAATAAAGCGAATGGTAATCCGATATATGAAACTTATAACCGTGATGATAATGGGAACATCACTGAAACAATCCTCGTACAGGGTGATATTAAATCTCAGAATTATTATGTATATGATGCTGCCAACCCGAATGACTTGACAACAGCTCGACCGTTAAATGCGGCAAGAGATAGAAAGATTCTAGGTTCTGCGCTTCCAACCTGGTTTGGTGGATTTGACAATAATTTCAGCTATAAGGGATTTGATATGAACATTTTCTTCAGGTTCTCCGGTGGAAATAAGATCATGAACAGGACCAGAGTTGATCTCCTCAGTCAGTCATTCAATAATAATGGAACTGAAATACTCGGAAGATGGGAAAGCCCGGAAAATCCAGGAGACGGACAGACTCCGAAGCTTTACCTGAATAGGGAAAACTTCATCAATTTGCCTGACTTTGCTTCCACAAGGTGGGTAGAAGATGGAAGTTTCTTTAAGTTACAAAATGTCAGTATAGGGTATAATATCCCGGCTTCAAAGTTAAGAGCATTGAGTATTAATGGATTGAGAGTATATATCCAGGGACAGAACCTGCTTACTTTGACCAAATATAAAGGAGTGGATCCTGAGACATCAACCAGCTTCTCTGTAGGTAGAGGGTTCGGTGAAGATTATAACGGGAACCCACAACAAAGAGTACTTGGTGGCGGTATTAAATTAACTTTCTAATTCAAAATTATCTTAAAATGAAATCATTGAATAAATATAAATTTTTGTCTGTTGTCGCATTAGCCCTGTCGTTTGTACTGGTGTCATGCGATAAGGATGTGACCGAATTAACTCCGGTCGATAGGATTACAGAGCAATTGGCGTTCGAAACACCTGCCAGAGTGGAATTGTCCATGGCCGGTGTGTATGATGCTTGCCAGAGTGGATTTTACTTGTCGGGGGCTGTAAGGGGATATCCTTTTGGCGCTGCCAATGTAGAGCAAGGCGATATGCGTGGTGAGGATATGCTGAACGTGGCGGCCTTCTTCGCTATTACCTATGAAGCTACCTATGGTACTTCCTCTGCCAACAATGTATATATGTGGCATACATTATACGCTGCCATCAACAAGGCCAATATCATGATCGAAGGAGTCAACAAGGCTAAAGCAAATGGAGTTTTGACTGATGAAGCGGCAAAAGCTTACGAAGGAGAAGCACGTTTCCTACGGGCCTTGGCTCACCATGAACTGCTCATTCACTTCGCAAGGCCTTATAATCATACGCCTGATGCTTCTCATTACGGAGTTCCATATAGGACAGCTCCTGTTAATACAGCAGCAGCATTGGAATCCGAATCTCAGAAAGGAAGAAATTCTGTGGCTGAATGCTATCAATTACTGCTTGAAGATCTGGCTTTTGCTGAAGCTAATCTTCCGGATACAAGAGATGGTTCAAATAAGATTTCCAGAGCTACAAAGGGCGCTGCAATTGCATTGAAGTCTCGCGTATTGTTGCATAAAGGCGATATGCCAGGCGTTATCGCTGCTGGTGATCAATTGAAGGGATATTCATTGACAGACTCACCGAATGGGGTTTTCGCCAATAATACATCAAACTCTGAATCTATATTTTCAATTGAAAATTCTGCTTCGGATAACCCGGGCGTAAACGGTTCATTGCCGAATATGTTCGGTGTTGCTCCAGGTAGAGCTCTTATAGCAATCAGCCCGATCATGTTCAATAATCCACAATGGTTGGAGAGTGATCTCAGGAGAGCGCAGTTGATCAGCGAAGCCGGAAACGGATTTTTCAGCAAGAAATACACAAGAGTCTCTACTCAGGAAGATTGGAATCCGATTATCAGATATGCGGAAGTCCTGCTGAACAGTGCGGAAGCTTACGCCAGGACTGGCAATTCTGCCAAAGCACTTGAATTGTTGAATCTAGTGAGAAACAGAGCAGTCACAGAAGCTGCGGACCAGTACACTGCCGGAAGTTTTGCCAGTGATAATGAGTTGATTACCGCCATTCTGTTTGAAAGAAGAATTGAATTCCTTGGTGAAGGTCGCCGATGGCCGGATATCCATCGTCTTGCATTGGATCCTGTTTTCAGTACAGGTGGAATTCCTGCAAAGGTTGCCTTTGGTAATACCAAAAAAGACAGTTGGGAGATTGGCAAAGATTTTGAAAGCGGTTCTTATACCGGTATACTGTCGATCGCTGCCAGACCATATGATGATTATAGATTCCTGTGGCCTATTCCTCAGGATGAGTTAAATACGAACAAAGTACTGGCGGCTCAACAGAACCCCGGCTACTGATTATGTATTAAGTTTTAATGATGAATTACAGAGGCAGGGTGTTTGGTCACCCTGCTTTTTTTATTTCCATCTGGCTAATTGATTCCAAAACAAATGTTTTATTGTTTGATTTCTGCTAATTCATTATAAATTTGACCCTTCACTATCCTAATGAAGTTTTGCCTTTACCTGACGTACCTTTCATCGATTTTCACAACCACAACATCTGGCATACGGATGATGTGATTGAAGTCGTGAGCGTGCACGATTCACAGGAAAAAAAGAAAGTGTTTTATACGCTGGGTTTCCATCCATGGTGGACAGAAAACCTACTTTCATTGGACCAACTCAACCTGATGCGTTCGGCCTACCTCAATGATCCTTATTGCCTTGGACTCGGTGAATTCGGATTGGATAACCTAAAAGGAGCGAGTCTTGATATCCAGGAAGATATCTTCTGTCAACAGATCAGTGTGGCAAATGAGGTTTCAGCTCCCGTCGTCGTCCATTGCGTTCGAGCTTATGACAGGATTATTCGATTGAGAAAGAATTTTGGAAAAACAGTTTGGGTAATCCATGGCTATGTCAGGAATAAAATTTTGGCTCGTCAACTGATTGATGCCGGATTCTATCTTTCTGTTGCCCCGCATGACCGGATGAAGCCAGTGTTTGAAGATATGCTTGCGTATGTTCCTCTGGACAGGGTTTTTATTGAGACTGACAGTGAATTTACATGGAATATTCAGCAGCGGTACACTATTTTTGCGGAAATCAGAAAAATGGATGTTACAACATTGAAGCTGCAATTATTTGATAATTTTAAAACATTTTATGCTTATAAATGGACGCACCTGACTGGCTCGAAAGGACTGAATTGCTGATTGGCGAAGAGAATATTCACAAGCTGAAGAATGCGCGAATCCTGCTGGTCGGCCTCGGTGGCGTCGGCAGCTACGCCGGGGAATTTCTGGTAAGAGCCGGAATAGGTTCATTAATCATCATCGATGGCGATAAAGTTGATCCGACCAATATCAACCGCCAGATGCAGGCACTTCACAGTACCATCGGCTTGTCCAAAGCGGAATTACTCAGACAGCGCTTTCTGGATATCAATCCGCAACTCCAGGTTGAAATGCATACTTCTTTTATGGAGCCTGCCGATATGGAGTTATTGTTGCAACAGGTAAAAATTGATTTTGTGCTTGATTGTATTGATAGCGTATTGCCCAAATTGACCCTCATCAAGGCTGCCTGCAAAGCTAAGGTGAAGGTGATCAGCGCTATGGGTGCAGGTGGAAAACTCGACCCTTCCAAGGTCAAGGTTGCCGATATCTCTAAGACCAGGGAATGTAAATTTGCCCAGACTGTGAGAAAGCGCTTAAAATACCTTGGCATAAGAGAAGGCATTATTACAGTGTATTCAGAGGAGATTCAACCAAAGTCAGCCCTTCAGTACACAGATGGGAGTGGATACAAGAGATCCTTCTATGGGACTATTTCTTACATTCCGGCTCTTTTTGGTTTGAGAATGGCTGCGGAAGCGATCAGACGTATCATGAATAGGCCATGATTCGAATGGCGCCTCTTCCGGTAATTTGTAATTTTGAATTCCTTCATGCCGATTCAGTGGTTTTCATTACTTTTGCGCCCTGATTTGTGAGATTATGGACAGATTGCAAGAGATAAATCGAAGACGGACCTTTGGCATCATCAGCCATCCGGATGCCGGAAAGACAACCCTTACGGAAAAATTATTGCTTTTTGGAGGAGCCATTCAGGTCGCCGGAGCGGTCAAGTCCAACAAGATCAAAAAATCCGCCACTTCCGACTTTATGGAGATCGAGAAGCAAAGAGGAATCTCGGTTGCAACTTCCGTGATGGGATTTGAATACAAGGATTTGCAAATCAACATTTTGGATACACCTGGCCACAAGGATTTTGCAGAAGATACCTACAGAACCTTGACAGCTGTGGATAGTGTCATCGTGGTTATTGATGTCGCCAAGGGTGTTGAGCCTCAGACAGAAAGATTGGTTGAGGTGAGCAGGATGAGAAATACTCCTATCATTGTATTTATCAACAAATTGGACCGCGAAGGTCTTGATTCCTTCGACTTGCTGGATGAGATCGAACAAAAACTTGGACTGACTGCCTGTCCGCTATCATGGCCGATCGGCATGGGGCAGCATTTTCAGGGAGTTTACAATATATTTGGCGAGCAACTCTCATTGTTCAAAGCCCACGGCAAACAAGCAGAAGATGATACGAGAGTGATCAAAGGCCTTAATGACAGTACCATCGATGATGCCATTGGTAAGCGTGCTGCGGACGAATTGAGAGAGGAAATGGAGACTGTATCAGGAGTTTATCCTGAGTTTGACCGGGAAGCCTATCTCAATGGCAATTTGTCGCCTGTTTTTTTTGGTAGCGCCGTCAATAATTTTGGGGTTAAAGAACTGTTGGACTGCTTCGTGAGTATTGCCCCACCGCCTTTGCCGCGTGAAACGGAAGAAAGAATTGTAAAGCCTGACGAAAATGCATTTTCCGGTTTTATTTTTAAAATTCATGCCAACATGGACCCTAAGCACCGTGACAGAATAGCCTTCCTCCGTATCTGTTCTGGTGAATTCAAGCGTAATACCAATTATTACCATGTCCGCAAGGAGAAGCAAATGAAATTCAGCAATCCTACGACCTTTATGGCCTCAAAAAAGGAGCTGGTTGAAGAGGCTTATCCCGGTGATGTTGTCGGCCTTTACGATTCCGGTAATTTCAAGATCGGTGATGCCTTGACCGAAGGCGAGGTTTTGCACTTCAAAGGCTTGCCAAGCTTCTCTCCCGAACAATTCCGATTTGTCAATAATGCCGATCCGATGAAGGCAAAACAACTGGCCAAGGGATTGGAGCAATTGATGGATGAAGGCGTGGCACAGATGTTTATCAAGGAAGATAATGGCCGAAAAATAGTCGGTACAGTGGGCGCTCTCCAATTTGATGTGATTCAGTTCAGACTGGAACATGAATATGGAGCCAAATGTACTTATGAGCCGGTACATTTGTACAAGGCGTGCTGGGTGACAGCTGACAAACAAAATGAAATGGATGCTTTCGTTCAGCGACGGAAGAAAGATATAGCCCGTGATAAGGATGGCGCATTGGTTTATTTGGCCGAAAGTGCATGGGCGCTGAAGACGATAATGGAAAATCATCCTGAGATTGATTTCCATTTGACCACTGAATCCCTGTATTAAAATTGAGCCATACTTGTAATAAAATTTACCAAAGGAATAAAAAAATTCCCATATATAAAACATTTAACTATTTTTGTGCTTGAACATTAGGTAAATAGATTATATTTGCCATTATTCTGATAAGATAACTACAAAACGCATCAAGGTCTCATGGCAACTAGAAAGCCTAAAGAAGCACCACTTTCATTTACCCAAAAGGTCAGACGGCTGATTTCCGATGATCGCATTCCCAAGATAACCGGCCTGTTTTGTTATCTGGTCGCCATATTTTTGTTTATAGCCTTTACTTCCTATCTATTCACCTGGGAGGCAGATAACAGTTTCTTACGACCCTTCAAATGGGATAATCTTTTCGATTCGGATATTCAGGCACAAAATTGGTTTGGCAAGTTTGGCGCCCTGATTTCAAACGCAGTCATTTACTGGACATTTGGGATAAGCTCCTTTGCAATCATCTTCCTTTTAATTCGCATCGGGTATAGATTGATCAATGGAAAGGGAAGCGCCCGTATATGGCCAATGTTTCGCAATGTTTTCTTTACGATGGTTCTTGGCTGTGCTTTTTTTGAATTGATCCTTCCTGAGGCTTCCTTCCCTTATAGTGGAGCCTATGGCAAGAGTATTGTGGGCTGGGGAAATGCTTATCTGGGGCTGGTTGGCACTTGGCTTTTGTTTGGTTTCATTCTTCTCGCCATCGCGGTTTGGTTTAGAAATACAAATCCGCAGTTATGGACTCTGAAAGGCATATTTCCGGAATTCAACCGTAATTTTTTCTCTTTCCTGAACTTCTCTTCGTGGATTGAATCCTGGAGAAATAAGGTTGGAGACGATGATTACGAAAAAGAAATTGAATCCGAATTATCAAATCTCGGTAGTGAACCTGCAGAGGAAGTCGGACCGGTAAAGGTTGACAAAGACGGTTTTGAGAAAATTGAATCCGTGATCCCGATCGGACCAAATAAAGTTGAAACTTCAAATGTCCCTTTTGAACTGGAGGAAGAGGTCACACCGGAAAAATCTATTGGTTTGCAAGGCGATCAGACGGATGATTACGGTTTTGAGATTGAACAACCTGCTGTTTTGAATAATGATTCTGTCCAAACGGCAGAAATCGCTTCGGCGGTTGAGCCGCCAATCAATGAATTGTCAGCTGATGATGAAGAATTGCTTAAGATCAATGCTGAATTGGACAATCCTGATGAGCCGTATGATCCTGTGTTGGAATTGTCCCGTTATGTCCAGCCGGGATTGGAGCTGTTGGATAGCTATGAAGACCAGCAAGTCCAGGTTGATCATGCTGTGCTGAATGCCAATAAGGATCAGATCGTCAACACACTCCTCAATTATAAGATTGAAATCGTCAAGATTCGGGCAACCATCGGTCCAACTGTTACCTTATATGAAATTGTGCCCGCTCCCGGTGTAAGGATATCGAAGATCAAGAATCTGGAAGATGATATTGCCCTGTCGTTAGCCGCTTTGGGCATCCGTATCATTGCGCCTATACCTGGAAGAGGTACCATCGGTATCGAAGTCCCGAATCAGAATAAACAAATCGTAGGTCTTAGGGATGTACTTAATTCTGAACGATTCCAGACAGCGCAGATGGACCTGCCGATTGCTTTTGGAAAGACGATCAGCAATGAAGTTTTTGTGGCCGACCTGGCAAAAATGCCGCACCTGCTGATCGCCGGAGCAACCGGACAGGGAAAGTCGGTAGGTATCAATGCCATCCTTCTGTCCATCATCCAGCATAACCACCCGGCTTACGTCAAGCTTGTTTTGATCGACCCAAAGAAAGTTGAATTGTCCATATATAGCAGATTGGAGAATCATTTCCTGTGTATGTTGCCGGATCAGGACGAACCCATCATCACTGATACCAAGAAAGTGATCAGAACGCTCAATTCCCTCGTGATTGAGATGGATTCCAGGTATGATTTGTTGAAAAAAGCCGGTGTAAGAAACATCCGGGAATACAATCAGAAATTTACGGAGAGAAAACTCAATCCCAATAAAGGTCATCGATTCCTGCCTTTCATCGTGCTGGTGATCGACGAATTCGCTGATCTTATCATGACGGCTGGTAAGGAAATAGAAACACCGATTGCGCGTATCGCTCAGCTGGCTCGCGCCATAGGTATTCATCTTGTCATTGCTACTCAGCGACCATCAGTCAAAATTATCACCGGTATCATTAAGGCCAACTTCCCGGCACGTATTGCTTTCAAAGTATCGTCCAAGATCGATTCTGGCATTATTCTGGATGCTGGTGGGGCTGATCAGCTGATCGGAAGAGGTGATATGTTGCTTTCTGCGGATGGAAAGATTGTCAGAATACAGTCAGCTTTTGTCGATACGCATGAAGTGGACCGGGTTGTACAGTTTATTTCAGACCAACAGGGTTTTGCAACACCTTACTTGCTTCCGGATGTTCCAGACGAATCCGGTGAGGGTGGTGAAAAAGGTCAGCTTAAACTATCAGATCTTGATGATTTGATCCAGGAAGCTGCATTGCTGGTTGTAGCCAATCAACATGGTTCTACCTCCATGATTCAGAGAAGGCTTAAGTTGGGCTACAATCGCGCCGGACGTATTATGGATCAATTGGAAGCCCTGGGTATTGTCGGCGAGAATGAAGGCAGCAAGCCAAGAGAAGTGCTTTTTCACAGTGAAACTGAGGTCAATAACTTCTTTGCCAATCTGAATCAGACAGCGTTTTAAGCGGCATTTTAGTATTACAATTTGCCAGGTTATTTTGAATATGGCTGATTCAGATGGTGCATTCCAGAATTCACACGATCAGATGCGAAGGATACGTACTTCTAATCATACATTTCATTCCTTTTGACTTTATCTGACAAGGTATAACGCAATCTCCCTAATTTAGATAGGTTATGAATTGTCATTATTCAAGATTAGTTTAAAACATATTGGATATTTTATTGTTATACAGTTAGTTGTAGCGATGATGCAATTTATTTTTTTTAAATAATTTGTATCGGCGGAATATAATTTTAACTAATCTAAAAATAGCAATCTAATATGGAAGTAAATGAAATCAGTTTAAGTAAGAAACAAGTCAAGCCGGTCATAGACTTATTGAATGATTATCTGGCCAACTATCAAATCCATTATCAAAAGCTCCGTGGTTCTCACTGGAATATTGAAGGCGAAAATTTCTTTACCCTGCATTTAAAATTTGAGGAATTCTATACCAATGCCCAAACCACTATCGATGAAATTGCAGAAAGGATACTAACCCTTGGCAAGCATCCTTTGAGTACTTTTGGTGAATATATTGAACATGCAAGCATCAAGGAAATCGATACAATCGGAATGAATGATAAATCGATGGTCAAGGAAATCCTGAATGACATGACTATCCTGATCGAACTGGAGCGGGAAATTATGGAAGCCGCATCTGGCGCGGGGGATGAAGGTACCAACGACATGGTCAATGCCTTTATGCAGTTTAAGGAAAAAAGCTGTTGGATGCTCAGGGCATTCATCGGAAAAGAGAAGTAAACGATATTTTTGGAAAGGATGGGCGACCATCCTTTTTTTATTTTACGGCTACTTTTAGCAACTTTTTACAATAACATATCTATCAAAAGCACTTTATTCGCTAACTTGCTTTACAAAGTTAGTTATCATGATACGCTGGACCATTTTTTCCTTTTTTTACTTAGTTGTAACACAAAGTTTTTGCCAGTCTCCGCTTACTGTGGAATATATCATGAGAGACCCTAAATGGATAGGCGTTTCACCATCGTCGTTGCGGTGGGGAGCGGATGGTAATCTGTATTTTAAATACAATCCGGATGGTTCTGAAGCCGATTCTTTATATTCATTGAATATCAAGGACATGAAACACTTTTTCAAGGTCTTGGATCAAAATCAGCAGATACTTCATGAGGATGATTTGATTATGAGCCCTTTGGATCACTCCATGTCTGTTTACAATCGTCAGGGAAATATTTTCTTACAGAGCAAAAAAGGAAATGTCAAAAAACTCTTTTCAACCGAAGAATATGAATGGGCGACGGGCTTCAGCAGTGATGGAAATTACTTGGTGTATAAAATCGGATCTGATATTTATGCGTATGATATCAATAAAGGTTCTATTCGACAATTACTGGCCATTCAGTCATCTTCTCAGCGAGACAAGAAAAAGAGGCTTTCCGGTCAGGATCAGGTGTTGATGGACGAACAAACAAATCTTTTCGATGCCTTTAAGCAGGAAGATAAAACTACGATAAAGAAAAAAGACAAGAAGGATTATTTTATTTTTGAAAAAGGAAGCTCTGATGTTGTTGGAACGTCCATTAGTAACGACCTGCGCATAATCGCCATACGTCTAAAGGATGATCAGCCTGAGAACCATAATACTATCATGCCCAGGTATGTCACTGCAAGCGGCTATACGGAGACTGTAAATACAAGAGCTAAAGTTGGTGTTGCCCATCCGGGTTACAATCTGAAATTTTACAATTTTGATAAGGATACAATATTTGAATTTTCTGTGAATGAATTGCCGGGAATCAAATCCATTCCTGAATACCTAAAGGATTATCCGACTCTGTATGACAGTCTTGCTAAAAGGCCTGCCAACAAAGCGGTAAATATTTTCGAACCGCTTTGGTCACCAACTGGCCATTTGGCTGTTGTCCAGGTGTATTCTTTTGATAACAAGGATAGGTGGCTAGTCCTTTACGATGCCGATGCCGGTATCATGAGGACCATCGATCATCAGCATGATGAAGCTTGGATAGGTGGGCCGAATATTGGTGGCAATTATTGGCCCGGATGGTGTGTCTGGCTGGATGATAAACAGGTGGCTTTTGCTTCTGAAATTTCCGGATATGCTCACCTGTACAAGTACGATATTTCTTCAGGACAAACCAAATCACTCACATCCGGCAATTATGAGGTGCAACAGATTAGCATGGCACCGGATAAAAAGAGTCTTTACCTTGTTACCAATCAGAGACACCCTGGATCCAAGACATTTGTCAAACTGGAATTGAATTCGTTAAAGCAGACAATACTTTTGAATCCGGATTGCGGTTTGGATGAAGTGTCCGTTTCGCCTGACGGAAAATGGATTGCTTATCTTCAAAGTACGTCCAATCGACCATGGGAATTATTCATCAGTGAGAATAAGGTAGATGGTAAATCAACTCGAATCACAGATAAAGCTGCCAGTCAGGAATTCATTAAATACAACTGGCGCGTACCTGAAGTCATTGCAATCAAAGCTTCTGACGGCAAAGATCTCTATGCCAGATTGTACAGACCCAAGGTCGAAAATCACAATAAACCCGGTGTCATCTTTGTCCATGGCGCTGGATATCTTCAGAATGCGCATAAATGGTGGAGCATCTATTTCAGGGAATATATGTTCCACAATCTATTGGCTGACCTTGGTTACACTGTTCTGGATATCGATTATCGGGCAAGTTCCGGGTATGGCAGGGATTGGAGAACAGCTATTTATCGACACATGGGAGGTATTGATCTTTCCGATCAGGTGGATGGTGCCAAATATTTGGTCGATAATCTGGGCGTCGATCCGAAAAATATAGGCATTTATGGAGGTTCATACGGAGGCTTCATTACTTTGATGGCTCTCTTTACCGAACCCGGAGTTTTTCAGGCCGGCGCAGCTCTTCGTCCTGTTACTGACTGGATGCATTATAATCATGGCTATACTTCCAATATCCTCAATGTTCCGGCTTTGGACTCCCTCGCTTATGCCAGAAGCAGCCCTATCAATTTTGCCGACGGACTGAAGGACAGATTGCTGATTTGTCATGGAATGGTTGACGATAACGTACACTTTCAGGATGTCGTCCGGTTGCAGCAAGTATTGATCGAAAAAGGGAAGGATAATTGGGAACTGGCGCCATACCCAATGGAATCACACGGCTTCAAGACCCCGGTGGCATGGACAGATGAGTATAAACGCATTCTCAAACTGTTTGAAGAGACAATCAACCGGAAATCTCAATAGATTAGCCATTATCGTATTTGGCCCTGCCGGTCTTTTTCTCACTTGGCTTACCTGCCAATACAATGACGATTTCACCTTTTGCAGGTATTTCGCCTGATTTTAGCATTTGTAGTAGTGAGCCTAAAGGGGCAGTAACCGCTTGTTCGTGTATTTTGGAGATTTCCCGCACGATGCAGCCGTGTCTTTCAAGTCCGGCTATCGCTATTAATTCCTCGATGCATTTCACCAACCTGAACGGTGACTCATAAAGAATGACTGTGGTGGGCATATTACATATCGCCAGCAATCGCGTCTGACGCCCTTTTTTATGTGGAAGAAAGCCTTCGAAATAAAATTTATCAGCAGGAAGCCCGCTCATGACAAGAGCAGGTACAAAGGCTGTCGGCCCCGGTAAACAGGATATTTCCACTCCGGCATTTTTTAGGTGATGAACCAGCAGATATCCCGGATCGGAAATTCCCGGTGTCCCGGCATCAGAAACCAAGGCGATATCTTTCCCGTTTTTCACGACTTCGAGTATCGGCTCTATTTGCTTGTGTTCATTGAAGGAATGGAAGGCCCGCAAAGGTGTTTCGATTTCGTATTTTTTAAATAGAATGCCTGTAGTTCTTGTGTCCTCAGCATATACGAAGGCGACATTCTTCAGTGTTTCAATGGCTCTGAAGGTAAAATCCCCCAAATTACCCACCGGAGTAGGAACAACGTAAAGCTTACCGGTCTCCTTTTCCATTATGATAGTTTAACGAAATTGGAAATGATGGAAAATGCGGAATAAAGGACGATTCCTAGGGTTGGGGCAAGGAAGGGATAGAAAATGATCAGTCCAATGATCGCTCCCACCAGCAATAAAATGAATGGATTGCTGAATGTTTTTTTATCCGGTTTGATTTTGAAATGTACCCAATGACTGTTCATCAAATAGGCAAATAACAAGATACTTCCGTAGAGAAACCATTTTTTCTCAATGAATTCAATCATCGGAATATCACCGTTCAATTGGATCAGGAGCAATCCGGCGAAAAACAAGGACATAGCCGGGATGGGCAAGCCGATAAATTTATCTCCCTGATCTGTGGAAATATTGAATCTGGCTAACCTTAATGCACCAAAAACCGGCAACAGAAAGGCAGGGTAGAGTAGAAGACGGTCTTCCAGATTACTAATGCCGGGGTCAATATTCCATGATTGTACCAACAACATATATACGACAGCCCCCGGGAACATCCCAAAACTTACTACATCCGCCAATGAGTCGAGTTGCACGCCCAAAGGTCCGGCCACTCCCAATTTTCTCGCCAGCAAGCCATCAAAAAAGTCGGCAACCAGGCTTATGGCCTGCAGAATCAATGCTTCTTCTACATGGAGAAACAGTACACTGACGACAGCCAAAGCTCCACAAAAAAGGTTGAGCAAAGTTAAAACGTTGGGAAAATGCTTGACCATGATTGATATTTAGTTAGAAAATTGCAAATTTACAGGGTAAATCTAACAAATATGGCGAATTCTTCGTTTAATGCATAACACAGTATAGTTATCAAATTTAACAGCATGAGATTCATTCTACTTATTTTGACCACCTTATTACCTGCATTTATCTTTTCACAACCTGTCAATGATGATTGTATCAATGCTATTGAAATCAAGGATGTAACCAATTATTGCTCCGCCTTTGGTGAGTTCAATAATTTTGGTGCGACACCATCCATCCCTTCCGATTATGTATGCATCCCCAATGAAATGACAGCAAAAGATGTATGGTTTAAATTTACGGCAACAGCCAACTTTATTCACATTGCAGTCAATGGCAAATCTTCCGATAATCCGGGCGGAACCCTGTTATCACCACAAGTCATCCTTTTCTCCGGCCCATGCAATGCATTGGTGGAACAAGATTGCTTCAGCGATGCCTTTCAGACGAATACACTTGAGATATACGATGGTCCATTGGTGCCCGGGCAGACATACTATATCAATATCAGCGCAAGGGAAGATCATTTGGGGACTTTCCAATTGTGCCTGAATAATTATAACCAAAACTTTGTGCCGGATGGCGATTGCCCTACCAGCAGGATACTGTGCGACAAGTCATCAGTGTTTATTGAGGCTGTGTTCAATCCCGGGAATTTAACCAATGAAATCCCCACAAGTTCTTGTGTTCGCGAGGAAATTGCCTCTTCCTGGTTTAGGTGGACTTGCAGTAAATCTGGTACACTTACGATCAAGCTTACTCCGACCAAGCAGGAAGATGATCTTGATTTCGCTTTGTTTGAGTTGCCCAATGGAATCGATGACTGCCAAGGGAAAAAACAGCTTCGATGTGGGGCAGCCGGAGAAAATGTTGGCGCGCCCTATGACACATGGAAACAATGTACCGGTCCGACAGGTTTGAATCTTTCCAGCACAGATACCAATGAAGAGCCCGGGTGTAACAACGGGAATGACAACTGGGTCAAATACATCGACATGGTGGAAGGCAAAAGCTATGCTTTTTTTGTCAATAACTTCTCACGCTCCGGCCAGGGATATACAATGGAATTTGGTGGGACAGGAGAGTTTCTGGGAGCAAGGGCGTCCTTTGATGTTACCCCTGATGGCACATGTTATGAAGATACCCTGCATTTTATCAATACTTCCATAGCGCCGACTGATCCAATCGTTTCATATCAGTGGGTGTTTGGATCCAATGCCAATATTGGCAACTCAGATCAGGAAAATCCACCCGGAGTCATTTACGATGGACCCGGACATAAATCCGTCTCTCTTACCATTACCTCCGAAGAGGGATGTGTTCATACCTATACCAAGAACTTTATTGCCAAGTGCTGTATCGATCCTCTAAAGGTTAAGATGAGTGTATCTCCTTCCAATGAGGTTAGGTTGGGTGATCCGATCGACTTGTCGGCTACTACTGAAAATGCAGTGGGCACTACAACATTCGAATGGATTCCTGCCGACTTGATCAAAAACTGTTACAATTGCCGGGAAGTCACGCTTGTACCTGTAGGTAATTATATTTTTACGGTTACTGCTCAGGATCAGAAAGGCTGCATCTCGTCAGATTCGCTCGAGATCCGGGTCGTAGATAGCAAGGATATCGTTGCGCCAAATGTTTTCAGCCCCAATTATGATGGGATTAATGATTACTTTACGGTTTTCCCTAATCGGGGCGCCAAATCAATCAAGCGATTGCTGGTGTTCAACAGGTGGGGTGCCTGCGTATATGAGGGAAGGGATTTGCTGCCCGGTGATGATTCGATGGGATGGGACGGGACCTTCAAAGGAAAGGAGTGTAACCCTGATGTTTATGCTTATTTTGCAGAGGTGGAGTTCTTGAATGGGCGGGTCCAGGTCATTAAGGGCGACATTACCTTACTCCGTTAGTCCTCAGCGATGACCTTCTTTATCCTTAATCATTCGGCCGTTCTTAAGGGTCTGAATCATTTGGATGTCAATTGCCCCATATCTTCCAGGCTTCTTCGGCCTGAATTTCAAGCATTCGCATGCCATTGATCGTCAAAGCGCCTTGTCGGGCAGATAATTGAAGAAATTTCGTCTGTTTAGGATTATACACGAGATCATAGCAGACCTGGTTTTTATGTATAGCCAAAAAATTGATCGGCACTGCTTCTTCTACCTCTGGATATGTACCAAGTGGAGTGCAGTTGACTAAAATGATGGCTTCTTCAATCATTTGGTCTGTTAGATCATGGTAACTGATGGCCCCTGGCTTGGATGAGGTAGATACTCTGACAACCTCCAATCCCAAGTCGATGAGTCCGTGAATAATTGCCTTGGATGCCCCTCCAGTTCCGAAGACTATCGCTTTCCCACTATGCTTCAATTTGTCCAAAGGAAGTGTATCCCTGAATCCTATATAATCAGTATTGTATCCTTCCCATCCATTTTCGGTGATTTTTACACAATTGACTGCGCCGATTTTCTTAGCCTCCGGGCTTAATGAGTGGCAAAAAGGCAGGATTGCTTCCTTGTAAGGTATGGTTACTGAAAAACCGGACAATTCGTATTTGACTACCATTTCCGGCAGTTGATCAATATCCTGAATCTCTATTAGCGTAAAGTCAAAATCAAGGAGACCGTCAACCAGAAATTTATGATCAAAATACTTTTTTGAGAAGGAATGCTTCAAGCTTTTTCCGATCAGGCCATAATGCATCATTCGATAATTTTATGTGGGTAAAGATATTGTCTTGTCCTGAAACAGGCATACAAAATTTTCGGATTATCTCCGGTTTCCCTGCTCTACACTTTTATTATACCGCGACCCTTCCCTTGACATGTGCAAAACTTCCGAGCAGAAAAACAGGCTATATGGAAAGCCATCCAATTGCGCGAGTGGACGATTTTAACATAACCTCCCAAAATATTCTTCTCCTGCTAGCGTTTCAAAAATTAATTTTATTTGGCTGCAAAAGCGAACTAAACGTTAGTCTAAAAATTTTATTTGGATTGGCTGGCTATTTGGCCAGAACCGGCAGTTGCTAAAACAAGTATCTCATGACTTGCGGATAGGACATCAAGGGTGTTTTTTCAAAACTCGATTTTTTAAGCCAGTCATTCCAAATTTATTTCGAAAACTGTCGATGTGGGTCGGTAAAGACCCTGCTGCTGTTAATGCGTTTCAAAATATTCATTGTCATGCTTTCATTTGTCTTGACCACCGTCCAGGATTTCCGCCACACCTCCAGCATTCCACAATTCAATAATTCCTTCATTCCTTAATTTCTTAATTTCTTAATTTCTTCATTTCTTCATTCCTTCATTTCTTAATTTCTTAATTCCTTAATTTCTTAATTCCTTCATTTTTCATTTTCCTCTATTAACTCTTCACCTTAGCCCTAATAATAATCCATAAAACAGAAATCGGGAATAAAACTGAAATCCAAGCCAAAATGTGATTGTACACAATCAGTTCGGGTAATGGCCATTGTAGCCAATAGGCAACCGCCCTGTAAAATATCAATATCTCTGTAACACAGACAGTTGAGAGGAATAATATGAACGCCTTCCTGGACAAATACATCAATTTAAAGTATTGCAGAAAGATCAGCATCACCGGAATGACAATTCCAAGAAAAACCATGTGTAAGTAACCTATGATGAAGTCCCTGTACTTGAAGGCCAATTCTGCAAAATAGGGTAGTGCGGAAGCCAGTTGCATAAAAATCCTGATGACTAACAAAACCCAGGCCATTTGAAGGAAAAAATAAAAGAACGATCCAAATTTGTCTTTAAGATATGTCAAATGTGGTCGGACTAACCGATAAAAGATATAATAGCCGTATATCTGCATAATGGCTCCCGTGGTACCTATGATATAAAACGGAAGTCGCGGCCCTGTCCACAACACCGACAATATATAACTGAATAGTATGCCGAAATGCAAAAAGTAAAAGAAGCGGGTAAACATCTTTTCCGGTATTTCAATATTGCTTTCCTCCAGCGTATGGAATAGGATGCCGATGAGTGTGGAGAAGAAAAAACCGCTATAGAGGAAATGCAGGAAGAAATAAAGAACATATTTAAACCAGTCTGAATCTGAACCTTGTGTAGCAGCCACCGGACCTACCGCCCAAATTCCCAAACTGGAAAGAACAAGATAAAAAAGCCCCATCTTGATCATGATGAAAGACTTACTGCGCCTGTACTTATCTGCTACATTCCGATTTATGAAGCCTGTAAATATATAGCTTGTGATAAGATAGAGCGTTGAGAATGAAATGGAATATAGGGCATATCCCTGGATGGGGAAGGAAATCAGCATGCCCAATGCACTTATATTGGCCAAGAGGAAGATCCAACGATAGTTTCCCTTTTTTGCCCCTTCATCCACATACATGCGATAGATCAATGTGCTCAATCCCATATAGATCCAGCCCAATAATGCCGTGTGAGAATGAGCATGAAGAAAATTGTTGAAATTGAAGCCATCAGGCATCCTGAATACGAAAAATAACCGAAGCCACACTCCGAGCAGAGCAATCATCAGGAAATATAGCAGGGCGATCCGGGTATGCTTTTGGAGGTCAATTTTTACCATGGATACTTCAACTAATCAGGACGCAAATATCCTTAAATGTTCCGTCAAATTATCTCTTATTGACCTTTTATTAAGTCTTTATACAAAGAAAGCCTTCCAATGCATGGAAAGCTTTCCTTATTCATCTCAGAAGCATTGATTTACGATTTGAATGCCTGATCGCCATATTCAAGCAATGGGCAATCTCCCTTAATCCAATGCCTTCAATAACACATCCAGCTTTGGGCTGAGTATGATTTCCGTGCGGCGGTTGGCAGCCCTGGCATCAGCCGAGCTACCAGGATTGACCGGCATGTATTCTCCTCTTCCCTGAGCAGATATACGCAGGGGCGATATGCCTGCTGCGGTCAGGGCTTTGACGATGGACGTAGCTCGCAGGACACTCAAATCCCAGTTGTCTTCCACCATTGAATTGGCCGTCTTGGGCTTGTATGGAACATTATCTGTATGACCTTCCACCGCTATATTGATATCCGTATTGGTCCTGAGGACGGAAGCCAGCTGATTTAAGGCATCCTTGCCCTTAGAATCCACGGTCTTACTGCCGGATTTAAATAATAACGCCTCGGGAAGAAGTACATACACCTTACCATCTTTTTCGACCACCGTCAAACCGGACGCTTGAAATCCGACGAGAGCGTCAGCAACTTTTTGCTTGAGGTCTTTCACTACCGCATCCTTTTTGTCCAGTGCGGTCTGAAGTTCTTTGATCTTTTGTTCCTGCAGATTCAATTCATTTTGGGCTTTGTAAAACTCATTCTTGGAGGTTTCAAAAGCGGCTTGTTTACGTTCCAGTTCATCCCTCTGCTTCTGAAGATCGTCTTTTTGAAGCTTGACCTGTGCTATAAGTCTTTCGTTTTCATTCACATTGGCATCAAGGATGCGGTCTGTAGTTCGGCTGAGTTGATCCATTCGCTTTTTGTTCTCTGCATCCATCGTCATGTATGTCCTGAGTGAAGCGTTGGACATGGCAGTATCCCTTCGGAGGAAATCAATTGTTTTTGACATTTCTACCTCTTTGGTACGAAGGCTATCGAAACTGGATTTCATCCTGTCATAATCAACCTGCATTCTTGCTTTTGCACTTTCGGCAGTGGCAGTCTTTGCCTTCTGATCATCCAATGACCTATATGGTACACAGGAGGAAATCAATGTGATTGTAAGGACTGAGATAGTCCATGTGTTGAGTTTTGTTCTGATCATCATAGGGATTGTATTTTATCGATTTACTTAATCAAGCCGGCATTCTTTGATATATCCAGCATACGGTCAATGGATGCCACACCTTCCTTGATTACCCAATCAGGAAGGATGACTTCAGGCATTTCATATTTCATGGCTGTATATAACTTCTCCATGGTGTTTAGTTTCATGAATGGACATTCGTTGCAGGCGCAGTTATTTTCAGGTGGTGCCGGGATAAATGTCTTCTCTGGGCTTTTTAATTGCATTTGATAGATGATTCCCGGTTCTGTCGCCACTATAAAGGTTTTGGCATCGCTTTTCGCAGTGAAGTTAAGCAATCCGGAAGTTGATCCAATAAAGGCAGCTTTGTCAAGTATGTGCTCTTCACATTCCGGATGTGCGATCAATACAGCATCGGGATACCTCTCCTGCAATTTGGTAATTTTTTCATTGGAAAATATTTCATGCACCATACAGGCACCGTTCCACAATACCATGTCTCTGCCGGTCTTCTTTATCAGGTATTTTCCAAGGTTCTTATCAGGTGCGAAAATGATCTTTTGATCCTTCGGAATACTTTCTATGACTGCAACAGCATTGGTTGATGTACAGCAAATGTCAGTCAAGGTTTTTAATTCTGCTGTACAGTTGATATAGGACACCACAACATGATCAGGATACTGTTCTTTGAATTTCCTGAAAAGATGAGGTGGGCATGAGTCTGCAAGCGAACAGCCTGCTTTTAGGTCAGGCAAAACAACTTTTTTGCCGGGAGACAACATTTTTGCCGTTTCAGCCATAAAATGGACGCCGGCAAAAACTATCATATCCGCATCCGTCACTGCTGCTTGTTGCGACAAACCCAATGAATCTCCAATATAGTCGGCTACATCCTGTATTTCTGACTCTTGATAGTAATGAGCAAGGATGATGGCATTTTTCTCTTTTTTAAGTTTCTGAATTTCTGACACCAAATCCAATTGCGGGTCAACTTCAACATCCAGAAAGCCTTTTAAGGGGACTTGATCGATCATTTCCTGAGTTATTCCAGTCATCTTTATTTTAATTCTATATTTAAGACGCAAATATCCGTTAAAAGAAACAAAATTTTGATGAAATAAGTTTTCTCTTTTGATTTGCGTTTAATATTTATATTAGTGTCAAATATCAAAATCTTATGGTAAGGTTTATTTCGTTCCTTTTATTTGTAGCCTTTTGCGCATCGCATGTTTATGCACAACATGCCAATGGAGATAACATCCTTGGACTATGGCTTAGTGAAACTAAAGAGGGTAAAATTCAGGTTTATCGCGTCGGCAATAAATATTATGGCAAACTTGTATGGAGTAAAAGCATGTATGGCCCGGATGGCAAGACTCTGAATAAAGACACTAAAAATGCTGATAAAAATCTCAGGAATCGTAATCTTAAAGATCTTGTCCTATTGAATGACTTGGTTTTTGATGATGATGAATACTCCGGTGGAACCATCTATGACCCGAAAAATGGATCCACATACAAATGTTATATGAGGCTCAAGGGCAATGATGTTCTGAATATCAGAGGATATATAGGAATCTCGCTGATTGGAAGGACATCCGTATGGACAAGAATCAAGCAATAGTGGATATGTTGTGATGATTAAAGGAGAAAACCTTGCTTTGGTTGTGTTTCCTCCTTTAATCATTCAAGCCTTGATCCATCAGAAAGCAAAACACGTATGTTATCCGGATGGACAGATTATTAGTTATCCGTTGTCTTCCATAGCATCCAATGCGATGGTTGCATGTGCATAGGCAGCGCCGGCTCTCATTTCCGCAGCCACCCAGATAGCTTCCATGATTTCTTCCTTAGAGGCACCTTTTTTAAGCGCTTGAGGCACATGTGACTTTATACAATAAGGGCATTGTGTTACATGGGCGACGGCAACAGCTATCAGTTGCTTGGTCTTTTCATCAAGAACGCCTTCCTTAAAGACTGAACGGCTGAATTTTCGCCAGGTCTCAATTTGATTAGGCGCCAAATCTGCTTTTCGCTTGGCACTTTCCGCGGTAGCCTGGGGATACATTTCATGCTGGTCACTCATAACTAAAATTTTTTATTCGTTAAGAAATTTCCTTTATACTTATACAGGAATTATACCAGATGTGCATCCAAAGTAATCGGCATATTCAGAGCCTTACTGATAGGGCAATTCTCTTTAGCGGTATTTGCGCACTCCAAAAATTTCTCCTGACTGATATTGGGAATCTTGGCATTGAGGATCAAATGAGAGCCGACAAGCTCCAATTTGCTTGGATCCATCGTAACTTCTGCTTTGACATCCAATTCTTCAGGAGTATAGCCCTCTTTTCCCAGAAACAGGCTAAGTGCCATGGCAAAGCACCCTGCATGCGACGCTGCTATCAATTCATCCGGATTGGTACCCGGTTCATCTCCAAATCTTGTACCCTTCGAATATAACAAATTGTTCAAGGCTTTGCTCCTTGTCGTAATACTTCCTTGTCCATTGTCAACACTTCCTTTCCATACTGCGCTTGCTACATGCTTTTTCATATTTCTATTTATTTTAAGTTTGAAAAAATAGGATATTTGAAGGTCCTCATGTTGTTATTATTTGGAATGAATCAAAATTAAATTTGTTCAATGCCATTAGAAGTTTTTTCAAAATCATGAAGGGAATTTAGAAATTATTACACGTTATTTGGCTAAATTTCCGGGCTGGTAATAATCTCCTATAAATGCCAGGTAACTATTCACCTAATAAGAAAGAGTTAGAGTTTTCTTTATTCTACTGCGCCTGTCCCGGCCGTCCGGGGAAATATGCAGTACAATAAACCTTTAGTGGTTTGTATTGCAATTTAGTGGTTAAATAAATATTTGGAGCTTTAGGTATTTTGATAAGCCGTAGATTATAGACAATTTGAGGTGAATAGTTACTATACCATGGTTAAGAAATTCTATAAATATCGCTTTTCAAAGGCAAATATTATTGACAATCAAATATTTAGAAATTTTATTCGGTTCCTTCGTCGCACTGAAAAAAAGGAGCAACACTTGTCTTAATCTATTAACTGAACGCCATTGACAGGGTATCCGGAAGTGGATTATCATTCTTCTTTTCTAAATATCCCACCAATCTTCCTACCAATTTTTTGGACTGTTTCCAGACCTTTGTGGAGTGTTTCTGCATTGGCATCTTCAAATCCCTCAAGGCTTTGCTCAACCGTGTATTGCTGAGGATAAATGATGATTCTGCTATTGGATTTGAAATGTTTTTCCAGTTTGGCAGGCAGATTTTCGAGTACAGGCATATAAGATGGCGCACCACGTCTGGAGGAAACCAGTACGATAAGGTCATCAGGATGGATATCCCGTGAAAGTACCAGAAAATCATCCCAATCCTCAAAGTTGATGACTTGGATATTGGCGGAGGTTTTGATCTTCTTGCTGCATTTATCGACAAGCTTGGCTGAATTGCTATTGCAATATATAAGTACCGGAATGCTGAATTCTTGCGCCAGCTTGGACACCTTCCGCATCCATTGTTCGAAACCCTTTTCGTGCTCAGCAAGTGGAGGAGCAGCCACCACCATGCGTTTATGTGTATTGATGGGTTTTTCGATATGGCAAATGAAGGTACATTTATCCGTGCTGTTAAGTATATTGGTTAATTTTTCTCCGGTCAGTTTTTCGATCAGGCCGGTCTTTTGAGGCCAACCCAAGACAATAATGTCCGACATGATTTCCTTTGAAATCCTTGCAATGCCGCTGCCCGGATTGTGATCGATGGTGGTGATGATACTTACATTGGTCTCGGATGCTGATGCTTGTCGCACGAATTCCTCCAATTTCTTCCTTGCCTTGATTATATTGATTTCGGCTTCATCATTATTGGATACAACAGATAATACAGAAATCGGATTTACAGATTTTGTGTTTTTCAAGTAGATGGCAAAGTCAAGTAGCTTGTCCATATTCTCAACATTTGCGATCGGCAATAAAATATGTTCATCGTCGATTTGACCTAAAGAATCCAAATCAAGCGAATCTCCTCCGGATTCCAGAATTATTTTCTTCGAAGCTTTTTCAGTAGCAAATGAAGCTATTATACATGTAAACAATATTAATATAACAGTTCCGTTCAGAATGTTCTCATCAAGTACTCCGGCATTGAACCCAACCAATATTACAGCCAATGTAGCTGCAGCATGAGCACTGCTAAGTCCGAAAATTAGTTGCCTCTGAGCGGCGGAATATTTAAAAGCCAGTTGGGTGAACAATGCTGCTATCCATTTTCCGGTAATTGCAACTAACGATAGTGTCGCTGCAATGATCAATGCTTGCGGCCCGCTGAGTATGACGCTGATATCAACTAACATACCTACACTGATGAGGAAAAAAGGAATAAACAGTGAGTTTCCAATGAATTCTATCCTGTTCATCAATGCTGAAGAATGCGGAATGAGCTTGTTGAGTGCCAAACCAGCGACAAACGCTCCAATGATTGCTTCAATTCCGGCTAATTCTGCTAAAAACGCAGCAAAAAACACTACTGCCAATACGAATATATAATGAGAGTGTTTCTCACTTTCCAATTTCCGGAAAAACCACTTTGCTATCCTTGGCACTATCAAAAACATTATGGCGGAAAATATAGCAAGTGATATTGCCAGCCGAATCCAGAATTCCTCGTTCAGGCTACCTTTGCTATTCTCCATGATGACAGCCAGTATAATAAGTACCGCTGTATCTGTCAGTATTGTTCCTCCCACGGTGATAGCCACAGCCTGGTTTTTGGATACCCCAAGTCGGCTCACTATAGGATAGGCTACCAGAGTATGGGTCGCAAACATACTGGCTGTAAGAAAACTGGCATTGAAGTTGTAATCCAGGAAATAATATACCATTGGGAACCCAATCGATAGTGGGAAAATAAAGGTGAAGAATCCAAACAGAAGACTCTTGTTTCGATTGGCTTTAAACTCATTCAGATCAAGTTCAAGGCCGGCTATAAACATGATATATAATAAGCCTATGGTAGAAAATAGATCTATTGCCGAGTTTTTTGCCAACAGATTCAGACCATGTGGGCCGACGATGACTCCTGAAATGATCAATCCGATGATGCCGGGAATATTAAGCTTTCTCAATAGGATCGGAGAAAGAAGGATGATCAGCAATATCAGGGAAAAGACCAATACGGGGCTCTTCAGAGGCAGTTCAAATCCGTGCATTAGATTTTGGAAGTATTCTGTCATGGTTTCCTGTTTATTGGCTTTAAATGTTTGACATTCAATATTTGAGCAAAAAAAGAGTTTTCACCTGAATGGGTCGTGATACTTCAGGGATTGTGAATTACTCGAAAAATAAATTCCAATTAGAGCGTGTAAATTATGTAATTTTCAGATAAACCGGAAGAATTAGAATAATTTTTTCCTAAGAATATATTTATCCCAAGTGACCGGATTACCGGAGCAATATCGTGAATTCTGCAATCAACTCCCTTGCCCTGCAGCAGAAAATTCATTTTGCATATAAGGAATTCTGGCCATGATCGACCTGCCCAATGTGACCTCGTCAGCATATTCAAGCTCTCCGCCAAAACTGATTCCTCTGGAGATGGTCGATATTCGCACAGGAAGATGTTGCAATCTCTTGGCGATATAGAACATGGTCGTCTCGCCTTCGATGTTGGGGCTTATTGCCAGGACGATTTCCCTGATTCCTTTTTCTTCGATGCGTCTTGCCAAATCGTCAATATGAAGTTGGTCCGGTCCAATGCCGTCAATCGGAGAGATCAACCCTCCAACAACATGATATACTCCCTGAAAATGTCCGGTCTCCTCTATAGCCATCAGATCGCGGATGGTTTCAACAATGCAAAGGAGTCCATTATCACGCCTTTTGTCAGCGCAAATGGCACATATTTCATCATCACCCAGATTATGACACTCCGAACACTCCTTCAATTCGTTTCTGAGCCTGGTGAAAGAATCCGAAAAAGATTGAACCCAATCAGGATCCTTATTGAGCAGATGCAACGCCAGCCGAAGAGCTGTTTTTTTGCCGATTCCGGGCAGTGAACTAAAAGATTCGACAGCTTTCTCAATCAGTTGAGACGAATATTTCATGGATAGATGGTCCTTAACTATTAAATATTTAAAACAAAGATATTAAAATATTCTATATATTTAAAATCGTAATCATTTTTGTTGAGATTTCGGACACAACTTATTTTAAGTGAAGCGAATTGTTTTGTAATAGTTAAATATTAATGAATTTATTCGAATTGATTGATTGAATTAAAAAAATTATTCTGTTGATTATAAATATTATAACAAAATGGGTAGCTTGCTTGTTTACATAAAACAAATTTAATTTTCTTTTTATTTATTTCCTGAATATTGAAATAGTATTAATTTTGTTTATCGAAGTTTCATACATTCACATTTTTATTTGGTAAAAATTTTAATGGATAAATTAATTACAAATTCTGATATATGACCAGATGTTTACGAAGATCCGGGTTAGCTTTGCTTGTATTCTTCTTATTCAACCAGCTTCACGCTCAAATTACCGGTACAGTCCGGGACAATACAGGTCAGGGATTGGTTGGAGTTACGATTCAAGCTGTTGGTGAGAACAACGGCACAGTCACCGACTTGGACGGAAATTATTCTTTAAAGGTTTCTAATGCTGCGGTTTTGGAATTTTCTTACGTCGGATACCGAACACAGAAAATCAACATCGAAGGCCGAAAGATCATTGATGTCATTCTGGAGGAAGATGTCAAAACACTGAACGAAGTCGTTGTCGTCGGCTATGGTGTCGAGCAGAAAAAAACATTGACTTCCTCAGTAGGTATCGTTAATTCAGACGAAATCAAGGACTTGCCGGTACCCACGATTGATGGTGTGATGCAAGGCCAGGCTACCGGTGTTCAGGTAGTGCAAAATTCCGGTACACCCGGTGGAGGTATGTCGGTCCGGATCCGCGGTGTCAGCTCGATTAGTGGCAGTTCACAGCCTTTGTATGTTATCGATGGTATTCCTGTTACGACGGGCGACTTTGCCCAGGTTGGTTACGAGGGTCAAGGAGTCAATCAATTGTCCGACCTGAATCCGGGTGACATCGAATCCATTACCATCCTGAAGGACGCCGCCGCCGCTGCTATATATGGCGCAAGAGCTTCCAATGGTGTTGTTCTCATCACTACCAAGCGTGGTAGCAGTAAGAAATCCGCTATTAACTTCACCGCTTCATACGGATGGCAACAAGCATGGAAGAAACTTGATATGCTCAATGCCCATGATTGGAAAATATACAGAAACGATCTTTCTGGTACTGAAGTATTTACTCCTGAGCAAATAAATGATAATTCAATAGATACTAAATGGCAGGATGTTATCTTCAGAACAGCACCAATGTCTAATTACGAATTATCTACCACTGGAGGTGACGAAAAAACCAGATTTTATATCAGCGGAAGCCTGTTCAATCAAACCGGTATCCTCATCGGCAGTGATTACAGCCGCATGAATGGCCGGGTCAACCTGGATCATAAAATCAATAATTCCGTAACCATAGGCACAAGCATCGGCCTCTCGTATGCCAAGACCGATAGGGTAGAAGGTGACCAAACACTTCATGGCCCATTGCCGAATGGTATCTCCACGCCTGCTATATTTCCCGTGTACAATCAGGATGGGAGCTATAATCAGGATGGTCCATACTCCAACCCGGTCTCCATTGCAAATGAAGCGACCAATCAGAACTTTTCTTATCGAGGTTTAGGTAATGTCTATCTGGACTGGAAGATTTGGAAAGGTTTGACCTTTTCCACCAAATGGGGCATCGATTTCATGAATTTCAGGGAACATGCCTTTGAATTCAATACTGTTCAGGGAAAGAAATACAATGGTTTAGGTTTTGAGACTTATACTAATGTAGGTAACCTTGTCTCAAACAATACATTGAAATATGGTTTTGATATACAAGATCATAAATTTGAAGTTCTTGCCGGTTACTCCTTCGAAAGAAAGAATATTGCAAGCTCATTCATTCGTGCTCAGGATTATGCCGACGCCAGCCTTCAGTATATCAACAGTGCTTCGACCATTGCTTCTGCCAGTTCAGGCACTTCCAATGAAGGAATCAGATCATTGTTCAGCCGCATCAATTACAACTTGAAGGATAAATACATTGTGTCCCTGACCGGACGTCTCGACGGGTCTTCAAGATTCAGCGAAAAAAACAGGAACGGATTCTTCCCAGCTGTATCTGCAGCATGGAGGCTTGGTGCAGAAGATTTCTTCAGATCCAATGTGGTGTCAGAGCTGAAAATACGCGGTAGCTATGGTTTGACTGGTAATGATGATATTCCGCCTTTCCTTTATGCTGAATTATATGGTAACACGACTTATGGTGGAAAGCCTGCTGTCTATCCCAGCAATATTCCTAACCCTGATCTTAAATGGGAGTCAACCGCACAAACCAATGTCGGCGTAGATTTGGGCTTGTTTAAAGACAGAGTTTACCTGAATTTTGATGTCTATCGCAAATTGACTAAGGATTTACTTTTGAGCAGGCCATTGCCACTATCATCAGGCTTCTCAACCATCACTGAGAATATTGGGGAAGTTGAAAACAAAGGATTTGAGATTGGCCTGAACACTGAAAATCTTTCCGGTAGGAAACTCGAATGGACTACAAGGTTAAATTTTTCATTGAACAGAAATAAAGTTGTAAAGCTGTACAACAACCAGCCTATCGACGATCTGGGGCGCGGAAGCAACCGCATCGAGGTCGGACAGCCGATAGGTATCTTTTATAGCTATGAATGGTTGGGAGTAGATCCTTCCACCGGAGATGTCGTTTATGCTGACAAGAACTTTGATGGGCAGATTACATCCGATGACAGGACAAAGATCGGCGATCCGCATCCGGACTTCATCTATGCATTTACCAATACCTTTAAGTATAACAGGTTCGACCTTACCATTTTCTTCCAGGGATCTCAAGGCAATGACATCATGAATGGATCAAGACTTTATCTTGAATCACTGCAAGGCGGTGATAACCAGTTGGCTGATATTAACCGACGGTGGAAAAACGTCGGTGATATAACTGATATACCCAGAGCGACTAATGATCCTGTGGCAGCTGCAAGTAACAAGAGATTATCATCCAGATTCCTTGAAGATGGTTCGTATCTTCGGCTTAAGAACTTGACTTTTGGATACAACTTCAATACAAAGAATGTCATGAGGGGAAAAATAAGCTCTTTAAGGGTTTACTTTACCGGACAGAATCTGTTGACCTTTACCAATTATAAGGGTTTAGATCCAGAGGTGAATTATGTAGGGGATGACAATGCCCGATTGGGAACTGATTTTTTCACTTATCCACAGGCTAGAAGCTTTTCCTTTGGATTAAACGCCGGATTTTAACATGAAAAGAATATTTATTTTACTTTCGATTGTTTCGATTTTCGCATCCTGTGATGTATTGGATGTTGAGCCTACCAACTCTATTCCGGCATCCGAGGCCTTCAAGACAAAGGCGGATGTGACACGAGGCATTTTGGGCGCCTATAACTCCCTGCAGGGCCTGAGTTATTATGGCAGGGCCTATCTTACGGTCTCTGATCTGGCAGCGGATAACCTTCTTTATCCACCAAGCGCTACCACAGCGGATTATCTTGATATTGACAATGATCATATCCTGCCTGAGAATGGTGTGATCGAAGGCATCTGGGGGGCAGCCTATGATGGTCTCAATGTCACAAATAACGTTATCGCGAAAATACCGGAGCTAAATTTCCTGAGCCAGGACGAAAAAAACAGTGCCTTGGCCGAACTTTACTTCCTGCGTGCTTTGAATCATTTCAATTTGATGAATTATTTCGGTGGCATTCCTTTGAAAACAAAGCCTACCATCGGATTGTCCGAAGTGAATGCCGCAAGGAATACTCCTGACGAAGTATTTGCCTCCATTATACAGGACTTGACATTTGCATCATCATATCTCCCTAAATCTTCGTCTTCTAAAATACGCGCCTCACAGGGAGCTGCCAATGCACTGCTGGCAAGGGTCTATCTCTATAAAAAGGACTATAACAATGCCGTAGTTTATGCGAGCAATGTAATAGATGATCATGGTTATACCTTGTTGCCAAATTATGCCGATATTTTTGCATCTGATGAGTCAGGCGAATCTATCTTTGAAGTTGACTTTACGCCATTGGATCGAAATAGGATCGCTGAATATAATTTTCCGCTTTCCCTTAATGGGCGTGGCAGTGTCGGCCCTGATCCCGACTTGGTAAATGCTTATGAGGCAAATGATAAAAGGAAGAATGTCTCCATTGCTTTTGCGGGAACTGTACCATACGCAAACAAATACCATGACCTCGCCACCGGAGCCGATAATGTTATTGTGCTTCGGCTTGCTGAGATGTATTTGATTCGCGCTGAGGCAAATGCTAAGTTGAATGGCAATATCAATGATATCAAAAAGGATTTGAACGACATACGACATCGTGCCGGCTTGGAAGATATCTCAGCCAACAGTATTGATGATCTTCTTAGCGCAATTGAAAAGGAGCGCCGTGTAGAATTGGCTTTTGAAGGCCATCGATGGTTTGACTTGGTCAGAACGGATCGCGCCATCGATATTCTACCCAAAGTGACTCAGAAGTATCAATATCTTTTCCCTATTCCTCAAAGTGAATTATTAGCGAATACAAATCCCGGCATGGTTCAGAATCCGGGTTATTAAATCATAATTTAAAATTTTAACACATGAAATCATTTAAAAGATTATTTCCACTATTCTTACTTGCAGCACTTGCTGTTACCGGTTGTAAAAAGGATGAGCCGGCCAAACCGAAACCTGTAGCTGCCTTTACAGCCAGTCAGACATCTGTGTTTGTAGGAGATGAGGTTGTTTTTACCAATACTTCTGAAAATGCCACTTCCTATACTTGGGCCTTTGGCGATGGTACCACATCTACTGAAAAAAGCCCTAAGAAATCATACGCTGCTGTTGGCGAATACAATGTAACCCTAACAGCGACCGGGGAGGGAGGAACGGCAACTGCCAGTGCCAAAATTACTGTCAACAAACCAGTCAGTAACCGATCTTTGTACTTCATTGAGTTGGGCGACAAAAACCTCATCAGCAAGATTTCACTAACTGAAGGATCAACTGCTGCCAGTGTTTTGGATATAGCCGGAAAGGGTGGTGTCGGATTGGCTTATGATGCTACAAATGATAAGATTTATTTCAGTGATTTTGAGAATACTGATGACGGCAAAATTTGGAGTTGTAATGGTGACGGAACAAACGCACAAGCGATTGTATCAGGAATAACCGACCCATACAGCGTAGCGATCAACCTGGCCGGTGGAAAAATCTATTGGGCCGATGATAATGGCAATATTTCCAGAGCCAATCTGGATGGAAGTAATGTAGAGACATCGTTTATCAACGTCCCTGACGGTCAAATGCGCGGAATTGCATTCAACAGTAAAACGAATAAACTCTATTTCTACGAAGTGAATAATGAAGATCTTTATGTTGCAAATGCAGATGGATCCGGCGTTGCTGTTTTGATTCCGGGAGTATATGGTTATGGCATCTTTGTTGACGAAGTCAATGGCAAGCTATACTATGATGAGAGAAACGGTCAAGCGTTGATGCAATCGAACCTTGATGGCACAGATGCCAAGACGGTTTCATCAACCGGTAAAACACGTATTCACGGTATTGCGATAGATTATGATGCCAATAAAATTTATTGGGCTGATAGAGATAAGGGCGAAATCAAAAGAGCCAACCTTGATGGATCAGGAGAAGAATCTTTCCTGGGCGGTTTAGATAGCCCAAGAGGTGTTTTCATCAAGTAATTTGGTTATTGATTGATGGGTAGTTAAAAGAGGCGTTGGAGTGAATCAGCATTCAATATGAAAAGGTTTGCTGATTCACTCTTACTAAAAAATTTCAGATCTTTTGTTTTCATTAATCATTGCCTCGAGGGTATTTATTATTCTTTCATTTTAAATTCCGTATGGAATGAAATCTTTAATAAAATCAATTCTTTTTTTACTGATTGGCAGTAGCTTTCTGTCGTGTGATCATGATTTTCCTGTACCTCCCGCCAGTATCGTGCCAAAATTTACCTATGTCGCTGATAACGATGGGACGGCACCTTCTACGGTCACATTTACCAACACTTCCATATTTCCTGCCGAATATGGTTCTCCGAATTATACCTGGAATTTTGGCGATAATGCGACATCTAACGAGACTAATCCGGTACATCGATATGAAACTCCCGGAGTATATAATGTTACACTGGTCATCGTTGCGTCGGGGGATGGGCAAATAAAGACTGTGACTCAAGCAATCAATATCAAGAACCCGGATGCGTCCGGCATTCCAATTTATTTTACCAACAGCACACAGGTCCTGCAAGCTTATGTCAATGACGATGCTCCGGTGTTTGAAGTGCTGCCTGTGACAAATATCATGGGATCTTATGGTATGTGCATTGATACCGTTCATGAAAAATTATATATCGCCGATGGTGATGGCGGCGTAATCATTCAAACGGATTTAAACGGCAAAAATCAGAAGGTGTGGCGCAGTGGTCTTGATTCTCCAAGTGGTGTAACCATTGATTATGAAAAGAATGAACTATACTGGGATACAAGCGATGGCGTTCAGAAAGGAGATTTGAATAATGACGATGTCAATCAAAAGGTTGACTTTGTCACTGGACAAGCCAATGATCCCGATGGTATCGCTATAGATCCGGTCAATAGAAACCTGTATTGGATCAATTATGATGGTGGACTCGGTGTGAAAGGATTGGATGGAAGTGGGGAAAAAATCCTGATTCCTGATGCTGAAGGTGCCAGAATCATTGTTGTCGGCACCAGAATTTTCTTTGATTTTTATAATGGATCAGGTGATATACATATAAAATCAGCTAACCTTGACGGTACCAATGTGGCAACTATAGTAACCGGGATTTCCAGAGTCGTATATGCTTTGGCTTATGAGCCTTATGAAAATAAAATCTATTGGGGCGACAGGAATAAAGGCGTTATTGCAAGAGCCGATCTTGACGGTTCCAATGTGCAAACATTTTATACCGCGGCTGGTAGCACACCACGTGGAATTGTATTCGGAAAAAAGAAATAGGAGTGAATTATAAATCCATTTTTTTATTAATAATTCTTTTTACCGGGATAGATTCGTATTCCCAATCGATTTCGGATAAAGGCAAACTATTTATCATAGGAGGCGGGCATAAACCCGCCTCTATGATTAGCAGAATGGTCAAGGAAGCGGAGTTCAGACGTGGCGATTATGCAATTGTGCTACCTATGGCAAGCGGTGCCCCACTTCTAGCGATTAATGAAATGAAATCTTCACTCTCCAATGCCGGTATAAATGATTGCTATGGCATAAATTTTAACCAAGCCTCTGTAAATGATCCCGCCAGGATTGATTCTGTCAAGAATGCGAGACTTATCTTTTTGAGTGGCGGTGATCAGAATCGTTTTATGAATATCGTTGAGAATACTCCTGTGGAAGCAGCCATTAAGACTGCTCTGTCTAACGGTGCATTGATCGCAGGTACCAGTGCAGGCGCCGCTATGATGAGTAAGATTATGCTCACGGGCAATCAGTTGAAGGATACCGTTTACACGCCGACTTTCAAGGAAATCATAACCGACAATGTCGAAATCGCAATAGGCTTGGGCTTACTGGTCAATGCGATCGTTGATCAACACTTTCTTATCAGGAGCAGGCATAATCGACTTTTAACGGCTATCTGCGAATATCCCGGCAATGTCGGCATCGGTATTGATGAATCCACTGCGCTGTTGGTCAAGGGTAAAATTGGAACTGTTGTCGGGGAAAGTCAAGTTTTGGTATATAGACTCAATTCCAAACCTAAAATCGGTCGAAATGGGAAGTTTTCGGTGGCAAATATTCGTACAGAAATTTATACCGAGGGTGAAAGCTTTAAAATTAAGTAATTGTGGCTTACAGATATTTTTTAATCTTCTTTTCAATTGCATTTTCTACCATGGCTGATTGCCAGATTAGCTCGATCGAGAAAAAAATTGTTGCCTCCGTGGACAGATATGAAGGAGAATCTTTGGACTTTCTCAAACGCATTGTGAACATCAATAGCGGAACTATGAATATCGCCGGCGTGCGAAAAGTAGGCGAGGAGTTTGCGGAGCAATACCGTAAACTTGGATTTCAGGTTGAATGGATTTCCGGAGATGGTTTTGGCCGGGCGGGGCATTTGATTGCCACCAGATTGGCACCAAAGGGGCCTAAAATTCTTATGATTGGCCATCTCGATACGGTTTTTGAGCCAGACAGCCCATTTCAGGAATATAAGATGGTCAGTGATCATCTGATGAACGGACCAGGTGCCCTCGATATGAAGGGGGGTGATGTTGTGATGTTGTTGGCTCTTAAGGCATTACATGAGCAAAAATTGTTGGACAATTTTTCTGTAAAAGTTTTTTTAGTAGGAGATGAGGAATTGAGTGGTGAGCCACTGGCTTTATCTAAAAAGGACCTTATTGAAGCAGGTAAATGGGCGGATATTGCTCTCGGCTATGAAGACGGAGATGGGACTTTCGATCATGCGAACATTTCGCGAAGAGGATCTGCTGATTGGACGCTTAAGGTAAAAGGTCTCCCTGCTCATAGCTCTCAGATATTCCAGCCTGAAGTAGGAGCCGGTGCCATATATGAAGCATCCCGGATATTAAATGAGTTTTACAGGCAATTGAGTCTTGAGGAAAATTTTACTTTCAATCCCGGACTAATCAGTGGCGGCAATTCCCTCACTGTCAACGAAGAAGCGAATAAGTCCGAAGCCTTTGGAAAAAACAATATTGTCTCCGCAGAAGTTTTTGTAACCGGAGATATGCGGGCTGTATCCAAAGAACAATTGATTCGAACCAGAAAAATCATGCAGGAGATTGTCGCCAATTCCTTGCCACATACTTCAGCCACAATCGAATTCGGGGATGACGGTTATCCTCCTATGACCATGACGGAAGGGAACAAACGATTACTCGGTATTTTCAGCAAGGTAAGTGAAGATTTGGGTTTTGGGCCTGTTTTTCCGGTTAACCCTAGGAACTCAGGAGCCGCCGATATCTCTTTTGTCGCCGATGATGTCAAGATGGCCATGGATGCAATTGGGCTTTGTGGAACCGGAGGGCACACTGTTGAAGAGACTGCGGACATCACATGTTTGCCCAAAGAGGCGAAACGAACTGCAATAATGTTGTATCGTCTTAAGGATATTAAATTTTGAAGTAATGAACAGGTGGTCTGAAATCAAGGCAAAAGAGGTTATACTCGACCGAATGATAGCCAATGATGCCTTTAGCCAATGGCTGGGAGTCCATGTCGATCTCATTGCTGAAAATTCGGTCGAAATATCTTGTCGGATTACGGAATCTATGACCAATGGCTTTTTGGTGGCTCATGGTGGAATTGTTTTCTCACTTTGCGACAGTGCTCTTGCTTTTCATTCCAATTCCTGGGGCAGAAAGGCGCTTTCCATCGATACTTCTATCAATCACCTCAGTCCAATCAAGGTTGGTGACAAGATTACTGCCAAAACCTCCATTATAAAAATTGGTAAGTCACTTGGGAACTTTTTAATCGAAGCCTTCAATCAGGCCGGGAAGAAAGTAGCTGTGATGAAAGGAATGGTATTCTACACAGGTGATTGTTGGGAATAATGAGATTAGCCGTGTAGCTTTTCCTTTCTGGCCAGCAGTATTTCATCTGATTCCCTTCTGTCAGGATCTGGAACGCAGCAATCTACCGGACAAACTGCAGCACATTGCGGTTCTTCGTGGAAGCCGACACATTCAGTACATTTATCCGGGACTATATAGTAATAATCATCTGAAACCGGCGGCATCAATTTATCGTATCTAACGACGGATCCATCTTCAAGGGTATAGTCACCTACAACTGTAGTGCCGTCTTTCATCCTCCATTCGACACCACCTTCGTAAATCGCATTATTGGGACATTCCGGCTCGCATGCACCACAATTGATACACTCTTCCGTAATTATAATAGCCATTGATTAAAATCGTATTTTTGACAAAGATACAACATAAACAAATAACATTTTGTTTACTTGGTATTCCGTAAGGTAAAGTAAACAGCTGTCGTATAAAAATTTCTGAAAAAAGGCAGTCCTGTCAATGACTTCGGAACCTTCCTTGTCTTTAGTTTGAATTTGTATTCATAAATCGGATTGATCAACCAAAATGTTGTGTCAATGATGCTATAATATTGACTTGCAATTGATTTGAATCGTTCGATACTGATTCCGGTATCATCCAATTCCATCAGCTCTTTGATGGTGCTTTCCGCTTCGCCGGCTGCTTTTAGCAATGATTTATACAAAAACTTAGGCAAGAGATGAATCCACGGCAACTTGGAAATAAATTTATTCCTGACAATTTGTTGATGCCCACCGAATGGCATATACCAGGGAGGGAAAGCAAAAAAGAGTATGCCCCCCGGACTCAATAGCTTCTTTAACTCAGGAATGATCTTTTCCTGCTCCGGGATGTGCTCAATGACATCTTTAAGGATTATTAAGTCAAAAAGTTCCAGGTGATCTTCCCAGGGATCGATATCGTAAATATTTCTGACAATAAAATTTATCTTATCGCCATTGGGAATTTCACAGTACATCTGCCTTGCCGAATCAATCCTTTTCTGTTCCAGTTCAATTCCGGTACAAGAGTGTCCCTTTTCAAGAAAAGCCTTTAGGACTCCAGCTTCACCGCATCCTACTTCAAGCACACGCATTGGAGCGCATGTATCCATGAATTGTGATAGGTATGGTATGATATGATCTCTGGCTGTGAGATATTGAATATTGAAATATGTTTTAATATCTGAATGAAATTCAAGCATTTATTGCCAATCATTTAAAGGAAACTCTAAAACTTCGCGTGTCGTTTTCGTTTGAAAATCAACCGATGCAAATATGGCTTGATTGCCATTGGCAACCATTATCCACGGGGCAAAAATAACATTATTATAAAAAGAGACTTGATCAATTACTTTTTGGTCCAAAGGGACTGTCGGGGCTTTTGTCTCAACGATCATCCAAGGGTTACCCTTCTTGTTGTATATCAGCAGATCAACTCGTTTTATCAGAAAATTATGCTTTATGCCAAATTCAGTATGCATTCTGACCCATGGAATGCCGAAATCAGAATGCAGCTTGACTATCAGGCTTTGTCTAACAATTTCTTCAGGTGTGACTTTTATGTGAACCCTTCTTGTTTTATCAAAATAATGAGGTTTGCCTTTCAAATATTTGATTTCCAATTGATCGGCAAAAGGTATCAGATCAAACAATACCGGCATCAGCTGTTTTTATGTTTTACTGATTTTAATGGACCTGAGGCATGGAATTCCTCTTTGATAATATTTGCATATTTCTCCAGCAATTCTTCGATTCTCTTAAGGTTTTTTGATTTGACAATAACGCCGATGTGATATTCCATATCCAGTTTCCAGACAACTTCAGGATCATCAAAGTCGGAATAATCCGGATGTTCATACTTTGAAAGAGAAATAATAATGCCGGAATATGATTTATCTTTTTTAGGAATTTTATAGTCAGAACCTGATGCGGAATGCGACTCTACTTTTGCCCATTCCTTCCACATCCCGACTCCGGTCGCAAACTCAACCATTTCCGCCAGGTGGGCGCCACCAACTCTTGAAGCAGTCTCTAGAAAATAAAACTGTCCATCCTCATGACACTTGATGAATTCCGTGTGCGTTGCGCTGTAATTCATGCCGAAAGCCTTCATGATATCGGCATTGAGCTTTTGCAACGCCTTATCGTCCGGGCTGTCATACTCAACGGAAAGTGAACGAAAGATTCCACCTCCGTGAGAGACTTCCATTGGTGTATTGACATATTTGCTCACCTGAACAAATACAACCTTTTTCTTATCATTGATAGCATCAACATGATAGACATCTCCCGGTCGGAATTGCTCGATCAGATATTGATATCTTTTATCGCCCAAACCGTGAATGACTTTCCAGGCTTCGTCTTTGCTGTGGCATTTCACAATTCCGGTAGCTGAAGCCTCACCACGAGGCTTGATCAACCAGGGAGCTTTCACCGAGGAGAGATAATGATTGACCTCATCATCATTAAACAACCCGGAAAAGGCCGGTACATTTATTCCTTTTTCATGGGCCTTCATTCTCATGGACAGTTTATCCCTAAAGTGATGTGCCGTTGTCTGTCCCATACCAGGGAGCCTGAATGTTTCTCGTAGAGCAGCAGCTTTTTCAACATCGAAATCATCAAGTGCAACAACGCGGTCGATTTTTTCCGTGCGCATTAGATAAGCCGTGCCTTTGATGAGATCATCCAATTGCCATTCGTCATTTTGGTCTTCCTGGATGAAAAAGATGTTATCTACGTGTGACCTTGCCCAGGGTTTATCCTCCAGTCCTTTTGAAGTAACCAGATATACTGTGTTTCCGGCCTCTTTACAGGCGATAAGAAAGTCATTTCCTTTAAAATAGCTTGCGATACATAGAAAAGTAGCCATGATTGGATTTTAATTTTCTAATTTTATTATTAAAGAATAGATTTTATGCGCTAATGATTGTACCGGATGGAATGACGGCATTTTTCTTGACCACCACTATGCCATCAACAACACAGTAACCTTCTTCTTCCGTGTTTTCCATCGAAGAACTTCCCTGAATGCGGACATCAGACCCAATTCGCGCGTTTTTATCGATGATGGCGTTTTCGATGTAGCAATTGTTGCCTATCCCCATAGGAACTGTCCCTTTGTTATTAACCAGGTCTTCAATGGTTTCAAAATAGTCATTACCCATTACGATAGTGGCCTTGATGGTAGTGTTTGACCCAATCCTTGATCGGATACCTATAACGGAACGAATAATGGATTCTGCATGCAAAATTGCACCTTCAGATATGATACTGTGCTGTATTTTGCTTCCAAATATCTTGGATGGAGGCAGCATACGTGCTCTGGTATAAATCATCCTTGAATTGTCGAACAGATTGAACTGAGGCACATCATCGGCAAGTTCCAGATTGGCCTCGAAGAATGATCTGATATTACCAATATCGGTCCAATAGCCTTCATATTGATAACTGACTACCTTCCGCCCAGTCTGGATTGCAATCGGAATGATTTCCTTTCCAAAGTCATCAGCTGCTGGATTCTGACTAAATAGCTCTTCAATAGTTGTCCTGTTGAATATATAAATCCCCATGGAGGCCAGATAATTTTTTCCGGCTTGCTGGTTGGCTTCGGACATCGGTGAAACCCAATTAGGAAGATCTTCCGCCTTTGGCTTTTCAACAAAACTGGTTATTCTGGAAGTTTCGTCCACTTTCATGATGCCAAAACCTGTTGCATCCCGGGCTACCACAGGAATAGTGGCAATGGATAGCTCAGCATTTTTAGCAATGTGATCCATTACCATTTGTTCAAAGTCCATCTGATACAGTTGGTCACCTGAAAGGATCAATACATAATCGTAGTCGTGATTAATAAGGTGATGCATCGACTTTCGGACGGCATCTGCAGTTCCTTGAAACCATTGTTTGCTACTGGGAGTCTGCTCTGCAGCCAGAATATCAACGAAACCGTGAGAGAATTTATCAAACTGGAAAGTATTTTTGATATGTTTATTCAGGGAAGCCGAGTTGTACTGAGTCAGAACAAACATTCTTTTTAGCCCGGAGTTCAGACAATTGGAAATAGGTATGTCTATCAGGCGATATTTACCTCCGATTGACACTGCCGGCTTAGAACGGTGTTTGGTCAGCGGGTATAATCTGGTTCCTGCGCCGCCACCCAAAATAAGACTGATCATTTTAATCATTGTGCATCTATTTTAATACTTCTTACTGAATTATCAACTTGTAATATTAAGATAATTTTTTAACGTTTCAGGTCAATTCTTTATAAAGATTTATATAATTGTGCGCTGCGCTGTCCCAACTGAAATCTAAAGTCATGTCGTGTGCCTGTAATCTGGCAAATTCCTTTTGATCATGAAATACTGAAACAGCCCGGTCTATGGCATGCATTGCGTCTTCAACAGAAAACTGCATAAATCTGAATCCTCTGCCTTCCCAGTCTCCGTGATCCCATACCGTATCTTTCAAGCCGCCAACGGTCCTGACAATTGGAACGGTACCATAACGCATGGCGTACATCTGGTTCAATCCACATGGCTCGACCCTGGATGGCATGATGATAAAGTCAGCACCTGCATAAAGCTGATGTGCCAGAGTTTCATTGTATTCAAGTGAGCAGTCAAACATGCCCTGCAAATGCCATTGAAGATGCAGAAAACTTTGATGCAGATTCCTGTCCCCGGTACCCAATACGACAAAAGATACTTTACGGCCGAATTGAGCACATCTTAAGATCAGATCAGGTAAAAGATCAGCCCCTTTTTCTCCAACAAGGCGTCCAATAAAAACAATCAATGGTAAATTTGGATTGATCCGGAATTTTTCACTGATAGCCATCTTGTTATGGGCTTTGAAGTTACGAACATCCTTCTTTAGCTTGAAAGCAATCCGCGGATCCGTAGCGGGATTCCAGGTTTCATTGTCAATGCCATTCAGGATTCCCCTGCATTTGTGCCATTCTGACCTGATGAGGGATTCAAGCCCATTGCTCTTATTGGATAATTCTTCCATATAGGAATAGGAAACAGTTGTTACCCTCCATGCGCATTTAATACCCGTAGCCAGACTGTTGATCATGCCATTCCAATCAAGTACTGGGGCAGCATAAGTTCTGAAATAGGGTAGAAGGTCCTTGTTATTCCAACTGAAGATACCTTGATAGACACCATTGTGTATAGTCAGGATTTTAGGAATGTATGATAAAGACTCATACTCAGGACAATAATTGGTCATAAAAGGTATCAAGGCCGTATGATGGTCATGACAGTGTATGATGTTTGGTTTGTCATTACTCGAAATCAACCATTGCAAGACGGCTTGCTGAAAAACCAGGTATCTTTCCAGTTCATCGCTATACCCGTATCCCGTAGTGGGATCGGCATATACTCCGGGACGATCAAACATACCCGGGATATGGACTGCAAATAAGGTAAAACCGAGTACATCATTGACTTCCTGTTCGATGGAATACCGAATGTAGCTTCTGTTTAATCGAACCGTTCCTGTGAATATAGTCTTGAACTTATGTTCCCAAAGCCATTTGGTGCCATATTTAGGAATGATGACTCCGGCTTGTACTCCGATTCTGTTAAGATATTTTGGCAATGCCCCGACAACGTCACCCAATCCGCCAGCCTTCGCAGCAGGATAACATTCAGCAGCCACATGTAATACTCTCATTATATGTATATTATGTATAAATTTATCAAAACAATAATGCAATAAAATATTTAAAAAGAAATTAATGCAAATTTTGAAATAAATATATAGAAATTGTAGTAAAAAAAAAATAATGGTGGGAAAAATATTTTTAAATAGTTTGCCTAAATGAAGGTGTATGTTTGGAAGTAACTTGCCATACCGCTTTGAATATCATGGATATAGACTTGTGTAAACCCATTGCAACTGAACAAACAATAATTTCTATTCTCTGAAATTCTTTTAAAGGTGCTTTTTTTTCATATCTTTGCTTTTTATAATATATATATTGTGAAGAACGAATTGTTGAATTCTGACAGCAGCCAACTTAGTAAGGAGGATAAGGTTATTGAAAAAACTCTTCGCCCCGGCTACTTGGATGAATTCAAAGGTCAGAGGAAAATTGTCGATAACCTTGAGGTCTTCATAAAGGCGGCGAAAATGCGTGGTGAAGCCCTTGATCATGTATTGCTGCATGGTCCACCGGGCTTGGGCAAGACTACATTGTCCAATATCATTGCCAATGAACTCGGGACCAATCTTAAGGTGACTTCAGGTCCGGTACTGGATAAGCCGGGTGATCTTGCCGGTCTATTGACCAATCTGGAACCTAATGATGTTTTATTTATTGATGAAATCCATCGATTGAATACAGTCGTGGAAGAGTATCTCTATTCTGCCATGGAGGATTACAGGATCGATATCATGATCGATTCCGGTCCGAATGCCCGAAGTATCCAGCTCGCACTCAATCCTTTTACACTCATTGGAGCAACTACCCGCCAAGGCCTGTTGACAGCGCCTATGAGGGCGAGATTTGGAATAAGCTTCCATTTGGATTATTATGATGTTCCGACCTTGGAGGGAATTATCAAGCGTGCAGCCGATATTCTCCACGTCAGGACAGAAAGGAATGGTATCCATGAGATTGCCAGAAGAAGTCGTGGAACACCTCGGATTGCTTATGCTTTATTGCGCAGGGTTAGGGATTTTGCTCAAATCAAGGGAGATGGTATCATTACTTTGGATATTGCCCAGATGGGATTGAATGCCCTTAATGTAGATGAAAGTGGGCTGGATGAAATGGACAATCGTATATTGCGCAGCATCATCGAAAAATTCAATGGCGGCCCGGTAGGCATCAGCACTATAAGCACAGCAGTAGGTGAGGAAAGTGGTACCATAGAAGAAGTCTATGAACCATTTCTCATCATGTCGGGATTTATACAAAGGACTCCACGAGGCCGGATAGTTACCCAGAAAGCCTATAACCATCTGGGGATAAAGCCGGGACCAATCCAGCCTTCTCTTTTTGATTAAGCCTGTGCCTTAGGACCGGAGAAACTCATTGGGGGAATGGTTTGATTCTCGATATCCTGAATGCTTCCGAAACTTTGCTCAAACCTGGCTATATTATCACGCAGTGCATGCATAAGTCGCTTGGCATGCTGTGGAGTCATAATGATTCTGGATTGAACTTTCGCTTTAGGAACATTAGGCATAACTCTCACAAAATCAAGAACAAATTCAGAGTGGCTATGCGTAATAATGGCAAGATTGGAATAAATACCATCCGCCACTTCTTCGGTCAATTCAATATTTATTTGATTTTCTGTTTTTTCTGACATTATTATTACTTTTGAATGTCAAAGATAGTAAAATAGCTTAAAAATCGAAACCGTTATTTTTATTTAATATATAAGTATTTGATTTATTATATGAAATGGTTTGTTTTAATCATTATGGTCTTCCTATTATCACCCTTCAATGATCTGAATGCGCAGATGTACTTGCGAATTGTCAAGCAACCATCTGTGTATAAGAGCCTTTACGACACAATCCGATTTCCTTCTGATAAAAATGGATGGGATCCATCCGCCAAGTTAAAAGTTGAGACGCCCGGTATATTCACCATTCCCGAATTTTCCGGAACGATGGAATACAAAGCTTGCAGAGGGACCTGGCTTGCGGTCGAAGGCTCAACTACAGGCGGCGAAATCACCAATAGAAAGATTTCTTATACTACCGGTGATACAGTCTCCATCAGTATTGATTCTTGGAAAGACTTATACAGCTCGACTTCTCACACAGCTACTAAGGAAGTGTACATACTGAAATCCGATTTTCCAATGAGCCCATTCAATAAGAAGAGGCGCGTATGGATTTATTTACCGGATGATTATGAAGCATCATCCATCAGTTATCCGGTGCTATATATGCACGATGGCCAGAATCTATTTGACAAAGCATTGAGCTTTGCCGGAGAATGGCAAGTGGATGAAACTATGCAAAACTTTGTCAAACAGAGCGTTAAAGATTGTATCGTCGTTGGAATTGACAATGGAGGTAACGACAGAATTGATGAATATACTCCTTATATAAATGCTAAATACGGAGGCGGCAAAGGTGAGCTATACGCAGAGTTTCTGGTAAATACTTTAAAGCCATTTATTGATAGTCATTTTAGAACCTTATCATCACCTGAACATACTGGCATTGTCGGATCTTCCTTAGGAGGATTGATCAGTTACTATGCCGGCATCAAATATCCTGACGTTTTTGGTCGGATTGGTGTATTCTCCCCTTCTTTCTGGTATTCTGACAGTCTGATGGCTGATGTTAAGGATTACGTACCGGCACCATATCAGAAATTCTACTTTATGGCGGGTGCCAACGAAGATGCTGACATGGTCCCCGATATTAATAAATATATCAACCTCATGCTCCTACAGGGAATCGATGAAAACCAAATGCAGAAAGTAATCAGGGCTGATGGGCAACATAGTGAATGGTTTTGGGCCAGAGAATTCCCTTTGGCTTATTATTGGTTGGACTTATGGGGTGAACTTTCTGCGACATCTTCCCGAGGGACAGATCTAAATTATCTTACTGTCATAGACTCTCCTTCCACCCATCCTGTTATTCGAATTTCAGATCAACTTGCTACTTCGGCTAATCTTACCATTCTAAATGCAAGTTCCGGAAAGATAGAACTTAACAGAATGGTTCATCATGGGGATGTAATTGAGTGCGGCTTCCTTTACCTCCCCGGTGTATATATAGCTACCATCAATGCGGAAGGGGTAAGGCAGCGTGTAAAATTTCTCAAAATTAACTGATCGTATATTAACCTAGAGTTAAAGGAAATAATTTAAAAAGGAATTAAAAATTTTATTCCAATCTTTGTATTCAGATAAACATTTTTAATCAAACAAACTATCTAATTGAATCGATAAAGTAATTGCCATGAAGTATATATATTTATACATATTCTTATTTCTTTTCCAGGGTATTGAAGCTCAGGTTATAACTTCAGCTACCAATCCCACTCCCGGGACTGTGAACAAACAAATTGGTGTAATCGGCTTCGATACTAATGAGGTTAAGAAAGTCGGGAATGCTCAAGTTTGGAATTTTCCTAACCTGACTCTAACCGGAATCAACGTCACGACTTCATACAGTGATGCAGCGTCTTCACCTTATTCTAGTGCCTTTCCCGGAGCCAATATTTTACAAAATACAACAAATCAACCAGATGCGTTTTTTAAGGCGGATTCTAAAGGTATGCATTTCATAGGCGGTCTAATGGCCGGGCCAATGTTCCCCAATGGTTATCTGGCAGCCAAGTTTACGCCTGTCATCACCCAATATAATCTTCCAATGCAATATGGCAATCATAGTAGTGAAAGTACTTCGTTCTTTTATCCGATTCCAAAAGAGTTTATTCCGGACAGTTTACTCAGTAACATTCCGTTTCAGCTGGATTCAATCCGGCTTCGTATTGAAATAGTGAGAAATTATGATTGCATTGGAGCCGGCACCATCAATCTTCCTCTGGGTAGCTATGACGTTGTGCAGGTGGATTTCAGTTTTAAGCCTAATCAAAAGTTAGAGGTGAAGGTACCTATCCTGGGCTGGATTGATGTATCTCAATTCGTAAATTTAGGTCAGTTTAATCAATTCATTCCCGAGGTGGATGGGATATATTTCCTCTCGCCTGATCACAGTGGACCTATTGCTGCGTTCAATCGAAATACTATCACGAGAAGGATTGACAATGGACTTATCTCTTCGCTCGCCATCAATGCAACAAATGATGAGATTAGAAATATAACATTTTCGATATCACCGAATCCGGCATCTGATTATATTGAGTTAAAGGATTTTAAAACTAAATACACCGACATAAGAATTATTGACGCTTTCGGACAGATTGCAAAATATTTTGAAGTTAAAGGTGATAATAAAATGAATATCAGCTCTTTGGCATCAGGTGTTTATTTTTTAAATCTTTATAATGAAGGTAAACTGGTAGGTTTTTCCAAGTTTATTAAGATTTAGTAATTATGGATTTTTTGCAATGGTCCTGGAAAGAATTCTTTACGGTATTCGTATCGTTATTTGCGGTCATTGATATATTGGGGTCTATTCCTCTCCTCATTTCATTGAAAGAGAAGATGGGCTATATACGCTCTTTTTACGTCGTTTTGATCTCCGGGGTTCTGATGATTTTGTTTTTTTTCGTAGGCAGGCCTTTTTTGAACCTTTTCGGGCTGGACGAGCATTCATTCGCAGTGGGAGGAGCGATTGTGATTTTCCTTTTGGCTCTTGAGATGGTACTTGGGCGTGACATATTCCATACGGATAACAATCCTAAGGCGGGAACGCTTGTTCCAATTGCCTTTCCGTTGATCGCCGGTGCCGGAACACTTACTACGATCATGTCATTGAAAGCCACTTATGAGACCCGGGGCAAAAATGAACTGGTCATTTTGATGGCTATAATCGCAAATTTGGTTATTGTCTATCTTGTACTGAAGTCACTTAAATGGTTCCAGCGCGTAATAGGTGTATCAGGGCTGATTGCCATCAGAAAGTTTTTTGGTGTCATGTTACTTGCCATTGCTATTCAGATCTTTGTCAAAAATATTTCCCAAATTGGGCTTTGAAAATATCAGCGTGACATTTGCTCTAAAATGGTTGTACACTTATAGCTTTGATCAACATTCATTCCATAACGAACGTTACTAATGTTCAAATAGTCGTGAATTATTGGATTAATTTTTAGTTTTGCGACAATAAGATGAAATCATGTCGGTAGAGGTTAACAATCTTACTAAGATATACGGCAATCAAAGAGCTTTGGACAATGTAAGCTTCAAAGTCTCTGAAGGTGATATACTCGGATTCCTGGGACCGAATGGTGCCGGAAAGTCGACGACCATGAAGATTCTATCCTGTTTTATCCCTCAAACTGGTGGTGAAGCAAGGATAGGCGGCAAGGATGTTAAGACTGAATCGCTGGATGTTAGAAGAATCGTGGGTTACCTGCCTGAACATAATCCATTGTACAAAGATATGTACATCAAGGAGTATCTCCTGTATGTTGCCAAATTATATGGAATATCCAAGCCATTCAGCCGCGTCAGGGAAATGATTGACCTGACCGGGTTAGGGCGAGAGCAGAATAAACTGATTAGTCAGATTTCCAAAGGATATCGTCAGAGGGTTGGGCTGGCGCAGGCGATGATTCACAATCCTGAAGTTTTGATAATGGATGAGCCGACCAGCGGTCTCGATCCCAATCAATTGCTTGAAATCCGTAACGTAATAAGAGAGATTGGTAAGGAGAAAATTGTGATATTCTCCACTCATATCATGCAGGAAGTGGAAGCTCTTTGCAACCGCGTGATTATCATTAATAAAGGAAAGATTGTCCTTGATGATAAAACCGATAGATTACAGACAGTCAGTAAAGGCAGTACAACCGTTGTTGTTCAGTTTCTTCCATCCTCGAAGATCGATATCGAGCGTTTCAAGAATATTCCCGGCTTAAAAGATATCCGTCATACCGGTGGAAATGTGTTTGAATTTTCAGCAGGAGGCGATACCGATATCCGTGAACACTTATTCGATGCCTGTGTTGCTTCCGGATACAAATTGATAAGAATGGAACATCGTCAATTCAGCATGGAAGACATTTTCCAGCAATTAACTTTAAAAGCCTGATCATATGTGGACAATAGCGCTAAAAGAAGCCTCTTCATTTTTTAGTTCCCTAGCAGGATTGATTATCAGTGGCGTATTTTTATTGGTCATGGGTCTGATGCTGTTCTTTTTTCCGGATACCAGCATTCTGAGTGGCAACTATGCCAATATGGACGGACTTTTTTATCTCGCTCCGACCATTTTTACCTTTGTTATTCCCGCCATTACGATGAGATTTTTTGCCGAAGAGCTCCAGACCGGAACAATTGAGTTGCTGGCAACCAAACCAATTTCTGACTTCAAAATTATTATGGGAAAGTTCCTGGCAGGCTTATTCCTGATTGTTCTGTGTCTCATTCCTACCCTTGTGTATTACTATACGGTATATCAATTGGGATCTCCAAAAGGCAATCTGGATACAGGTGGCATCATGGGCTCCTACGTTGGGTTGTTTTTTTTATCGGCGAGCTTTCTTTCCATAGGTATATTTGCCAGTGCGCTGACACATAATCAGGTTGTCGCTTTTGTGATAGGCACCTTTCTTTGTTTCATTTGCCACTGGTTTTTCTTTTATATCAGCAAGATACCCGCTTTTGTCGGTAAGATTGATTACATATTACAAAAATTCGGGATAGATTATCACTATAACCGAATGAGCAAGGGAGTTATTGATTTGAAGGACGTTGTGTTTTTCCTTTCAATTATTTCTATCTTTTTGGCATTGACTCATTTTGTATTGCAGCGAAGAAAATGGTAAAAGAGAATCAACATACTGAAAGTGCCTCAAAGGCCGATATTTCCCCCAGGAAACAGGGCTACATCATTCTGGCTTTGGTATTTGGCTTTGTATTCATTGCCAATATGCTAGCCTCATTTACCAACCTGAATATTGACCTTACTGAAGAAAAGCGTTATACGCTGACCCCAGCCACGGTGAATATGCTTCGGGGTTTGAAAGATAATATTTATGTAGAGGTTCTTCTCGAAGGCAAATTTCCTGCCGGCTTCAAACGACTTCAGGAATCAACCCAGTCTGTGCTTGATCAGTTCCGCAATCAGACATCTTATATCCAGTATCGGTTTATCGATCCATTGGATACCAAATCCATCGAAGATAAAAATGAGCGTATCAAGGACCTTGCCGAACAAGGGATAAAGCCAACCAATCTACGGGTTATGGAAAACAATGAATCTTCCGAGAAATTGATTTATCCGGTTGCAGTTGTTAAATATGGGTCTCAGATCATTCCTGTCAATTTGCTTGAAAACTCCGTTGCCGGTTTTAGTGATGAGGAAGTCCTAAACCAGTCAATCAATCTGCTTGAATACAAACTCGCCGATGCAATCCATAAGATTCTTAGGAAAAACAAGCCGACTATTGCTTTCACCAAAGGTCACGGTGAATCCAAACCCGTGGAAACCAGAGACCTGATCAATACACTTGCCCCATTCTATGACTTGAAATGGATAGATCTGGACAGTACGTACAAAATACCCGATGAAGTCAAACTGATCATCATGCCCAATCCTTCCAAGCCATATAGCGAAAAGGCAAAATTTGTCTTGGATCAGTATATCATGAGGGGGGGCAACACTATGTTTCTGATCAACAGGCTAAAGATCGATATGGATTCCCTGCGTAATCCCAAATCCGAATATGTGCCCATCGATAATGATGTCAATCTTGAAGACATGTTCTTTAAATATGGCTTTCGGATTGAGCCAAATCTGGTTCTTGATCTGGAGTGTTCAAAGATCCCACTTGTCGTTGGCAAGCTTGGCACTGGTGTTCAAACCGAACTTTTCAAATGGTATTATGCACCACTTTTGGGCACTAGAGTTCAACATCCGATTGTCAAGAATATCGACAGGGTGAATGCATACTGGACTTCCACCATTGATACGGTTAAAACTAAAACTCATATCACAAAGACCAATTTGCTCAATTCCAGTCAGCATTCAAGACTGCAATACGCACCTGTTAGAATCAATTTCGAAATCCTTAGATACGACCCTGACCCATCCAAATTTGACAAGCCTTATCAACCTGTAGCCTGGTTGCTCGAAGGATCTTTTCCTTCCTTATACGAAAATCGGGTAAGCCCGGAGATGATGGATGGTCTAAAACAGATCAAAATGGAATATCTTCCCACTGGCAAACCTGCCAAAATGCTTGTTATGTCATACGGAAAGCTCATCAATAACCTCTACAACCCCGAGAATAATGAATACATGCCGATGGGCTACAATACTTTTGATAAGGTCTTATATGGCAATAAGGATTTTGTTATTAACTCGGTTGAGTATATGTTTGATGAAGGAGGAATTCTTTCAGCGCGTGCCAAGGAAGTCAAGCTTCGCTTGTTGGACAATGTCCGCATAAATGATGAAAAGACCTATTGGCAGTTGCTCAACTTATTGCTACCAATCGGTCTTCTTGGCCTTGGAACATTTGTATTCAATTTTATCAGGAAAAGGAGATTCGCCTCCTGATATTCAGAACTAATGATATGTCTTCAAAATTAAAATACATAATTGCTCTTTTTTTGGCATTATTGATTATAACTGCTCTAGTTTATTTCAATAAATCCGGGAAATCCTCTATGGCAGACAGCAGCCGGGACTTTGCAATTGAGAACATTGATGAAATCGGTAAAATATTTGTAACAGACAGAGAGGGCAACCATTACTCTCTGGAACGAAATGGTGATATATGGTATGCTGACAGTATTTATCTTGCAGATCCTGGATTTGTGGATGTTGTGTTGACTACATTGAAAAGGATGACCGTGGTCAATCTTGTGCCTAAGCCGGCTATCAAGAATGTCATGCGTGATATTGCCGCTTTTGGTAAAAAGGTGGAAGTTTATGACAGAAAAGGCCGAAAAATTAAATCTTTTTATATCGGAGGTACCAACCAACGAGTGACAGCATCCTATATGGTGCTTGATGGGTACAATATTCCATATGAAATGAGCTATCCTGGATTCAGCGGCGATCTTGGGGGGCGATTGTGGCCTCTCCATTTGATTGACGTTAGGTCAAAAGCCATTTTTAAATACAAGGCGGGTGATATCAAGAAAATTACCGTTACCTATCCACGGGATAAGAATGAATCTTTTGCGCTCACAATTGCCGGAACAAACAAATATGAAATTCAGCCTCTCAGTCCAACCGTAATTCCTATTACAAAACCGGTTAGTAAAGGGGCTGTAGAGCAATATCTCAGTTCCTTGGAAAATATTGAAGCTACCAAGGTCGTGGAGAATAATTTACTCGGTGCTGATACTATGGTTTCAAGTGTGCCATTTGCCAGTTTCGAAATAGTGGACAAAAACGACAAGATAAAGCGGCTTGACCTATACCCTGTAATTGACGAGTCGGCCAAAGTGGGGTTGGGATATGAACCGGAATTTTTCTTTGCCATCATGGACAATACAAATTATTTCAACTGTCAGCTACTGGTTTTGAAAAAATTATTTTGGGGTTATTCATTCTTCTTTGATAAATGAGAAAAATATTCATTCCTTTGATAATAAGCATTCTGTGCTTAGGTTTTGTCTCCGATAAGCCATATTCAGAGGATTGGGGTTTCTTTGGGCATCGAAGAATCAACCGGTTTGCAGTTTTTACTCTGCCTGAAGAGATGTTGCCATTATTCAAAGGGAATATTGATTTCCTGACAGAGCATGCCGTCGATCCTGATAAGAGACGATATGCCTTTCGATTGGAAGCTCCAAGGCACTTCCTGGACATGGACAGATACAAAGGCACTTGTCTCCCGGAAAATTTTGTGGAAGCATTTTCTTCATTTGCAATGTTGAAAATCGTCACTAAAAGAAATGATACCTTGATGGTTCACGCTACTGACACCAGCTGGTGCAATCACTCCGCAGTAGCAACCATGACCGATGGCGCTAAGACCTGGACTATAAGCAAAAGGGAATTAAGAAACCGATTCCGTAAATTTGTGCTTCCTGCTTATTATGACCTTACTTTTGACATCAATGCAGACTCCATTCGACCTTTATTGTCCGGCGGAGTCCAATCGATTAAAAATGTTATCCTTGTCGATAGCTTTACGATTCATGGCATTGTTCCTTACATCATTGAACAACATTATGATAAACTGGTGCGAGCTTTCAAGAAGGGCGATAAAAATGAAATCATCAATGTAGCAGCCGATTTGGGGCACTATATTGCTGATGCTCATGTTCCTCTGCATGCCTGTAGTAATTATAATGGCCAAAAGACTGACCAATACGGAATACACGCATTCTGGGAGAGTCGGATACCTGAATTGTTTGCTGATACGCAATATGATTTTCTGGTTGGGAAAGCTGTGTACGTCAAGGATGTGCGAAGATTTGCATGGGAGACAATCAGAGAGAGTGGGGCACTGGCCGATAGTGTACTCGCCATTGAAGCAGCGTTGAAATCTTTCTATCCCCGGGATGAACAAATGTGTTTTGACCAAAGATTGGGACAGACGGTATGGATTCAATGTCGTGACTATGCAGCTACATTTCAGGACAAAATGCAGGGAATGGTCGAAAACCGTATGCGCAAAGCTATCCAATCCGTCGGATCATTATGGTATTCTGCATGGGTTGAAGCCGGATCTCCAACATTAAATTTTTCCAATGACGTAAAAGCTGCATGGATTGTCGATTCTACTGTTCTTGAATATGACAACCTGAAAAAGGGTGGATCTTCTGGCTATGGCCGGTCCCATGAGTAGAATGTTTGCTTTACGTGTAATCTCATTCTGTGCAACTTTTTTCATTTCTATAAAATTTGACATTCAGGGATAGATACCCATCGTTTATGTTGTTGCCAAAGTACTTTTGTCATAACATGACGAAATGTCACTTTTTATTAATACCTTTGTGCCTCTAATTTTTGAAATATGCGTACACAAGAATTGCTTGACAGACCGCACTCCGTCGATGTTCCGGAGGAGATGCAAGGTTCTGTTTACAGGCAACAGGGAATTTCTTACGGTTCAAGGAAATTTTATATAGAGAGTTATGGCTGCCAGATGAATTTCTCTGATTCTGAAATAGTAGCCAGTATTTTATCCAAGGAAGGATATAGCGCGACTGCCGATATTTACGAAGCTGACTTGGTTTTGATCAATACGTGCTCAGTAAGGGAAAAGGCTGAAGATACCATCCGAAAGCGTCTGGAGTATTATAAGCAGATCAAGAAGACGAATAAATCTATGATGGTTGGCGTCCTGGGTTGTATGGCCGAAAGGATGAAAAAAGCACTGCTCGAAGAAGAAAAACTTGTCGATATAGTTGTTGGGCCGGATGCTTACAGGGATCTTCCCAATCTCATTGCCGGCGCTACAGATGGCGAGCGCCAAATCAATGTATTGCTGTCCCGCGAAGAAACTTATGCCGATATCAGCCCAGTACGCCTTGACTCCAATGGCATCTCTGCATTTATCAGCATTATGAGGGGTTGCAACAATATGTGCTCATTTTGCGTGGTTCCGTTTACAAGAGGGCGTGAGAGAAGCAGGGAGCCGTATTCCATAATCGCTGAAGCGCGTGACTTGTTTGAAAATGGCTATCGTGAGGTAACCCTGCTCGGTCAGAATGTCGATTCGTACAACTGGAAAAGCATGGATGGTAGCGAGCAGGTCAATTTCGCACAATTATTGGAAATGGTCGCACAGGTGGATCCCTTGCTCAGGGTTCGATTTTCGACCTCGCATCCCAAGGATATCACGGATGATGTACTCTTTACCATGGCCAAGTACGAGAATATCTGTAAATATATTCACTTGCCGGTACAGAGTGGCTCCAGCCGCATTCTCACTTTGATGAACCGAACCTATGATGCTGATTGGTACAGGTCTAAAATAGATCGCGTTTACGAAATCATGCCAGAATGTGCCATCTCAAGCGACATCATAGCCGGATTCTGCTCAGAGACTGAAGAAGAACATGAAGAAAGTCTGGCTATGATTGATTATGCCAAATATACGATGAGCTACATGTTCTATTACAGCGAGCGACCAGGAACTCCTGCGGCTAAAAAACTTGCAGATGACGTGCCGATGGAAGTAAAAATCCGTCGTCTGAATGAAATTATTGAAAGACAAAGGCAAGTGAGTGCCGAAGCCAATAGATTGGATGTGGGTAAGGATTTCAAGATTCTCATCGATGGATATTCCAAGAAGTCGGAAGCTCAGATGAAGGGCAGGACGACTCAGAATAAAGTCGTCGTATTTGATATTCACCCTGAATATAAGATTGGTGACTATGTCAATGTCCATATTACGGGCAGTACGACAGCGACTTTATTGGGGGAAATAATTCCCTCAGTATGATGTTTCTCACAAAGTATAACCTGTCAATGATTCATTGATTAAAAAAAAGGACTTCATGGAGGCTCTGCAGAGTATAAAAAGAAAGTTTGGCATTTTGGGCGTTTCCGCTGCTTTGGACAACGCATTGAATACTGCCATACGCGTAGCTCCAACAGACCTGACAGTCCTGATATCCGGCGAGAGTGGGGTAGGAAAGGATGTCTTTTCTCGGGTTATCCATTCGTTGAGTCCAAGGAAGCATAATCCCTTTATCGCGATTAACTGTGGTGCCATCCCTGAAGGTACCATCAACAGTGAATTGTTTGGTCACGAAAAGGGCTCCTTTACCGGAGCATTGGGTGACAGAAAAGGATACTTCGAAACTGTCCATGGAGGAACCATATTTTTGGATGAGATAGGGGAGATGCCCCTTGATACTCAAGCTTTCCTCCTGCGTGTCCTTGAATCCGGGGAATTTATCCGGGTGGGTTCATCCAAGACGTTAAAGACGGATGTCAGGGTGATTGCAGCCACCAATGTCAATTTGGAAGAATTGATTAAGAAGGGTAAATTTAGGGAAGACCTTTACTTCAGGCTTTCCATCGTACCTATCAAGGTGCCGGCGCTGAGAGAAAGACGTGAGGATATCAAAATTCTCTTTAGAAAGTTTGCAGTTGATTTTTCAGAAAAATATAATACCAACAGCATCCAGCTTACCGATCAAAGTTTGAGTATTCTTGAAAATTATTCCTGGCCGGGAAATATCAGGGAACTGAGAAATATAACGGAACAACTGTCCGTCCTCTCTGAAGAAAGAATTGTCACGCCAGAAATCCTTCTCAGAGTTGCTCCACAACTCGCCAATCGAAACTTGCCATCCATTGTCAAAGGTCAGGATGATGATCATTTTACGGAACGTGATATACTGTATAAGCTGCTTTTCGAAATGAAAGGGGATGTGAATGACTTGAAAAGCCTGGTGTTTGAATTGATTACAAGAAATCAATTAAACGTTGGAGACCTGTCAAATTTCAGGCAATTGAAACCGGTTAATCCCCAACCTGAAGTGCAACCATTTGTCGGATTCAATACTGGACAGGTAACGCATCCTGGCCACACTATCATTGACTCCGGTGCACAGGCTACTCATCATCCTTATGTACATAATGAGCCTGAGGAAGAAGTGTATCAACATGCTGAGGAAGTTGAAGATGTATTGTCCATTGACGCCATGGAAAAAGATTTGATATTAAAGGCGCTTAAAAAGTACAATGGCAAACGGAAAGAAGCTGCAAAGGAACTGGGCCTTTCTGAGCGTACACTTTATCGAAAAATCAAACAATATGATATCAATTGATATTCATTATGTATAAATGCTGTTAATCATTCAATATTATTACATCAAATTCGTTTAATCTATAAATATTTCAATCGTGTTTGGCAATTTTGAGGAACAACAAAAGGAAATGGAGAAAAAGCTTAAAGCTATCGCCATTCAAAAATCTTCAGCAGATGGAGAAATCAACATTACAATGAATGCTGGTCTTGAAGTTGAAAATATTTCAATCGATCTGAGTAGGCTGGATCTATCCTCTTCTGATCAATTGGAAGACCTTATCTTGGTCACAATGAATGATGCAATCCATCAGGCGCAAATTGCACAGGCCATGGAAAGCCAAAAAATGTTGGCCAATATGATGCCCGGAGGTTTAGGAGACCTGGGAAAATTACTCGGCCAATAAATTAGTCCATAGAAAATCCATTGAATGTCTGCTCGCTTCTTTTTATTATTATTGACTTTTTGCTCCGTCATTTATCAAACAAATGGCCAGATAACGGAAAACTTGTACGCTTATTACAATTTTGATGATTGTACTACGAATGATGTTCAAGGGAGCAATAACGGTGTACCACATGTACCACCTGATTGTGTTTGCGGACTAAAAGGCAAAGCCATTCGATTTGACGGTTCTCAATATATCGAATTGGGCGATAAGGCAAGCGGGTTGATCCCGACATTGACAGGTGATGAATTTACGCTCGTCATTTCACTGATGACTTCCAGAAAGAATGGACCGATGACCGTCTTTTCCATTGTGGAGGATTGTGACAGCTATGGCTATGAATTGATTTACAACCCTATACAGAATAAGTTTACACTTAATGTTCGTTCACAGACAGAATTGACATCTATTAATTTTGATGATGATGCTGGTTCTTGCTGGCAACAAGTCGCAATCAACCGGCTTTTTAATAGAATGGATATTGTCGTGAATGGACAATTGAAATATACTCAAAAGTGGATTGCCAACCCTGATTTCCATTCTCTAGGTCTGCCTGTTTTGGGAGGTGGTGGGTGTACCGGCAAGACAACATCAAGATTTATAGGACTTATTGACGAGGTGAAGGTTTATAACAGGATTTTGAGTGTTGACAATGCCAAACTCGTTACCTCCGGTATTATCAACCGTTTAAATGATCATTTTCAGGTCATTTTTAAAGGGCAATCCTATGGTGCCGAATTCATTACCAATTGTCCGGTTGACGTTTCCTGGGTGCCTGCTCAAGGTGTTTCCGATCCTGCGTCCAATATTGTCGAATTGTCCCCGGATGTTACTACCAAATATTCAGTTTCTACCTTTTATGAGGGTTGTTCTGATGTAGATACGATATTGATCAAGGTGTTGGATGAATCAAATATTCAATGTAACAAACTGTTCTTGCCCAATAGTTTTACGCCGAATGGTGATGGACTGAACGATACCTATGGAATCTCATCTACTTATACCATTGATGGCGATTGTCTTTTTGAAATTTTCAACAAGTACGGTGGAATAGTGTTTTCAACCCGTGATCCATACGGCCGATGGGACGGAAGAATAGGCAATGAGTATGCTCCTCCGGGGTTGTATTTGTATAAAGTGCGTTATACCTGTTCTGGAAATCAATACACTGCAACAGGTAGTGTCAATATAATCAGATAGTCTTGCTTCAGGTAAATTTCTTAACCTTCATCGAGATTTGAACTTACTTGGTAAAAAGATATGAAATTTAGATAAACTCTTTTACATTTGTAATCATATATAGAGTTTATGCAGAGGATTAATATACTAGTTTCCTTCACTTTCACCTTTCTTTTTATTTCAATTTCGTCGTTTAGTCAGAGTGTATTCGTTTTTCAGGGAGTCGTAAAAGAGGCTGACAGCTCTAATCCTGTGGAGGGAGCGACAGTCATCCTCAATCCTTCAGGTATTATGTCCACTACGGACAAAGCCGGATTCTTCCGAATAGAATATACAGGCAACTTCAAAGGCAGCCTGCATATCAAGAAAGAAGGCTACCTTGATATGGATTATGAAATTCAACCTTCGAATGTCAATGCTGCTACGCCAGTTGTTATTTCACTACCTCGCGATGCTGCCTATAATGCCAGAGTGCAGAGTACGGGAACAATTCCTGTAATTTCCATTGATGATGAGAGTGCCAATGACGGTTCGCAAGAGATCAGCAGCCTTTTATCTGCTTCCCGTGACCCATTTTTGTCAGTAGCGGGATATAACCTTGGTGCATTCAGGTTCAAATTAAGAGGATATGATGCTGAGTATAATTCGGTTTTTTTGAACGGTATTCAAATGAATGATCCGGAAGATGGAGCTTTGGTATTCGCCGAATGGGGTGGATTGAATGATGTTCTTAGAAATACGGACGCCAATTATGGGTTGACTCCGGTTTCCTTCTCATTTGGAGGCATAGGTTCCAATACGATGATCAATCTAAGGGCATCAGAACAGCGAAAAACCATCAGAGCTTCCTACGCCTTATCCAATCGAAGCTATGCAAATCGTGTCATGGCTACCTATAACACCGGAAAAATGAGCAATGGCTGGTCACTTTCTGCGAGCGCGTCTTACCGCTGGGCACAAGAAGGATACTCAGAAGGTACATTTTACAAAGGCATCTCTTATTATCTCGGAGTAGAGAAAGAGCTTAATAAGAATCATTCACTTGGATTGACCATCCTGGGCGCACCTACACAAAGGGGTAAGAGCAATGGCGTTGTACAGGAGGTTTATGATTTGACAGGGAATAATTTTTACAATCCCAACTGGGGATATCAAAATGGCGAAAAGCGGAATAGCAGAGTTGGAACAACCAACAAACCAATCGGTATCCTTCGCCATGACTGGACCATCAACGAAAATATCTCGCTGATAAATCTTGTTTCCTTTCAAAAAGGCTATGAGTCAAATACAAGACTTGACTGGTACAATGGTCGTGACCCAAGACCGGATTACTACAAATATCTTCCAAGTGCGGCGCTGGATTCTAATGCTGCAAGTATTTTGACCGAGCAGTGGGAAACAAATAGCAAGTGGAATCAGGTTGACTGGGATTATATGTATGAGGTCAACAGGAATAAAAATGAGACTGTATTCAACGTAGATGGTATTGAAGGAAATAACGTAACAGGCGCTCGCTCCTATTACATACTTCAGGATCAAAGAACAGACAACAGCATTTTCAACTACAGCTCCATTCTTAAAGCCCAGATAGGACAAAGGTGGACCATCAACGGAGGATTGAACTACCAGCATTATAATGCAAACTACTATAGCCAGGTGAGTGACCTGTTGGGAGGTGAATATTTCCTGGACATCGACAAATTTGCTGAACGAGATTTGTCTTCAAATACCGCAGCTGCCCAACCTAATCTTGACAAACCGAATCATGTGGTTAGAAAAGGGGATAGATATGGATTCGACTATGATATGAATGTCAGGAATTATGGGATTTGGATGCAACATGTCTTTGTTTTTCCATATTTTGACTATTTCATCAGTGGTAATGTAGGCCAAAATGAAAACTGGAGGGAAGGAAATGTCAGAAACGGTAGATTCCCTGATAACTCATTGGGTGAATCCGAAAAAAATAAATTTCTCGAATATGGTGTAAAGGGTGGTGTAACTTATAAAATTGACGGACGAAATTACCTGACTGCCAATGGTGGTTATGTCTCTCAAGCTCCATTGGTCAATAATTCATTCATTTCCTCCCGAACAAGAAATTCAGTCGTCAAGGGTCTTACCAATGAAAGGATTGCAACCATCGAAGGCAGCTACAATTATGTCGCTCCGAATCTGAAGGTCAGGTTGACAGGATATCTGACCAATATTTATGACAAATCCACCAGAACTGCATTCTTCAATGATGTGGATGGTACCTTTGTCAACTTCAACATGACAGGCATAGAGCAACAAAATGCCGGGGTAGAATTAGGAAGCGAAATAAAACTGAATCCACAGTGGAAGGTAAACGCTGTAGCCTCTATAGGCCGATATGTATATGCCAATAACCCAAGTGTAACTATAAGTAACGACAACGATGAAGAAGTCAAGAGGCTGACAGTCTATCAAAAAGGTTATCGTGTAGAAAATTGCCCTCAGGAGGCTTATTCAGTAGGGCTTAGCTATAATTCTCCCAAGTTCTGGTTCATCACCCTCAATGCCAATTATGCGCGCATGTCTTTCCTGGATATGAATCCTTATAGAAGGACAACCGATATCGCAAATCCTGAACTGGTCGAGCCCGGTTCTCCGGCATGGTATAGCATCCTCCATGAAGAGGAATTCCCGGCAGCGTTTACGCTGGATATATTTGGAGGTAAGTCCTGGAAAATCAAAAAGAACTATATCAATCTGAATGTCGGAATTAATAATTTACTCAACAATACAAACATAATATCCGGAGGATACGAGCAAGCAAGGGTTTATTACAAACTAAATTCTACATCTGATTCCGGTCCGATTGACGTATCCAAGTTCCCGCCTAAGTATTTTTATGCTTATGGAATTAATTACTTTATAAGCCTGACTTTCAGAATCTAAAATTGTAAAATCTTTTCAATCCTATAAAAATGATTAAGTTTTTTAATTCTTTTCTTTTTCTGACATTACTTGCCTCATTATTCAATGGTTGTGTTAAGACCGATATTGATGAGCCGCCGTACAATACCAACTATCCATCCTATAAGGCTAACTTTAGCGTTAAAGACCTCAGGGCATTGCATACCAACGGTGAGTTTGAGACCATCAATGATGATTATCTGATAAAAGCTGTTGTTGTAGCTGATGACAAATCCGGTAATTATTTCAAAACGCTGGTAGTGCAGGATAGTACCGGAGGAATGGAGCTTAAAGTGAATGCAGCCGGTCTTTTTAATACCTTGCCTGTCGGACGCAGAATATATTTGAAGATAAAAGGTCTGACATTGGGTGATTATAATGGCAATTTTCAGATAGGCGGTGGTACCTACATTGATGCAAGCAACAATCTGAGGCTTGCAGGGATTGAAGAGCCTGTAATCGATGATTACATTATTAAAGCAGAATTCAATGTGCCGATTACTCCCAAAATTTCTACGATCAATGATTTGGGCGATGCTGATATCAACACACTGGTAAAAATCGAAGGCCTTGAAGTTTCTGATGCAGATCTCGGAGTGACTTATGCGGATGCTGTTAATAAAACAACTACTAACAGGACGCTAAAAGATTGCAGTAACAAAACGATTACGTTAAGAACGTCAGGGTACGCTACTTTTGCAGGTACTGAAATGCCTCAGGGCAATGGTTCTATTGTTGCGATTTACACTGTTTTTGGAACGACTAAGCAACTTTTTCTTCGTGAAACAGAAGATGTTGACTTTTCAGGTAAAAGATGTGGTGGAGGAGGAGCAGACGGTGATTTGATCAATATCAGTGATGTTAGGGCTCTCTTTCAGGGAAGCACACTCAATCTCCCTTCCAATAAAAAAATAAAGGGGATTGTTATTTCAGATAAAACATATTCCAATATTACCAATAAAAATATGGTCTTATGGCAGCCCGGAAATGCCGGAATTACATTGAGATGTACTGATGTCGTTCCTTTTAATGTCGGTGATGAGATTGAAGTAGGAATAGCAGGACTAGAACTTTCTGAGTTCAATGGACTGTTACAAATCAATAATGCACCATTGACCAATTTTACCCGTACTGGTGTGGGCAAATCTGTTACTCCGACAGAACTTACAGTAAGTGCTCTAAATTCAAATATTAAAAATTATGAGTCGCAACTGGTTAAAATCAAAGGTGTTACATTGAGCAAATCAAGTGGCACCACTTTTACGGGTACAGTGAATGCCAAGGACGGAACAGGAACAATCGCAATGTACACGACTACATACGCTACCTTTGCCAATGACGCTTTCCCGACTGGTACCGTTGATATTGTTGCAATCGCTACACGGGGAGGGAGTAATTCGGACAATCAGATCACTATTAGAAGTAAGGATGATATTTCAGGAGGTGTTGTCAACCCGGGAGAAACCGTTGATATAAGTGCAATCAGAGCTCTGTTTACCGGTTCTGCTACAACAGTCCCTTCCGGAAAATCTATCAAGGGAATTGTTATTTCAGATAAAACATATTCTAATATAACCGCGAAGAATGTCGTTATACAACAGGAAGGAAATGCTGGAATATTGGTAAGATTTACTGCCAACAATACCTTTAATCTGGGAGATGAGGTTGAAATAGCTATAGGAGGCGCCGACCTTTCAGAATACAATGGTTTGTTACAATTGAATAATATTCCCAATGCGAATGCCAAAGTATTGAGCACGGGTAAAAGCATAGCGCCGGTTACAATTACATTGAGCGAGTTAAAAGCCAATCTGGAAAATTATGAATCAAGGCTGATTAAGGTATCGGGAGTAACTTTGTCTAAATCAGGAAGTACAACTTACGAAGGCACAGTAACAATGACAGATGCTACCGGTACAGTGGATATGTTTACTACAACCTATGCCACATTTGCTAAGGATGATTTCCCGACCGGAACGGTTAATGTTACCGGTATTGCCGGGCAGTTCACTACGCCTCAGGTAAATATCCGAAGCAAGGCCGACATTCAATAGTCAACGCTAGGAAAAGAAATATTTTAGAGCCGGATTTGATACATTTCCGGCTTTTTTTATGCAAAAAATTATTTCATTGTTCCATGACGATTAAATTTTTGAAAGAAAGTAGGTTGATTTTAATTAAAAATATTTTGAAAAATCAGAGAAATGTTTTACATTGTCATGTTTAATTTATTTATCAAATTCTTTAATAAATATTTTGCCATATGAATATTACATTTGATGAATTGAGGCGTATCAAGCACAGTTTGCCTACCGGGAGCATCAGTAAGATTGCTCAAGAATTGAATATTGAAGAGCAAACTGTGCGAAATTATTTTGGTGGTGACCATTACGATGGTGGTGGTAAGGTAGCCGGTCTGCATATTGAACCAGGACCGGATGGCGGTATAGTTTACCTCGAAGATACAAGAATCATTGAAGTAGCCAAAAGAATTCTGGAAAGTACATCCAATTGATTATTCAAATTTTTTGAAATTCCGGAGCATTTGTTTGTATCCCTCTGACCAATCATTCCTTTTTGATGTTTGGTAGAGAAACAAATGCTCCGGTTTAATTTCCTGTGGCTGTTCGGCCTTTTTATAGGTCGTAATCTCCCTGATAATTTTAGAATCCTTAAAACTGGAAATCATCAATTTCCCAATTGGCATAAGCCCGTATTTTATCGCAATATCTTGAAAAACAAACGATTCGTTTTGGGGTAAAATGATATAGAACAAGCCATCCGAGCATAAAAGTCTGGATACGCTTTCGGCTAGTTCAGCAAAGGTTAATGTTTCCCTGTGTTTTGCCTTCCTCATTTTTGTATTGGCAGACTTCAATTCAGATGAAAAATACGGAGGATTTGAAAAAATTACCTGAAATAAGTTGTCATGGACTTGAAGATGCTTGATATCCTGGTTGATTGCATGGCAATACGTATGCATTTGGTTTCTTGCAATATTTTTATTGCATTCTTCCGTTGCTTGCTTGTCTATGTCTATGCAAGTGTAGGTTGCCAATGGGTAATTCCGCGCGGTCATAAGTGTTATGATACCGCATCCTGAACCAATATCCAGACATCTGAAACCAGAAGCAATAGCTTTAGGGTAAGCTCCAAGCAACAAAGCATCGGTCCCAATTTTCATTGGTGACACGACGTGTTCGACAATCAAATTCTCCAGTACGAAAGGTAGGGGAGAGGCCAAGATTTATTTTCCCTGAGATTTGAGATAATCGTCCATAAACTTCTTCAAACCGATGTCAGTCAAAGGATGATTCAATAACGACAACAGAGCTGATAGCGGACAAGTAACAACATCTGCACCAAGTTCAGCAGCTTTGACGATATGCAGTCCACTACGAACGGATGCAACTAAAACTTCAGTCTGGAAACCTTGGATATTGTATATATCGACAATTTGCTCGACAATCTCCATTCCATCAAAAGAAATATCATCCAATCGGCCTACAAATGGTGAAACATACGCAGCACCGGCTTTAGCAGCAAGGATGGCCTGACCGGCAGAGAAAACAAGTGTACAATTAGTTCTGATGCCTTTATTGGTAAAATATGACATGGCTTTAACACCATCCTTAATCATAGGCACTTTTACGACAATATTTTCAGCCAATCCTGCCAGGATTTCTCCTTCGCGAATCATTCCGTTAAAATCAGTTGAAATTACTTCCGCAGAGACATCACCGGAAACAATATTTGCAATTTGTTGATAATGTTTTTTTACATTATCTTCACCAATGATTCCTTCTTTGGCCATGAGTGTGGGGTTGGTGGTTACACCATCAAGAATACCCAAATCATGAGCTTCTTTGATTTGATCTATATTGGCAGTATCTAAGAAAAATTTCATGATAAATTGTTTTTATAGATATAATGGATGAAAAGGAAAAAAGTTAAAAAAAAAAGGAAGTCAAACCAACCGCTCAACTCGATACCCTTGCTGCATTTCTGCCCTGGGGGGGTTACAAGGAGCATGTCGAATGACTTCCGCCACAAAGGTAACATTTTTCATTAATTTGGCAACTTAAACAAAAAATATGTCGATGAAATCTTCTTCTTTTGCTAATTCTTATGCTAATAATTTCCTGGCGCTGTTCCGTATTGGCGTAGGATTTTTAATGATCAACGGACACGGATTGCCTAAGCTTTTAAAATTTTTCTCTGACGAGCCAATCAAATTTGCTGATCCTATTGGTATCGGTATGTTGCCAAGCTTAGTACTGGCTACGTTTGCTGAATTTTTTTGTTCAATGTTTATCATGGTTGGTTTTAAAACCAGGCTTGCGACAATTCCTTTGATAATAACCATGTTTGTGATTATTTTCATTGAGCAATTCCATTCGAGTATCAAGGAACGAGAGACAGCTATTCTTTATCTGTTATGTTATGGCGTAATCTATTTTTTCGGTCCGGGAAATTTTTCTTTTGACAATCGAAAGAAATAACTTTGGATTAAGTATTCAGCCTACATTTGTTGAGCATAGCCGGTATTCCCAATTAAAACTATTTATTATTCCTATAATTAATATTATGTTAAATAGATTAATATTGCACTAACCTATTTTTGTACTTGCATCTTATTTGGGAGGCATAATCTCGTATTCCATTTGTATGATCCTTATGTTCCTTTTGTTGGACAAACAATCAATAACCAATGATTTGCCTAATTTACTTTTGCTTAATTCTCTTCAAGGATCGATTTAATATCTTTCTCATTTAGACTTTGCCTTGTTGATTCAGATTATTCCGCTTATTCTAACTGAGACTTTGGGAGCTTGACGACTTCATTGATTTATATGATTGTTTGTAGTTAGCCTTTTTTATCGTCCTGATAATAAGATTATATGGATAGTAAAATTTTATTTTCATAAATATTTGCAAAAGTAATATATGTTAAAATACTTATTTTATTCCGCAAAAGTTACTTCTACCCTATTCAAGAAATAAAAAAGCCGAAATCAATTGACTTCGGCTTTTTGATTAATTCATATTTATATTACCTGATCAAAGTAATATTGCCTTTTATTTTAAAATTTTGTCCATCAATACAATCAACATCCAGATAGAATCCATACACATCCGGGTCTAGTTTCTTACCCTGGAAGGTTCCATCCCATGAAAAGTTGAGATCCTTGGATGAATATACCTCTTGACCAAATCTGTTGTAAACAACGAATTTGTTCAGTCGATTGACTATACCATCCTGAAACAATCTGAGTGTTTCGTTTCTGAAATCGCCTTTACCATCCGGAGAAAATGCATTTGGCAAAAACACGTGATCTCCGTCACAGAGAGTTGGCTTTACATATAGTTTTACTGATGCAGACCTACTACAATTATCCGGATTGGTGATTGTAACCGTAAATACATGATCGCCGATTGGTCCTGGTTTATAGATCGGATTCTGTGCTCTTGGATCATTTAATCCTTCGGAAGGTTCCCAAAGATAAGATAAGCCGGGCGGTAATGAGAAAAGCTGCACAGTCTCAAAATTATAGATAGTATCTGCTGCGATGGATGCAGATACATTCCCACCAAAAGTGCCCACTTTAAGAACAGTCGAACCGGTTAAGATACAGCCTCCTTCAAATTCCACCGTTATGGTATAAGTTTCATTTTGCTCACCAACAACAGTAATGCTGCTTGTACCTTGTCCGGAAAGGATTCGGTTGTCATCCGGCGTCCAATGTATGCTTTTTACTGCTTCTCCTTTCAAATTGGCTTTAATGGTTATTTCATCATCTACACAGACGAAGGCATCTGCAACTGACATAGAAAGATTGGCAACCTGAACCGCTACCCTGCCTGTCACATAACAATCACTGAATGTCGGATCACTGACTTTCACTGTAAATACAGTATATTGATCAACAAATGCTTCAGGGTTGGCGACTGTGTTGGAGCCATTAATCTTATCTGCCGGTTCCCAAACGTAGCTATAACCTGGATTACCGTTAGGATTTAAGTTAACATGGTCAGCACCACATAGGTATAGAGAATCATTGATGGATGCGATATCTATGTAATTTACCTTAACCAACTGTGAATCCACACGTGCACAGCCAGTTGTGTTATGCAGTTTTACCCAGTAAGATCCGGAAGCAGGAAAAGTATAGGATGGATTTTCATCCGTTGATGTACCTGCGCCATCTCCAAAATCCCAAAAGTATGCAGAAGAAGGAGGATTGGACTTATTGGTGAATTTAACAGTCAAGCTGCCACAATCATTAGATGTAGAGAAATCCAGATTAGGTTCACTGCTTAATTTGACAGCGACTGTATCGTTGAGAATACAGCCTGACACCGGATCCAAAATACTAACTATATAGGTAATATCGGATAGCGGTGTTGATACTGGATTTGGCACATTTCCACTTGGTGTAAGATATGTAGCCGGTGTCCATGTAAATTGGTAATTAGGATTACCATTTGGATTAAGTTCAACACTTTCGCCCTTACACAACTCATGGAAATTTTCAATAGGATCTTTACCCAATAGATGTACCGTTATACTCTTCTGCGTAGTGTCACTACATCCATTGACGTGAAATGCTATAAGATGCACAGTGTATGTACCTTCTTCATCCACATTGAATTCAGGAGAATTTGCATTACTGGTACTGACGATATTGCCATCTTTTTCAAGAGTCCAACTAAAATATGTTCCATTGGTGGAATTATTGTTGGCCTTTATCGTGATCGAGCTACCACAATCCGGTACTGATAGGGCAAAGTCAGCTATTATTGTAGTCGGTTGAATGACTATATTCCTAATAGACGTATCACGACAAGCAGGTCCCTTGGATGCAATAAGCTGAACCTTGTAAGTGCCATAATCCGGATAGGTTATGGTCGGTTCGAATTCCGTTGACGTGGTCATCACACTACCATCGGCATTATAGAATGTCCACTGATATTCTGAAGTCGTCTTCGAGCAATTGATGAATGGTATCACCGTGGTATTACACAAAGTATCGGGAATCTTGAAACATGCTTCTGTAGGATTTGAACAATTTCGTACATTATATTGAAAATCTCTTCTGATGCGTGACATTATCACTCCATTCCGGTATTCTTCTGCACAAATACCGACGAGAAACTGTCCAATAATTACCGGAGTACCCGTGATAAAACCGGTTGAGGAATCGATTTTTAGTGGATCTGGTCCTCCCAGCAGATTCTGCAAGCCAAAACCATTAGCCCATGTAACTGTGTCAAATGGAGGGCCTGGAGGTGGATATATCCTTCCTTCAGCAGTGTCCCCGGAAACAAATGGATTACATAAACGATATACGATATGATCACCATCCGGATCGACTGCACCATGATCATAATTCAGAGGCGTGCCTGCACATACATATATTGGTGGCCAATTTTCATATCTAGGTGAGCTGTTGCAAGACAAAAGAGCTTGTTCTGAGATCTCAACTGAAAATATAGCTCCGGTATTTAGCGGTTCATCTATGTTCATCAAGGTCTGGTTACGACAACAGCGCTGATATACAATGGTGTAACCACCTGTCAGGAATGGCAAAGTAACAACTGTATCATAGACTGCTCTATGCACACATACATCCTGCCCCTCTATATGACACTCGGAAGTCAAAATTTGATCCAGCGTGTCGGTAGCATCATAAGGAATATTTACAACACCGAGTGCGCCAACGTTTGAGACAAGGGTTTTGGATTTGGTGCTGTAAAATCCTAACCAGGCAGGATTATCGAAGAATACGTTTGGATCTGCATAAAAACAATCCCGATACACAGTCAATGTAATTCGGTACTTGTTATTTCCAAGACATGTATAAGTGACCTCACCTCCCACAATGTGCGTTGCATTTGCTTGAAAGGATCCGGCCACAAATAGTATAGCTATAACCATCTTCAACACACCCGGAAATAGGGTTGTAATTGAGGTTTTATTTATTTTCATCATTAAATATTTGTACATGGATATCACTTTTATTTGAATAATGGGATTATTTCTTTCTGTTAACATTGACAATCTCTACACGTCTTTCTTTGGACGCTGATACACTGTACACGGAGTTTCTCAGATCACTGTAGCTTGATACAACATCAGCAGGTGACTTGGATTCTCCGAACGAGATTTCCGTAATTTTCAACTTTCCGTTCTTGATATACGGCGCAATGCTTCCCTTTGAAGCTGTCTTAAGATAGTTGACTACGCTGCTTACCCTTCGGAGTCCAAGCTTCTCATTGTATTCGGTGGAAGCCAGAGGCGATGTGAAGCCCTGAATGATAATCTGGACCTCCTCCCCTCTTTCAAGCACTTCTTCCAAAGCCTCGGTAAACTCGATCAAATCGTCATTACCCTTCTTGATTCGATTGTCAAAGAAGTTATTCATGATCTTTTCAGCTTGTACACGCTCATCTCCGGACAATGGTTGAACGTATTTATCTCTGTACAACCATTTCTTATTGTAGTATGGAGCATATGTTTCAGGGAATGTCTTTGTAACAGTGATAGCTCTTGATCTTCTGCCCGGCTCATCATTGTCAAAGAACAACTCGATTGGCAGATAATCTTCCAGATTTCCTTTGCCCAAATAAAGTTTTTGCTCAATTTTATTGACGTCATCTGGAACATTCAATGTATTTAACATGACGGTATCCGGAGCAAATCCCTTCTTAGTCGCGATAATTTTGTATCTCTTTCCTCTTTCGATAGGGAAAACATGTCGATTGGTCGATTCTGTCAACTGAATCAACTGCTCTTTCGACGGGTCGTCCAAATCGATGATTCTGATAGTTGTACCATTAAGTGGCAAACCAGATTTCTTAGCGAACGTCGTAACATCCAAATCCAATTCCTTAGACTTCAAATAGAATAATTTGACGATATCAGAATTATCCTTCAAATCCTTGGTACTGAAATACACCGTGTCGGGATAATAACCCGGTTTTGATGCAATGGCCATATACTCAAATCCCGGATCAAGGCCGAATAAATAGGATGAGCGAGTATCTATTTGCTGGCTGGCCATTTCAGGACCACCTTTTTTAAATAAGCTAACCTTCGCTCCTGGTAACGAGTCACGCGTAGAAGCATCAAAAACATAAGCCAATAAGTTAACTTTCAATACATCTACCTTATATATATCATTACAACATGCTTCTTCCGTTGGGTCCAGGTACAGGGATCCGGCTCGATTGGAAGCAAAATACCCGGTTTTTCCGCTCTTATTCAAGTTGAAGTAGATATCATTGTAGCTACTGTTTAACGGGGCAGGTTCTTGAATCGCATCTTTCCATTTTCCATCATCGTAGGTTGATCTATAAATGTCATAACCTCCAAAACCGTTCAGGCCAAAAGAAGAAAAGTATAGAGTCTGAGTACCTTCATGAAAGAATGGAGTCACTTCAGATTCAGTCGTATTCAATTCTTTAAGGTTGTATGGAGTGCCAAATGAATTTCCATTTACCTCGACACACCAGATATCATCCTTTCCGGATCCTCCCGGTCTGTCTGATACGAAAAATAAGATGGTTTTGTGAAGACCTTCCACATAACCAACGCTTGGCTGGGTGGTAGTGTATCCGGCCATATTTATAGGATCCGGTAAACGTACCGCCGGTCCGAATGTGCCGTCAGAATTCACATCGCGATAATATAGCTCACATCTGATTTCAGAAAAGTTAAGGTTAGAACAATTGGAATAATATACCCTTTTTCCGTCTGGAGAATAGGTCATGTTGACGTTGTGTTTGGTATTCTCATTAAAATTGGAACCCAACTCACTATTCTGGTTTTCATCCTTTAGTAAAGTCTTACCGACCAGCCACTTATTATTAGGATTGGTATATCGGTTTGATGCATAAAAGAATGAATCGTTTTTCTCATACGGTGCGAAATCGTTATACGGAGAGTTGATGTCACTACCTAATTGTACAACCTTATAATATTGAGCGGAATCTGTGTTGTTTTTAATCGCAAAATCCACCGATGCCAATCTCTTTCGGGCTATAGCCAAGTTCGGATTGTCTGTTCCGTCGTTTTTTGATATAAATAAGTTGAAATTATCCTGAGCTTCCTGATACTTCCCCTGGATTGTCTGCACTTCCGCTAAATTAAAAAGCACATCCTTGTACTTCGGGTCATCTTTTTTGTCATTGAGCAGGAGTAATGTATAATATTGTTCTGCTTTGGAGAATGCATGAAATTTTCGGGCAGATTCTGCAATATTGAATAAAATATCCGGATCACCGGGATCAAATTCAGAAGCAATCTGATAGTTGACCATAGCACTTTTGTAATCTTTCATGCTAAGGTTCTTTTCAGCTGCTTTTAGATATTGTTTTTTAGTCTGGGCTGATAGATTCCCGATCATCAACCCGCATATGACCATTAAATAAATATATCTCATAGTTTTTATTCTTTAGGATTACGATTGTTTAATAGACTGGACAAGATCTATAGTCTCTCAACGGCTTGACTTCAGTGATAATGTATTGAAGTGAAACCTCAAGTCCGCCTTTTTTCTCTGTCGCTATTTCAAAAGGTGAGTTATTGATATCGTAGCTGATTCCAGCACGCCACTGATTGACATGCAATTCAACGGTAGGAACCCATGCATCCTTAGTTCGCAGGTTAACTCCGCCAACCACAGCAAACTCCTTCCCTCTCTTTGTGCTCAGATATACCTTTAACGCGGCACCGACGAGCGTCTCGTTATAAGTGTCAGATCTTCTGTAGGCTGCATTGACAATCAAATCAAATGGTTGTGCCAAATAAATCGATCCAAGTCCATAAAGAGACATGGTTACCGGCAGTTTTGAGTCGCTTCCATCATAAAAATGAATCTTGGGAGAATTCAAATGACAAAAACCGCCACCGACATCCAATTTTGTCCTGGAGCTGTTTTGAAGGCGGAGGTTCAAGCCAAGGGATGTCTCAGGATACAAAAATGACATTCTATCCAAGTCAATTTTCTCCCCTGAGGTCGGATTCTTGTCAAAATAGTCTCCTCTCCACTGATCACCGAAATTAAGTCCGGCAGAGTTGATACTACGCTGGCCAAATCCGATACCCAGTCCAGGTGTAATGAATATGTGCTGATTGAACATATAAGTAAAGGACCCAAGAAAGTTTAAATTCAATAGGCCAAACTTACCATCACCAGCTTGATCAAAATTAAAATTCGCTCCGGCACCAAAGAAAATTTTGTCATTCTTTTGAGAATAGATCTTTTGATCATAGTTCCCACTAAGAGTGAAATAATTAACTGGTACAGAACGCCATTGGCTCTTGTAATTAGCGGATATTCTCTTGTCGCCATTGAATATTCCGGTTAGAGCAGGATTCAAATTCAGTGTTGAATTATAAAATTGAGAATAGTGAATCTCATTTTGGCTGTACCCTAGACTATATAGACTTAGGAATATAACAACACCAAATAATTTGAGTAAACATTTTCTTTCCAAAATAAATGTGTTTATGGGTTTACTAATTATCTTTCGTCAAAATTACAACATTTTGATTAATTACAACAAAATATTCATATATGTACTATGAAGATACTAAGCAAATCAAAAATTCGCTGCCTGGAAGATGATATAAAGGTGCAAAAACATTTGACTGAAAATCAATTGATTTCTGAAGCAGGCAAAGCTTTCTTCGATCAATTTGTCGAAATTGTAAAAGATGTTAACATTACAATCCTGATTCTTTGTGGCAATGGGAACAATGGTGCTGATGGAATTGAGATAGCAAATCTCTTGTCGGTCGCCGGGTATAATGTGGAGGTTGGTATTATTAATATAGCCCCAAAGTCGTCGGAAGCCTTTAGGCAAAAGCTTGACATCCTTTATAGTTCTGTCCCAAGGTTTACCCTGGATATTCAAGACCTCCATGATTTTATTTTGCCGTTCCACGATATACTTATTGATGGGATGGTAGGGACCGGGCTTAACCGGGAGCTTCCCGCTGAACTTCAGAAACTTATAGACAGGATCAACAACAACGGGAGGCCGATCTTCGCAATTGATATTGCAAGCGGGTTGTATTGTGACGGGGAACAACCTGTACATGCCATTATTCCTGATTACACCATTGCGATGGGGACTGTTAAGCCTGCCTATTTCCTTGCGGAAGGGACTGATCATGTAGGAAATTTACTGTTTGGAGAAATAAAATCCTTTCAAGACTTTAGAAATAAGATAGAATCTGATGATTATTGGATTGATCCTCAGATGACAAAGGATATATTGAAGCCTTATAATAGGTTGGATCACAAGTATGTACATGGCAGTACTTCAATCATTGGTGGAAGTTATGGAATGTCAGGTTGCATAAAATTGGCGGGTGAGGCAGCCATGAGATCCGGTTGCGGCATTGTATATCTCCATGTGCCCTATAATTCAGTTGATTTTCTGCAATCCTCCCTTCCTGAAGCCATTATACATCCGGACGAATTTAAATATCATATTGGTTCGTTTGAAAATAACGGAAGGATTAATTCCATCGGGATTGGGCCGGGCATGGGCTTTAAGGTGAAACAATCTGATATGTTTGACGGGTTATTGACTTCAAATGATTCGATTCCTATGGTTATTGACGCAGATGCACTTACTATTCTTTCAAATTGGGAAAATTGGCCTGAAAAGATCAAATGTCCGGTTATACTTACTCCTCACAAAGGCGAATACGAACGGCTATTTGGAAAGTTTGATTCTCAAAGACAAAGAGTAGAATCCATGAGACAACATTCGATGAGGTATGGACATGTTATCTTATTGAAGGGTGCCGATACTGTTATTTCATCGCCGGATGGTAGCGTTTATTATTCCAATACCGGGAATAGCGGAATGGCGACTGCCGGTGCAGGTGATGTGCTTACCGGAATTCTTTCAGGATTATTGGCACAAGGCTATAATACGGTTGAGGCGGCAATTTTAGGAAGCCAGATACATGGAATAGCCGGGAATATAGCCGCTTCCAATTTGGGCAAAAGATCCCTGATAGCGAGTGATTTGGTCAAGAATATCGGTTTGGCGATTCAATCAATTGATAATCAATGAATAATCAGAGGCTCAAAATTGTAATTCTCTCAGGTGCCGGAATAAGTGCCGAAAGCGGAATCTCTACCTTTCGGGATCAGAATGGACTTTGGGAAAATCATGATATCATGGAGGTGGCCAGTCTGACAGGATGGAAAAAAAATCCCGGTTTGGTTCTGGATTTCTACAACAAGAGAAGAGCCCAATTAAAAATGGTTGAACCCAACCTGGCACATACCCTATGCGCTTTGCTGGAAAACTATCACGAAACCATTGTTATTACTCAGAATGTCGATGACCTTCACGAAAGGGCCGGAAGTGCTTATATCATCCATTTGCATGGCGAACTTCTAAGTGTGAGAAGTGAAATGAATGAAGAAATGAGGTATAGATGGGATGGAGACCTTCATCTTGGTGACGTGGCAAAGGATGGATATCAGTTAAGACCGGACATTGTTTGGTTTGGTGAAATGGTTCCTGGATTGGAAGAAGCATATTATCATGTCGAAAATTGTGACATTCTAATCATCATAGGGACATCTCTCCTGGTCTATCCCGCAGCCGGACTGATCAATTTCGCTCACAATGCCAATAAAATCTACATTATAGATCCTAACCTTTCCCTAAGCAATATCTCTTATACCAATCTTGATAAAGTCATAATGATCAATGAAATAGCAAGTCGAGGCATGCACAAGGTATTCACTGAATTGACCAATTTATAGATCATCGATAGCCTGGGTAGGAAAATGTGATATTCTATTATTTTTGCCGAAGGTACTGATATATTGGTTAATGATTTCGATATTAGCGCTAAAATTTTGATAAATTATCATCACCTAACTTAAAGGATTAATTGAATAAATGTTTGATAAAACGCTAAAATACAATTTGCTATAATGAAAGGATATTTGTTTCCGGGCCAAGGGTCGCAATTTTTAGGAATGGGTAAGGATTTGTATGAAAAATATGACAATATTGCCCAAATGTTTGAAGAAGCCAATCAGTTGTTGGGTTTTGAGATTACCGACATCATTTTTGGCGATGATGAAGATGCATTGAAGCGAACTGATGTAACCCAACCGGCGATATATATTCATTCTATGGCTAAATCTATGATCTTAGGCGATCAATTCAATCCTGATATGACAGCAGGGCATTCTTTGGGTGAGTTTTCGGCACTTGCGGCATGTGGAGCCATGACTTTTAGTGATGGTCTTCGACTTGTATCTTTGCGTGCAAGCGCCATGCAGGATGCTTGTGTAGCTCATCCCGGCACAATGGCAGCTGTCTTGGGGTTGGAAGACCGGATTGTAGAGGAAGTTTGTGGTGAGATTGATGAGATTGTTGTACCCGCCAATTATAATTGTCCGGGACAATTGGTTATATCGGGTTCATTGGAGGGGATCAGAATAGCCTCTGAAAGGTTAATAGCAAGCGGGGCTTTAAAGGTTGTGACTCTACAAGTTGGTGGCGCTTTCCATTCACCATTGATGGCTGATGCTCAGGCTAAGCTAGAAATAGCTATTCGTGAGACTGAAATGAAAATGCCCGATTGTAAGGTTTATCAAAATGTAAATGCCCGCCCGGGTAGCTCCCTGGACGAGATACGTCAAAACTTGATCGAACAGTTGACTGCTCCTGTAAGATGGACGCAAACCATGCAAAATATGATTCAGGATGGCATGACTTCAGCCTTGGAAATTGGTGGAACAGGTTCTGTCCTTAGAGGTCTATTGCGCAAGGTTGACAGAAGCATACCTAGTGAGACTGCCTAACGAGTTTCTTTTTAAGCCCTTGTTAATTAATGTTTTATAGCCTGAATTCAAAATTATTGAGACTAATTCGTCAATAATTTATGTTTTTGTATTCATTTTGCTAAATTTACAACAGAGAAAAGTGGAAATAACTCATTAACTATTTTGTGTTGGAAAAAGTAAAGATAGAAAAAGGGACTATACTTTTGGCTGAGCCTTTCATGATGGATTCCAATTTCATCAAGGCTGCCATTATAATTACCGATTATCATCCCACCGGTACAATCGGTTTCATTCTTAACAAGCCGATAAACATGAAAATCAATGATTTATTGGCTAGTTTTCCCGAATTTGAGGTGGATGTGTTTTATGGTGGGCCGGTAGCAACGGACACCATTCATTTTCTTCATAATCTTGGAGATTTGCTTGAGGGAAGCAAATTTGTAGCAAAAGGTGTGTACTGGGGAGGAAATTTTGATAAATTGAAATTTTTGATTACCTCGGGCCTTGTCCATCCTAATCAGATCAGATTCTATGTCGGTTATTCAGGATGGTCTCCCGGCCAATTGGAGGAAGAAATCAGCACTTCATCCTGGGTTATAAGTGAAAGTGATCCCAATTATGTTTTTAAATCAAACTCCGATAAACTATGGAAACAAGTCATGATCGATAAAGGTGAATTATACGCAATTCTGTCAGAGTTACCTGAGAATGTTAACTTGAATTAGACTTGGCAACATTTGCCCTCTATTAACTAATAAGACGAAATAAAAAGTTTATAACCATGAAAAGACCGTATTTTTTTCTCATTGCTTTACTTCCGATATTTCTCGTTTCATGTGTTACCACATTATATGTCCCTAACGCTGTAAACACGCCATTGCTCAAGGAAAAGAACGAAATAAAGGCGAGTGTAGGCACACATAATTTTCAGGCTGCATATGCTGTCAGCGATCGATTTGGAGTTATGGCCAATGCTTATTGGGATAGATTCAAAAGCGAAACGACTATAAATGGCCAGACATCACACACACTCAATAAGGGTAATCTTTTTGAACTTGGTTTGGGATATTATAAACCAATTTCAAAGGTGATTATTTTTGAGACATATTTAGGTGGCGGACTTGGCAAAATTGATTTTAATCAGAGTGATGGTTCAAAACGTTATAATGTAAACGGAACAAAATTTTTTATCCAGCCATCCTTAGGTTATGTGGATCGTTTTGCCGAATTGGCTTTTACCCCAAGGTTCTCAGCCATCAAATACAGTGGTTTGGAGACTTTTGGTTATACCCCGGAAGAACTGAAAAATGAATATCTCATTAAAAACGATGTAGAAGGGAAAACATGGCTCTTCGTTGAGCCAGCGCTTACTCTGAGAGCTGGTTTTAAGTATGTGAAGCTTCAAGGGCAAATCGGATTTTCCAGTAAATTGACTAAAGGCGACCTTAAGTATCAATCGAAGTTCTCATCTATTGGAATATTAGTGGACATCGCTAAGTGGTATAACCATTAAATTATTTATTAAAGTTTCGGAGATAATTTAATGTGCTGATTTATAGCACTATACGAAAAATGCTTTTCTGCAACATACAGATATTCTACATGTTAAAAAATATATTTTATTTTACCCAGAAACTCTCTGTTTTTGTTGGTGGAAATTACGATGTTACGATTGGTTTTGATTTAATCATTGATATTCAAACAATAGCAAACTCTGAAACTTTAGTAAGTTCTTGCTTAGTACCACTCATTGTCATCCAACCTTCAACTTCCTATTCATCGGCTCATGCCTGACCATGCGGGTTATGATGTCATCCAGAATCTCGCCTTTCATGCGATGTCGGTTGTAGCGATAACAATATTCATTGAGATAGTCCTGGATGTAAGTCACATAGCCATGTCTGGCATACAGCCAATTGAGCATCGTGGTGACCACCCTGTGATCCAGAGCCTTATCCAGCCCTTCACAATGATGGATCTGGTGGCCGTAACAACATTGTTGCGCTGTCTCATCCATGTTGATCATTGCCTCGTCGT